>ENA-ORBV01000924-ORBV01000924.1-microbial-mat-metagenome-genome-assembly--contig:-NODE-924-length-66874-cov-12.211072_pt1 | contig 66874 bp, 44 predicted proteins | sample MGYA00237777_ERZ505514 | MGnify/ENA primary metagenome ERZ505514 (study PRJEB26160, sample SAMN06269048) | microbial mat metagenome | isolation source: Oligotrophic lake microbial mat | place...
CTATTCTATATCATAAAAAAATAATGGTCAAAACTTTATAGTTGAAAGTTTATCGTCATCTATGAAAAGGGGTAGCTTAGATTTAGCAACCAAATTAACCAAAAATGAAAACCATCCCAAATCTGTCAAATTTGTCAGCCGCACCAACACGGAAATATACCAATATGGAAACTAAAATCTTGAGACAAGCCAGCTATAAAGCAGAGACGGCTAGCCGAAAAAATCTAGCGATTGTGGATTCAAAAGTAGAAAACTACCAAGAGTTTATCAGGGGAGTGCAAAGCGGTACAGAAGTAATCCTGCTCGATAGAACCCGGGATGGAATCAAACAAATCACCGAAATTTTGGCTCAGCGCAGCAGCATCACCAGCCTGCACATAGTTTCTCACGGCCGACAAGCAGCAGTAGAAATTGGCTCAACAGAACTTAATATTGATAATCTAGAAACGTACAGCAGCCAATTGCACAAGTGGGGAAAAGCCCTTAACGAATCCGGTAGCATTCTCCTTTACGGCTGTAACGTAGCCGCCGGCGAATCCGGCATTCAATTCATACACAAACTCAGCGAATTAACCGGGGCAAATATTGCCGCTTCCAATAACCTAACAGGGAGTGCAGCATTAGGTGGCGACTGGGAATTAGAAATTACCACAGGACAAATAAATACCGAAATAGCCTTTGAAAAAGCAGTCCTAGAAGGCTACACATCAGTCCTCGCTACCTTAGCGGCTGAAGAATTTAAAAATACAACAGCAATCGGGCCTTGGATATATGGAGTTGGCAACACCCTTACACCTAGCCCCGGCTTAACCGCAGGTGCCGCCAATCCCAACGGCGTTATTCCCGCTTTAGGGACTGGCGATACACCCGGAACAGGTACTTTGAGATTAACATCAAATCAATTAAACCAAGCAGCTTTTGTAATCTACAATAACCCCATCTCGGCCACTGAAGGTCTGAGAGTTACCTTTGATTTCTTTGCCTATAACAGAGGTACTGTCCCTCCTCCGGGGGGTCCGTTCCTTGGTGCAGATGGGATTAGTTTTTTCCTCATTGACGGAACAGCTACGCCAACAGCAGCCGGAGGCTTTGGCGGCTCTCTCGGCTATGCTCAGAATACTAATCCCAATCCTGCTTTGTTTTCAACTGGTCTTTCAGGAGGTTATTTAGGTGTCGGATTAGACGAGTTTGGCAATTTTTCCAATTCTGTAGCGAAAACCGATGGTCCGGGACCACAACCAGATTCAGTAGCAATTAGAGGCAGCGAAAGCACAAATCCAACCGAAAACTATAAATTTTTAGGTTCTAGTCTTTTAACGAACACTTTGACCGGCGTTTCCATTGGCATAGATAATATAGCTGCCACAAATCGCAACGATCTTAATACTAAAAGAAGCGTCCAAATTACCCTATTCCCGACGACTTCAGCAACACCTAACCGTCTTACAGTTGCCTTCGACTTGGACGGTAGTGGCACATTTGATGCGGGCGAAACACTGCTCGACATACCAAATTTGGCCGCCATAAACGGAGCAGTGCCACGTACTTTTAAATTTGGCTTTGCTGCTTCGACAGGGGGAAATTCAAACATTCACGAAGTTAACAATGTCATCGTCCAAAGTATAGATCCGCCTACACTCGTAGCTGACGTTTCCATTGTTAAAAAAGGCCCGCTGTTCGCCATACCCAATAGCACCATTACCTATACGATTACCTCCACAAATAACGGGCCCAACACCGCCGAAAGCGTCCTGATTCAAGATCCCCTCCCAGAGGGCTTAAGTTTCGTCGGCGCCTCCGACCTCGCCACATACAATCCCACAACGAGGACGGTCATCTGGCCGGCGATTCCGACTCTGGCTAACGGTGCTAGCGAAGTCCGCACCATCACCGCAGTAGTTCCGGCCACAGGCGGCGCTGCCTTAACTAACACTGCCTATAGCACCTCCAGCACTTTCGACCCAAATCTAGCTAACAACAATAGTTCCCAACCCATCTCTCAAGTCTCAACTACAATTGTTGATGCTCTTGCCGACGTTGTTACCACCAAAATCGGGACTGTTACAGAAACAGTGGGTAGGACAGTCAGTTACACAATTTCCACAGTCAACAACGGCCCGAGCACAGCCGAAAATGTCATAATTACTGATAGCATTGTTCCCGGTTTAACAATAGTTAGTCTATCCAACGGTACTTACGATCCAATTAGTGGCATTGTCACCTTCTCACCTGTTGCCAGCTTAGCCAGCGGTGCTCCTGCTGCGATTACCAACACAGTTAGTTTCATCGCACCCCCAGATGCCAGCGTCAGCAACACCGCCAGAAATATCTCAGCTACCCCAGATCCTTTTCCTGAAAACAACAACGGCACTGATCCGCTGGCTAAAGTCACAACCACTCTGACACCTAGTGCCGACGTTGTTACCACCAAAATCGGGCCTGTTACCGAAACTGTGGGTAGGACAGTTACTTACACAATTTCCACAGTCAACAACGGCCCAAGCACAGCCGAAAATATCACAATTACCGACACCATCATTCCCGACTTAACAGGAGTAATCCCCTCCAACGGCGGTGTCTACGATCCGGTTACAGGTATTGTCAGCTTCGCGCCAGTTGCCAGCTTAGCCAGCGGTGTCACAGTCACCAACACAGTCAGATTCATCGCACCTGCATCCGGCAGCGTCACCAACACCGCCAGAAGTACCTCACCCACGGCTGACCCCACTCCGGGCAACAACGAAGCTACTTTCACAACCACTCTGACACCAACTCCAACTCCCAACCAACCGCCAGTTGCCAACAATTCCAACTCCAGCCTCGGGCCCAACAGCAGCAGGTTAGTCACGGGATTGGGAGGAAGCGACCCCGACCCCGACGGGTCGATCGCATCCTACACCATCAACACGCTGCCCCCAGCAGACCAAGCAGTCCTGTTTTTAGGAGATCCAACCAACGGCGGCGTACCAGTCACAGCAGGTCAAGTTCTGACGCCAGAACAGTTGCAGCAACTATTTTTCTTCACGACAGGCAACTTTACAGGAGCCAATTTCACCTACAGCGCCACAGACAACAGTGGTGCTATCAGTCCACCCGCTACCGCTACAGTGGCTGGACTGATAGCGCCCACACCGACTCCAACTCCAACTCCAACAACTCCCACACCGACTCCAACTCCCACAACTCCCACACCGACTCCAACTCCCACAACTCCCACACCAACACCAAGTCCAACTGACAACCAACCGCCATTGGCTAACAATGCCAACTCCAGCCTCGGCCCCAACAGCAGCCAGTTAGTCACAGGATTGGGAGGCAGCGACCCCGACGGGTCGATCGCATCCTACACGATCAACACCCTGCCCCCAGCAGACCAAGCCGTCCTGTTTTTAGGAGACCCAGCCAACGGCGGTGTACCAGTCACAGCAGGTCAAGTCCTGACGCCAGAACAGTTGCAGCAACTATTTCTGCAAGCCACAGGCAACTTTACAGGAGCCAATTTCACCTACAGCGCCACAGACAACAGCGGCGCATCCAGTCCCGCAGTCGCTACGGTGGCGGCCATACTTCCAACTGACAACCAACCACCATTGGCCAACAATGCCAACTCCAGCCTAGGGCCCAACAGCAGCAGGTTAGTCACGGGATTGGGAGGAAGCGACCCCGACGGGTCGATCGCCTCTTACACCATCAACACCCTGCCAAGAGCAGACCAAGCAGTCCTGTTTTTAGGAGACCCAGCCAACGGCGGAGTAGCCGTGACACCCGGTCAAGTCCTGACTCCTCAACAGTTGCAGCAACTATATTTCCAAACGACGGGCAGCTTTACAGGAGCCAATTTCACCTACAGTGCTACAGACAACAGCGGCGCTACCAGTCCCCCTGCTACCGCTACTGTGACGCCTGGACTGATAGCGCCAACGCCAACACCAACTCCAACTCCAACTGACAACCAACCGCCATTGGCCAACAATGCCAACTCCAGCCTCGGGCCCAACAGCAGCAGGTTAGTCACGGGATTGGGAGGAAGTGACGATGGGTCGATCGCCTCTTACACCATCAACACCCTGCCGCCAGCGGCCCAAGGAGTCCTGTTTTTAGGAGATCCAGCCAACGGCGGCGTACCAGTCACACCCGGTCAAGTCTTGACACCGGAACAGCTAGGACAACTATTTTTCCAATCCACAGGCGACTTTACCGGTGCCAATTTTACCTACAGCGCCACAGATAACAACGGCGCTACCAGTCCCCTGGCTACCGCTACTCTCGGTTCCACAGCATCAACTCCCACACCAAATCCCCTGAACTTACCGCCAGTAACCAACAATGCTAACTTCACGGTAGACCCCAACAGCAGCGCGCGGGTGCCCGGATTGGGAGGAAGTGACCCCGATGGGTCGATCGCCTCTTACACGATCAACACCCTGCCGCCAGCGGGCCAAGGAATCCTGTTTTTAGGAGATCCAGCCAACGGCGGAGTAGCCGTGACAGCAGGTCAAGTTTTGACACCGGAACAAATAGAACAACTATTTTTCCAATCCACAGGCAGCTTTACCGGTGCCAATTTCAGCTACAGCGCCACAGATAACAGCGGCGCTACCAGTCCCGCCACTGCTACAGTTGCCGCTATCTCCCCGACTTCCAACCAACCGCCATCGATTAACAATGTTAACTTCACGGTTCCGACTAACGGCATCGTGCAGGTGTTGGGATTGGGAGGAAGTGACCCCGATGGGTCGATCGTCTCTTACACCATCACCAGCGTCCCCCCAGCCAACCAAGGAGTCCTGTTCTTATCAGATTCAGTCAACGGCGACGTACCCGTGACAGCAGGTCAAGTTTTGACACCGGCACAGCTAGGACAACTATTTTTCGTAGCCACAGTTGACTTTAACGGAGCCACTTTCAGCTACACCGCCACCGACAACCTCGGCAAAGTCAGCCCCGCTAGCGCTACTGTTGCTGCTATCTTGAGGCCAGTTGGAACTGTTCCCCCACTCACACCTACACCCACACCAACGCCCGCGCCCGGTATCTCAAATCCGATCGGAGAACCAGATACCGACTGTCTGTGTCAGCCCATTCCTGAAAAACCCGGAATTAACTTTGCACCGCCACAGCAACCGCCGGCAGTGGGATTTTTCCGGCCTATTTCACAACTTGGAGAAGGACAAACCACCAAAGGAACCGACGGCGATGACTTCATCGTAGACACCAAAGGCAACCAAAAAATTGTCGGTTTTGAAGGCAACGATCTGCTTTTAGGTGAAGATGGCGCTGATGAAATTCACGGCGACGAAGGCAATGATGCGATTTTTGCCGGCACTGACACCGATATTGCCTATGGTGGCGATGGCAACGATATCGTCCATGCCGGCAAACAAAATGACTGGATTGCCGGTGACTTAGGCTCTGACAGCCTGTTTGGAGATCTAGGTGCCGATACGATTTTGGGAGACAACGGCAACGATAACGACCGCAGTGCTCAGAACAATGGCGATTTGATCTTCGGAGGCAACGGTGCAGACCTCATTAACGGCAACGAGGGCGACGATACCATCCATACCGGCAAAGGTGACGATATTGCCCTTGGAGGTAAAGAAAATGACCTGATGTGGGGCGAACTCGGCTCCGATACGTTGTTTGGTGGCATCGGCTCCGACAGCTTGTTTGGGGGCATCAGCGACCAAAGGGTCAGCGACTCGCAGGGACGTGATTTGCTGTACGGAGGCTTCGGTAACGACTTCCTCAACGGCCAACAAGACAACGATACGCTGGTTGCAGGCAAAGATGACGATCGCGCTTACGGAGGTAAAGGCAATGACCTGATCTACGGTCAATTAGGCTCTGATACCCTCTACGGCGGCCAAGGAGCCGATACTCTGCTCGGCGACAGTGGCAGTTCCCAGTCCATCGGGGATATCGGCGAACAAGACTTAATCTTTGGGGACAGTGGCAACGACATCATCGGCGGCGGCCACGGTAATGATACCGTGCAAGCCGGTAAAGGCAATGATTGTGTTTGGGGTGGCAAAGATAATGACCTGATTTGGGGCGAACTCGGCTCTGATACCCTTGTCGGCGACAGCGGCGACGACACCATGTACGGCAGCACTCGCAGTCGAGCTAAAGATGTCAACGGCCAAGACTGGCTCTTTGGCGGTGATGGTGCTGATGCGCTGTTCGGGGATGAGGGTGACGATACCATCAGTGGTGGTCAAGACAACGACTTGATTTACGGTGGCAAAAATAATGACCTCGTACACGGAGATGCCGGCAACGACTTGATTTACGGCGGTGACGGCAGCGATGAACTCTGCGGTGGCGAGGGCAACGATACCATCTATGGCGATCGTGCTGATAACCGGGGTTTCTCGGTGGGCGCAAACGAGCAGCAAGACTGCATCAACGGCGGTGACGGCGATGATTTGCTCTACGGCAACGAAGGGCAAGATACTATCAACGGAGATGCTGGCAGCGATACTCTGTTTGGCGGTAAAGATAGCGACATTCTCAATGGAGGTGCGGGGGATGACTGGCTGTTTGGCGACGCGGGAGATGATACTTTAATTGGAGGTATTGGGAGCGATCGATTTGTGTTGAATGGTGAGGGCGGCACTGATACTGTGATTAACTTCGAGGTAGGCGTCGATAAGTTTGTTTTGACTGGCGGCGTGAGTTTCCAGCAGTTGCAATTTAGCGCCACTCCCAACGGTACGTTGCTGCAAGTAGCAGGCACCGATCGGGTTTTAGCGAATCTGGTTGGGATTAACGGGGCGATCGGCTCCTCGGATTTCCTACCAAATCTCTCTGAGCTCTAGAATTGGCGGCGAAAGTCTCCTGTTCTGGCGAACAAAACGCCACAGCAAATCAGAACTTCTGTGGCGTTCCTCACAATACTCAATCCGGGTTAGAAACTTTGTAGCACTCGACCCTTGACATCGCTCTTACAGTTGCCTTTTGTCCTTCTCTAAAATGCTAAAAAATAAAGGTGTATTCAAGCCGAATTTGGTATAATATCAAATCTGTTAGCCTCGGGATTATTCATAAATCTATTATCTTTATCGGCGTGAATCGGCCTCAATCCCTTGTCATCTGCGGTTCGAGAAATTATCTTTTTTTTACCGCAGATTAGGGCAGATCAACACAGATTAACGCAGATGAATTAGATAAAATTCTGTTGCACTCTCCGTGATTATTGACGGGTTTTTACGCACGACGAGGCTACCGGATTTGATATAACTTTGTATGGGGTTTTTCATGTGCTCCCAGGTACACAAGGGTTGGTAGCTCAAGTGTTTACTACCAAATGATTTTAGTGTGTTGGGCGATCGGGCTTAAGAGCAAACTAAAATTCATCACTAATTCCCCATTCCCATTCCATTGATTCACAATAGAAGGAAAGAAGAGATACAGGGATAGCTATTTTTTCCTTTTTCCTGCTTCGCCCCAATTCCCCATGATCAATTCCAATACTTAGTTTAAGATAGCGAAATCTGCTTGCGTAAAAACAGGCGGCGTGGCTGGCCGAACAGTCTACCAGTCCAATTCCAATCCACCTGTTGCAAGCGATAGCCGGCCTGATAGTATAACTGTCGCGCCGCGTGATTATTTTCGAGAACGTGGAGGTAAATCTCAGAAAATCCCCATTCTCTGGCTGTCTCCTCGCAGTTAGTGAGCAATTGTTGAGCAACCCCCTGCCGCCGATACTCCGGGTGAACGGCTAAATTCGACAAATACGGATAGTCAGAACTCGGTATTTGCCAAGGAAAGCGAGAACGCAGAGCCATTTCTACTGTTCCTGCCATGCGCTGAGCTCGGTGCGATTTATAATTCGGCGTTCCCTCCTCGCGCGAGACTAGCTCAGCAACCAGACAAATGTAATGTTCGGCCTTAGAACGCAGTCGATTTTTTAAATCTTCGTAAATCCCCAAACGCAACACTGGATACACCCATTCTACAAACCCCTCACGGGAGTGAAAGCTCATGGCTAAAATATCAGCTAGCTGCGTTAAGTCGTTGGGCGCAGCCACCCGGATCGAAAAACCAGAAAGTCCGGGAGTTTGTTGTTGGTGAGATGGTGAGGAAAAAAATGAAGGATTCACAATGCCAGGCCACTATATTAATTTTTTTACGCGGGTTTCTAAGCTACCATCTTAGAAACTTCACTGAATTTATACTGATCTTATAACGTAACTTATAGGCATAGTTTATTAGCCAGATTAAATTACATTTTTTTGTGCTTGACTTTAAGTAGTATTTGAGGTAAATGGAAAATTGTTAGCATTTAATACTCTAGTTATGAAAAAATAAAACTCATCCCCTAATACTAGATTTGTGGATAAGCTATTTGGCCTTTAAATTGAAGCTTGATCCCTGGCTTTCGGCCGGCATCACAAGAGTTTAAGTAAACAGTAGCTTACAAATTAAATGCGCGACAGCTTAGCGGGCAAGGTATTAAAAACAATCACAAAGGTTTTAAGGTCAGGTTCCCGGAATCTTACCGCTCTCTGCTTACGGAAATACCCGATCGAATATAATTTATCCGTCAAGCGGTAGTTGAAAAACTCAACGACTGATCAGACTAACACCGGGCGCGCTGGCGCGTCGGATGTTCCCCGCCGCCCCCCGACCTGGCACCCCAGCTTTCACCAGTTCTGGGCAATCCATCGCCCGTCCCCGATCGAACCTGCCTTACCTGTTGAGCTAGGGGGTACTTTTCCAACCTGCGCGCTAGCGAGACCTTCAAAACCTCGATCGAGCTGATTGACCCTGCCCAAAAACCGATACAAGCCACCGACACTCGTCGGGGACAGATCAAAATTTTAGACCCTAGTTCAAGCTCCCCGATTCATCTGTGGAGTAAATCTAAAATCTAAAATCTAAAATCGACTGATCGGTTTCCAGAGAGTACATCCCTAGCTAAGATTAACAGATGGATGCTCGAGCTTGCGGTGTTTCGCCGCAGTAATTGGCTTGGGCGTTGGTCTGCAGGAGGCACAAAAAATGCCGAGATCGGGGAAAAAAGTGAAAGTCTAACTAAAATGGTACAGCAATTGCGTCACTCCCACAGACACCTCTGTGGTCTGTGGGCCACCCCCGAATATCAGTCAGGGGCTCGGCGCCGGGTTGTGGTCGGTATCCTTGGCTGACTGTTAAAGTTGCTGTTACTTGTGGGAAAAAACACAGGCGAAGATGTTGGTTGTGTATTGTATCTTGCTGCGGACAGCTTTCACATACCAAATAAAATAGTCCCAGGAGCCAGGAGCAAACATAAATTTGGGAAATCAACTCACAATCAGGACGGTTATTCCTATGTATTATGAGATATCCAGACGGCAGTTAAAATGGCCAGATTTGTGTTTGCTCTCCTGCTGCATAAAGGTAAGGGGTGAAAGGAAATTATCGGGAGACGAGTTTATGTGAATATCATTAAATAATAAAATTGGGGTGCACGACAGATAACTGTGGCTCAGAAGAATTCCGAATTGAAAACCCAGACATCAAAAATCAAGGTTGATGCTTGCCTCGATCCACTCACAACAACTTCATATCCACGAATTATTGTGATACTATTTTCCCAAAATAATGGCACTCTAGGCAAAAGCCCAACCCTTATGTCATCAGTCATTCGCAATCGAAAATCGAAAATCGAAAATCGAAAATGGTCTGACTTCAGCAATTTAAATCGGCGAATTCTTCCTTTGATCAGACTTATTAAATCGAACAGCCCCGGGGCACAGGAGAACGGTGCATGAATTCCCAAGAAAATCCTAAGCTAAAAATTCTGATCGTCGATGACGAACCGGATAACCTGGACTTGCTTTACCGCACCTTCCATCGAGACTATAAAGTGCTCAGAGCCGAATCTGGCCCCGCTGCTCTCGAAATTTTGGCAAAAGAGGGAGAAGTTGCGGTGATTATCTCCGACCAGCGAATGCCAAAAATGAGCGGTACGGAGTTTCTCAGCCTGACGGCGGCTCAGTACCCCGACGTGATCCGAATTATTTTAACTGGCTATACGGATGTTGAAGATTTAGTTGAAGCTATTAACGCTGGCAAAGTATTCAAATACGTTACCAAGCCTTGGGATGCTCAAGAGCTGATAAATCTTGTCAGTCAAGCTGTTGAGACTCACAATCTTCTGAAAACGCGCACCAATGAACTGCGCCGTGCTTTGAGTCAAGAATCGCTGCTTTATGCCGTTACCAATACTATCCGATCGGCTCCCAATTACCAGCAAATGCTGCAAAGAATTGTGGAAACTGTCGGGCAGATGTTTGAGGTGAGTTGCTGTCTGCTGCGGCCGTTCCAAGACGGCCGGGTGGCCGATGAGTGGTTCGTTTACCAGAAAGCCGAAACTAAAGGGTTGGGGGGCAATGAGGAAGTCACGCCCGGAGATGCTTGTGTAGCAGAACTCTCCCCAGATTTGCTGCCGGATTTGGTTTGGGAAACTCTGGATGTGGAGGTGATTCAAGATGCCCAAACTGACGATCGAGTTTTAAACTGGGATAATCAGCAACGACAGCAGGCTTATCAAGCTGCGAATATTCGATCGAGCTTGATCGTACCGCTGTTTTACAAAATCGAACTGATGGCAGTTTTGGCGCTGCACCAGTTTGAGGAACCGCGCCAGTGGCAAGACCACGAGGTACAGTTGGTAATTACGGTGGCAGACCAAGCGGCTTTGGCGCTTTCTCAAGCCCGGGCTTACGAACAGGTGCGGGCGCTGGCCAAGCGCGAGGCCCTAGTCAATACTATTACTACGGCAATTCGATCGAGTCTCGATCCCCAAAATATTTTTGCAGCCATTACTCAACAACTCGGCCAAGCTTTGCAAGTTGACGGCTGCGCCCTATCTCTGTGGACAGAAGATGATGAATATGTCCAATGCGTGGGCCTATACGACACACATAGGGATACCGTGGCTGTAGAACCGGGTTTTATTGACAGTCCAGAGGTAGTTGCGAACCCTCTGGGCTACGAGGCGGCTTCTGGTGATGCTGCTGAGAACACTCGCGCCTGGGTTTTTGCCCATCCTTCTTTGCCACAGTCTTTAGTGCCGATTCGGGGCAATCCGGTGTTGCTGCAAGTTATGGTATCAAAAGAGCCGGTGGCGATCGAAGATCTCGATGAACACCCCGAGTTAAATGTTACAGAACTGCAAGTTCGATCGCCAGCCCGCGCCTTGTTAGTCGTTCCCTTAATCTCCGAAGGCAAAATCATCGGCAGCATTTCCCTGCGCCAAAATCACACCATCCGCCACTGGAAACTCTCAGACATTGACCTGGCTCAAATAGTGGCAACTCAAGCTGCTCTGGCCGTGCAGCAGTCGCGCCTCTACCAGACTACCAGACAGCAGGCAGAACGGCTTCTGGAAGCCGATCGGCTCAAAACCGAATTTTTCCAAAATATCTCCCACGAGTTCCGCACCCCTTTAACTCTAACTATCGGCCCTCTAGAATCAGCTTGCAGGCGCCAAGAAGACTTGCCCTACGAACAAGCCGTAATCGCTTTGCGTAATTCCCGCCGCCTCCTGCGCTTGGTAAATCAACTGCTGGACTTGCAGCGGCTCGATGCCGGACGGATGCAGCCGAGTTTTCGCCCCTGCGATTTAGTCGGTTTCTGTTACTCTACCGCAGAGTCGTTCCGCGCCTACTGCGATAAAAAAGGACTGCACTTAATTACCCAACTGCAAGAATGTCCTTTACTTTATTTGGATCTGGAAAGATTTGACAAAGTTATTTACAACCTGCTATCAAATGCTGTCAAATTTACCCCAGAAGGCGGAACTATCACCCTGAAAGTTGAAGCGGCCGGCTCTCACTGCTTGTTGCAAGTAAAAGACACCGGTATCGGTATTCGCACCGAACAAATTCCCTATTTATTTGAGCGGTTTCACCAAGCCGAAGGTTCAGCTAGCCGTTCCTACGAAGGTAGTGGCTTAGGTTTGGCACTTGTCAAAGAATTAGTCGAACTCCATTGCGGTCAAATTTCAGTTGAGTCAGTTTACGGCGAAGGTACTACTTTTACCGTTTGGCTGCACTTCGGTTCGACTCACTTGCCCCCGGAACAGGTACTAGAAATACCTGCGGAGTTTCACTCATCCAAAGCTGCGGTGGAACTGGCAGATGTGGAGGCAGATTTGTCGGAAAATGAGGTAGAAAATCATAACTTTGAGGCGCTCCAACCGATCAGATCAGAAACAGCAGTGGGAACGGTTTTGGTGGTTGACGACAATCCTGATTTGCGCTTTTATGTGTCGGCCATTCTGCGAGATGCCGGCTTTGCAGTTTTGCTTGCCCGCAACGGAGAAGAAGGATTTGCCGTGGCTAAAAAACGTCGCCCTAATTTAATTATAACTGATTTGATGATGCCTTTTATTTCGGGCTTGGATTTGATTCGGATGATTCGAGAGGATGAGGAATTGCAGGGAACTCCGGCAATTTTGCTGACTGCTAAAGCCGACGAAGATACTCGAATTGAAGGAGTAGAACGGGGTGCGGATGCTTATTTGTCCAAGCCTTTTAATGATAGAGAATTGTTGGCGGAAGTGCGGAATTTGATCGCCCTCAAACAAAACGAGCGCCGAGTGCAGCAGTTGAACAGTTATTTAACTGAGTCGGTGCTGCGCCGATTTTTGCCGCCGGCGATGGTGAAGGCAGCAGCGGCTGGAGATTTGGCCTTGGATTTGCGCCCGGAACCGCGATTGATTACTATTTTGTTTAGCGATATTGTCGGTTTTACTCAAATGGCAAATACGCTGCGCTCGCGCCGGGTAGCTGAGCTTTTGAATGAATATTTGGCGGCAATGACTAAGGCTATTTTTGACAGCGGCGGTACGGTGGACAAGTTTGTTGGAGATGCGGTAATGGCTTTCTTTGGCGCGCCGGAGGAACTAACGCCTAATGAGCAAGTACGCCGCGCTGTGGCTGCTGCTGGCCAAATGCTGCGAGCTCTGAAGGAGCTTAACAAGGGCTGGTTGGAGCAGGGAATTGTTGGGGAAAATGGCGTGCCTCCGGTGCGGTTTCGCTGCGGAATTCACCAGGGTACTGCGGTGGTGGGGATGTTTGGCGGCCCTGATCGATCGGATTATACTGCGATCGGGCCGAGCGTGAATATTGCCGCCCGCTTGCAAGAGGTGGCGCAACCAAACACGGTGCTAATTTCGGCGGCGGTTGCAGACTATGTTGAGGAAAATCGCATTGTTAAATATAAGTCTTTGAAACTAAAGGGAATTGATGAAACGGTATTGACTTTTTTACTAAATTGTGATTAGTCATTATAAGTATTATATGTTGATATCCCACGCACAATTTCGGGAACAACCTATTCCTAACTAAGTAGATGAGCGGCAAAATATGTATGTAGTCCAAAGCGATGGTCACTCCGTGAAATAATCCTTAGAAGCGATATTTTATGAAAACAATCGCCCGATTAATGATAACTTGACTGTCGCACCTACTTACTGACCGTAAACAATGTGTTAAATTTAACTTGAATCACGCTAGTTAATGTTTAGTGGCATAAAGATAATTTTTCCCGCCTATCTAATTAAGCGCGCGAATATGCGCTCCGCCTATGGAGTCATATCAATTCCGGTTGCATCGGAATAGTCAAATCCAGTCAACAATCAACAATTACCGATGGATGGTGAAACCGGAATTGATATCATTCATCTGCGTTAATCTGTGTTGCATCTGCCCTCATCTGCGGTAAAAAAAAGACAATTTCTCGGCCGCAGATGACAAGGGATTGACGCTGATTCACGCAGATGCAGAGAAGAGATATATGAATAATTCCGCTCCTAACAGATTTGATATCAATTGTTTAATCTTTAATCTAAAATCTACAATCTACTCACCAAAGTTCAAGATGCCAAATGGCGGTTGTGGAGTCAAATCTCAAATCTCAAATCTCAAATCTCAAGTCTCAAATCTACCATTGACTGACATTCCTGGCTTGAATCTATCAAAAGAGGGAACTTTTTTAACCGCTCGTCGGTGGATAACCTCTATCTAGAGAACGGTTCCGCCGATCGCTCTGATCGAGTACAAATAGAAAGTCATATCTCCTTTTGTATTCTATGAAACTGAATTATTTTACGAAACGGCTTGCGATTTTAGGGCGCTTGATGGCTGCAACTATGCTTTGCGTGTCAGCGATGGCTTTCGTTTGGTCTGGTGCGTTCTTCTCTAACACCGCAGCAATGGCATCTCCTGCTGTAAACTTGATCGCAGCAGCAGATGTGGGCGATGGGGTTAAAGAAAAAGCCAGCAAAGATTCTGGACGAGCGAAGAACTTCATCCGAGATACAGAAGAGAAGGTTAAGGAAACTGCCAAGACAAATGCTGCTAAAGTCGATCGAGCATCGGAGGATGGTAGTGTAGTAGAGCGCAAAGCTAAGAAAGATGCCGCTCGAATTGAGAAAAGAGCAGAGGAAGATTCAGCTCGGACTCAGAAAGCAGTAGATAATACCAAGAATGCTGTAGAGCGCACTGTTGACAGCATCAAGGGTGTTTTTAGCAATTAGACCATAAATAAGTAGGTAAGTGCAAAAGCCTTGTCTACTTAAGTAAGCGGGCATGAATAAACTAATATGGTGGGCGGGTTTTGACTTGAAAAAAGTTGGATAGCAAGAGTTACTTGCACTCACCCGCCCACCATATCTTATGGTTTTGTCGCTCTTGTCTGCTTACTTGAAACTGAAAAATTGATGTAGCTTAAGCAAAATCTCTAGAGGGTTCGTAGAACTGACCCCAAGCCCTTGTTTAAAATTGCCGCAAAAAGCGCAAGTCGCTAGCATAAACCCGGCGAATATCGTCGATTTCATAAAGTACCATTGCGAACCGCTCGACCCCAAAACCTGCCGCAAACCCAGTATATTTTTCTGGGTCTAAACCGACTCCTTTAAGAACATTAGGATCGACTGTACCGCAGCCCAAAACTTCCAGCCATTTGCCGTTCCACTGCAAATCCACTTCGGCAGAAGGTTCGGTAAACGGAAAGTAACTGGTGCGGAAACGAATCGGCAAATCTTGCCCGAACATTTGCCGTAAAAACTCTTTAATTGTGCCTTTCAAGTCAGTAAATGTTAGACCTTCATCAATTGCTAAAAGTTCAATTTGGTGGAAGACTGCTGCGTGAGTAGCATCAACTGTATCGCGGCGGTAAACGCGGCCGGGAGAGACAATCCGAATCGGCGGTTTGTGCTGTTCCATGTAGCGAATTTGCACTGATGATGTCTGAGTCCGCAGCAAGTCGCCTCCTGGCAAGTAAAATGTATCTTGCATATCCCGCGCCGGGTGATCGGGCGGGGTGTTGAGCGCCTCGAAGTTATAATAATCTGTTTCCATTTCCGGGCCGTTGGCGACGGTGTAGCCGAGGCCGACAAAGATATCGAGAGCGCGGTCTATGACTGCGTTTAAGGGGTGGACGCGGCCTTGGGGGCGAAAAATCCCCGGCATGGTGACATCGAGGGTTTCTGAGGCTAATTTGGCTTGGATTTGGGCGGTTTGGAGGGCGGCGCGCTTGTCTTCTAAGTCGGCTTGTAGGGCTTCTTTTACAGTATTGGCGATCGCACCTACTTTGGGTCGCTGGTCTGGCGACAGTTTGCCCATCATGCCTAAAATTTGAGAGAGTTGGCCTTTTTTGCCGAGGTAGCCGACGCGCAACTGTTCGAGTTGTTCGAGGGTATTGGCAGTGGCGATCGCACTTTTGGACTCTTGACCGAGGGTTTCTAGTTGAGTTTCAATGTCGCTTAGCTGGACAGTCATTTTGATTTTAGATTTTAGATTTTAGATTTTAGATTGATGGCAGTTTTGAGCCAAGTTGAGTTTAGCGCAATTTTGGCTCTACAGTATTGTGGCTTTTAGATTTTATATTTTCGGTATTTACGGATAATTTGTAATAAGTAATTCGATGTTAGAGCGATCGCCCTAGTTAAATCTAGTTTAGTATTGTTATAAGGCCTATAAAAATTTCAATGAAACTTTTAATTAGCAACGACGACGGCATCTTTGCCCAAGGCATCCGCAGCCTCGCCAACGCTCTCGCTGCTGCAGGCCACGACGTGAGCGTAGTTTGTCCCGACAGAGAGCGCTCCGCTACAGGCCACGGCCTCACCATGCACCAACCCATCCGCGCCGAAATTATCGAATCTGTTTTTGACCCCGCCGTCAAAGCTTGGGCCTGTTCGGGCACTCCCGCCGACTGCGTGAAATTAGGTTTGTGGGCTTTACTTGACAAACCGCCGGATTTTGTGCTTTCCGGCGTCAACCACGGGCCCAATTTGGGCACGGATATCATCTGTTCGGGTACGGTTTCGGCAGCAATGGAAGGAATTATGGAAGGCATTCCCAGCATTGCTTTCAGCCTCGCGAGCTTTACTTCGCAGGAATTTGGGCCGGCGGTGGATTTCGCTGTCACCTTGCTGGCACAGTTGGAAAAACAGCCAATGGCGAAACCGATGCTGTTGAATGTCAACATACCAGCAGTCACACAAGCAGAAATTACCGGAGTTGCGATCGCCCGTCAAGGCATTCGCCGCTATTTCGACATATTTCAAAAGCGCACCGATCCGCGCGGCAAAACTTATTATTGGCTGGCTGGGGAATTGTTAGAAGATGTAGAAGAAATCCCCGATTCGGCGGTGACGCATGATCTTCCTACGGACGTACAAGCTATTCGCGACAACAGAATAACCGTAACTCCCTTGCAATATAATCTCACCTGTGCTCCCGACTTGCACTCGTTGCGGGATTGGCAATTTGAAGGTTTTCCCAAGCAGTGAGCTCCGATCGACCCGATCGGAGCGGTAAACTAGGAATTAAGGAAAAGTGCCTCTCAAGGTCTATACCTTAGGCGTTAACACAGGCTCCCAATTACTTGTTAGTTTTTTTTATTCAAGAAAAACAGTTATGAACGCTCCCACCTATAACACTCATTCTGTCACTTGCCCGATCTGCAACCGTTCCAGCGTCGTAGGCCCAGTCGGGATGGTCAGCGGACTATTCACTTGTCCCCACTGCCATTCTCATATGGTAATTAGCTGGAGCGGTCATTTTGTGCGCGATCCTTTTAGTCTCAAACAACTGACGGTGGGAAAGATGCTCAGGCGCGAGAGCAGACCGTTAGCTCGCCTTCAGCGGGATTTTGGGCTGGGTAAGCCTTTTCCGCTGATTGCAATTTTGGGCAGTGTGGTCTTTTTCGGGTGTGCGCTAGCCGCTATGGAACAATCGCTACCGCGACAGAATTCACTTCAAGGATTTTTAGAGTGGGTGAGCGGAACTGGTAATTCCCAAGATGTCTCACGTTAACATTTCTTAAAAGAAATTGTGACAGATACTGCGTGCAAATATCTATTCCTTTAGGTATAAATCACACTATTTTAGCAATTGCATCCATCTTGAGCTACGGGTAAGCACTTAGACGCCGTGCCCTTCATCAGAAAATTTGGGTAGAAACCCCGTCCCTTCGGCAAGCTCAGGGCAAGCCTTTTAGGACGGCTTTACTGGTATAATTTGAGTGGTCAATGACCCACCCGTGACGATGGAGACATAAACCCTAACACCAAAGCTTGCAAGTATTGCAACGGGGAAGAAAAATCGGTAGACCGGGAAAAGAGGACAGGGCAATGGGCAGTCCACCCCTAGAATCAAACAACAAAGATTTTTGTTGGTATTCGACACATAAAACCGCAGGGCTTGCGGGGTTAGTCTGTGGAGCGAGCATAAGACCAAATCTCCTTGAGGGTGGAGGCAGTTGCATTCGAAGCAGAAACCTAAGTTGTGAGGCTTAGGAATCACCGCACCTTCAGGTCGGTGAGTATGTCAACCTATGTCCAAAAACGTCAAAACCCCAGTCCGGCAGGGGTTTTAACCCCTGCCTCAAAGCTCAAGTCTGGTGGGCTTAAGTCTCAGAAGGGTATGTCGAGTTAAGTTGACACATATCACATCGCTCAATTTAGAAACTCAGCAATTTTTCTAACTGCTGCTTCCAAAATAGCTGGCGACTCGACTAAGGCAAATCGCACGTAGCCTTCTCCTGATTTCCCGAAACCTGCACCGGGGGAAGCTGCGACTCCTGTACTCTGTACTAGCTGAGTGCAAAATTTTACGGAATCCTGGGCCCAAGGTTCCGGCAGTTTCGCCCAGACGTACATGGTGGCCGGGGGTACGGGTACTTGCCAGCCGATCGCCCTAAGCGCATTTACAAAGGCATCTCGCCGTTTTCTGAAGGTTTGTACACTGCTTGTGACGGTATCTTGGGGGCCTGTTAATGCTGCACTCGCTCCGTTCAAAATCCCTAAATATTGGTTGAAGTCTACTGTGGCTTTGACTTGTCGCAGGGCTGCAATTAGTTCGGGATTGCCGATCGCATATCCGACTCGAAAGCCTCCCATGCTGTAAGATTTGGATAGTGTGAAAAACTCGATCGCCACGCTCTTATCGCGATCGGCTTGAAAAATTGACGGCGCCATGAATTTGCGGTGTTCCTCCTCGTTACCAGGCTCTGCCTGAGAACGCAGATCCAGAGGAAGAGCCTCTATGTTAAAGTTGCGATCGTCAAACACCAAATCCACATAGGGGAAATCGTGCACTAAAACGAGATCGTGTTGCCGACAAAAAGCCACGGCTTTCTCAAAAAATGCCAGCGGGGCGATCGCAGTTGTAGGATTGTGAGGATAGCTCAAAACCATCATCTTCGACTGAGCCAGCACCGACATCGGAATATCTTCAAATACTGGCAAAAACTGATTTTCTGCTAATATTGGCATCGGGTAAATTTGACCGCCCGCCAAATACACACCGCCCGCGTGGGAAGGATAGCCCGGATCGAGCAGCAAAGCAAAATCTCCGGGATTGAGCACAGCTAAAGGCATATGCGCCGTGCCTTCTTGGGAACCAATTAGCGGCAGCACTTCTGTTTCGGGATTGACTGAAATCCCAAATTTTTGTTCGTACCAGCAAGCTGCGGCTTCTCGGAAAGAGCGCGTCCCGTTAAACAGTAAATAGCCGTGGGTGCTAGGATCTGATAGCGAATGGGCGATCGCATCTGTAATGTGAGCAGCCGCTGGCAAATCCGAAGAACCCAGAGACAAGTCAATCACATTTTGTCCGGCGGCTCTGGCTAGAGCTTTCGCCCGATCCATGTCGGCAAATACGTTAAATTTGAGGGGTTCTAAACGTTTGGCAAATTGCATATTTTTGTAAGTCTTTGGGATATTAATAAATCATTTTAAATCGCTGAAAAATGATTGTTTTTGATGGTTCTTCAGAGAATGTTTTTTAACCGCAGAGAGCGCAGAGAGCGCAGAGGAAGATTGAGGAGAAAAGAGAGATGTTCACAAATTCTTTGGGATTGATATAGTTGTGACTTGGGAGTTGGAAACTCCCGAATCAATTCAAAACTTTATAAGTGACCTTCGAGCAAACCGATCAAAGTTTGTTTAGTAATCGCTCCCTCGTGGGAAAGCACTACTTCAGCATTCTTAAACAGTCTGAGTGCTGGGACTCCTTCTACTTTATACTGCTTGACAGTATTCGGATTGGGGTCAATTTCCATTTTAACTACTTTCAGGTCGCTGTAGTTGGCCGCCACCCAGTCTATCGAAGGCGCAATCAGTTTGCAAGGCCCACACCAAGGTGCCCAAAAATATGCAAGCACTGGTTGCTCTGCTTTCAGGACTTCTGTTTCAAATTTTTCGTCGTTGATGACAATTACACTGTTGCTCATGGTTTTTTGATGATTTTTCCTGATTATTTATAAAGCACGGGCGGGCTTGCAACTTGCACTAACTTAGAAGACAGGCACAAAAACTGTTACTAATTTTAAAACATTCTGCGAACTTATTGAGTAGAAACTCAGGATTTGAGACTGATGGCTAATTCTGTATGGCGTTTAATTCCGCTGCTGCAAGCGTCTGGTAGGGTGCAGATGGCGATCGACCAATGGCTACTAGAACAGCATCTAGCGGGCAAACATCCGCCAACTCTGCGATTTTACACCTGGGCACCGGCGGCGATTTCCTTGGGCTACCATCAGCAGCGGTGGCCTGAGTTTTGGCAGCATTTGTCTTGGGATGGACAGCCTGTGGAGTTGGTGAGGAGGCCTAGCGGTGGGCGCGCCGTGCTCCACCAAGGGGATTTAACTTATGCAGTGGTGGCATCGGGATTTGGCAGCAGTCGCCTGAAAGCTTATCAGACTATTTGCGAGTTTTTGATTGAGGGTTGGCGGGCGATGGGTTTGGATTTGCACTACGGGGAAGCTGGGCGCGGTTATATTCACAATCCGAATTGTTTTGGTACTGCTACGGGTGCGGATTTGGTGACGGCTGATGGCTGCAAGTTAATTGGTAGTGCACAATTACGCCGGGGCGATGCGATTTTGCAGCATGGTTCGATGCGTTTGCGATCGGATATTAGTTTGTTTTTTCAAGTTTTTGGGGAGGAATTAATTCCTGTGCAATTACCTCTATCTGAAGGGGGAGATGATTTGATTGCAACTGTTATTGATGCTTTGAGTGCGGCGGCTTGTCGCTGTTTTGCGATCGATTTGGAGGTGCGGCCGCTTTCGGATGAGGAATGGGAGGATATTTTGGAATTGACTAGAAAAACCTCTATTTTGTAGGTAGGTACTGCCAAGCATATCAAGGTAGTGCGATCGTCCTTTGGTGGTTGTGGCGGGTATCCTATTGACAAGGTTGGGTGTGGGTGATTTGATGAAATGGATGGGTTTGCTATGGTCGCAAGGGTTTTTGCGCTGGGAAAACCAGTTCATTTGACTCAAAGGCAGGCGGAGGGTTTGCGGTGGGCGACTAGCGCTGAGGGGAAGTGCGATCGGAATTTGATGCAGTTGAATTTGGATAGTCTTGTTAATGCAAAAATTCCGGATGAAGAGTACGCCATATGGAATAGCTTTACAAATCTGTAAGGAGCAAGTGTTATGCGTACTAACTTCAAGAGAAAAATTCTCTCAATTGATGGTGGTGGTATTCGGGGTATTATCCCTGCTATCGTTCTTAACTACATTGAAGAGCGCACAGGAAAACGAATAGCAACAATGTTTGATTTTATTGCAGGCACTTCAACAGGAGGAATTTTAGCACTGGGTTTAACTAAACGGAACTCAGACTCTAGCATCAATTATGAGCCAGAGTACACCGCTGCCGAACTTGTAAATTTCTATCGCAGATATGGACAAAAGATTTTTAATGAGTATGTACCAGGCCGTGCTGATGATTTGGTACAACCCAAGCACAACCCACAAGGTAAGCAAGAAGTTTTAGAGGAGCTTCTAGGTAAAGCTAAGGTTGAAGATGCCTTACGAGAAATTTTCATCACGAGCTATGATATCGAAATGAGAACACCAGTTTTTTTTACAAGCAATCCAAACGCAGAGGAGATAGAGAGTTTTAATAGCCGCAAATTATGTATGGGAGTCAAAATGATTGAGGCAGCAATGGCAACTTCTGCTGCACCGACATTCTTTCCACCATTCAAACTCGAAGCGGGATATAATCATCATACCGATGAGGGATATTACGCTTTGGTAGATGGTGGAGTTTTTGCAAATAATCCTTCCTCACTTGCAATGATGGAAGCGATGATTTCTTACAAGAAAAAGTCTGATAAGGATGAAGAACTCCAACGTACTGATACCCTTGTTGTTTCTTTGGGTACTGGGTCACTAACTAAGAAATATAAGTATAGAGATGCCAAAAATTGGGGACAAATCAAATGGGCACTTCCCTTACTTAACGTTGTTCTAGATGGTCAAAGCGAATCTGTTGCGTATCAGCTTCAGCAGCTAATGATGAATAAAGGAGATAACAGAAACTACTATCGTTTTCAAGTTCCATTGAGTAGCGATAATGGTCACGATCTAATGGACAACGCAAGTCCCTGTAATATTGATCACCTAGAGAAGCTAGGTGAAAAACTGATCGAACACACTAAGAAAGATTTGGATCAGTTATGTAAGCTTTTGAAGGAGAACGAGGATACTGAACTGTATTCTAATTAAGCTTCTACTAAGCACGGTAATCATGCGTAAGTCCTGATTAAGTAAACATTGGTAGCTTTTCCATTGAGCGAGCGATTGCAGGATAAATTGAAAGGGTCTGCTTCTACCAGTATCTTGACGACCCATATAGGTGCAGAGGAAAGCAGAAGGGGGACGCTTTTCCTGGGAATACCAGGGAAAGCGATGCTTGCACAAGTAGCGCGATCGCACTTGGGGATAGAAGTGCGATCGCCCTTACAGAACGATCGCTTTGCAGAGGCTAGGCGATCGCATATCCAGTATATTCTCGTACTTCGGGAGGATGAAAAGCCAGGACAATGCAATCTTTAGGTACTCCAGCAGCGACAAGTTCACCCGTAATGCCATCTTCAATTCCGTCATAGTGAATCCGATTTTGTCGTTGCGAATTTCGGCATGGACGACACAGCCATGAACTCGCAGGTTATTTTCCCAGCCTTCATCTACCAGCATAAAATGGTTGCGATCGCGGCTGACAATAAGATAAGTATTCACCTCACCATAACTATAAGGAAGATCGGCATAATATTGGAGAATTTTCTCCAGAATTTCACGCCATTCGTCTAGGGGTTGATTTGCGGTTGCCATTGGATTATTTCCTCACTGTTGGAGTCAAAAACTATCAAGCGAAAATCAGGTTCTTCTAACAGAAGTTGTCCGGCTTCCTCTTGGAATAAAGTCTCAAAGATGTTGCGGCTGACGGCTAGATAGAGACGACGCTCTGGATCTCTTTTGCGGAGTGCTCTAGCGTACAGAAAGAACTGTCCCCAAGCATTTTCGAGATCGCTTATAGCCGAAGGGCTAAGAAAGCTTTTGATTTCAACGGCGATTTTTTCCGAATCTCGTTCAGCAGCAATGAGTTTTTCAGCCCCTAAATCGATAAAGGTGGATCTTTTTCCTATCTTGAGGATGAGCGGATCGTTGGTAATTGTTCAACCGTCTTTGATGAGGGCGGTGCGGACAGTATCGTGATAGAGGTCTTTGGCGGGCATGAAGTTTGTCCTGTTTAAGCTCCATCTGTGTCTATTCTATACTGCGGAACCTCCGAATCCTCGCTCACGGACAACTTTTCCCGATCGCACTAAGAAGAACGATGCTTGTACTCAAGCGCGATCGCCCCGCGATTGCTACTACAAAACACTATGCTATGGTTGCGCCTCAATTTGGACGATCGGCTCTTTGGCAATTTCGCCCAATTTTACAGAATCCAGCAAGCTTTTCCAATCAGCAGCTAAACCTGTATCATTAGGATTAGCACGGCGAGCAGCAGCTAAAGTGCTGAGAGCATCTTGCCAAATCCCATTTTCAGCATAAATAACGGTTTTCTGGCGTGGATCAGCCGTCTCTAATTCACGGAGGATCTCTGCACTGAGTTCAATTCGACGCACCATACCCACTGCAAACACATCTGTGCCTCTGTCTTGAGTATCACAAATCAATGAAATAGACCAACGGTAATTTTTGCCTACTTGCAAGGGCGACAAATTCTTATTGGCGGGAATACTAACGCTCATGACTCCTGGTGAATTGTTGATTTTTAGGGTAGTTTGATAAATCAAATTCTCCTTTTCATCTTCTAGGAAAAACTCGGCTAGTTGCGTGTCTGCTTTAGGCAAGTAGAAAAAGAATACAGGATATTCCGAAACAGTCCGTCCGATTTGACTTTCTGGTACTAAGGCTGTTAGCTTTATCTTACCTCTATCGCATTTAACTCCTGCTGAGGGCGGCCCTCCTTGTCGATAGTCCGGTGACGACAAATTATCTTCAGTAGGCCCAACAAAGCGCACCTTTCCCGGTTGAGTGATTTGCTGACCATCTACCTTTGGAGTCGGCTGTCCCACAACTGCCAATTGGGAAGCGTTAAGTGTGGCGATCGATAATATTGAGCCAACTGATGTCACAATTAGGATAAACTTAGTGATTTTTTTCATTTTTTAAAACATTCTTTCAATTAGGTTTCTATGCGTTGACACCCGGATTTTGATTTCTTTTGTCAAGTTTTTGGAGAGAAATTAATTCCTGTGAATTTACTTCTATCTGAAGATGGAAATGATTTGAGTGAAACTGTAATAAAATTAATATATTAGAGTCCCGACTTCTTGAAGAAGTTGGGACTCTGGGTATTTTGTTATGGTTGCGCCTCAATTTGGACGATCGGCTCTTGGGAAATTTCGCCCAATTTCACAGAATCCAGCAAGCTTTCCCAATCAGCCTTGAACGTTGTATCATTAGGCTGATCACGGCGAGCGGCAGCTAAAGTGCTGAGGGCATCTTGCCAAATCCCATTTTCAGCATAAATAACGGTTTTCTGGCGCGGATCAGCCTGATCTAATTGACTGCGGATATCTGCACTGAGTTCAACTCGCCGTACAGTACCGCTTTCGCTCTGATCGGCCGATCGGTCTAGAGAGTCGCAAATCATTGTAAAATTCCAAGTGTAATTTTTGCCTACTTCCAAGGGTGGCACATTTTTGTTAGGGGGGATACTAACGCCGATCACCCCTGATAAATTGCTAATTGTGAGATCCTGTTTATAAATCTGCTTGCCGCTTTGATCTTTTAGGATAAATTCGGCTGATTCCGCCTCTGTTGGAGGCAAGTAGAAAAAGAACGTTGGATAGTCGAAAACAGTCCGTCCGATCTTATTTGTAGGCACTAAGGCTGTGAGACCTAGCTGACTAATGCTCGCGCAGCCACCGCGCACAGGGCGTCCCGGTTGAGTGGGGGGCCCACCATCTTCAACTATACCTTCAGTAGGCGGAATGAAGCGCGGCCCTCCCGGTATAGGGTTGGGTGGGCGGTCAGGTGTGTTTATTTTCGGCTGTCCCACAACTGCAAATTGAGAAATGTTAAGTGTGGCTATCAATACTATTGAGCCAACTGATATCAGATTGATGAGAAACTTAGTAATTGTTTTCATATTAACTCCATAAATTTGTAGGGAGAGATTCTCTCTTTTTATTTCTTTTTCATTCCCAAAATCCGGTAGACATTAACTTTTTGTTCCCTGCCTTTTAAAGGTAAAGCTCCCCAAGATTCTACCTCAAATTGGTCCGCCAGATGCAGAAAGGTTTCTTCTGCAATCAATATCCGGCAAGTGTCCTCTTGCCGATCCTTTTCGCAGCTTTCGAGTCGAGAGGCAATATTTACGCTGTCGCCGATCACTCCATATTCTAAACGGGTTGTGCCTCCCAGACTACCCACCATAACAGGCCCTGTAAAGATGCCTACTCGCATTTTTGCGGCCGGTAAACCCCGCGCGAGCCAATTTTGATTCATTTCTGGCAAGCGCGAACTTATAGCTAAAGCGCAAGATACGGCGAGGCGAGCATCTTCGGCAATTTCTTCTGGAGTGGTGCGGGGAATGGGTACGCCAAATACTGCCAGCATTCCATCTCCGGTAAATTTATTAATCACGCCTTGATGTGCTTGGACTTCTTGGGCCATTGCTGATAAATACTCATTTAACCAACTCATGACTACTTCTGGCGGTAGTTTTTCGGAGATTGTACTAAAACCCTGCAAGTCGGTGAGGATGATCGTAGCAGTAACTTTTTGCCCTGGCAATAACCCTGATTCGAGCAGATGGACGCGCTCTTTCCACAAGGCATTTGCGATCGCCGGTGAAGTTTGTTGTCCTAATAATTTCATCACAATCCCTTGCTGTTGCCTCGACTGCTCGTATTTATAGGTAACTGCGACTCCTGCGGTGATTAAAAGTGCCATAGCAGGGGAAATTATAGGTATCCACCCCTGTTGTATGAAGAGGAAAAAGGTGAATCCGAATAATGAGCCGCAAGCTGCGATCGCGATCGCGATCAAATTCAGCGATTTTTCTAGCCGCCAAGCTAAACAGCCACCCACTGCACTCCACACAGCGAGCCAGAGAATTTCTTGCCATTCGTCCCAATACCAAAATAGCCCTTGGCCGTCTAAAACTGCACTGAGAATTTGGCTGGTGGCAGTTGCATGAATTAATACCCCAGGCGTCGGGATATTACCGTTTTTAGTAGCGCTATAAGGGGTTGAAAAAATATCTTTTACAGTTGGGGCTGTAACGCCAATTAAGACTATTTTACCTTTTACCAATTTGGGGTCAACTTTGCCCTCCAAAACTTGAGTTAGTGTCACGGTTTCTGCTAGATTTTTAGGAGTGCGGTAATTGAGCAATATTTGATAGCCTTGGGCAGGAATGTTCTGATAACCTCCTGAGTTGGATCGCAACTTGGAAAATACTGTTTTATTTACCAGGAATTCATTGTTTTCTGTAGCTTTAGATTCTATTTTTTGGCTCTCAAAATATGCAAAAGCTAGCCGGGTGGAAAATGAATAAAACGTGTTTTTACCATCGCCAATAGAAATCACATTGCGACGCACTATACCATCTGGATCGAGATACAAATCATTAAATCCTACCCGCTGATCGGGTATGTTGGGAGGTGGCTGCACTCGATCGTACTTTGAGTATCCGATGAAGGTAATGGGAAATACTTTGGGGTTTTTCAGTTGAGTTGCTAATTCTGCATTCCCCGGTTCGTAGGGAATATCACGAATTATATCCATGCCAATAGCTGTGGGTTCCAAACGCGCTATTTCGGCGATCGCTTTTGCTAAAACGCCATCAGAAATTGGCCATCTGTTTAAAGCACTAATGTCCCGATCGGTGACTTCAACTATCAGCAACCTGGGGTCATGGCCCTGATCTGGCCGCAACTGCACCATGAGGTCGAAAGCATTTAATTCTAGTGGCTGCAACCCGCCTAAATGCCGCATTCCCAATAGAGTTCCGGTCACGACAATCCAGATAATAGCAAGAGGTTGCAAGTCAGCGAAGGGGAAGGAATGAGTTAAGTTTTTCCAACTCCACCCTCTCTCCTTCAACTGACGATGAAATTGATGAAATAATTTGGGCATATTAATAATTGTTGGTTTCAACAATCTAACATTGGCGCGCTCGTAAATGCCCCTTACTGATGCCAAAATTTTAGTTTTCTTGTGCGGTTTTGGCGATCGCACTTAACTGCAATCCTTGAGGATAGCTGTTTTCTTCTTTGCTGCGCTTGATGTCGGCGATTGAAATCTGGGGCTTGAGGTATGTTGCCAAAACTTTCACCACGTCGCCCCGATCGATCGTCCCTACGACTGAACCAATGGGCGAGAGGACAATGATTCGGGGGAGTTGTCGGGCTTCCATGCTGTTAATCACGTCTGCGATGGATGCTTTTTCTGAGACTGTGGGGGTTTTTTCCAGGGGCTTCAAAATGTTGTGCAATGTCTGAATTTGCCACTGACTGCGCTCTGTGAAGCGGATATCGTCGATCGACACTAAGCCCAAATCCCGCCCGTTGGTCGCAGCGATGTAAAATGGAAACGGATTGACTTCTAATAAATAGCGATCGGCAAATTCTCGCAAAGTCAAATTTGCATCGACAACTCGAAACTCGCGGCTCATTGCATCGACGGCCTTAGTTTTGATCAGCGCTTCTTGCAACGAAGTAAAGCGGCTGTAGCTACTAGCATTGCGAATCGCAAACCAGCCGATCAGCGCCATCCACAAACCGCCGTACTGGCGTGCTAACACACATAAACTGACACCGAAAGCAACGGCCAACCAACCCAAAACTTGTCCTGTTTTTGCCGCCCAGCGAACGCCGGCAAATCGAGAACCGGTGATTTTCCAAATTGCTGCTTTTAAAACTTGTCCTCCGTCCAAAGGCAGACCGGGAATTAAGTTAAATAATCCCAAAACAAGATTGATTACTGCTACCCTTTCTGTGATAATTGATAGCAAACTTGTCGGGGGGAAAACTTGAGAGCCCAAACCGAGGATTAAAAACAGCGCGAAGCTGACGAGAGGGCCAGCAATGGCTACTTGAAAAGCTTGACCGGGAGTTTTTGATTCCGATTCGATCGAAGCTACTCCGCCAAATAAGAATAGAGTAATAGAATTAACTTTAATGCCTTGCGACATTGCCGCCAAGCTGTGCCCTAATTCGTGCAACAGTACAGAAGCAAACAGTAGCAAAGCTATTGCCAACCCGGCACTCCAAGACAGTGCAGGCCCCCACAAGCGGTAACTGCTGGCGTATTCGCGGGTTGCGAGGGCTAAAATTATAAACCACGAATAATCTATGAGTAGCGGGATGCCAAATAATGAGCCGATTCGCCAACCTGTCTGCATGAAAGTTTCCTGGGAAGGAGAGCAAGAAAGAGTTTCTATTATATCTTTTCTTCCCCTTGCCTTTCCCCTTCCCCTGATTTCTAAAGAACTCCGGCGTTACCCAAGCCCAAGATTACTCCAGCCCCGAGCAAGTGGCCCAAGCTGGTTGTGGCTAGCAATTCTGGGATGCCGAAGCCTTTGAACATTCCAGGTACTGCAACGGGTAAGGCTGGGCCCTTGCCTCGGTTTTCCTTGTTGATGCCGTAGTAGCCGATCGCGATCGCCAGCAAATTGCATATAATCATTGTCAGTCCTACCATTGGCGTCCACTCGGGCGTTGAGGGAGCGGTAGCTTGTACGGCTAACAGCAAAGATGAGTTAATCATGTTTATATGCTCCTGATTTCACAGATTAATTGAGTTACAAAATTATAAAAAGCATTTTGCATTAAACTAAGATTTGTTTTAATAGTTAACAATTCGTTGATATTTTGATACAAAGAAAGGAAGGGAGGAGCCGGAGTGCGGGTTAAAATTTGTGGAATTACCAAATTAGACCAGGGAATTGCGATCGCCCGTTTGGGAGCCCAGGCTTTGGGGTTTATCTGCGTGCCGGCTTCCCCCCGCTATGTCAGCCCAGAAACAATTCGCCTGATTGTCGAGCAGTTGCCGGAAAATGTCGATCGCATCGGGGTTTTTGCCAACACCACAATAGAAAATATCTGTCAAGTAGCGGCAGAGTCAAATTTAAGCGGGGTGCAGTTGCATGGAGATGAAACAGCGGAATATTGCGATCGACTGCGGGAGTTATTGCCGGGAATTGAAATTATCAAAGCCCTGAGAGTTAAGACTCCTGAAACTTTAGCCACCGCTGCTGTTTATGCTGTTCGTGTCGATACTTTACTGCTGGATGCTTACCATCCAGAGCAATTGGGCGGTACTGGTAAAACGATCGACTGGATGATGTTATCAGAGTTTAGACCGCAGTGTCCTTGGCTGCTGGCGGGCGGTTTAACACCCGATAATATTTTAAATGCAATTGATAGCGCGATCGGCAATAACTTCAGCGGTGTTGACCTTTCTAGCGGCGTAGAAATAGCGCCGGGAGATAAAGATTTGACCAAAGTTGCTCAGTTGTTTGCTAATTTAAGTCAAGTTGCTCATCATTGATAAATTGGCAATACAAAATTCGCGCTTTTTATCAGATTTATTCTTGAGTCTGCTTGGGCGAAGCCTGCCCTAGGCTAGGCAAACTTCGTTTGTAGAGTAGCGGTTTCAACCGCCGAGTTTCTTTATTAGACGAGCAATTGCATAAATCTTTGATTGATAGATTGACCGCAGATGAAAGGCAGATAAACACAGATAAACGCAGATATTTTTAAGATAGGAAATAGATTTTTGCAATTGCTCGTCTATTCTTTAGTCTGCGTGGGCGAAGCCTGCCCTAGGCTAGGCAGACTTCTTTTGTATAGTGGCGGTTGAAACCGCCGTTTATTCCCTTTATTCTTTATATCGGCGGATCTCAAAAGTGCGCTCGCCCTCCGGGTCTTCGTATTCCAAAACCAACTCACTAACCGTAGCACCGGTGGGGCCGCGGTGGCACCAGCTAATAATTCCTTCAACAGCTTTTTTGGATCCTTCAAAGACAGCCTCGACGCGGCCGTCGGGGAGATTTCTTACCCAGCCGCCCAGGCAGAAATACTTTGCTTGATTCCTCGTTGAATATCGGTATCCTACTCCTTGAACTAATCCCGAAACAAAAACGTGGACTCTGACGGGCAGGGGTGATTGGTTTTGCATAATAAACGGCTCAACTTACTGCTAACATCTGTTTGAAAATTTTAAGGATCAGTTTGATTATGTTAAATTTTAGTGCGATCGCGCTGCTGGGATTGCTAGTACGCCGCGTCACCCTGGCTTTTTCAACTATTCCCGATTTCACTGATTGGCTGGTTGCAGTTACGATCGCGGTGGTTTACACTTTGATCGCGCTTCCCATCGGTTTTTGGTCGGGATTTCTAAAAGTAGACGTGCAAACCTCTCGGCGTACAATTGTGGGAGTGCTCATTGGCTGTTTATTAAGTCCAGGTATCACCGAGGAAGTATATTTCCGGGTGTTAATGCTGCCACACCCGTTCGAGAAGGCTTCTGGGTTAATGCTGTGGTTTTGGGGATGCGCGAGTTTGGCGACTTTTGTAGTTTACCACCCGCTGAACGCGCTGACTTTTTACCCGGTTGGTCGATCGACCTTTATGAATCCAGTGTTTTTGCTGCTGGCGGCAATTTTGGGAGTTGCGTGCTCCATCGCCTACCTGCAAAGCGGTTCTATCTGGCCTGCGGTGGCGCTTCACTGGCTAGCAGTGACAGCCTGGCTGTTGCTACTGGGCGGTTACAGGAGGCTGTATGGTTAAATGTAAAAAGTCCAGCATCACTATTTTGTCGGGAGGATCTCAGTTGTGGGTATCATAGGAGCGATCGTAGGTTTTTTGGCAGGGGTAGCAGTTGCTTACTGGTTAGTGGAAAAGCGCTTAAAGAAGCAAAAGCAAGAATACTTGCAGCAAACTCACAGAATTAGTGAGGAAATAGAATTAGCTCAGATGTCTCGCGTGCAACAAGCTGTCGAATCTCAGCAAGGAGAACGGGAAAATCAGCTTAGAAAAGCTACTATCGAACACGAAAATTTACTCAGACAAGTTACTACCCAATACGAAAGCCAGCTCAAACAAGTTGCGAATCAATACGAAAATCAGCTCCAACAAGTTTTGGCAGAACGCGACAGTCAGCTCCAACAAGTTGTCAGCGCACACGAGCCTGAGCTGCGGCGACAAATCAGCGAGGAATTAGAAGCTGCTAACAATGCTAGTATCCAGCAAAATATCCAATCTTTGCAAGCAGAACACGAACATCATTTACTCAGAGTTGCTGACGAATTGCATCTAAATTATCAAGCTCAGATGGAGCAACATTTGCAAAACCTGCAAAATGAACACGAAATTCGCTTGAGGCAAACTGCCGAGGAATATGAGAACCGCGAGGTTGAGCTGCAGTTAAATATGGAGGCTTTGCAAGAGCAATACGAGAGTCAGTTGCAAGCGGCTCACGAGCAATTGAGAGTTCACGAAGCTCAGATGCAAGCTACTATCAGATCTTTGCAAGAGCAGTACGAAAGTAATGTACAACAACAAGAAGTCCCGGAGCAGCAGTTCAGTCAGTTAAATCCAACAGAATTTGCCGAAGGTTTATCACAAGAAGAAGTTTGGCAGGAAGTGTCAAGTGAGTTAAATCAAACAGAAGTTGAAGAAGAGTTAAATTACACAGATTTTTCGGAACCACAACCAATTGATTTACATCAACCAGAAGTCGAACAACAGCTTCCAATTGCCAGACAAGCAAGCTATTCCCTACCGCAGTTGATGGGATGTGTTCAAAGTCAGGACAAAGAAACCCGCAAGTTTGCAGCGTCTGCTTTAGGTAAAATGGCTGCTGCTAATGCTCTGAGATCCGAAGGTCAGCGAGCAATAGAAACCTTGGGAAAATTAGCTCAAGATATTCACCCGGATGTGCGCGAAGCTGCTGTGGAAGCACTAGCAATGATTAAGTCGGAAAAAGTGATTCCGCTGCTACAAAAAGCTTTGCGAGATATAGATAGCGGTGTGGCTAAATCGGCAAGTGCTGCGCTCAATAAGTTTAAGTTTTATCCGCGCACTCCGGCGGCTAAGCCGAAAACTGTTGATGTGAAGAAACCAAAGCGTTAAGTAGTTACTAGGATAAATATAGCAATTGTCAATTGCCTACAACACAGTAGGGATACAACATTGTTGTGTCCTTACCGAGGTGCTGTATTTCACTCAATTTCGATTACTACCAAAAACTTGGGAGGTTGGGTTGATCAAAGAAATCCAACTCAATTATTCGATCGACAACTAGCCCAATTCTTAGCAGCAATCACCGACACCCCGCCAGCCGAGGCCGATAGGGTTGATGATGCAGGGCCAACGGCTTTGGCGGCAATTTCGTCAAGTAAAATCTTTTTAAGACTGTGGTTTAAGTGATCTGTTGCACTATTCTTAAAATCGCTGCTTTGTACCGAGTATAAATTTGATGTCGCCGGAGTCGCTAACACCCACATCTAAGCGAATTAATCCAAAGGACGATCGCACTCTGACACCCAAACCAACACCCGCCCCAGTCCCCGGTTTATCCCTCACCGAAGCGGGTTTTCCGAGTACGCTATCTCCTGTGCCCAAATCCGACGCAAAATCAGCAAATATCACGCCGCCGACATCCCTGCCGACAGGAAACCGATATTCACCCGAAGCTAAAAAATAACTCCGGCCACTGCCAATATCCCCGCTATCGTAACCCCGCACGGAATTGCGGCCGCCGAGGCGAAAAGCTTCCGTTGGTGGCAAATCCCCGATTACCGTACCCGCTTGCAGGTTAAAAGCCAGCATTTCGGGCAAGGCCTCGGACTCGCTGATACCCAGCAAAGTTACTGGTACATATTGTATATAATTTACCAACAGGCGGTTGCTCACAATGTTACCTCCCCCAAGAGGTATCGATTGCTCGGTGCTGAGGCTGAGAATCGAGCCGCTGGTGGGGTTAAAGGGATTGTCCCGCCGATCGAGCATCGCACCAAAAGAAACAGTGTATAACTCGTCAACGCCACTACCGCTGAATGTGAGAGGATTGCCGAGTTCGTCGCGGCGGGCGATATTTAAGTTGCGATCGCGCGTGCTGATATTTGTATAATTCAGTCCCAAAGTCGATTGCCAATCGCCCAAAGGTCTGGTAAACCTGAGATTTCCCCCCATCCGAATTTCCCGAACTCGGTTCCCGTTGGGCAAATCAATATCTTTGTTGAAAATTTCCGATATTCTGCGATCGCCAAAAGCTCTCACACTGTATCCCAAACGGTCTTCCGCGGCAACGTAAGGGCTGACAAACTGGACATCGTACTGGATACCTCGGAGGCTGGGCTGAAGTTCCACCGCCAGCCGCTGTGGGTTTCTGCCGAAAGTTCGATCGGTATATGAAAGAGGAACAGCAACACCAACATCATCACTCAGACTGGCACTTACGCTAAAAGAGCGAGCCGATCGCTCTTGAACGTTGTAGATTACATTAACATCCGTGCCAACTTCTTCGATCGAAACCGTAACCTTGTCAAACAATCCCAATTGCTGCAACTGCTGTAAATCCGATCGTACAACTTCCCGGCTGTAGTTATCCCCCGCCTTGAGTTTGAGCTCGCCTCGGATAAAATCTTCCGAAATTCTGCCCTCAACCGGATTCCCTTTTTTATCAACAGCTTCGCCTCGGGAATTGACAAAGCGAATTTTCACCTCTGCAACGTAAACGCCCTCAGCATTGCCAGCTTGACTGATTGGTAGAGTACCGCCTAGCTGTCGGGCGTTGCTGTTTACTGCTTCGGGGATTTCGGCGTTGGCCGCGATCGTCGCCGGAGTTGGTAACAGAGATGTAAAATCTTTATGGTTGCTGAACTTGACTGAGGGCGATCGAACTTCTCCAGCAACAGCGATCTCATCGGATGCCGGCAAATCCGTCACAGTTGCACTCACCTCATCCTCCTCCCTCTGCGCCCTTGTGGGATAGGCGTCTCGCCTGTCAATCTCTGCGGTTCCTTCTCTCAACTCCACCTCAGCCGGTGCGACTGTCGGATCGATCGCCCGCGCCCCCAATTCACCACCAGCCACCGCCACCAAAGTCAAAAATGCAATAATCGGAATTCGCATAAACATAAAACTAAAGCATACTCAACGCATATTAACCAAAATTGGTCATGATGCCTAATCCCAAACCTGGATTTAATATCCCTCTATTCTTCAACCCGCGGAGGCGGGTTTTGTCTGTGTAGACGCGGTTTCAACTACCGTCTCAACCGCCGTCTCAACCGCCGTCTCAACTACCGTCTCAACTACCGTCTCAACTACCGTCTCAACTACCGTCTCAACCGCCATCTCAACTACCGTCTCAACTACCGTCTCAACTACCGTCTCAACTACCGTCTCAACCGCCCAAAAAGAAACCCGGTATTTTTGAGGCTACCGGGTTTCTGCGATGCTGAAATGTGGGAAAGTTCGATCGCGGGCGATCGTAAATTGGGGGCGGAAACTGCAACGCAATCCTTGGACAGAGTTACCCATCAATAGACTTTTTGGGTAACTCTCTAGCGAGTCTTTCAATAACGTCACTAAGACTGCTGGCGGTAAGCTGAACCCGCTGTTCGTCTAACCACTTAGTGGCAGTCTCAGTCAGACTCAGGTTGATCTTACGCTTAGGCTCGCTATAAATTTTTTTTCTCGACATTTTGGCTTTCCGCATTAATTCCGTATAGAATAAGGATAATGCAAAAACGAAGCAAAGTAAATGTTACTCAGCTTTAAGACGGAACTAAAACCCAATAACAGGCAGGTGTCTAGATTTCGCCAGCATTGTGGAGTCGCTAGACACGCCTACAACTGGGGTAACGCTTTAATCCTGCAAGCTTTGGAGGAAAGGGGAACCGACAAGACAGTCAAAATCCCTTCTGCCATTGATCTTCACAAGCGCTTAGTGGCAGAAGTCAAGCCATTGTGTCCGTGGTACTACGACTCTTCCAAGGCAAGCCCTCAGCAAGCTTTAGCCGAATTGAGGATAGCTTGGGATAGGTGTTTCAAAAAGGTATCTAAGCAACCTAGGTTCAAGAAGAAGGGTGTATCGCACGACTCCTTCTATCAAGAGCAAGGAAGCAAAGCAAAGCCAGGAATAAATAACGACGGCAAGCGGATTAAATTACCTAAGATTGGTTGGGTCAGGTTGCACGAACCACTACCAATTACTGCTTTTCACAATTGCGTAATTAGTCGTAAAGCAGACAGATGGTTCATTGCGTTTACAGCACTTCCGGCTGCTATGAGGTACACAGACAGTATCGAAAGTTAGGACAGGAAAGGGATACGAGTAAAACTGTGCTTCATAATAGCCGGAAGTGCTGTAAGTGCGAAATAGAAAAACCCGTCCCTGCACCTGACCGCCCGACTATCGGAGTTGACATCGGCATCAAGACGCTAGCAGTCTGTTCCAACGGTCAAGTCTTTGACAATCCAAAGGCTTACCGTCGGATGAGTCGCAAGATGAAACGCCTACAACGGCGCGTCAGTAAGCGAGTCAAGGGTTCCAAGAACCGGAAGAAAGCCGTCTCGAAGCTAGCTAAACTGCACTTAAAAGTGTCCAATATCCGAAAAGATGCTATCCACAAGCTGACAACTTACCTCGCCAAGAACCACGGCGAAGTCAAAATTGAAGACTTGCACGTCAAGGCATTTTTAAAGAATCACAAACTTGCTGGTGCAGTCGCGGATTGCGGAATGTACGAATTCAAACGTCAACTCGAATACAAAACCCAAAAGTTTGGCTCTAAGTTGACGCTTGTGGATCGATTTTTCCCGAGCAGTCAAATCTGTTCAAGTTGTTGCAATCATCGGCACAAGATGCCGTTAAAAGTCCGAGTGTTTGAATGTCCCAACTGCGGAAACGTACAATACCGTGACTTGAATGCAGCTAGAAATATAGAACGTTGGTTTGAAGGTATTTGTGTACCCGAACGTTCAGAATTGGCGGTGAGTTCCACCGTGGCAGCCTGCGGAGTAGACAAACCCGACAACAGGCACTGTTGTCGCTACGAAAGAAACAGGAAGTTAACACTCCCGGCTACCTATGTCCAGCTAAGTCTAGACTTGGGTAGCTTTGGGTAAGTTTAATGGAACGGAAACCGAAAATTTGTTTAAATAGCTTGGCGAGAAACTCGTTTCTCAAAATGAGCCTGAGTCTGCTGCAACAGTTGTTCGCGACTATCTTTAGCGGTGGTAATGGTAGGGAGCAAGTTGCGAGCTTGTAACGTCATGTGAAGCTGTAGGTGTGCTACGTACTCACTGACATCTTCGCGAAGAGAGCAAGCCGGGTACTGTTTTAAAGTAGAGTTCAAAGTGTTCTCCTGCTTTGAGTTTGTAGTATTTTCAAATAATAATAGAGAATATCATGGTCTATTTCTAACTGTGTACTCCGTAATGAAGTTTAACCTTTGGACTGCTTTTTTGTTACAATTATTTACCAAGATTTCTTACCTATCAGGAGTCGATCGCCATGCAGTCTCAAGCAGTTGTAGGACAAAAGCACACCTTAAGTACATTTGTCAATAGCACCACCCAAACAGCCGCCTACCTCGACATCGGGTGCGGCAGACCCTTATTGATGCTGCACGGTTTCTTAGGAGAAAAGACTTGCTGGCTGCCGTTAATTGAGTTATTGCAATCTCAGTTTCGGTGCATCAGTTTAGATATGTTGGGTTTTGGAGAATCCAGCAAACCAGAAATCCGCTATGACGTAGCTGTAGAAGTTGCTTTTGTCCGGCAAGTTGTAGAACAACTAAATATCGAACCCTGCTGCATCATCGGACATTCTTTTGGCGGTTGGGTAGCATCTGCATATTCCCTCAAATATCCTAATTCTGTTAGCAGTTTAGTGTTAGCAGCACCAGCCGGAATTCGGGACGACAGTTTTTGCGGTCAATACGATGCTTTGCGGCCACTGCTTTGGAAAACCCCAGCCGTTGATTTGGCCTTGCAGTTGGCAAAACCTTTTGCGAGTTTAGCTGGAAAAAGTGAGAAATTGCAGCAAATTTCTGGGTGGCGCAGGGAGTTAATGTCTCAACCAGTAGCAAGGTCATTTTTAATGAGTCGGATGCGGCCGGAAGACGCAGTTGATACAGTAGAAAAAGAAATTCACAAATTGCAAATTCCTACCTTAGTTATCGCAGCAGATAGCGACGAAACAATTCCTCTATGGCACTGTGAAACCTACGCTAACGAGATACCGGGAGCAGAGTTAGCAATTATTCCCAATGCTGCTCACGGGTTGCCGCAAACTCAAGCTCAAATTATGGCGAAGTTGACTTGTAAATTTTTGAATAGTTAAGAAAAACTGTGCAAGAAGCCGAATCATAAAAATTGTGATAATCCACCAATTGAAAATAATTGTGTTTTAGTATACTACTTTATTAGGAAATACAGAATATATTGATTAGTGTATTGTACAATTTTTTTTATGGCTCTTAAATCTTGTGTCAGCAGGAGCTACAGACATTTAGTGGAGTCGGGGGTATTACCAATGGCAGCACTGAGCAACTACTTTAATCTGGAAGAAATTACGACAGCCAGAAAAATTAGTGCTGCGGTAATTAACATCAGCGGCCGCCAGCGAATGCTTTCCCAACGAACGGCTTTTTTTTGCATGAGGTTAGTTTGCTCTCAGAATGGGCTAGAAAGAGCCAAACTGCGGGTGAATTTGTTAGAGGCGATCGAGCTTATGGAAAAATCGCACCGCGACTTAATTAATACAGACAGTAGCATTAACTTAGTGAGTAGCTCTTCATCCACCGTTAAGGCAATGTATTTTGAGGCGCCGCTGTATCTAGACAAACAAATCCGCGAATATATCGATCGAATAAAAGCATTAGTGCAAGTTCCTGATGCCGAACTCATGCTGGAAAATCCCCATCTCCTGTACATTGTCGAAGCAGCGGGCGGCGACTTGCTAGAAGCTTTCGATGCCGTGGTGAGCCAATACCAGCAAGAAAGCGAAATCGAACAATTTGAAATCGACCTTAAACAAGTTGAACTTTATCAAGAAAGTTGTGCTGCTACCTCGAAAGCGGAAGCTCAAGCCGCCCAGCTTGATCGCGCACTTTGCGAACTAAAACAAACTCAAGCTCAACTCCTCCACAGCGAAAAAATGTCTTCGCTGGGGGCGCTAATGGCTAGTATCGTCCACGAAATTAATAACCCAGTTAGTTTTATTTACGGCAACTTGAGCCATGCCGCAATTTATACTCAAGATTTGTTGAACCTGCTGTGTCTCTATCAAGAATGCTATCCCAATCCCTGTCCCGAAATCACAGCTAAAATCGAAGAGATAGATCTTGATTTTCTAGTTGAAGACTTGCCTAAAGTTATCTCTTCCATGCGAATGGGTTCCAATCGCATTCGCGAAATTGTCAAATCTATGGGCAACTTTTCGCGAACCGATAACAGTAACATGACCATGTGCGATTTGCACGACAGCATTGACAGCACCGTGTTAATTTTGCGAAACCGTCTCAATTCTCAAATAGACCGTCGCGACATTCAAGTAATTAAAAATTATGGAAATTTGCCTCCTGTAGAGTGTTATTCAGGACAGCTAAATCAAGTATTTATGAATCTAATTACCAACGCGATCGATGCTTTGGACGATGCATCACAAAATGAGCCCTATGCTACGTTAAAAATTTCGATCACCACAGAATTAGCTGGGCCCGATCGCGTGAGAGTACGGATTGCTGACACGGGAGTGGGAATGACACCACAGATAAAAGAGCGAATGTTCGAGCAGTTTTTCACTACCAAGGAAATCGGTAAAGGTACCGGTTTAGGATTGTCTATTGTCTACAAAATCTTAGTAGAAAATCACCGAGGAACGCTCAGGTGCGAGTCGGAACCCTGCAAGGGAACCGAGTTTATCATTGAACTGCCGATCCAGCAAACTTAAGCAATTTACTAATCATCCAAATTTATCTATGTTAACTGTGTGTGGCACGGGCGTCCCGTCTGTGTTAACTGTGTGTGGCACGGGCGTCCCGCCTATGTTAACTGTAATTAAAATTTACACATATCCTACGCTAATTCGAGCTTCAAAGTTGGCAACAGCTTTTCTAAATTTCTGAGAGATTTCTGTTGCCAAGGAATATCATTTGAACCCAATACCAAGAGTTGAATCGTTTTCTTTTTCCGGACGCTAATGACAAATTTAGACAGCATACTGATACCAGAACTGTTAACAAATTCCAATTGTTTTAGGTTCAAGGTAATAGTAGGCGGTTCGCCATTGGCGACCTCATCTAACAATTCGGCTATTGGTGCATACTCTGGAGGGCCGCTCAGGCTGAGTTCGCCTTGGAAAGTGACTGCGACTGATTCTGGATCGTACTGAATGCTGTAATCTTCACCTTTAATTTCTTGAATGCCCATTGTGATTTTGTTTCCTGACTAAAATATTCCGATCGCACAAGAGAGTAAATATTGAAATGCTAGAAGCTAGGGCGTTGCTTAATCAGGGTATGAAAAAAATAACTTGAAAATCCCCGATCTTTGTCGATACTGGTTTCTATGACTGGCATATTTAGCCTTTCATACCGTAAATCAGCAACGCCGAAACTAGACCCTAATTTGAACCACAGTCGTAACAATGATGGTATCACTATCTGGCCTGCGATCGAATTTCCAACCTATCTTAGCTGAATAGTCATTAATCATCGTCAGCAATCCCAATCCCGATGTGTCACTTTCCGATTCCGCATTCTTTTCAAGCTGCTGCAAATAAAGTTCATTTGGATCGGAAGCCATAATTTCTTGAATAAACTCCTTCAACTTATTTGCCCCTTGTTGATTGACACTATTACTGGCAAAAATTACCGCTGTCACCTCTATTTCACCAATAAAATGTATACCAAATCTGACCTTGTAATTGGTATCATCATTGTTGAATTTTATCGCATTTTCTAACAGTTCGTTGGCTACGTAGCTCACAGCTCCCTTGCTTTCTTTTATCCGTTTCTCGCTGCTAGCATCCTCCTCATCCACCGGTAGAAAGCTAGACAAATAATCGGCTACAAAATGAGCTGAAAGCCGGTTGTTGCGCCAGCGCTGTTTGATGGGGCGAGAACTGGGGGTAAATGTAAGTTCTAGGGAGTCGTGTTCAGGAGGAAATTCTTCAATGAATTCTCCAAAGATTTGTGTCATTGTTTTTAAGCTTCCAGATGTCATGATTTTTCGGCCTGCAATTGATGTATTAATGTCACTTCTGGGTGAATTTCCACACGCCATTCCAGTTAGCGGGAATACTATTTTCTAACAGCGATTGGGTGCGTTTTAGGTAAAGTTGACTGGGTTTGTCATCTGGATTTAGGGCTACTATCTGTTCAAAACAAACTAGGGCATTAGCAAAATTTCCCTGACAATATTGTTGGAGTCCCTCCTCAAATATAGGCAAAGTTTGAATTTTGAGCGATCGCACGGGTTCTACTTCAACATCTAACACCTCACAAACTGTAATGGCTTCTTGTCTACCTTTGACAATAGCCCGATCCAAAAAACGGATATGATACTTTTCGGGTTGACTCAAACGTTGTACCACATCTCCAGAAATTAATAAAGATACGCCATAATACTTAGTCAAACCTTCCAGACGAGCGGTGAGATTGACATGATCTGAGAGCGCATCGGCTTGCATCCGATTCGCGTCTCCAATAATCCCAACCATTGTATCACCCACATGGATACCAATGCCAATATTCAGCAGTATCTCCCCACTTATTTTACGGCTTTGATTGTATTTTTGTAACTGTTCCAACTTAACAATTCCTGCCTGAATAGCATCATCAACGCCATCGGGAAAAACTGCCATCACTCCATCTCCCATATACTTGACAATAAAACCGTTGTGCTTGCGAATTTCGGGACTAATTTGCTGTAAATAGTTATTGATGAAGTCAAAGTTTTCTTGAGGAGTCATTTGCTCCGCCATCGTGGTGAACGAACGCATATCGGAAAACATAATTGCCATCTCTTTGCTGACGTGATCTCCAAGCTGGAAATCAACAATGCTCTGCTTGCCGAGAAATTGGAGATATTCATCGGGAACAAAACGTCCGTAAGCCTGCAAAAGTTTCTCTAATTCTTGTTCCCGCGCTTTCACCGTTTGCACCATATGGGAAAATACCTGTGCCAGTTCTCCCAGTGCATCACTCCGCGTCGCCACCTCTGACAATATCTGGGGATCAAAGCTGTTGTTTTTCACAGCAATAGCTGCATCTATCACCTTTTTTACCTGGTGGATATAAGTCTGCATCTCTCGATTTTTATGATGGATCTGGTTTTCCAGATCCGTGGAGTGTTCCGTGATAATTTCTACTAAGGTTTCATAGCTATTTTTTTCATCTTCGGCTTCCTCAAGTTTTAGCATCAAATCCTGTAGCTGTGTCTTGAGTTCTTCTGGAGATTTAGATTCTGCTAAACTTAGTTGGGGTTTCATAATTTATCCTCCCGAATCAGGGATCGCAAAATTGTTTGACTCGCTCGCTGTAAATTATTATAACTTACACCGATCGATCTTGAAATCCGGTTGCTTCTGCGATGCTTCGCCACTCAATTTAAGAGCGAGGGTAGAAACCGGGTTGATGACCGTCAATCATAAATTATGCACAATATTTCCCTGTTGCTTCAATACTAGCAAAGTAATGTCATCAAATACCTTTTGTTCTCCAATAAATTCTCGCAAATCATCGATGGTGGCTTGCTTAATTTGTTCGGCGCTCAAATGCCAGTTTTGAGAAACCACTTCACAGAGTCTTTCGAGTCCATAGAATTGTCTGTTGATGTTTCTAGCTTCCGTGATGCCGTCAGTGTAGAGAACTACCCCGTCCCCCGGCTCTAAGTCTACTAAAACATGGCTCACCCAATCGGAAATATCCTCATCTAAGCCGATGGGAAATCCTAAATCCATCATGTCAATTCGTTCAATTTTACCCCCTCTTCTGACTACCAGAGTTTCCTCGTGTTGACCGCTAATACTAACTTTACAGTCTGCATAATTGAGGAGAGCTAGGGTCAAATTTTTGTCCGAGTTCATCCGCTGAAGATTCTTGTACAGGATGCGGTTGAGAGTATCTAAAAAACGCACAGGCTCAAGTTCTTGCATTTCCTGAAGAGTGCGGACAGCAGCTTGAGTCATCACCATCAAAATGCCGCTTTCTAATCCGTGTCCGGTGACATCACCAATGCAAATCGTGACCACCCCATTAGTACAAAGTACGTCGTAGTAATCACCGCCTACTTCCGAGGCTGGCTCCATAAATCCGGCAATATCTAAATCTTCAATGGCTGCGAGTTCAGCAGGTTTTGGCAGAATCAACTGCTGCATTTGTTTGAGCATATCGAGTTCGGAACTCATGCGGAGGTTTTCCGCTTTCAGGCGCTGGTTGAGAGCGGCAATTAGTTGAGTGGCTGTGGCGAGTTCTGAGGTGCGTTCTTTGACTTTATCTTCTAGAGTTTCAAAGGATTCTTGCTGTTGTCTCGCCATGCTGTTAAAGGAATTTGTTAAGGTTTCAATTTCCCAAATCCGGCTGGAATCAACGTTCTGGTGGAGATCACCACCTGCTAAAGATTCTGAAGCTTGAGCAATTTGATTCAGGGGGCGAGTAATCCAGCTAGCGGTGAAAATACCCACTCCAACAGAGACAATTAGAGCCATAATACACAGCAAAATTGTGTGGCGAGTGTTAGCATAAATTTGCGCCATAAAGTCCGCTTCAGGAACTACTACTACAATCAGCCAATTGAGACCGTACTTGTCAGTTAGCGGAGAAACTTGGATAAATTGCCGCTCACCGTTCAGCTCAAAGTCAAGTTGAACAGTTTGATCGATATCTTCCAAACGCTTGAAGCGTTCGAGCAGATAAACCACACTTTGACGCATCAGCGGGTTGCTGCTTTCCTGTGCTTTGATCCGCTTTGTATCTTTGCCTGTTCCCACCGAAAGAGGCTGTTCTTTAACCGAGGTGGCTATTAATTCACCCTGGGGTTCAATGATAAATACTTGACCGGAATTACCCACGCGTAAGGTTTGCAGGAAGTGGCGAATTTGATCTAGTCCCATCTGGCAAGTCAGCACGCCAATTAGTTTCCCTTCGCCATCATAATAGGGTAGACTCGCATTAATTTGCAGCGTACCGTAGCCAAAATTAATATAAACTTCACTCCAAGCTGCCTGTTTCTTCTCAACAACAACTGTGTAAAAAGGGCGCGTGCGAACGTCATAATTGGGCGTGGTTTTGTCAATCTTTGTGGGGTTTCCATCAGCGTCTAGGTTGTAATATATCAAGTCGCCACCCCCGGGAATCAGTTGCTGGACAAGCTGAGGTTGTTCAAGTCCAACCATCCGATTTACCCAACCCACACGCAGGTACTGACCTTTTTCGTTGGCAATTCCCGCGTGACCGATCGATTTAAATTGCAGAACTTGTTTCCAAAAATATGGTCTAGCTTGCTCCAAATCGTCAAAGTTCAACACCCCCAAAGGTAAAGCATCCTGATTGATCTGATTCACCAGTAGCGGATCTTCCAAATAGGTTTGAACACGTTCGTAAACTCTCGCACTCACTTCGTGCCGCAACTGACTAACAATATCGTTGACTATGTGCTCTCCGTTTCTGTAAGACAGATAGCCAACGCAGCCAACAGCAGCCAAAATTTGGAGAACAAAGGGAACTACCAAGACATTGCGGAGACGGAATTTGCCCGATCTGGAGACGATCGCACTTTTTTCTGAAACCATTGTTAAAAACACTCCCAGCGGGCAGTTTTTTGTTACAAGACTTGATAATGGATATATTAAGAGCGACTAACAATGTTATCATATCAAAAACTAAACCAACATCAAAAAATCTGCGTTCATCAGTGCTCATCTGCCTGCATCAGCGGTTCAACTAAAAAAAGAATTTTCCACAAAAATGCAAATTACTCAATCCCTCCACAGCGCCATACTCATCTCTAACCTGGAAAAATCCCAACACTTTTACAGCACCGTACTAAGACTGCAAAAAATCGATCGAGACTTAAAATTTCCCGGAATCTGGTATCAAATCGGCGACTTCCAGCTCCACCTAATTTTAGCTGCAACAATTATCCCAGATGCCGTAGACTATGATAAATTGGGGCGGAATCGACATCTAGCGTTTGCTGTGGCTAACTTAGAGGTTGCCAAAGAGCAATTAATCGCTCACAATTGCCCGGTACAAATGAGCGCGTCAGGTCGATCGGCATTATTTACCCAAGATCCCGACGGCAACATCATCGAACTCAGCGAGTAACAGATGAAAATCATCGCTTATTCTTACACCGAACCGCTACTGGAAGCAGCACCCGCACCGGAAATTTGGGGTCAAGAAGTCGATCGCACCTATCAAGACTTAGGAGGGCGCCAGCAACTGCAACAACTCCTAAAAGACTGCGAAACAGAACCAGTCAAATACTTATTAATTCAGCGGTTTGAAGAACTAGGCGACACATTGCAGCAAGTGTGCTCGCACCTCGCCCAACTCGAAAACCTCGGCGTCGAAATCATCGTACAAGCAGAAACAGAACCGCTAAACCGCAAAAACTTGCTGCAAATCCTCGCAGAAATCCAGCGCAGCCAACACAGCCGGAGTATTCGCAAAGGACACGCCCGCAACCGCATCAAATCCCGGATTCCACCGGGTAAGGCTCCCTACGGCTACCGGCGCGGCAAAGATTGTTATACGATCGATAAAACCACCGCCCCCACCGTCAAAGACTTTTTTGAACACTTTTTAATTTACGGTTCCTTGCGAGGTTCCGTGCGGTATTTAGCCAAGAAATACAACAAAAAAATCTCTGTAAGCACCGGCCGCCGCTGGCTGACAAATCCCGCTTACCGAGGCGATTTGGAATATCAAAACAGCCAAGTAATTTCTAACACCCACGTCCCGATTATTTCCAGAGAAGAAGCCGCCCAAATAGACAGGTTACTGCGCCGCAACCGCTGCCTTTCTCCTCGCAGCGCTAGCGCCCCACGTTCCCTCGCAGGTTTAGCAATTTGTGCAGAATGCAAATCGCCCATGACAGTTGCCAAAGTCACCTCCTACCGCAAAGAAAAAGAATACCTTTATTTGCGACCGATTAACTGTCCAAAACAGCCTAAATGTAGCGGCCTTTCCTACGATGAAGTATTGCAATTAACCATCGCCGGTATTTGTCGGGATTTACCCGATGCTGTTGCTGGGTTGCAAATGCCGAATATGAATGGAATTAAAGCAGGAATTGTCAGGGCGATCGCCTCCAAACAAGAAATCATAGAGCAACTTTCCGCCCTGATTGATAGCGGCATTTTAGACACGGAAACGGCAGAGTTTAGAGCCTACAAAATCCGCACCGAAATTGCCGAACTGCAAAGCAAATTAGCGCAACTACCCCCAGTAAATTTGCGAGAAACTGCCCAAACAGTTTCCCTTCCCCAATTTTGGCTCGATTTATCAGAATCAGAACGCAGGTTTTACTTTCGAGAATTTATCAATCGCATTGAAATCGTTCGGGAAAATACAAATTGGAAACTGCAAATTATTTTCATTTTTTAAGGATTAGCTCGATGTTCATCCATAGCTCCTAGGTTAGATGCCCGACTTGTTAAAGAAGTGGCGTATTTGGGTACTCTCTTAGTTCGCTAGGAGTGGACTTCGTTTGACAAGCATCGGTTTCTACCGCTGAATTATCTTTTTTGCCTTTTAACAAATAGGCGATCATCTCTCCTTTACCTTTAACCGTTATCGCACCTCTTTCCTCAAATACATACCGATCTTTTAACAGCTCATAAATAGCAGTAGTAACTTGAATATACCCCGGTAATCCTTGACATTCCATCCGAGAAGCAACATTAACAGTATCTCCCCACAAGTCATAGATAAATTTTTTAGTGCCAATTACGCCAGCAACTACTGGCCCTGTATTAATGCCAATCCGAATTTGAAATGGTTCGCCTCTGTCAGTTTGAAAATCAGCGATCGCTTCCTGCATATCCAAGGCCATATTCGCGATCGCTTCTACATGATCTGCCCTCGGCACAGGCAACCCCCCCGCTACCATATAAGCATCTCCAATTGTTTTAATTTTTTCCAAACCGTGTTTTTCAGTTAGTTGGTCAAACCTGGAAAAAATCTGGTTCAGTACATTTACCAATTCTAGAGGCAACATTCTAGCAGCAATAGATGTAAAATCGACAATATCGGCAAAAAGAACTGTTGCTGAATCAAACCTCTGGGCAGGAGAACCCTCGCCCTTTTTCAAATTTTCAACAATCGCTGCTGGTAAAATATTCAGCAATAAATGATCGGACTTTGTTTGAGCAAGCCGTAAAGCTAGCTCCACCCCCTGCCGCTCTTTAATTTCGTTTTGCAAACGTTCGACAAGTTCTTGGAATTGCTTCGTTTGCTCTTGAAGTAACTGTTGTTGACTTTGAATAGTTAACTGATTTGCCACTCGTGCCAATACTTCTTTAGCATGAAAAGGTTTAGTAATATAGTCAACTGCTCCCACATCAAAAGCTTTCACCTTATCTACAACGTCATCTAAGGCGCTTAAGAAAATTACCGGAATGGAACTGGTTTTTGGTGAAGCTTTCAACTTTGCACATACCTCATATCCATTCATATCTGGCATCATCACGTCCAGCAAAATTAGAGTCGGCGGAAACTCTTGCACTGTAGCGATCGCCCTTTGCCCGTTCAGCGCTTTACGAACCTGATACCCTTGTTCGGTCAAGATTGTAGATAAAAGCCGCACATTATCGGGCTTATCATCAACTACTAAAATGTTGGCTTGAATTGTAGGATATTGATGGCTGTCCATGCGATGGCTCACGGTAGTTTGTCAAGATAAAAGATATTAAAACTTAAGAAGTTTACCTCAAAAAAAACGCAACAGTAGAAATTCCGATTTGCTCTCCTAAAAAGAGATGGCAAGGAGACGGTATTGGGGGTTAATGTTAGGTCTTTTTTTAATATAATAGCCTCCTAAGTTTAGATTAGTTGAAAACTGGTATTTTTACCTCGTCGCAACTGCTGACTGCGCTATCTCTATAATATCGTCAAATAGGAAATCCTGCACCAAAGTAGTTAAATATTGTGCAGACAAAGCAAATTCGCTCGGCATTTCCTCAATCAACTTGACAATTTTATCGTCGCAACATTCATGAGCAGCATGAGATATCTTTTCTACCCACTCAATAGGCATTTGACCGAGTTGTGACTCGACAGATTGATTGCTAGTCACTCCGCTAATTTCGCTGTCATTTTCTAGGGTTGCATCAACAGATTCCTCGTAAATGTAACGTACTCCTAAAAGTTCTTCCATTTTCGCAAATAATATCTTTGCATCGAAGGGTTTACGCATGAAATCATCGCAGCCTGCTCCTAAAATAGTTTGTCGTTCCTCTTCAAAAGCGCTCGCAGTAAGAGCAACTATTACAGTTTGTTTTCCGAGAGGATGAGCTTTAATTTTTCTAGTGGCTTCATAGCCATCCATGACAGGCATCTGCATATCCATCCAGATCAGGTGCGGTTGCCAATCCTCCCATACAGCAATAGCTTCTTCACCATCTCTAGCTTCTCGCACGAGGAGGCCTAGTGGTGACAATAATCTCTCTATTACTAGGCAGTTATCGGCGCGATCGTCAACAACCAAAATCCGGTATTCTGCTTGATTCGGTGCTAAACCCATTACTTTTTTCTGCGGTTTAAGGATTTTAATCTCGCTGGGAGGGGCAAGGCTGATTTGAATATCAAATGCAAACTTACTTCCCAACTCAGGTGTACTGCTGACAGTAATATCTCCTCCCATCATTTGTACAAATTTGCGGCTAATTGGTAAACCTAATCCAGTACCCTGTTGAGATTTTTGACCTGTTTTTGTTTGCTCAAATGGTTCAAATAACTTATTCATTTCTTCTGCGGCAATGCCAAGGCCAGTATCTTCAATTTCAAACTGAAGGCGTAACAATTCCGACTTTTGTAAAAATACCGGGCGAATAGAATTCGCGTCTACACAATCAAAGTCCGCCTGCGCGGACTGATTAGAACCCGCGCACCATCCGGGTTGTGTTTGTATAGCTGCGGTTTCAACCGCCAAGCTTTCCGAACCCGCGCACCATCCGGGTTGTGTTTGTATAGCCGCGGTTTCAACCGCCAAACTTTCTTCTACCTGATTTTTCACTCGCAAAGTAACACTACCCCTCTCTGTAAACTTGATCGCATTTCCTACAAGATTAATCAAAATTTGGCGCAATTTACCTTCATCTCCACTAACAAAGTCCGGTACACCCTCACCCACTTCCAAATTTAGCTGCAATTTCTTAGATTTAGCTTTTAATCGAAACATTTCTTCTAAGGTTTTTAGCAAGCGCATTAAATTAAAACTGCTTTCATTAAGCTGACTTCTGCCCGCTTCAATTTTGGACATTTCCAAAATGTCATTAATTAGCGATAGCAAGTGTTCACCCGCGCGATTAATAATTTCTAGGTGCTGTTGGTGTTGATTGTTGAGAGATGAATCGCGCACCATCACCTGACTAAATCCGAGAATGGCATTCAGGGGAGTTCGCAATTCATGGCTCATAGAAGAAAGGAATTCGCTCTTGGCGCGGTTAGCTGTATCAGCAGCTACGACAGCTTTTTGTAATGCTGTTTCTGCTAATTTGCGATCGGCAATTTCAGTTTTTGCTTGTTCAAAAAGGGTGGATTGCTTGATGGCAATTGCTAGCTGCACGGAAATTTGCTTGAGAGATTCTATCTCAGAAGCGTTCCAAACCCTTTGACTGCGGCAGTGATGAGCAATGAGTAGCCCCCATAGTTTTTCACCTTGCAAAATGGGAACCACGAGGTTAGCTTTAATTTCAAACTGGCTTAGTAAATTAATGTGGCACTCTGAAATACCTGCCGTGTAAATATTGTCGATCGCGCGAATGTGTCCCTGCTTGTAAACAGAGACGTAGCGTTCCTGAAAACAAGGGTCATTAATGTCAATTCCCAAAATCGGCATCGTACCGACTGCTACCGACTCAACGGCGATAAATCCACTCCAATCTGGATTAAAGCGGTAAATAACTGTTCTATCAGTTGACAAAAACTGGCGGACTTCTTCAACAGCCACTGTCATCACTTCTTCTAAGTTAAGAGAGGAACGAATTCGCTCTTGAATGGAATTCACGAGCCGCTCCCTTTTTACTTGTTGCTGCAAAGCTGCTTCCGCCTGTTTTCGAGCAGTAATATCTACTCCATAACCCACGCACTCCACAGGTATGCCAGCAGCATTTTTGACTAACTTGATCTCATCGTATATCCAGCGATAAGTACCGTCTTTGTGTAGTTCGCGGTATTCGTAGGAAATCGATTCTTTTTCCAATATCCGAGCAAATGAAGTAGCAACAAGCTCTCGATCTTCAGGGTGAATGAGGCTGTGCCAATCAAGGGAACCATCAAGAAATTCTCTGGATTCGTAACCAATCATTGAAACAATATTATCGCTGACAAATGTTACGTCATAATTTCCCCCTAATTTGCAGCTAAAAATCACCGCCGGGGTAGTCGCCAGCAAATATTGCAAGCGTTCGGTGACAGAGCGCAAGTTTAACTCGGCTTGCTTGCGATCGCGAGCTTCCATTGCTAAAGCTGCGATCTGCGCCACATAGCTAGCGAAGCTTTGTTCGTCGAGCGTCCACTTCCTCGCCGTGCCCTGACGTTCCAAACAAATTACACCGGCAAGTCGTCCTTGATGGGTAATAGGAACATCTAGCATTGATGAGATGTTTAAAGGAATCAAATAAGATTCGGTAAATTCTAGGGTGCGCGGATCGGTTTTGGCATCAACTGCTGCGAGTACCTGTTCTGTATTCAAAGCTTGGAAATAGCTAGGATAGTCAGCAACTTTCAGTTCTGCACCCCCGCTGTGTTGATTGGGTGTCAGTTCGTAAAGATCGGCACAGCACATTGCGGATTTATCTTCCTGATAAAACCAAATACTTGCCCGATCGACATTCAGGGTACGAGTTGCCATTTGCGTAATCTCTCTCAACGCCTCGCCGATATTTCCCTCGTAGATACTAGAATTTTTTGCTAATTCGAGCAAGCCAGTTTGTTGTTCTGTTAACCTAGTTTCTCGTTCGCGCAAAGCGGATTCAGCGGCTATTCTTTCTCTAATTTCTGCTTCTAAATAACCATTAATTTCGGTCAACTGTGCGGTACGCTCTTGGACTTTAATTTCTAAGTCATCATAAGCGTGGCGTAAGGCTAACTCTGCATCTTCACGCACAGCAATCTCAGTTTGCAACTTGCGATTTATTGCCTCTAATTCTTGGGGAGTTTTTAAAGATAAAAACTGGGGCAATAGTGTTACCATCGAGGCGGCGGTGTAGCAGGAAACCAGCGCAGTAATTCCTTTTTCAATCCCCGACAGCCAATAAGCGGAATGCCACAAAGTCCAAATTTCTAGTAAGTGTCCCGTGCCGCAGAGAATAATAAATGCACCAAATAAAGCAAATATTCCTAAAAAAGGAACATCGCGCCGCTTGAAGATAAAATAAATTAGCATCGCCGGAATTGAATAGTAGGCGATCGCGATTAAAAAGTCCCCAGTTACGTGCAGCCACACTAAAGGCGTTTGCCAAAGATAGCAATGACCGTGAGGCATATACTGAGTTGGGGAAAAGATATTTTTGAGTGCTTCCCACATAATACTTGTTATTGGCCGATAATAGGGATTTGATGATGCCTAAGTTAGGCAAAAAATAAAATAAACCGAAAGTTGTAGCTGGATTCAGCATTATTTATTAACGCCTCAACCCAGCTTGTTCATAACAGCTTGCTTCTGCACTAGGTGGCGATCGCCAAATTGCGATCGCCAAGGAATTTCAATTATAAACTCAGTACCTCTCCCAACCTCGGAAGTGCAGCGCAAATAACCTTCATGGGCTTGAATAATCTGATAAGAAATCGCCAAACCCAGACCCGTACCAGCACCGATAGGTTTCGTCGTATAAAATGGATCGTAAATTTTAGCGATCGCATCATAATCTATGCCAGTGCCATTATCAGCAATGTGAATCTGCACCCACTTCCCATCAACTAAAAGGGTGCGGATGCGAATTTTTAGCAGTGGGCAATGGGCAGTTTGTAAGTGGTCAGGTAAATTATTTTCCCAATAGCCGTTGGTCGAATGTCCCTGCTGTGCCATCTGTTCTAAAGCATCAATAGCATTAGAACAAATATTCATAAATACTTGGTTAAGCTGCCCAGCGTAGCATTCTAATTCTGGCAAATCTCCATACTCTTTAATCACTTGAATCGGCGGACGGTTTGGTTGTTCTTTCAAGCGGTGCTGCAAAATCATTAAAGTGCTATCGAGTCCTTCATGAATATTTACCTTTTTCATGTCGGCTTCGTCTAATCGGGAGAAAGTTCGTAAAGATTTAACAATTTCCCTAATCCGCTCTGCTCCAATTTTGATTGAACCAAAAAGTTTTTGCAAGTCTTTTAAAATAAAATCGAGTTCGATAGTGTGAATCTTGTCTGCAATTTCCGGCGCAGGAGTGGGGTAATAAACTTGATAAGCCTTAATCAATGCCAAAATATCTTTAATGTATTCCTGGGCCGGAATCAGATTGCCATAAATGAAGTTAACAGGGTTATTGATTTCGTGAGCAACCCCAGCTACCATTTGCCCCAAAGAGGACATTTTTTCAGTTTGCACGAGTTGAGTTTGGGTGCCTTTGAGTTGTTGCAGAGTGTTCTCTAGCTGCTGAGTTTGTTCAAGTAGTTTGGCTTCCGAGCGCCGCAATGAATTTTCAGCCAAGGAGCGATCGCGATTTTCCTGTTGCAAAAGTTCATTGGTGGATTCTAAAGCGAGCGTTCTCTCAATAACCCGTTTTTCCAATTCCAGCATTAATTCTGAGAGTGCTTCCTGAGCTTGTTTGCGATCGCCAACCTCATTTTGTAAAGCCAAATTTGCCACCGCCAATTGATCGGGACTGGGGATAGCCAAGATTTTTGGGATTAGTTCCACCAGGACTGCTGCTGTACATAGCGAAATCAACGCCGTAATCCCTTTAAGAAAACCAGAGAACCAATAATTAGGATGCCACAGCGTCCATATTTCCATAATATGGGTAATGCCGCAGCAGATAATAAAAGAGCCAAATAACATGAAAACCCAGTCAAAAGGCACGTCTTTCCGCTTCTTGACTATATAAATCAGCGTGATGGGTATCGCAAAATAAGCGCAAGCAATCAAAGCATCGGATAAAATGTGCAGCCCCACTAATCCAGGCTTCCACAAGTAGCAGTGGCCGTGAGGAATAAAATAATTTGAAAACATTTCATGAACCATTTGCATCTACTCAACTCGGTTATTTGCTAATATTTTGTAGAGTGATTACAGGAGGATTGTAAAACCTGCTGGCACAAAAAGAATAATTAGGCTTTTAAACTTAACACTTGTGATGAGTAGATACAGCGATCTGAAACTACCTTTAATTAAATTAACATCAATCCACTAAGGTTTAGCAAGGTCAACTGTCACATTCTTAATTATGGCTTTACGATCAAATGTGACACCTGCATGACATTTTGGCGAATTCGCTTTGAAAAACTGAGCGCTGCTACCTGAAAGGGAACCCAGCCAACGCCTCTTGAAATTGGGTTATGGCGCAATACGCTTGGGTTAAGACGGATCCCCCCTAGCCCCCCTTAAGAAGGGGGGAACCGGAAGTTATCAAAGTCCCCCTTCTTAAGGGGGATGCGAGGGGGATCTCGCAAGAGGATAAAAGCGAGATGTCTCAGGTTTCATACTTAAGTTGACACGCCTTTGGGCGCTCAGTGACAAGTGAATCCTTTATTGATATTGGTGCGCTGCGGTGAGATTTAACGGATTTGACCTGTTATTCCCTGAGAAATGTGGCTACAGGCTGGCGTCGCAATCGAATAGGCGATCGGCTTTACAGTCAATCATAAGTGATAATATCAACGATATACTCACTTATAATTGCAAATTATGACAATAGATGAGGTACTACAGCTAACTCATGCCCGATCGCAAAAAAATTTACATCCCGTACAAAAAATCATACTCAACAGTGATAATATCAACGATAAACTTACGGGATAATAAATTATGACGATAGATGAAGTAATACAGCTAACTCGTGCCCGATCGCAAAAAGATTTACATCCCGTACAAGAAATCCTACTCCGCCAAGTTTGGGAAGGAAAGACTTATACAAGCATCGCATCAGCCTCTCATTACGGAGAGCATTACCTGAGAAACATCGCCTCGGGCTTGTGGCAATCTCTCTCTGAAATCTTGCAGAAACCTATTAGCAAATCAAATTTTCGCTCCTCTCTAGAATCGCGTTCCCTAACGGTAGAGGAACAAGAATTAATTGAAGAATTCACCCGCAGCCAATGCCTAGTAACACCTTTAGAATATCCCGGCTCTCCCGTACCCCTCGGTTCGCCATTTTATATCCCTCACCCGCTAATTCAAAAACTCGCGTATCAAGAGATTGCCAAACCTGGAAGTGTTCTGCGGATTAAAGCTCCCAGGAAGATGGGTAAAAGTTCCCTCCTGCTACGGATTATAGATCGGGCTAATTCTCTTGGCTACCGAACTGTAAGTTTGGATTTTCAGCAAGCCGAGGAAGCTGTTTTAGACAAATTCGATAAATTTTTACGGTGGTTTTGTGCGAACATCAGCCGTCACCTAGAATTGCCACCTCTATTAGATGATTATTGGGATGAAGATATGGGTAGCAAAGTAAGCTGTACCATTTATTTGCAACAATATATATTAACTGAAATTAATAGCCCTCTGGTTTTAGCTTTAAATGAAGTCAATAGAATTTTTGAGTATCCCAAAATTGCTAGAGAATTTTTGCCACTGCTGCGAAGCTGGCATGAAGAAGCAAAGAGGACTGAAACTCTGGGAAAACTGCGGTTAATCGTCCTTCATTCCACAGAAATTTATATTCCTTTAAAGCTCACTGAATCGCCTTTTAATGTCGGTTTGCCGCTGCAATTGCCCTATTTTACAGAAGAGCAGATACTTGCTTTAGCGCAGCGTTACGGACTCGATTGGAAAGATAGCCCCGATGCCGAGCGACTGATGGCAATGGTGGGGGGACATCCTTATCTGGTGCGGCTCGCTCTTTACCACCTCTGTCAAAACAGTGTAACACTAGATCGGCTTCTACAAGAAGCTCCCACAATAGGAGGAATTTATAAAGATTACTTGCGGAGTTTTTGGGTGACATTGCAAGAAGAACCCGAACTCGCAATTGGACTTAAACAAGCGGTAAAATCTGAGCGGGGCGTGGAATTAGATCCGATAGTAGCTTCTAAATTAGTTAGTATGGGGCTGATTCATATCGATAACAACCGCTGTACGCTGAGCTGCGAGTTGTACCGCCTGTATTTTGGTTCGCAAAACTTTGTTTAGAGGGAGGTTTTAGAGTTTCTTTGCGTAAGTTATATTAGAATAAAGCGATCGCACCACATCGTCATATCTACATAAATTCACTACATACTCACCTTTAAACCAACCCATAAACGGCATGACCAAGGTTACATACCAAATCGGCGGTAGTCTCGCTAGTGATGCACCTACTTATGTGGTAAGACAAGCAGATTCCGAACTCTATGAAGCCTTAAAAGCAGGCGAATTTTGTTACATTCTCAACTCGCGACAAATGGGTAAATCTTCCCTATTAGTCCGCACCCTGCACCGACTGCAAGCAGAAGGTTTTCAATGCAGCACCATCGACATGACCCACATCGGCAGTGAAAATATCACTCCTTTACAGTGGTATAAAGGAATGGTCGCCGATTTGTGGCGCGGCTTCAATCTTTTAGGAAAAGTTAATTTAAAAACATGGTGGCGCGATGAAGAAGAGGTCTCCTTTCTGCAAAGATTGAGCCATTTTATTGAAGATATCCTGCTGGTCAAATTTCCCACAGATAGAATCATTATATTTATTGATGAAATTGACAGCATTCTCAGTCTGGATTTCCCCGTAGATGATTTTTTTGCCTTAATCAGGTTTTGCTACAATCAACGAGCAATTAATCCAGAATATAAGCGCATTTGTTTTGCAATTTTTGGAGTAGCCACGCCGAGCGATTTAATTGCTGACAAAAAACGAACGCCTTTTAATATTGGTCGTGCTATAGATTTGCGGGGTTTTGAACTACACGAAGCCCAGCCATTAGCGGCGGGATTAGCAAGTGTAGTGAGTAATCCTCAAGCCGTTCTCAAACAGGTATTGGCTTGGACTTCAGGACAGCCCTTTCTCACCCAAAAGCTGTGTAATTTGGCCTATAGAGCTAGCCTCGAAACGGCGCGAGGCTTAGTAAATATTCCACCAGGAACAGAGATCTTTTGGGTGGATAATTTAGTGCGATCGCGCATCATCGATAAATGGGAATCGCAGGACGAACCGGAGCATTTAAAAACGATACGCGATCGCATCCTTAGAAACGAACAACGTGCCGGAAGATTGCTCGGCATTTACCAGCAAATATTACAATCAGACCCCCCCCTAACCCCCCCTTATCAAGGGGGGGGACAATCAGAACCCCCCTTATTAAGGGGGGCAGGGGGGATCTGTGCCGACGACAGCCGCGAACAAATCGAACTGGTGCTATCTGGATTAGTCGAAAAAAAAGCAGGATTACTCAAAGTTAAAAACCGCATTTATGCAGAAGTTTTTAACCTCGAATGGGTAGAAAAACAATTAGGAAAACTACGTCCCTACTCCCAAACTTTTGAAACTTGGATTGCAGCGAAACAAACAGATTCTTCCCGACTGTTGCGAGGACAAGCTTTGAAAGACGCTCAAGCTTGGGCGCAAGGCAAAAGTTTGAGCGATTTGGACTATCACTTTTTAGCTGCTTCTGGTGAATTAGACAAGCTGGAAATGCAGCAAGCAATGGAAGCAGAAAGAGTTAAAGAAGTCGAAGCGCGACTCGCAGAAGAACGCAAGCGGTTAGTTTTAGAGCGAGAGACAGCAAAGCGACAGCGGAGGTTTATTGGGGCATTGAGTGGGGTATTAATTGTTGCGATCGCATTTGGCATCCTCGCCCTCTGGCAATATCACCACGCCGCCACCAGCGAAATTCAAGCCCTCACCTCCTCATCCTCCGGGCAATTCGCCTCCCAACAGCGATTAGACGCCCTCGTGACTGCCATCAAAGCAAGACGCAGGCTCGACAGTCTCGCTAATTCCAGCCCCCAGTTGCAATCTCAGGTTCAACAAGTGCTGCAACAAGCCATCTACGGAACGGTAGAGCTGAATCGCTTGTCGGGTCATCGCGCTTGGGTTCTGGCGGTTGACGCCAGCCCAGACAGTCAACTCATCGCCACCGGCAGCAACGACCAAACCGTTAAACTTTGGAAGCCCGATGGCACCCTGCGCCAAACCCTCCAGCACACTGCCACTGTTCACGCGCTCAGTTTTAGTCCCGACAGCCAGCGCCTGGTGACATCCAGCCTAGACGGCAGCATTTATCTGTGGAGTCGGGAGGGCAAGCTGCTCAAAACCTTTCAGGGACACAGCGCAGCTATTTGGGACATTGCCGTGAGTCCTGACGGTGAGCGCATCGCCTCTGCTAGCGAAGACAGCACCATTCGTCTGTGGAGCGTTGATGGCAAACCGATCAAGACTCTGACAGGACATCAAAGTGGGGTTTGGGGTGTTGCCTTTAGTCCGGATGGAAACTTGCTCGCCTCTGGCAGCGCGGACGGTACGGTCAAACTCTGGACCAAGGGCGGCGAACTGGTGAGAACCCTGGAAGGTCATAGCGCTGCCGTTTGGGACGTTGAGTTCGCCTTACTCGCAGACAATAGCGGCACAAAACGTCCCACCATCGTCTCTGCCAGCGCTGACAACACTGTCAAACTCTGGCAACCCGACGGAACGCTGCTACAAACTCTTAGCGGTCACAGTTCGGAAGTGTTTGAAGTCGCTGTCAGCACAGCAGGCGATGTGATTGCTTCCGCCAGCGCCGACCAAACCATCCACCTCTGGAAGCCGGACGGGACGCTGTTGAAAGTCCTCCAAGGGCATCAATCTGGAATTCGCGGCGTTACCTTTATTCCCAACAGTGAAATCGTTGTCTCCGCCAGTGACGACAATACCATTCGAGTCTGGAATCCGATAAACCCCTTCTCGAAAGTTCTGCACGGACATCGCGGCACGATTTGGGATGTAGATTTCAGCCCAGACGGTCAGATGCTAGCTTCAGCCAGTTCGGATCGCAGTTTTAAACTGTGGGCGCGAGACGGTACGTTGCTGAAGTCTTTTGCCGGATACAAGGCTGCCGTTCAGTCCGTTGCTTTCCTCTCTGCTGCCAGCTTTGCAAACCCTGCGAACGCGCCAATCCTTGCTACCGCCAATGAAGATAAAACGATTAAATTCTGGCAGTTCGACGGGACGCTGCTGAAAACTATAACAGAGCATGGGGCGGGAGTTTGGGATATGTCTGCAAGTCCAGACGGTCAGCTACTCGCTTCTGCCAGCGACGATAAAACCGTGAAACTGTGGAAGCCAGACGGCACTTTGCTGAAAACGTTCCAAGGACATCGGGCTAGGGTTTATGATGTGGACTTTACCCCAGACGGAAAGAGGCTGGTTTCCGCCAGTGAAGATGGCACAGCTCGGTTGTGGAGTTTGGACGGTCGGTTTTCCAAGACGTTGGAAGGTCATGGCAGTGGGGTTTGGGAAGTTGCTATCAGTCCAGACGGTGGCACTTTGGCAACTGCCAGCATGGATGACACGATTAAACTCTGGACGATCGATGGCAGGCTGCTCAAGACTCTCAAGGGAAACACTAGAGGCATGATGGCGGTTGATTTCAGTCCAGACGGTCAAATGCTGGTGGCGGGAGGCGCAACTGGGGCACTCAAACTCTGGAAAATTGACGGTACAGAAATAACGACGCTAACGGGACATGAAGGGAACGTTTGGGGAGTGGCGTTTAGTCCCGATGGTAAACAGATTGCCTCGGTTGGGGACGATCGCACGCTGATTTTGTGGGATGTGGAGCGAATTCTCAAACTCGATGAACTGGCTTATGCGTGCGATCGCGTGCGAGATTACTTGCGAACAAATGCCGATGTGAAGGAGGAAGACAGACATTTGTGCGATCGAGTGGGCGATCGCTAAATAATCATCAACTATTAACTCAAAATGATTAACGATTATCAATACCAAATCGGCGGTAGTCTCGCTAGTGATGCACCTACTTATGTGGTAAGACAAGCAGATTCCGAACTCTATGAAGCCTTAAAAGCAGGCGAATTTTGTTACATTCTCAACTCGCGACAAATGGGTAAATCTTCCCTATTAGTCCGCACCCTGCACCGACTGCAAGCAGAAGGTTTTCAATGCAGCACCATCGACATGACCCACATCGGCAGTGAAAATATCACTCCTTTACAGTGGTATAAAGGAATGGTCGCCGATTTGTGGCGCGGCTTCAATCTTTTAGGAAAAGTTAATTTAAAAACATGGTGGCGCGATGAAGAAGATGTCTCCTTTCTGCAAAGATTGAGCCATTTTATTGAAGATATTCTGCTGGTCAAATTTCCCACAGATAGAATCATTATATTTATTGATGAAATTGATAGCATTCTCGGTCTGGATTTCCCGGTTGATGATTTTTTCGCCCTAATTCGGTTTTGCTACAATCAACGAGCAATTAATCCAGAGTATAATCGAATTAGTTTTGCGATTTTTGGCGTAGCGACACCCAGCGATTTAATTTCTGATAAAAAACGGACTCCTTTTAATATTGGTCGAGCCATAAATTTACGAGGTTTTGAACTGCACGAAGCCCAGCCATTAGTGGCGGGATTGGCAAGTGTAGTCAGTAATTATCAACCTATTCTCAAACAGATATTAGCTTGGACTTCTGGACAGCCATTTCTCACCCAAAAACTGTGCTATTTGGCGTACATAGCAACTCAAGTTACGCCCAATAAATTGGTAACTATTCCAACGGGAACTGAGGAGTTTTGGGTAGAACATTTAGTGCGAAACAATATTATTAATAATTGGGAATCTCTAGACGAGCCAGAGCATTTAAAAACCATAAAAGATCGGATTGTTAGCAACGAACAACGCGCAGGCAGATTACTCGGCATCTATCAGCAAATCTTACAATCCACCTCCCGCCTAACTCCCGATTATGAAGGGGGGCAATCAGATTGTCCGCCCGCCTTGGCGACACAGGCAGAATCACCCTTTTCAATGGGAAAAATGGGAATTTCAACCGATGACTCTCCCGAACAAATCGAACTCTTATTATCGGGATTAGTTGTCAAAAAAAATGGTTATTTGCAGGTGACAAACTGGATTTATGCTGAAGTTTTTAACCTGGAATGGGTAGAGAAACAATTAGGACAATTGCGCCCCTACTCCCAAACCTTCGATGCTTGGATTGCTTCACAACAAACAGATTATTCCCGACTTTTGCGGGGACAAGCCTTAAAAGATGGTCAAATCTGGGCGCAGGAAAAAAGCTTGAGCAACCTAGACTATCAGTTTTTAGCTGCTAGTGCCGAACTAGACAGGCGAGAAGTTCAACAAGCTTTAGAAGCAGAACGCACTAAAGAAGTTGAAGCGCGACTAACAGAGGAACGCAAGGGATTAATTCAAGAAAAAAAAGCAGCTAAACGACAGAGAACATTACTATTTGCAGTTAGTATTGCACTGCTGCTTGCCTGTGGTTTAGGAGTAACAAGTTATTTTCAGTATCGCCGAGCCGCTATTAGCGAACGCGAAGCTCGGATTAGTGAAATTGAAGCGCTGGTTTCTTCCTCTGAGGGACTGTTTGCCTCTAATCGCCGATTGGATGCACTAATAGAAGCAATTAAAGCTAAGCGCCGACTACAAAAGTTAGGCGACACAGGGAAAAAAATTGAAAATCAAGTTATCAATGTATTGCGGCAAGCGGTTTATGAAGTAGATGAATACAACCGTTTATCGGGACATAAAGCTGCTGCTATGGCAGTGGATATTAGTCCTGATAGTAAGTTAATTGCCTCTGGAAGTGTGGATAAAACCATTAAACTGTGGCGGCGAGATGGTACAGAGGTGGCAACGCTCAAGGGTCATCAGGCGATCGTCAGATCAGTCAAATTTAGCCCTGATGGTCAGTTAATTGCTTCTGGAAGTGATGATGGTACTGTGAAATTATGGCAAAAAGACGGCTCTTTGTTGAAAACTTTTCAGGGTCACAGTGCTGGCATTTGGGTAGTAGCATTTAGCCCCGACGGTCAAACTATTGCCTCTGCTAGTGTGGACACAACTGTAAAACTTTGGCACAAAGACGGCAGTTTGCTGAAAACTTTCAAAGGTCATACTGCTGGGGTATCCTCAGTAGCATTTAGTCCCGACGCTCAAACTATTGCCTCTGCCAGTGGAGACAAAACGGTAAAACTTTGGAACAAAAACGGCACTTTGCTAAGAACTCTTCAGGGTCATACTGCTGTGGTATCTTCAGTGGCGTTTAGTCCAGACGGTCAAACTATTGCCTCTGCCAGTGGAGACAAAACGGTGAAACTTTGGAACAAAAACGGCACTTTGCTAAGAACTTTTCAGGGTCATACTGCTGTAATATCAGCAGTTGTGTTTAGTCCAGACGGTCAGACTCTAGCCTCTGCAAGTCGAGATAAAACGGTAAAACTTTGGAATATTGACGGCACAGAATTGACGACATTTAGGGGTCACAGTGCTGGGATTTGGGGGATAGCTTGGAGTGCTGACGGCAGCTTTATTACTTCGGCGGGTGCAGAAAACAGCGTCAGACTGTGGCAAAGTCAAAATCCCTTGCGGAGGATTGTCACTGCACATAAAGCTGGGATTTGGGCTTTAGATGTTAGTGCTGATAGTTCTAAAATTGCCACAGGTAGCGAGGATGGCGCGACTAAGCTTTGGAGTCGGCAAGGTAAATTGCTGGCGACTTTGAGCGAACAAGACGCGGCGATTTATGCAGTTGCCCTGAGTCACGACGATCGCAAGTTAATTGCTTTTGCGAAAAACGATAATATTGTGAATGTCTGGGATCTCAAAGGTGCTGCGATCGCAAGTTTCGTAGGTCATAGCGCTAGAGTGACTGGATTAGCTTTCAGTCCTGACGATCGCACGATCGCATCCGCAAGTCAAGATAATACGATCAAGCTTTGGCGGCCGGGCGGCACTTGTACGGGCGAAACATCCGCCGCCAAATCTCTCGGTAACACCAATGGATGCTTTGCCCCGAAGACTCTGATCGGACATCATGCTCCTATTTGGCAGGTGGTATTTAGCCCAGACGGTCAACTAATTGCCTCAGCAGGGGGAGATGGTACTGTGAAGTTGTGGAAGCTTGATGGTACGTTAGCGAGAACTTTCCAAGGTCATACTGCTGCGGTATGGAGAGTGGCATTTAGCCCAGACGGTAAGATGGTTGCTTCTGGTAGTGGGGACAATACGATTAAGCTTTGGACAATTGATGGCAAGTTGTTAAGAACTATTGAAGGTCATCATGCTGCGGTGTGGGGAGTGGGATTTAGTCCAGAAGGTAAGATGATTGCTTCTGGCAGTGTGGATAATACAGTAAAGCTTTGGAAGCTTGACGGCACCGAATTAACGACTCTCAGAGGTCACAGTGCGGCGATTCGGGGAGTGGCGTATAGTTCTGATGGGACGTTTGTCGCTTCCGTCAGCGAGGATAACAGGCTGATTTTGTGGAATGTGCAGCAAATTCTGAATCTGGATTTGTTGGGTTATGGGTGCGATCGCGTGGGGGATTATTTGCGGGTGAATGCGGAGGTGGAAAAGAGCGATCGCTTGTTGTGCTCGCCCATTGGAACTGAATAATAAGTAGGTTGACATATATATTTGCTATCCGAAGAGAGGAACGAAGCAATTCTCTTGGCTTTGGGATTGCTTCGTTCTTCTTTTCGCCTATGCTGGCATTTATTTATGTCCACCTACTTAGGAGTTTCACCCCCCAAACGGTTAAAACTGCTGAAGGATATGCCGAAGCATAAAAGAGGTAACTACAGACTAATAAAATCGCTAGCGGTGAGAGTACCGGGTGCTACACCGTTAAGCTTCGCTAACAATTGATTAGTTCCAGTCACACTAATCAAAGTTTGATTATTGCTAGACGTAATACTGAGTTGATTGAAACTCAAACTGGGATTCAACCCAATTAAATCCTCACCCTTGCGGAAATCAGTAATGATATCGCTACCCAAACCTTGATTTAGCAGAAATACATCATTTCCCGAACCTCCAGTCAATGTATCGTCCCCAACATCCCCGGAAAGGAAATCGGAACCGCTGCCACCGCTGAGAATATCATTACCTTTGCCGCCGTACAGGGTATCGTTACCAATGTCGCCGCAGAGAACATCGTTTTCATTGTTACCGAACAGCAAATCATTGCCCTCACCGCCATCGAGACTGTCGTTTTCTTTGCCTCCGTAAAGCGTGTCATTTCCCGACCCGCCAAAAATCAGGTCTGTACCTTCATTGCCAAACACAATATCGTTGCCATTCCCAGCATTAATTGTGTCATTTCCCAAGTTGCCTAAAATGTAGTCGTCGCCATCTTCACCCAGCAAAATATCGTCATCTTTGCCGCCAAAAATGGTATCGTTGCCCAACCCACCAGCAACAGTATCTTTGCCGATATCTCCCCTCAAAAAGTCCTCGCCATCTCCGCCAACAACGGTGTCATTATCCTTGCCGCCGTAAATGGTATCGTTGCCAGCGTCGCCAGAGATGAAATCGCTGCCTTCATTGCCGAAGATTGAGTCGTTATCTGCACCGCCTTGGATGTTGTCATTGCCGCCCATGCCGTAGAGAGTATCGTTGCCGGCTTGTCCGTTAATTGAGTCGTTGATGCCACCGCCCATGATGAAATCGGTAGTGTCGCCGCCGTTGATAGTTTGTTGGACGGGGTTGGGGGTGATGGTGGCAGGATCTAGTTGCGGGGCGTTGAGGCTATCGAGTAGGCAATCATCTACGGCCGGAGTTGGTGTGGGCGTGGGTGTCGGTTCGGGTGTGGGAGTCGGAGTCGGTTCGGGTGTGGGCGTGGGAGTTGGTTCGGGTGTGGGAGTAGGAGTGGGTTCGGGTGTGGGAGTAGGAGTGGGTTCGGGCGTGGGAGTAGGAGTGGGAGTCGGAGTGGGAGTCGGAGTCGGCGTCGGAGTCGGTGTGGGAGTGGGAGTGGGCGTGACTGTAGGGTTAAATTCGTAAGCGCCAATATCAACGATCGCACTTCCGTTATTATCACCATCTTGAGGGCGACTGACACCGCGCTGATCAGCAGCCGGCGCGCCCGCACCAGTACCGGTATCAATTGCCGGACTTCCTGTTAGCAGCGGCAGCACGAAAGCACCGTTAATATTTTCCAAAGGGCCCAGTAAGGGGTCTGCGATCGTCACATTTGCCGTCGCATTATTGTCATTAGGATCTGTCGTCGTCAGTTTAGCAGGAAATTGTAGATTATTTCCGCCGTCGATAAATGCTCGTGAGGTTTGCTGCTTAACCTTAAAAGGATTACCGGCCGTATTGCTATCAAAAATCGAATTTTTGAGAGTAATTGGCTGATTTCCAAAAGTCGTAATACCTCCCCCATACCCACCAGCGGTATTCTTAGCAAAAGTCGAATTGACGATATTAGTCGAAAATGAATCTCTGTTACCAATAAGCAGTCCTCCGCCCTGTTGAGCCGCGCTGTTGCCGGAAAATGTACTATTTACAATGCTGACATTTCCATTTTCTCCCAACCACAAACCGCCACCATTATCATCGGCTGTGTTGTTGGCAAAGGTGCAGTTTGTTACTGTCAATTCGGCATTCCCATGACGTATTGCACCCCCAGAACCTCCTTGACCTGCTGCATTTTTGACAGATTTGTTATTAATAAAAGTGCTATTTTCTAATATCACTTTATCTTGGTTATAACCAAATAGAAAGGCTGCACCACCTTCTTTTGTCCCAATATTGCCGTCGAAAGTGCTGCCACGGATGATAACATTTCCGGGAATAGGGCCCGGAGTTGCATTGGGGCCTGAAGCGTTAGCACCATCGACGTAAACTGCGCCGCCAACATCTTTATTTGAGCGGTTGCCGATGAATTTAGAGTTTTCAATTGTCAGACTGCCCAACAAGTTATTCACAGCCCCGCCTATGCTACCTGTGTTGTTGGTAAATTCGCTATCTCTGATAGTCAGAACACCGCCGCTTTTAGTGGCGATCGCGCCGCCACCGCGTTCGGTGTTATCTGCTAGCGAACCGTCATTGTCGCTAAACTTGCTGTTAATTACATTTGTCGTGCTGCGAAAACCCGTGTAAATGCCGCCACCAAAACCGGCAACATTATTATTGACTTGGCAATTTTCTAAAGTTAAAGTGCTGCTACCTCCTGTTTGAATGCCGCCGCCGCTGCTAGTTGTCTCGTTATTTGGATCAGTTCCAGAAACTTTGCCGTTGGCAACAATCAGGTTTTTTAGAGTAACATTTGTTGCACCTTCTGTGCGGATTACCCGCGAAGCATTGTTGCCGCTGATGGTTAAATTGGCTGCACCAACTGCATCAATTGTCAAGTTTTTGTTGATGACAAGTTGACCGGAAGTGAGAGTAATTGTTTGGCTGGCAAGAGTCGAGGCAAATTGAATGGTATCGCCGGCAACAGCCGTGGCGATCGCATCTCTCAATGAACCAGGCCCGCTATCATTACTGTTAGTAACGGTAATAGTCGCTAAAGCCCCTTGATAATCTGCCATTGCCTCTGGAGTCAAGGCTAGCGGTGCTTCAATATCACCCTTGGCAAACTCCAAATTCCAGTTACCGCCGTGGCCAGTGCGATCGCTAGATGCCGCAATATCAGCCCCGGTTAACTCGCCCAGGCGATCGACAAAATCGCTTCCCGAACCCGCAGCAACATCGCAACCATAAAGCACAATATCTGCTTTGTCGCTTAGCGCATTTCGCCACCCTTGCAACTGGCTTTCATATTGCAGCAAATTATCCGAAGTCAGCGTTGCAGAACCTAGCTGCAAACTGCCAGAATTGCCGTGAGAAAAAATGTGAACTTGGTCTACAGTTTCCCCCGCAGCAGAAATTGTTTGCAGTTTCGCAGTAATTTGCTCGACTCCGTTACCATTTTTATCTAAAATGATGAGTTCTGCACCGGAAAGCACGCCACCCGCAAGAGTTTGATAGTCATCTAAGTCGGAATCAATGAAGACAATAGATTTAGAACCAGCATTGCGGAGAACAGATTGTGAATCCATGTTGATGGCAAAAGTTGAACTCATTTCGCATACCCATGAGAATGTTTACTATTTGCTGGTAGATTCACCTTGAAAGCAGAAGGCTAGAGATGCAGAAGGCAGTAGGCAGGATTAAAACCTCGGCGATCGATCGGGGAGATTAAAATTTAGGAAAGAACTTTAATTTTATCCCTAAGTGAAATCCGAGACTTGTCTCCCTAATCAGCTTAAGCTGTGTAGAAATTGCGATTTTTTTAGCAATTAACTGCAGAGGATGTAATGTAAACAGTCCGGCACCGGGAACCTCTCTATGTAGATTTACTATGCACATCTTTAGCCAGATAAGTAGTGCCTCAAACCATTGAGAAGCCTGGGCTACGTAAAACTCCAAAAAGATTTTATTGGTTCCAAATTTCAGACAATTTCTCTAGCTATTACCTGATACATTCACCTTAGCGAAAACCAGGAAAATCGCCTAACAATTTGATTGATTTCAGTTTTTTCCAGGTAGGAAAAAAGTTCCCAAAAATCTGAAATTTAGTTATTGAGAAAGCTTGCTTTATTCGGGCGCTGCTTATGGCTAGCCAGCTCCGGAGTGCAATAGACGGATGTGCCTCATTCTAGGTGTGGGCGATCGGCAATAAACAAGATTTATTACCGATCGCAGTTGAAAAGAATCAGATCCAGCGATCCTATTCGTTGGCGTAGCCCCCGTAGGGGCGGGCTGCGCTAACGTCATCCACCAAATTTCAGGATTTTGAGAGCTTTCTTCACCACTTCTAAGCGGGCTGGCTGCTTATAGTGCACCCTACCCCAGGCAGTTAGATTGTTACCTGAGTGAAATCGGTAGCAGTCAGAATACCGGGTGTAATACCGTTAAGCTTCGCCAACAATTGATTGGTGTCCGTCACAGTAATCAAAGTTTGATTATTGCTAGACGTAATACTGAGTTGATTAAAACTCAAACCAGAATTCAACCCAATTAAATCCTCTCCCTTGCGGAAATCATTAATGATGTCGCTACCCAAACTTTGATTTAGGAAAAACACATCATTTCCCGAACCTCCAGTCAATGTATCGTCCCCAACATCCCCGGAAAGGAAATCGTCCCCAGCACCGCCACTGAGGATATCATTACCTTTGCCGCCGTACATGGTATCGTTACCAATGTCGCCACAGAGCACATCGTTTTCATTGCCGCCCAACAGCAAGTCGTTGCCCTCACCGCCATCGAGACTGTCGTTTTCTTTGCCGCCGTAAAGCGTGTCATTTCCCAAGTCGCCAAAAATCAGGTCTGCACCTTCATTTCCAAAGGCAATATCGTTGCCGTTTCCGGCATTAATTGTGTCATTTCCTAAGTTGCCTAAAATGTAGTCGTCGCCATCTTCACCCAGCAAGATATCGTCATCTTTACCGCCGAAAATGGTGTCGTTGCCAAAGCCGCCGGCAACTGTATCATTGCCGAGATCTCCCCTCAACAAGTCGTCGCCCTCACCACCAACAACAGTGTCGCTATCTTTGCCGGCGTAGACTGTATCGTTGCCAGCGCCGCCTTGGATGAAATCATTGCCGGTATTGCCGAAGATGGAATCGTTACCGCTGCCGCCGTCAATGTTGTCATTGCCGCCCATGCCGTAGAGAGTATCGTTGCCGGCTTGTCCGTTAATTGAGTCGTTGATGCCACCGCC
>ENA-ORBV01000925-ORBV01000925.1-microbial-mat-metagenome-genome-assembly--contig:-NODE-925-length-66831-cov-15.777781_pt1 | contig 66831 bp, 64 predicted proteins | sample MGYA00237777_ERZ505514 | MGnify/ENA primary metagenome ERZ505514 (study PRJEB26160, sample SAMN06269048) | microbial mat metagenome | isolation source: Oligotrophic lake microbial mat | place...
GCAGAAGACGGCATACGAGATTCGCCTTAGTCTCGTGGGCTCGGAGATGTGTATAAGAGACAGGTCATAAGCTAGCCGACCGATTGCCGCTCGGCGTATCGGTCAATCCCAATTGAACAAACGAGCAAAGGCTGCGCTCTTGCTGGTGGTCAGCGCCCTTGCGGCCTGCGCCGACAGCACGTCCGCAATCGTGCAATCTCTGCGATATACCATCCAGGGCGGTTCCGCGGATGTAAGCGCCAAGCTCGATCCCGCACTTCGTTATCTGCGTGCTACGGTCCGGGGCAAGACTGCACTCCTCGTACTTGGCTACGTGGAGCCCGATCCGCGGGGCCCTGTCCAGGTCTGGTATAGCGCTCAACGCGAGGTGGTGCGCATCCAGAACGGACGCATCGTGGGTGCCGCCGGGATGGTCGCTGAATGGCGGAACGTACAGTTGTCGAATGTACCTTCATGGTCCGCGATCGCCCGGGACAAAGTCGCCACGAATATCCTGCGAGTACGCGATGTCATGCCGGGTTACCGCTACGGCGTCCGGGATCTCTTATCCACGCGAGCGGCAACCGCGCCGGCAAGGAGCGCTCTCCGGGAGCTGGATCCTCAGAGCCTGGCGTGGTTCGAGGAATCGGTCGAAGGCGATGCCGCGCGCGGTCCGCTCCAAGAGAAAACCGCGCTGCCGGTCTCGCGATACGCGGTTTCGTTTCACGACGGTTTGGAAGAGGTCGTCTACGGCGAGCAATGCCTGTCGGCGGATTTTTGCTTTACATGGCAGCGGTGGCCGGCCGTCCCGCCGGGGCCTAACCCGCGAAAATGAGCGTGCTTGTTTCCCCGCGGGGTTGGCTGTCTTTGCAGGTTGTTGCTCTCTCGTTCGCTTGCACACCTGCATTCGGGCAGTCCGCGCCAAAAAGACTCAGCACCTGGCTCCTCGAGCAACCACAGTCTGCCGAGGCGTATCCACTTGGGTTGAGCTGGCGGGTTCCGGAAGAATCCGTCCCCCAGACTTTGTCCCGTCTCGAGCTCTTGAAGAGCCTCTCCGGCAACCTCCGTGAAGTCACGGCCAGTCCGGAATCACGTCTTAAACTGCGCGACTTTGTGGCCAGCCTTCCGGTCACAGGACGAGTCCCGGTTGCGCTCGCGGATGCCCGATGGCTCGAGGCCAATCCTGCGAGAGACCCGGTCCTGCTCCCGGGACACACTGTCGTGCTGCCCAATCGTCCGAGCACCGTAACCGTAGTCACTTCGCAAGGCGACCTCTGCCAGGTGTTGCATGCACCTGGACGCGAGGCGCTCGACTATCTGGAACGGTGCATGCCCTCGGCCGTTGGTTCGATCGACCGTGCATGGATGGCACAACCTGACGGGCGCGTTCAACGCGTCGGCGTCGCGAGCTGGAACCGGCAGGCCCAGGACGAACCAGCGCCTGGAACCTGGATCTGGGGTCCTCCTCGAGACGCGGGATTTCCCGACCCGGTTTCGCAGGGCCTGATTTCATTTCTTGCGACCCAAGGGCCTGCCCCGGACCAGGCCGCGCGCCCCTCGCTGTCGCTGGCTACCCCATTGCGGAGCCTTGATCCGTCGGCGCCCGACCGGTCCCGCAATCCGGTGGTTACCGCAAGCGATTGGGGTGGCGTGGGCCTCATGCAATCGCCCACCGCGCGGATGGCAAAGACCGGGCATTTTTCATTCAACCTGAGCCACATCGCCCCGTACACCCAGGGCAATACCTTCTTCCAGCCTTTCGACTGGATGGAGGCCGGTTTTCGCTACACGAACATCAGTAACCGGCTTTTCGGGCCGGCAGACCTGAGCGGCGACCAGCCCTACAAAGATAAGAGCATTGACGTCAAGTTCCGGCTGCTTAGCGAATCCGCATACGTACCGGAATTCGCCGTCGGCCTTCGTGACGTCGCCGGAACGGGCCTTTTCTCCGGCGAGTACGTCGTCGCAAACAAACGGACAGGCAATTTCGACTGGAGCCTGGGCTTGGGCTGGGGCTATTTGGGTCGACGCGGCGATATCCGCAACCCGCTGGGGCGCTTAGTGTCCTCTTTCGACACACGGACAGTAGACGTTGGGACGGGCGGCAAGTTCGGCTTCGGGAGTTATTTTCGTGGCCCAGCCGCACTGTTCGGCGGCGTCCAGTACCAGTCCCCATGGGAAAAGCTGATTCTCAAACTCGAGTACGACGGCAACGATTACAGGAACGAGCCTCTCGGCAACACCCTGAAGCAAACGTCGCCATTCAATTTCGGTGCGGTCTACAGGGCCGCGCCGTGGCTTGACCTGTCGCTGGGTCTGGAGCGTGGAAACAGGTTGATGTTCGGCGTAACCCTGCATGTTCAGCTCGACGGCCTTGAAACCCCAAAAATAAACGATCCGCCGCGCATTCCGGTGGCGGATCGCCGCCCCGTGACTGCACCGGACTGGTCCGCGACGAGCCGCGATATCGCCGCACAAAGCACGTGGCATGTGCGCAAGATCGACCAGGTGGGCCGCGAACTGCGCGTGACCATCGACGATCCGGAAGCGGTCTACCTGCGCGATCGAGTGGACAAGATCGCTGCGGTTCTTCATCGCGACGCCCCCGCGTCCGTCGATCGTTTTGCACTGCGCTACCGGCAGCGAGGCATCGAAGTGTCGGAGCATGTGGTCGATCGAAGTGCGTGGGTCGACCAGCAGGTGCAGCCGTTGCCCACGCACCATTGGCGGGAGCCCGTCATGGTGCGTGCGCCCGCAACAAAGCCTGAGCCGGCCGCACCCACGCTCTATGAGCGCGCGCCGCCCCGGTTCGAATCCGGTCTCGGCTTCGATTTCCAGCAGACCCTCGGCGGCCCTGACGGATTCTTGCTTTTCCAGATCTCCGCGGCCGAAAAACTCAAGTACCGCCTCCGCGACGACACATGGCTGCAAGGGACGCTGCGCCTGCGGATCCTGGACAATTACGACAAGTTCAAGTACACCGCGCCGAGCGATCTGCCCCGCGTGCGCACGTTCCTGCGTGAATACTTGACTACGTCCACGTTGACGATGCCGAACCTGCAGATGACCCACGTCGGGAAGCTGGGCCAGAACCAGTTCTACAGCGTGTACGCAGGCTATCTCGAGTCGATGTTTGCGGGGGTCGGTGCCGAGTGGCTATACAAGAGGTCGGACAGCCGCTATGCAGTTGGCGTGGACGTGAACGCCGTCCGCCAGCGGAACTTCGAGCAGGATTTCGGGCTGAGGGACTATGGCGTGGCCACCGGTCATGCAACTTTGTACTGGGACACAGGATGGAATGACGTGCAGGCCAAGGTGAGCGTCGGGCGCTACCTGGCGGGGGATTTCGGAGGCACGCTCGAAGTGTCACGGGCATTTCGTAACGGGGTCACCCTCGGGGCATTTGCGACGAAGACGAATGTCTCGGCCGCGCAGTTCGGCGAGGGGAGTTTCGACAAGGGCATCTATCTGAGCATCCCTTTCGACGCGATGCTCACGCGTTCCTCGAATTCGGTGGGCGCGTTCGTCTGGAAGCCGCTCACACGGGACGGTGGCGCGATGCTGGCGCGCGCGAACCCGCTTCACCACCTCACCACTGCGCGCAACGAGCGTGCCCTTTGGTACCAGCCGGCGCCCAGGCCGAACGAAGTTGTCATCCCCTCCGATCGCCGCGAGGAGTGGGAACCCAAGGCTGCGGGTCCGGAGCCTTACCTGAACATCGCGCAGCGTCCAGCGGCCACGCAGTTTTCGCGGGAATCCAACAGCGAGATGTATCTCGTGGAGGCGCTTTACCGACAAGGATTTCGCGACATCAAAGTAACGTATGACGACTCGCATAGCCTGAACGTCACGGTCGCGAATGACAGAATCCGTCCGATCAGCCGGGCCGTAGGGCGCGCGGCCCGGACAGCGCTGAGGATGGCGCCGCTCGAGGCAAGGGAGATTCGCGTCGATTTTGCCGACGGCGCTGAAGTCCTCGCAAGCTACAGTTTTGTCGATTTGCAGAAGCTCGACGGCTTTTATGGCGGCAGGGTATCGCGCGATTCGTTGGCGGCCTCCGTCGCGGTCCGGTATCTCGACCCGGCAGCCCGCGAAAAGGATCCGCTCGCGCTACTCGGTGATCTCGACACGACGGAGCCTTCGCGGATTTCTACCGAAAACCTGCCCGGATATCGCACTGCGCGCCGCGCTGCCGACGATTTCGTGGCGGCCGGGCGTACAGCCGCGAACGTGGACTGGGTGCGGGCGGGGGCGTTCGGCGCGGGGATAGTCCTGGCAAGCAGCTACCTCGACAAGCGAGGCTTGAAGTTCGCCCAGGATCGCGCCAACAACCAATGGCTGAAGGGATTCAACCAGTTCGGCAGCGCGATCCCGTGGATCGGGGCAGCGGCCGTCGCCGCGGCCGCATTGGATGGGAGCGACCCACGGAGATCCCACACGGGCGTTCTTGCCTTGGAGTCCGCGGGCGTTGCATTCCTCGCATCGACCGGACTGAAATACCTGACAGGCCGTGCGCGCCCCGAAGCCGGGCTCGGCCCGACCAGTTTCAAGCCTTTCTCGAGCCAGGACGCTTTCCCTTCGAGGCATGCAATCGCCTCCTGGGCACTCGCAACGCCATTCGCGCTCGAGTACGACTCCATGCTGCCGTATGGCGCGGCCGCTGTGGCCGCGCTCGCAAGAGCCACCCGCCGCGAGCATTGGGTCTCGGATATTGTGGCCGGCAGTGTTCTCGGCTACGGCATCGGCCGGATATTCTGGGAGTCGTCGCGCGAGCGACGCAAAGGCAGTCCGCGTGCGATGGTGGACCTGACCGGGATAAAGTTTGCGTGGGAGTTGGATTGAAAGCCTGGACGCTGAGCCTCGCGATCCTGGCATTGAGCGCGACCCTGACCGGATGTGGCGTGTTCTCGCAACGCCAAGCCGTTGACGATGAGCGGCAGCGTGCAGAGATCGCCCGGGCAGTATCCGAAACTGCGAAAAGAGTCGCAGTGTCCAAGCCAGGCGCGAAGGTCTGCCGGCAACTCAGGGTCGGGATTTCCGAGCTCGACTGGGTCCGCGGAACCGTCAGCGCAGTCGATTCGACCCGGATTCGCATTCGTATCGACGATTCAGGGCGTTTCGCGCATGTGCTCGAAGGCGTGCCAATAACCAGGGGCGTTCACATCTGGGAAGCGCAGGTCGACTGGACGCCTTGTGGGTAGTGTGCCAATGGAAGTACGCTTGTGCTCCTGCCTGGGCCCGAGCCGTCTGCAGACGGATGACGAAATAGCCCAAGCGAGACAAAAGGGATAGACCTCATGGGCATAACTCGCGAACAGTCGATGAACGCGTCTACCGACCAAGTCGGCGCCCCTCTCGCCTACCAATCGGGCTTCGGCAACGAGTTCGCCACCGAATCCATCGCCGGTGCTCTCCCCCTGGGCCGCAACTCCCCCCAGTCGGCCCCGCACGGCCTGTATGCGGAGGTCCTCTCCGCCACCGCATTCACCGCACCTCGCGCCGAGAACGTTCGCACCTGGCTTTACAAGATGCGCCCGTCTGCAATGCACGCTCCGTTTCGTCGCATGGCCGATGGCCATGTTCGCTCGGGCCCGTTCATCGAGGTCGAGACGCCGCCCAACCGCCTGCGCTGGGATCCGCTGCCGATGGACCTGCCGGCGTCTGCAGACTTCATCGACGGCCTCGCCACCATCGCTGGTTCGGGCGACCCCGCTTCGCAAGCAGGCATTGCAGTACACGTCTATCGCGCCAATGCGTCGATGACCGACCGCTGCTTCGTCAATGCGGATGGCGAATTGATGCTCGTGCCTCAGCAAGGCGAGCTTCTGGTCTTTGCAGAAACCGGCCGGCTACACGTCGCCCCGGGTGAGATTTGCGTGATTCCCCGCGGCATGAAATTCAAGGTCGAGCTGCCCTCCGGAGCCGCGAGAGGCTACGTTTGCGAGAACTACGGCGCGCAGTTCCGCCTGCCGGAGCTAGGGCCGATCGGCTCGAACGGCTTGGCTAATGCGCGCGATTTTCTCGCCCCCGTCGCCGCATGGGAGGACAAGGGGCGGACCGAAGTCGTGAGCAAGTTCATGGGTGGGCTTTGGGCCGCCGAATGGGAGCATTCCCCGCTGGACACGGTTGCCTGGCATGGCAACTGCACTGCCTACAAATACGACCTCGCGCGCTTCATGGCGATCAATACCGTGAGCTTCGACCATTGCGACCCGTCGATCTTCACGGTATTGACCTCGCCCTCGGGCCAGCCGGGCGTGGCCAACGTCGACTTCGTCATCTTCCCGCCGCGCTGGATGGTGGCGGAAGATACTTTCCGGCCGCCCTGGTTCCACCGAAATTTCATGAGCGAGCTCATGGGCCTCGTCCATGGCGTGTACGACGCAAAGGCCGAGGGGTTTCTTGCCGGCGGCGTTTCGCTTCACAACTCGATGAGCGCGCACGGCCCGGACCTCGCGACCTACGACAAAGCCTCCAAGGCCGAACTCAAGCCCCATAAGATCGAAGGATCGCTCGCCTTCATGTTCGAGTCGCGCTATGTCTTCCGCCCCACGCGCTTCGCGATGGAATCGCCCCAACTGCAGAAGGATTACGACGGCGTGTGGCGCGGTTTCAAAAAGCATTTCAGCGCCGAATGACGATCATCCTCGCCGCCGGGACACATGAACGCGCCGCGTTACGGAGCCTGCTTCAGACCCGCTTCACGGCTGCCTTATAGACGGCGTTACGTTCGCGCCGCCCGATTGCGACGACCACCACCACAAGTTCGGCATCGCGAACTTCATACACCAGCCGATAGCCGGCATTGCGCAGCTTGATTTTGAACCTGTCTTTCTGGCCGGATAATTTCGCGGCCGGAACTCTCGGCTTCTGCAACCTTTCCGCCAGCTTCGTCTTGAACCGGCCGCGCAGACCGCTGTCCAGCTTGCGCCATTCCCTTAACGCCTCTTCCTTGAATTTGAGGCTATAACTCATGCAGCTGGACTTCGATCTCGGCCTGGTCCTTGCGGGCATCGGCGATCGCGTTTAATTCGATGTCTTCCAGCTTGTCCATGAGCGCTTCGTAGGCTTTCGCCGGAACACAGTAGAACGCCGGTTCGTTGTGGTTGAGGATCGCCACCGGAAAACCTTCGCCGGCGGCGACGGTACCCATGGGGTTCTTTTTCAATTCCGACACGCTCGCGGTCGTTTCCGCCAGGATCAGATTCGGCATGCTTGGCCCCAGTTGTTGTGAGCGCTAATATTAGCACTATAAACAGGTCTCTACTGACATGCATCGGTATCCAGGTCAGCCGGGTGCGGAGCGTCTGGCTCTGCGATAATTCGCGCCTTTCGGACCGACCCCGCCTTATGAAACTAGCCACCCTCAAGGACGGCACGCGCGATGGCTGCCTCGCCGTCGTGTCGCGAAACCTCGCGCATGCGCTCAAAGCCGACCACATTGCGCCGACGCTGCAGGCGGCCCTGGATGACTGGGACTACTGCGCCCCGCACCTCGAGCAGCTCTCGAGCGAAGTCAACGAGGGGCGGTCCAAACGCATCTTCGAGCTCGACCCGAAGCAGTTGATGGCCCCCCTGCCGCGAGCGCACCTGTTCGCCGATGGGTCGAGCTTCCTCATCCATGCGGAGCTGATCCGTAAATCGCGCAACCAGGACCTGCCCGACTGGTGGAAGAAAGAACCGTTGATGTACCAGGGATGTTCGGATCCCCTGCTCGGCCCTTGCGATGACGTGATCGCGGTCAGCGAGGATCATGGGATCGACCTCGAAATGGAGATCGCGGTGATCACCGGCGATGTGCCCATGGGCATCGAGCGCGACAAGGCCAGCCAGCACATCCGACTTATTGCGCTGCTGAACGATGTCAGCCTGCGCAACCTGATCCCGGCCGAACTCGGCAAGGGCTTTGGCTTCTTCCAGTCGAAACCGCCTTCTTCGCTCTCACCCGTGGCGGTCACGCCCGACGAGCTCGGCGAAGCGTGGGACGGGCGCCGCGTGCATCTCGATTGCAGCGCGTGGGTCAACGGTGAGCTGCTCGGCCGTCCGCACGCGGGCAAGGACATGCAGTTCGATTTTCCGCGCCTGATCGCCCACGCAGCCAAGACGCGCCCGCTCGGCGCCGGAACGGTGATCGGCTCCGGCACGGTCTCCAACCGCGATCGCGCGACCGGGGCCGGTTGCCTGTTCGAGAAACGCGCGGAGGAAATCATCGGGAACGGCGAAGCGACGACGCCATTCCTGCGCTTCGGGGATCGCGTCAGGATCGAGATGCTCGACGCGGAAGGCCGCTCTGTGTTCGGCGCGATCGACCAGGCGATCGTCGCGCAACACCCGTCGACGCCGAAGGAATAGTCTAGTGTTGCTTGCGCATGAACTCGCGCATGCGCGGGTAGATGATCTCGCGGTAACGGCGACCCGAGAAAATCCCGTAATGCCCGACATCGGGCACGAGGAAGTGCTCACGGCGTGAAGCAGGGATGCCGGTGCACAGCGCGTGAGCCGCTTCGGTCTGCCCGTTGCCCGAGATGTCGTCATGCTCGCCCTCGATGGTGAAGAGGGCGGTCTTGCTGATCTTGTCGGGGCGCACCCACTGCTCGCGCACGAACATGCGTCCCTTGGGCAGCTGGAACTCCTGGAAAACCCGCCGGATGGTGTCGAGGTAGTACTCGGCCGGCATGTCCAGCACCGCGTTGTACTCGTTGTAGAAACGGCGGTGCGCACCGGCTGAATCGCCGTCGTTCTGCACCAGGTGGTTGTAATAGTCCCAGTGTGCGTTCATGTGGCGGTCCGGGTTCATCGCGACAAATCCCAGGTGCTGCAGGAACCCCGGATAGACGCGCCGCATGGCGCCCGGATACTTCATCGGCACGCGGTGGATCAGCGTCTGCTCGAACCACGAATACGGGCGTTTGGTCGCAAGGTTGTTGACCGCGGTGGGGCTCTTGCGGGCATCGATCGGCCCGCCCATCATGATCATGGTCTTCGGCACGTCGGGCTCGCCGTCCGCGGCCATGAGCGAAATCGCCGCGAGCACTGGCACGGTCGGCTGGCAGACCGAGACGACGTTGAGGTCCGGTGAAAGCTTGCGGATGAATTCGCGAACGTAATCGACATAGTCGTCGAGGTGAAACGGCCCCGCATCCACCGGCACCATGCGGGCGTCGACCCAGTCGGTCACATAGACGTTGTTTTCCGGAAGCATCGTCCGGACCGTGTCTCGAAGAAGGGTCGCGTGGTGGCCTGAAAGCGGCGCCACGATCAGCACCTTGGGCTGGCCGCGATCCCCGCCTTCGCGCTTGAAATGGATGAGCTTGCAGAACGGCTTGTCGACAACCGTTTCCAGTTCTACAACGACCTCCAAACCATCAACGAGGGTCGAACTGATCTCCCAAGCGGGTTTCTCGTAGCGGTTCGTCACCCGCAGGAAGAGATCGCTGCTGGCAGTGATCTCCTTGGCCATGGGGGTCAGCGCAAAAGGGCTGAAAGGGTGGCCAAACCATCCGCGGGACCACTCGGCCATCAGGCGCATCGGCGCAAGCGCCGCGTGCTGGGCTTCGAACAGGCTATAGAGCAATGGAATTACCCTTATAAGCGACTGGTCTTTATACCAGTTTTGCCGCGCCGCCGCATCGGGGCGCATCCGCAACCGGCTGTCAGCGCTCGCCTACACCCGGGTATCCTCCGGCCCATGCGGTTGCTCATGCGCGTCTTTGGGGTTCTGATCCTTGCTGTGATCGTGACTTTGGCTGCCGCGTACGGCTACTTGTGGCGGTCGCTGCCCAAGGTCAAGGGCGAGCTCACCGTCGCGGCCCTGAGCGCGCCGGTCGATATCGTGCGCGACGCCTTCGGGGTGCCCCACATCTTCGCCCAGGATGCGTACGACGCGGCTTTCGCGCTCGGTTTCGTCCATGCGCAGGACCGCCTCTGGCAGATGGAAATCAACCGGCGCATCGGTTCTGGACGCTTGGCCGAGATACTCGGACCGGCCGCACTGGACACTGACCGGTTCCTGCGCACCCTCGGAGTACGGCGGGTCGCCGAAGCCAACCTCGCCAAGGTCGACCCGGAAAGCCGCAAGCTGCTTGGCGCCTACGCGCTCGGAGTGAATGCATTCCTGGCGACCGATCCGGTGCTGCCGCCTGAGTTTTTGCTCACCGGGGCGCGCCCCGAGCCCTGGTCGCCGGTCGATTCGGTGGTGTGGGGAAAAATGATGGCGTGGGATCTTGGAGGCAATTGGCGCAGCGAGCTCCTGCGCATGAGGCTCGCCAAAACGCTCCCGTTGGCCCGGATCCATGAGTTCCTGCCGCCCTACCCCGGAGATGCCTCGCTCCAGATCACCGACCTCAAGGCGCTTTATGGCAGCCTTGAGCAAGAGGCGATCCGGGTAGCCTCCGTCGACATGGAACAGGTGCTCGCAATGGCCCCGCCGGGGCTGCCCGAAGGCGCGGGTTCGAACAACTGGGTGGTATCCGGGAGCCGCAGCGCAAGCGGGAAGCCTTTGCTGGCCAATGACCCTCACTTGTCCCTGACCGCGCCCGTGGTCTGGTACTTCGCCCACCTCCATACGCCGACGCAGAACGTGATCGGCGCGACGCTCCCCGGCGTGCCGGTCGTCACGCTTGGGCGCAACGACCGCATGGCCTGGGCGTTTACGAACACCGGCCCGGATGTGCAGGACCTCTACCTCGAAAAGCTCCACTCCGGCGGCGGATACGTGACCCCTGCGGGCCCCGCGCCGTTCAAGGTCCTCACCGAGGTCATCAAGGTGAAAGGCGCGGAGGACGTCAAGCTCGAGGTCCGGGCTTCGCGCCATGGCCCGATCATTTCCGACGTGTCCAAGAGCGCGCTCGATGCGACGCCGCGCGGCTATGCGATCGCGTTCGCCTGGACCGCGCTCGCGGAGGACGATCTCACGATCCAGTCGTCGATCGAGCTGGGGCGCGCGGGCAACTGGCAGGAGTTCCTTTCGGCGGCCAGGAAGTTCGGCGCCCCCCAGCAGAACATCCTCTACGCGGATGTCGACGGCAATATCGGGTATGTCGCCGCGGGACGCATCCCGGTGCGCAAGCCCGAGAACGACCTCAAGGGACTCGCGCCGGCGCCGGGCTGGGATGCGAAGTACGACTGGGCGGGCTATATCCCGTTCGACGAGCTGCCCCAGAACTACAACCCGGCGAGCGAGCGCCTGTGGACCGCGAACGACAAGATCGTCGCGCCCGGGTACAAACGCTTCATTACGAGCGAATGGCAGCCGCCCTATCGCTCCGAGCGCATCGGTCAGCTTATCGCGGCTACGCCCAGGCACGATGCGTCGACCTTCGCGCGCATGCAAGGCGACGTGCAGTCCCTCGCGATGCGCGAAGCCCTCCCGTTCCTGCTGGCGGCCACCCCTCGCAGCGAGGACGCGCGCAAGGCGCTCGACCTGCTGCGCGCATGGAACACTGAAATGCGCCGCGAACTGGCCGAGCCGCTGATCCTCGCCGCGTGGTGGCGCGAACTCACGCGCCGCATCTACGCCGACGAACTCGGCGAGGCGTTCCAGTCGAATTGGGCGCCCCGCGCGCAGTTCATGATCAACGTGCTCGCCGATCGCGCAGGGCAGTCACGCTGGTGCGACGACGTGAGAACGCCCCAGGTCGAAACCTGTGCGGACGCCCTCGCACTCTCGCTCGAGGCGGCGCTTGCGGACCTGCGCCAGCGCTACGGCGCCGATATGGCGAAGTGGCGGTGGGGCGAAGCCCACAAGGCGCGTCACGAACATCGCCCGCTCGGCAAGCAACCCCTGCTCGCCCGCATCTTCGATATCAGCACGCCCTCGGCAGGCGACACCTACACGGTCAACGTCGGGCAGCATTACCTCAACGACGAATCGATGCCCTACGCCAACCGGCATGCGCCTAGCCTGCGCGCGATCTATGACCTCGCCGACCCCGAGAAGTCCCTGTATATCCATTCGGGCGGCCAGTCGGGAAACCGCCTGTCCCCGCATTACAAGTCCTTTACCGAGGCATGGGCGAACGGCGAGTACATCCCGATGATCACCGACCGCAAGCGGCTGGAGGCGGGCAAGCACTCGACCCTGCGGTTGGCGCCGCTGCGCTAGGCGGTCCGCCGCAGGTAGAAATTATTCGCCGCGAGCGCCCCGATCACCAGTGCGGCGCCCGCAAGCTCCACCGCCTCATAGCGCCGGCCAAGCGCCGCTTCGATCGCGAAGACCCCGACCGGGACGAGGTTGACCATCAGCATCGTGTTGAGCGCGCCCATGTGCTTGACCGCTGCGTTGAACCCCAGCACGCCCAGCACCACGCTGCCTGCGGCGAAGTAGAGAATCTGCCACCACACCGAAAGGATCGCCTCGGCCGAGGGCACCTCGACAAAGCCCACTGAGACGGCGACCGCATTGGCCGTGAGCAGTCCCAGTCCGCCGGGAATACACGTGAGCGTCGTCATGCGCAGGGCAGACCAGCCGGTAAACCGCCCCGCCGCGAGCGTGTAGATCACCCAGCAGATCGCGCCGAGCAGCACCAGGATGTCGCCCAGCAGCGACCCGCCTTCGAAGGCCCGGCTCAGGTCGCCCTTGGTCACCACCAGCACCACACCCACGATCGCGACTCCAACACATCCCAGCGTGAAGGTCGCCGGCCGCTGTCGGTAGGCCAGCCAGAGCACCAGCGCGGTGAGCGGCGTCTGCAGCGCCATGAGGATGCCGGCGTGCTCCGGACGGGTGAAATTCAGCCCGTACCAGACCAGCGTGTTGAACCCGGTGATGCCGACCAGGCCGAAGCCGATCGCCGGCCAGAGCCTCGTTCCGTAGCGGAACGCCTGCCGGCCTTCGATGGCCCAGAGAAGGCACGCGAAGATCGCGAGCCCAATCACGTAGCGCAACGTGCCGAGCGAGAACGAATCGATCATCGCGAGGCTGCGCTTGGCGATCGGGAACATCGGCGCCCAGCACAGGATGCAGACCCCGCTCCAGGCGAGGCCTTTCAGCAGGTTGCGTGGCGGGATATCAGGCCTGCTTTTGCTTCGGCGGCTCGTCTCAGGAGCGCTTGGGCGCGACTTCATCGCGCAGGGCGCGACGCAGGATCTTGCCGACGTTGGTCTTCGGCAGCTCGGTGCGGAACTCGACGTACTTCGGGCGCTTGTAGCCGGTGAGCTGCTCCTTGCAGAAACTAAGGATCGCCTCCTCCGTCAGCGTCGGGTCCTTCTTCACGATAAACACCTTGGGCACCTCGCCCGAGTGCTCGTCGTTGACGCCGATGGCGGCGACTTCGAGCACGCCCGGGTGCATCGCGATCACCTGCTCGATTTCGTTGGGATACACGTTGAAGCCCGAGACGAGGATCATGTCCTTCTTGCGATCGACGATGCGCACGAACCCGGTCGGGTCCATCACGCCTACGTCACCGGTATACAGAAATCCGTCCGGCCCGATGACATTCGCCGTTTCTTCCGGCCGCTGCCAGTAGCCTTTCATGACCTGCGGACCGCTGATGCAGATCTCGCCGGGCTGGCCTAGCGCGACTTCCTTCTTGTCGTCGTCGCGGATCGACACCAGGGTAGAGGGCAGCGGGAGCCCGATCGCACCGCTGTAGTCGGTGAGCGTGAGCGGGTTCATGGTCGCCGAGGGGCTCGTCTCGGTGAGGCCGTAGCCTTCGAGCAGCACCTTGCCGGTCACCTGCTTCCACTTGTCGGCCACGGCCTTCTGCACCGCCATGCCGCCACCGACGCACACTTTCACGTTCGAGAAGTCGAGCTTGTTGAACTCGGCGTTGTTCAGCAGCGCATTGAAGAGCGTGTTGACGCCGGTGATCACGTTGTAGCGGTGCTTGGCGAGTTCCTTGGCGAAGCCCGGTATGTCGCGCGGGTTGGTGATCAGGATGTTGAAGCCGCCGACCTTCATCATCAGCAGGCAATTCACCGTGAGCGAGAAAATGTGATACAGCGGCAGCGCCGTGATGATGACCGGCGTTTCGCCCTTGAGCCCCGGGATCAGCCAGGCCGCGGACTGCGCGATATTGGCGAGGATGTTCCGGTGCAGGAGCATCGCGCCCTTCGAGACCCCGGTCGTCCCGCCGGTGTACTGCAGGAAGGCGATGTCCTCATGGTTGGTTTCAACCGGCGTGAGCTTCATGCCCATGGCCTCGGAGAGCATCTTGTTGAACCGGACAGCCGCCGGCAGTTCGAACGCCGGCACCATCTTCTTCACGTTGCGCACGACGAAATTCACGATCGCGCCCTTGATGCCGAGCATGTCGCCGAGCGACGCCACCACCACATGCTTGACCGGCGTGCGCGCGACGACCTCCTGCAGCACGCTCGCAAAGTTCTCGAGCACCACGATGACTTCGGCGCCGGAGTCCTTGAGCTGGTGCTCGAGTTCCCTCGGGGTGTACAGCGGGTTCACGTTGACGACCGTGTAGCCGGCCCGCAGCGTGCCGTAGAGGCAGACCGGGTACTGCAACACGTTCGGCATCATCAATGCGACGCGCGCGCCCTTGGGCAGGCCCTTGGATTGCAGCCAGGCGCCGAAGGCCGCCGACGTGCGATCGAGTTCGGCGAAGGTGATCGTCTTGCCCATGCAGTGGAACGAGGGGCGGTCCGCATACTGCTTGACGCATTTCTCGAACAGGTCGCCGACCGACTTGTAGTCGTTGTAGTCGATCTCGGCAGGCACGCCGGGGGGGTAGCTTTTCAGCCAGATCTTGTCCATGGGGGTCTCCTCCGGCCTCGTTCGGGCCTGGTGCTAAAGATTCTAGCGGTTTTTGAATGCGGGCTTGCGTTTCTCGACAAACGCCGCCATGCCTTCCTTCTGGTCGGCAAGCGCGAAACCCGAATGGAACAGGCGCCGCTCGAACAGGATGCCCTCGGTAAGCGAGCTCTCGTAAGCGCGGTTGACCGACTCCTTGATCATCATCACCACGGGGAGCGAATAGGCTGCGATCTTGTCCGCGACCCCCATCGCTTCCTCCATGAGCTTCTCGAGCGGAACGACGCGCGAGACGAGCCCGGAACGCTCGGCCTCGGCTGCATCCATCATGCGGGCCGTCAGGCACAGGTCCATGGCCTTGGCCTTGCCGACCGCGCGTGGCAGGCGCTGCGTGCCGCCCGCGCCTGGAACGATCCCGAGGTTGATCTCCGGCTGGCCGAACCTGGCGTTCTCGGCGGCGATCACGATATCGCAGGCCATCGCGAGCTCGTTGCCCCCGCCGAGCGCATACCCGGCGACGGCGGCAATCACGGGCTTGCGGATCTTGCGGATGTGCTCCCAGTCGCGCGTGATGTAGTCGTCGCGATACACGTCGATGAAATCCCAATCTTTCATCGCGACGATGTCGGCGCCGGCGGCAAACGCCTTTTCGCTCCCGGTGATGACGATCGCGCCGACATTCTCGTCGGCGTCGAAGCCGTACATCGCCTCGGCCAGCTCCTGCATGAGCTGCGCGTTCAGCGCATTCATCTGCTTGGGGCGGTTGAGCGTGATCAGGCCGACCCTGCCCCGCGTCTCGGTGTGGATGAATTCATGCGCCATGGGACTCTCCGTGGTTTGGCGTGATCCCGTCGATTGCATAGACCTTGGGCATCCGCGCATTCTAGCGCCCTTGGTGTAAGCTTTCCCCGGCACGTTTCGCTGCGCTGCCTCCCACATTTCCGGTTCGCTTCGCCATGACAACTTCCATCCTGGTTTCCATCGACGCGGGCGTGCAGACCATCACGCTCAATCGTCCCGACAAGCTCAACTCCTTCAATCCCGGGATGCACGTGCAGTTGCGCGCCGCGCTCGATGAGGCGGCGGGCAACGCTGCGATCCGGTGCGTGCTGCTCACAGGGTCGGGCCGCGGTTTCTGCGCCGGCCAGGACCTGTCCGAGCGGGATATGAAAGAGACCGACACGCCGCGCGACCTCGGCGCGACGATCGAGGAGTACTACAACCCGCTGGTGAAATTCATGCAGGCGCTGCCCAAGCCCATCGTCTGCGCGGTCAATGGCGTGGCCGCGGGCGCGGGCGCGAACATCGCCCTGGCGTGCGACATCGTGCTCGCGGCGAAGTCGGCGTCCTTCCTGCAGGCCTTCGCGAAAATCGGCCTCGTGCCGGATTCGGGCGGCACGTATTTCCTGCCGCGCCTCGCGGGCACCGCGCGCGCCATGGCCCTCGCGATGCTGGCCGAAAAGTTGCCGGCCGCGGACGCCGAACGCATGGGCCTCATCTGGAAAGCTGTTGACGACGACAAGCTCATGATGGAGGCCACGGCAATGTGCAAGCACCTCGCAACGCAGCCGACCCGCGCGCTCGGGCTGATGAAGCAGGCGATCTACGCAGCCGGCGATAACACCCTCGCCGGGCAACTCGACCTCGAGCGCGACCTGCAGCGCAAGGCGGGCGGCTCGCCGGACTACCGCGAGGGCGTGAGCGCCTTCCTCGAGAAGCGCAAGCCGACTTTCACCGGCCAGTAAGGGCCCGCGCCGATGAAGGAGCGCTGATGGACGAGACCCTTCTGGCCAAAGCCACCGCCGAGGTCATGTGGCGCGACGACAACGCGTCGAAATGGCTGGGCATGAAGGTCGAAGAAGTGCGCCCCGGCTACGCGCGCCTGTCGATGAGCGTCACGCCGAACATGGTCAACGGCCACAACCTCTGCCATGGCGGACTCATCTTCACCCTGGCCGACAGCACCTTTGCATTCGCCTGCAACAGCCACAACCAGCGCGCGGTTGCCGCGGGCGCTTCGATCGAGTTCGTCGCGCCCGCTTTCCTGGGCGACATCCTCACCGCCGAAGGCTCCGAGCAGTTGCTCAAGGGCCGCACCGGCGTCTACGACATGAAGGTCGTCAACCAAAAGAATGAGCCGATCGCCTTCTTCCGCGGCAAGTCGGCCACCATCAAGGGACTGCTCGTGGAGGACGCATGAAGACCTTGCCACTCGACCCCATCGAGAAAGCATCGGTCGATGAGCTGCGCGCGCTGCAGCTCGAGAGGCTCAAGTGGTCGCTCAAGCACGCGTACGACAATGTCGAGCATTACCGGCGCAAGTTCGACGCGGCTGGCGCAAAACCCTCGGACATCAAGTCGCTCGACGATCTGGCCAGGTTCCCGTTCACGACCAAAGCCGACCTGCGCGAGACCTATCCTTTCGGGATGTTCGCGGTGCCCATGGACCAGGTCGTGCGCATCCATGCTTCCTCCGGCACGACAGGCAAGCCGACCGTCGTCGGCTACACCGCGAAGGACATCGACACCTGGACGAATTGCATGGCGCGCTCGATCCGCGCTGCGGGCGCGCGGCCGGGCGACAAGGTGCATGTGGCCTACGGCTACGGCCTTTTCACCGGCGGCCTGGGCGCGCACTACGGCTCCGAGCGGCTCGGCCTGGTCACGATCCCGCTCTCCGGGGGCATGACCGAGCGGCAGGTCCAGCTCATCACCGACTTCAAGCCCGACATCATCATGGTGACGCCCTCTTACATGCTCGCGATCGCCGATGAGATGGACAAGCAGGGCATCGACCCGAAGAAGTGCAGCCTGCGCGTCGGGATCTTCGGCGCCGAGCCGTGGACCAACGAAATGCGAAAGCAGATCGAGGAACGCCTCATCCTCGATGCGATCGACATCTACGGGTTGTCCGAAGTCATGGGCCCGGGCGTGTCGCAGGAGTGCATCGAGACCAAGGACGGGCTCACGGTCTGGGAAGACCACTTCTACCCCGAGGTGGTCGATCCGGCCACAGGGCGCGTGCTGCCCGACGGCGAGAAAGGTGAGCTGGTTTTCACCTCGCTCACCAAGGAGGCGCTGCCGGTGATCCGCTACCGCACCCGCGACCTCACGCGCCTGCTGCCCGGCACCGCGCGCACGATGCGGCGCATGGAGAAAATCACCGGGCGCTCGGACGACATGATGATCATCCGCGGCGTGAACGTTTTCCCGACGCAGGTCGAGGAGCTGATCCTCAAGCAACCGGAGTTCTCGCCGCACTACGTGATGGAGCTCACCAAGGACGGGCCGATGGACCATCTCTCGGTGCTCGTCGAGATCCAGCCGGGCTCGAAGGACCAGGGCTCGGCCGGCAAGCTGGCCCACAGCATCAAGTCTTATATCGGCGTGACGGCCGAGGTGCGGATCGTTGCGGGCGGCACCATCGAGCGCTCCATCGGCAAGGCCAAACGCGTTATCGATAAGAGGAAATGACGTGAAAGGATTGAAGGACAAAGTCGTACTGGTCACCGGCGGCGGTGGCGCGATCGGCGCCGCCATCTGCCGGCGGTTCGCGCAAGCCGGCGCCAAGGTGGTGGTGGCCGATCGCAACGGCGAGGCCGCCGAACGCGTCGCCAAGGAGAACGGTGGCCGGGCGCTGGTCTTCGACATCAGCGACTACGCCGCGGCCAAGGCCGCGGTCGATTCGGTCGGGCAGGTCGACGTGCTGGTGAACAACGCCGGCTGGGACCGCTTCCAGAATTTCATCGACATGGATCCCGCCGACTGGGAGCAGCTCATCGCGATCAACCTGCGCGGCCCGCTCAACATGCACCACGTCACGGTGCCGCAGATGGTCAAGCGCGGGCAGGGGCGCGTGATCAATATTTCCTCGGATGCGGCGCGCGTGGGCTCGTCCGGCGAATCGGTCTACTCGGCCTGCAAGGGCGGCATCCTGTCGTTCTCGAAAACGCTGGCGCGCGAGCTCGCGAGAAAAGGCGTCACGGTCAACGTGGTGTGTCCCGGCCCCACCGACACGCCGATCCTGCGCGGCTTCGCGGGCGAAGGCGAAGCGGGACAGAAAGTGCTGGATGCGCTGGTACGCGCGATCCCGCTCAAGCGCGTCGGGCAGCCCGAAGACGTTCCGGGCATCGTCGCCTTCCTCGCCTCGGAGGAGGCCAGCTACATCACCGGGCAGGTGATTTCGGTCTCCGGCGGCCTGACGATGGCGGGCTGAAACCGGCCCAGGGCGATGGCAGCATTTCGCCCTGTAGCCCGCGTGCTACGGCCACTTGATCCTGAAATTGGCAGCATTGGCCTCGATGCGCCCGGCATGCGGCGCACCCCAGTGCGCGGGCGCCAGCAGCGCGCCCGACTCCACGCACCCGGCCAGGATCTTGCGGCGCATCGCCCGCGCGACTGCCGCGTCTTCGCAGAAGCGGCTGTTGGTGTCCGGGTAGTAGACCTGCAGCGGGTGGTGGCAGAGGTCTCCGGCGAAGAGCATGCGTTCGCCGCCGGACTCGGTGCGCAGCACCACGTGGCCCGGCGTGTGCCCCGGCGTCGGCTCGATCGTGACGCCATCCTCCAGTTCATGCGTGCCCTCGACTGATTGGAGCAACCCGGCCTCGAGCACCGGCAGGAGGCTGTCCTGCCATTGCGCGAGATGGTCGTCCTCCGGATCGTTGGCCCGGGCCTTCGCCTCGGCCGATTTCAGTTCGGCGACCGAGCAGATCACTTTTGCATTCGGGAACGTCGGCACCCAGCGCCCGTCGCGCAGCTGCGTGTTCCAGCCGATGTGGTCGACATGCAAGTGCGTGCAGAGTACGAAATCCACGTCCTCCGGCTTGAAGCCCGCCTGCGCAAGGCGCTCGAGGTAAGGCTGCTCGAGGTTGTCGAACCCGGGCGAGTGCGGGCGCGGCTTGTGGTTGCCGATGCAGGTGTCGACGAGGATCGTGTGGTGTTTCGTGCGCAGCAGCCACGTGTGGGTGCCCATCACGAAGCGCTTCTTCGCTTCATCGTAGTGGTTCGGCGCGAGCCAGCCGAGGTGGCGCTCGACGGCCTCCGGCGGCAGATCCGGCAACAAATACTGCGGCGGGAACGCGGCCCCCAGCGTCTCCTTGATGCGCATCACTTCGATCGATCCGCACCGGAAGGCAGCGCTCATACCGGTTTTCATCTCGGTTTTCATCTCGGTTTTCATCTCGGGTTTCATGCCGGGTTTCATGCCGGGTTTCATCCCTCGGCTCGGGCGAGGGCCGCGTCCGCGTCGTAGCCATAGATGCGCTGCTGGCCCTCGGGGTAACCGCTCGCATAGTTGCGTTGGTTCTCGCGCAGGCGCGAATCGCGCCGCGCCACCTTGGCTGGATCGGACATGTTGAAAAGCTCCTCGGCTTGCCTGGAAAAACGCTGGACCCACTCGGCGCGCTCCTTGCGCAACCGCTCGTACCGCTCGATCGCCTCGACCGGCGCGGAGGGCGTCTCGGCGATGCACGCCGCGAGCACGTACGCGTCCTCGATCGACTGCGCCGCGCCCTGCGCGTGGTAAGGCAGCATGGCGTGGGCCGAATCGCCGAGCAGCACCACGCGGCCCTCGTGCCAGCTCGCGAGCGGCTCGCGGTCATACAGCGCCATGCGAAAGAGCTTCGTGGTTGCGCGGATCACGCCCAGCACCTGGGGATGCCAGCCGGCGTACTCCGCCAGCGCCTCTTCGGCATTGCCGGTCGCGGACCAGGACTCGCGCGAAGGCGCCTGCGAGCGCCCGACGCCGATCCAGTTGTGCGTGCGTCCGCCGGAAATGAAGTAGTGCACGAGGCTGCGGTCCGGCCCCCACCAGTTGCTCGAGAGGAATTCGAGGTTCAGGCCGGCAACGGCCTGCGCCGGCATCGTGCCCCGCCATGCGACGGTGCCGGAGAAGCGCGGCGTGCTCTTGCCGAAAAGCTGGTCCCGCACGAGCGAGTGGATACCGTCGGCACCCACCACGATCTCCCCACGATGCGTTGTCCCGTCTTCGAGCGTGACCGTGGCCCCGCGCTCGTCATGACCAGCGCGGGCGACCTTCGAGGCGAAGTGCACGTTGGCGCTGCCCAGGGCCCGCACGAGCACCTCGAGGATCTCGGCGCGATGCGCGTGATAGTAGGGCGCGCCGAAATGCCTTTCGGCCTCGTAGCCCAGCGGGGTCCACAGGATCCGCTCGCCGCTCTGCCAGGACCGCACTTCGAGCCCCCGCGGCATGACCCCGATCGCCGCAAGCGGCTCGCCCAGCCCCAGCTTCATGAGGATGCGCATGACGTTGGCCGAGAGCTGGATCCCGGCGCCGACCTCGCGAAACGCCTCCGCCTGCTCGAAAAGCTCGAAGGCCACGCCGCGCGCCCGCAGGCTCAATGCAGTGGCGATGCCGCCGAGGCCGCCGCCGACAATCAGGACCGGTTTCATGGGCGAAGAGCATACCGGGGATGCGCAAGATCCGGATGGATTTGCCCCCCCGGTTTCGCTACTCTTCACGCATGCAAACCAATCCCTCACTCATCCACCGCGCACGCGCTTATCTCGATGCGCGCCGCGGCGAGCGCACCACGCTCGAAGAGCTCGGACGCGCGGTCGGCGCGAGCCCCTTTCACCTGCAGCGCAGCTTCAAGCGCGAGCTCGGCCTGTCGCCCAGGGACTACCAGCAGGCGCTGCGGCTCGAGGACACCAAGCGCGCGCTGGCCGACGGCAGCCGCGTGACCGACGCGGTGTTCGGCGCCGGCTACGGATCGCTTTCGCGCTTTTACGAGAAGGCGGCCTCCGGGCTGGGGATGGCTGCGCGCGCCTATCGCGCCAAGGGCAAGGGCATGGCGATCGCGTACACGACGTTTGCGTCGCCGCTGGGCTGCATCCTGCTGGCCTCCACCGAACAGGGGCTGTGCTCGGTGAAGCTTGGCGACAACCCCGAAGCGCTCGCGCGCATGCTTGCGGCGGAATTCAGCGAAGCCGAGCTGAAGGAGGACCGCCGCGGCCTGACGGACATCCGTGACCGCGTGCTCGCCTTCCTCTCGGGCGACGGCACGCTCAACAAACTTCCGCTGGACATCCTCGGCACCGTGTTCCAGCAACGGGTGTGGGCGCAGCTGCGCCAGATCCCGCGCGGCGAGACGCGCACCTACAAGGACATCGCCCAAGCGATCGGCGCACCCAAGGCCGTGCGCGCGGTCGGCAGCGCCTGCGGCGCGAATCCGGTGGCGCTCGTCATCCCTTGCCACCGTGCACTGCGCACCGATGGCGGGCTGGGCGGTTACGCGTGGGGGGTAAACCGCAAGGAAACACTGCTGAAGATCGAGAGGAAGCGCCAGGCGTAGGTCTTCACCAACCGGAGGTTCTGGCCACACCCCGGGGATCAGGGAGCGCGAGTCCGGCTAGAATCGGCCCTCCCAAGGGAGAGTTCATGCAAGCGTATCCGCACCTGTTCAAGCCGCTCGATCTGGGCTTCGTCACCCTGCCCAACCGCATCATGATGGGCTCCATGCATACCGGCCTCGAAGAGATGCCCGATGGCATCGAGCGGCTAGCCGCGTTCTATGCCGAGCGCGCCGCCGGCGGCGCCGCGCTCATCGTGACCGGCGGGTTCTCTCCGGACGACGCGGGCAACCTCAGCGCGCATGCCGCGGAGATGGCCAGCACCGCCGACCGCGACCGCCACAAGCCGATTCCGCGTGCAGTGCACGAGGCGGGCGGACGCATCTGCCTGCAGGTCCTGCACGCCGGGCGCTACGGCAAGCACCCGCGCATCGTTGCGCCTTCCGCAATCCGCTCGCCGATCAACCCGAATTCGCCGCGCGAGCTGACCGTCGCGGAGATCGAAACGACGATCGAGGCCTTTGCGCGCTCCGCGGTGCTCGCGCGCGAGGCCGGCTACGACGGCGTGGAGATCATGGGGTCGGAGGGTTACCTGATCACGCAGTTCCTCGCGCTGCGCACCAACCAGCGCAAGGACGAGTGGGGCGGAGGGCTGGAAAACCGCATGCGCTTCGGGGTCGAAGTCATGCGCCGCACCCGGGCCGCCGTGGGCAAGGATTTCATCATCATCTACCGGCTCTCGGCGCTCGAACTCGTCGAGGGCGGGCAGACCACCGGCGAGATCCTCGCAATGGCGCGCGCAATCGAGGCCGCGGGCGCGGACATCCTCAACACCGGCATCGGATGGCATGAAGCGCGCATTCCGACCATCGCGCAGGCGGTGCCGCGCGGGGGCTTCGCCTGGGTCACGCGGCGGCTGCGCGAGGCGGTGAAACTGCCGCTGATCGCTTCCAACCGTATCAACGCGCCCGAGATCGGCGAAGAAATCATCGCGCGCGGCGACGCCGACATGGTGTCGCTCGCGCGCAGCATGCTGGCCGACGCCGAGTTCGCCAACAAGTCCAAGGCCGGCGACCGCGCGGGGATCAACATCTGCATCGCCTGCAACCAGGCGTGCCTCGACCATATTTTCTCCGGCCGCTTCGCTTCGTGCCTCGTGAACCCGCGCGCCGGGCGCGAGACGCAACTGGCATTCCTGCCGGTGACTTCGAAGAAGACGGTCGCTGTCGTCGGCGGGGGACCCGCGGGCCTCTCGTGCGCGGCGATCGCCGCGGAGCGCGGACATGCGGTTACTCTGTTCGAGCAGTCCGGCGAACTCGGCGGGCAGTTCAACCTCGCCAAGCAGATCCCGGGCAAGCAGGAGTTCGCCGAAAGCGTCGCCTACTACGCCGAGCGCATGAAGCGCGCCGGGGTGGCCGTGCAACTGGGCAAGACCGCGGGCGACGCGGAACTCGCGGGGTTCGACGAAGTGGTCCTCGCCACGGGCATCGCTCCGCGCCGTCCGGAGATCCCCGGCATCGACCAGCCGAAAGTCGCGGGCTATGTCGAGGTCCTGACCGGCCGCGTCGAGGTGGGCCGAAACGTGGTGATCATCGGCGCCGGGGGCATCGGCTTCGACGTCGCGTTGTACCTGCTCGAAAAGGACGGCCGTTCGCAGACCGACCCAAAGGCTTTCGCCACGCATTGGGGCATCACGGCCGACGCAACCGCTTCGGGCGGGCTCAACCCCGCGGGTCCGGAGGCGCCGCACCCGGCGCACAAGATCACCATGCTCAAGCGCTCGGACCTGCCGTTCGGCAAGACCCTCGGCCTGTCCACCGGCTGGGTGCACCGCATCGAGCTTGCGAGAAACGGCGTCGCAATGATCAAGGGCGTGCAGTACCGCAGGATCGACGACGAAGGCGTGCACATTACGGTGGAGGGCAAGGAGTCGTGCATCCCGGCCGACACCGTCATCCTCTGTGCCGGCCAGGATCCCAAGCGCGATCTCTTGCCGGGGCTGGAGGGCCGAGGGCGCAAGGCCCACCTCATCGGCGGCGCGCGCGAAGCCGGCGAGCTGGATGCCAAGCGGGCGATGCTGGAAGGGGCCGAGCTGGCGGCGGCTCTTTAGGTGAACGCGCCTGCCGCCCCGGCTCCGCCCCTGCCCGCGACTGAAGCCCGCGCGGTGCTCGACCGGGTCGCGAAGAACATCGAGCGCGTGCTGCAGGGCCAGCATCAATCGATCCGCCAGTTGCTGGCCGCCTTCGCGGCCGGCGGCCACGTGCTGATCGAGGACGTGCCGGGCACCGGCAAGACGACCCTGGCCAAGGCGCTGGCGCAGTCGATCGGCGCCCCTTTTGCGCGCATCCAGTTCACGCCAGACCTGCTGCCCTCGGACATCCTCGGCGTCTCGATCTACAACCCGCGCGAGCAGAATTTCGAATTTCGCGAAGGCCCGGTGTTCACCAGCATCCTGCTCGCCGACGAGATCAACCGCGCGAGCCCGCGCACGCAGTCCGCGCTGCTCGAGGTCATGGGCGAAGCGCAGGTCACGGTCGAAGGCCGCACCAAGCGGCTCGACCCCCTCTTCTTCGTGATCGCCACACAGAACCCGGTGGAATTCCGCGGCACCTATCCGCTTCCGGAAGCGCAGATGGACCGCTTCGCCATGCGCCTCGCGCTGGGCTACATCGATGCCGCAATGGAGGTCGCGATGCTGACCGCGCAGGAGCACGAGCACCCGCTAACCTCGATCGGCGCCGTGGCCAGCCATGCCGAAGTGCTCGGCGCGCGCGCCGCGGCGCATTCGGTGCGCATCGCCGACGAGCTCAAGGCTTACATCGTGGCCCTCGCGCGCTCGACGCGAGAGGTTGCGTCCGTGCAGCTCGGGTGCGGTCCCCGCGCCTCGATCGCACTGACCCGGGTGGCGCGCTCGCTCGCGTTGATCGACGGCGAGTCCTTCGTGCGCCCCGAGCACGTGCGCGAAGCCGCGCAGAGCGTGCTCGCGCATCGCATCGTCCTGCAGCCGCAAGCGCGCTACGCGGGGGCGAGCGGCGCTTCGGTCGTGGCCGACGCGCTCGATTCGGTCCCGGTGCCCGCCTAGGAAAACGCCTCCATGCGGCGGTTCCACTATTCGCTGCTGCGTTTCGTGACCTGGTCCGAAAGGGCCACGCGGGAGAGGCTGACCGGCGCCGGCAAGCTTGCCGCGATCACGGCTTTCATGGCCGCGCTCGTGGGGCTTGACACCCACCAGTCGCTGTCCTCGCAGGTCTTCGCCCTCCTGGCGGCGATGCTGGCGATCTCCGCGAGCTTGAGCCTGACCTTCCGGCCCAAGGCCCATGTGCGCCGGAACCTGCCGCGCTTCGCCACCGCCGGGGAAGAGCTCAACTACCGCATTTCGGTCTCCAATTCGGGTTCGAAACCCCTCGCCGATGTCGAAGTGCGCGAACGCTTCACAAACGTGCGCCCGTCGTTCGACGAGTTCCAGCGCGGGCGCGACCCTGGGGATGCGCAGCGCAACTGGTTCGACCGCAAGGGCGGCTATTTCCGCTGGCGTTACCTCATGGAGCGCCGCCTGCCTGAGCGCGCGAAGGGCGGGCACCTGTCTCTCATGCCCGCGGGATCGCAATCGGAAGTGCGCGCGAGCCTCGTGCCACGCAGGCGAGGCGTGCTGTCGTTCGCCGGCGTGGACCTCGTACGCCCGGATGTCTTCGGGCTGGCTTGCGGACGCAAAACGGTCTCGATCCCCGACAAGCTCGTGGTGTTGCCCAAGCGCTATCGCCTGCCGCAGGTCCTCCTGCCAGCGCAGCGGTTGCTGCAACCCGGCGGGCATGCGCTCGCTTCCTCCATCGGCGATTCCGAGGAGTTCCTGAGCCTGCGCGAGTACCGGCCGGGAGACAGCCTGCGGCGCGTGCACTGGAAAAGCTTCGCGCGCACCGGCGAGCCCGTGGTGAAGGAGTACGAAACCGAATTCTTCGAGCGTCACGCACTGGTGCTCGACACAGGCGCCGAATCCGAAACGGAAAGCTTCGAGGAAGCCGTCTCGATTGCCGCTTCGTTCATCTACACGATCGACACGCAGGAATGCCTGCTGGATCTCGTGTTCGTCGCCGGCGAGCCCGAGTGCCACACGGCAGGCCGCGGCGAAGCTTCCAACGTGCACCTGCTCGAAGTGCTGGCCGGGCTCGGCCCCTCGCTGCCCGGGACGTTCGACGAACTTGCGCGCGAGATCATGGCGATGCGCTCGACCCTGTCGTCTGCGGTTTTCGTGCTGCTGGCGTGGGACGCACCGCGCAGGAAACTCGTCTCCGATCTGGCGATGTCGGGACTCGGCATCCGGGTGCTGCTGGTCACCGACCATCCGCCGGCCGATACGCACGGGCTCCTCGTGCTGCAGCCCGGCAAGATCGAAGCCGGGCTGCAGAGGCTCGCATGAGTAACCTCGCGCAGGACGCGTCGCCGCGCGAAGGTCCCACCCTCGGGTCCTTTCAGATCCCGCCGATGCTGCTCGCGCTCGCGCTGGGCTTCTGGGGCTGGCAGACAAAGAACGGGTTTGCGGCGGCGGGATTCGCGGCCGCCATGCTGTTGCCGGTGCTTACACGCCTGAGGCTCGAGCTGACCGAGCGCGACCAGCACCGCATCTGCGACCTCACGATGATCCTTTACGTCGCGGTCGCGGCTTCTTTCATTGCCACCGACGGGTTGCGCTCGGGCGTGCACCAGTCGCTTGTCTGGCTTCCCGGGATCGTGCTGCCGCTGATGCTCGCGCAGGTCATGTGCGTCGAGGGGCGCGTGCCGATGACCGCGCTCTTTCGTTACCTGCGCAAGCTCAAGGCGCGCGGCGAGAAGATCAACGACTTGAGGATCGACCTCACCGGGCCGTACCTTGCATTGATCGTCATTACCTCGGGCATGGCGAACCAGCCCGGCTACGGCTATTTCGCGGGCATCGTGCTGATCATCGGCGCAGCGCTCGCGCGCATCAGGCCTTCGCGCGTGAGCCTGGCCGCGTGGCTGCTCGCGCTTTCGATGGCCGCGGCGGCCGGGTTTGCCGGGCAGGCGGGCCTTTACAACCTGCAGACGCTGGTCGAGGACTGGATCATCGACTGGCAGATCCGGGGGCCGGTGCTCGACCCCTATCGCAGCTCGACGCGCATCGGCGAGCTCGGGCGCCTCAAGAAGGAAGACGCCATCGTGCTGCGGGTGTACGCCAGCGCCGATGGATCGAACAAACCTGCGCTCCTCCACCGCGCGAGCTACAACCAGTACGTCGGCAATACCTGGCTCGCGCGCCACGGCAATCTCGAGACACTTGCCTCCCGCGGCGACGGGACGATCTTCGCGCTCGGGGGCGCCGGCGCGCCCAACCCGCCGCCCGATTCGGCGACGCTGCGTCTTTCGCAGCGAGTGAACGGCGGCCGCACGATGGTGGGACTGCCGCTCAATACGTCGGCGATAAGCGATCTCGTGGCCAGCCGCGTGCGCAGCAACGCGCTCGGCGCAGTCCAGGCCGAGATGGAAGTGCCCTGGACCTTCTTCAACGTGATTTACAACGCCGCGCCGGCAATGGACCTGCCGGGCTATGCAGTCACGTCGCAGGATGATCTCCAGGTGCCTGCAAAGGAGCGGAACGCGCTGGAGGCGGTCTCGCGCCAGCTGGGACTCGCCGGGCTGCCGTCGCTGGCGGCCGCTCGGCGGGTGCATGCCTACCTGGGGAGCTTCGAATACACGACCGTGAGAAACCACCCGTTCTCCGACCTGGTGCCGGGGAGCGAAACACCGCTGGCCGAGTTCCTCAACACCACCAAGCGGGGCCACTGCGAGTATTTCGCCACCGCGGCCACCCTGCTGCTGCGGACCGCGGGGATTCCCGCCCGCTATGCCACCGGCTATTCGGTGCAGGACTGGAGCGCCTGGGAAAAGGCGTGGATCGTGCGCGAGCGCCATTCGCATGCCTGGACACGCGCATACATCGACGGCCGCTGGATGGACGTAGACGCCACGCCTGCGGCGTGGTTCGCGGAGGAAGAATCGCTCGCTCCGGCGCTGCAGGAATTCACCGACTTCCTGCGCTGGGCGGGCTTTCGCTGGACGACGCGCGACGGCAGCGAAACGAAAATGCTTGCGTGGGCCGTGGTCGCGCTGGCGGCCGTCATCCTCGTCTGGAAGCTCGTGACCGAGGGCGGGCTCGTACGCCTGGCGCAGCGCGCCGGCATCGGCCGCGTAGACCGGCCGGGCAGCGACTCCGAGTTCTACGCCGTGGAGGCGGCCTTGGCGAAGAAAACGCCGCGCAGGCCGAGCGAACCGTTGCTCGACTGGCTGCCGCGCGCCGCGGCGGCACTCAAGCAGGAGACGCGGGTCCAAGTCGAAGGGCTGGCGAGCCTGCACTACCGCTATCGGTTTGATCCGGCCGGCCTGCCGGAAAGCGAACGCGCCCGGCTTTCGAGCGGCTGCCGGCAGGCACTTTCTGCAATACGGGCCGCGTAAAATAAGCCCCTGTCACCACTATGATTCAGGAGGGGCCCAGCCCCTCTTCTGGCTTAACGCGTCCACGATGCGGGGCGTCCGGAATCGATCCGATACCGGCTGATGGCTTCGGCAACCACTTCCGGCTTCACCTCGCCTTCGTCGGCAAGCGCCGAAAGCGCGGCCACCGCGATGTGTTCGCGGCTCACCTCGAAGAAATCGCGGAGTGCCGCGCGCGTGTCGCTGCGTCCGAACCCGTCGGTGCCGAGTGTCACGTACTTGCGCGGCACGTAGGCCCGGATGAGGTCTGGGACGGCGCGCACATAGTCGCTGGACGCGATGACCGGGCCCGTGGTCCCTGCGAGTTGTTGCTCGACCCAGCTTGCGCCCCTCGGCTTGAGGGGATCTAGCCGGTGCGACCGCTCGAGCGCCATGCCTTCGCGCGCAAGCTCTGAGAAGCTGGTGACGCTCCACACCCCGGCGTCGATGCCCCAGTCCTTTGCGAGCAACCCAGCGGCGGCAATGGCCTCGCGCAGGATCGTGCCCGAGCCTAGCAGCTGGACTTTCGCTTTCTGTGGCTGCTGCAACGGATGCATGCCGCGCAGGATGCCTTCCTCCGCACCGGGCGGCATCGCGGGATGGACGTAGTTCTCGTTCATCACCGTGAGGTAATAGAAAACATCCTGTTTCGCCTCGAGCATGCGCCGCGCGCCGTCCTGAACGATGACGATCAGCTCGTAGCCGAAGCACGGATCCCATGAGCGCAGGTTGGGAATCGTCGAGGCGACGAGGTGGCTCGAGCCGTCCTCGTGCTGGAGACCCTCGCCCGAGAGCGTCGTGCGTCCGGCGGTGGCCCCCACGAGAAATCCGCGCGAGCGCTGGTCCGCGGCCGCCCAGATGAGGTCGCCCACGCGCTGGAAGCCGAACATCGAGTAGTAGATGTAGAACGGCAGCATGGCCAGGCCGTGCGCGCTGTAGCTGGTTGCCGCAGCGACCCAGGAAGACAAGGCGCCCGCTTCGGTGATGCCTTCTTCAAGGATCTGGCCGTCCTTGGCTTCCTTGTAATAGAGCAGCTCGTCCTTGTCCTCCGGCTCGTAAAGCTGCCCTACCGCGGAGTAGATGCCGACCTGCCTGAAGAGGCTCTGCATCCCGAACGTGCGCGCCTCGTCCGCAACGATCGGCACCACGCGCTTGCCGAGCGCGGGGTCCTTGAGGAGTTGCGAGAGCATCTGCACGAACACCATGGTGGTGGACTGCTCTCGATCGCGTGTTCCCTCGAGCAGTCGGCCGAAGGAGGCGAGCGGCGGCACGGGTATGGCGGCGCATTCCGAACTGCGCGCGGGCAGGAATCCGCCGAGCTTCTCGCGCCGCTCAATCAGGTAATCGATCTCCGGGCTGCCTTTACCCGGCGTGAAGAAGCGCACCTCTTCGATGTCGGCATCGGCCAGCGGGAGCGCAAACCGGTCGCGGAACGCGCGCAGCGCCTCCGTATCCAGTTTTTTCTGCTGGTGCGTGCCCATCTTGCCCTGCCCCGACTCGCCCATGCCGTAGCCTTTCTTGGTCTGGGCAAGGATGACGGTCGGGCGTCCCTTGTGGGCTGAGGCCACGGCGTAGGCCGAGTAGATCTTGATCGTGTCGTGCCCGCCGCGGCGCAGGTGATCGATGTCCGCATCGGTCATGTGCGACACCAGCGCCTGCAGGTCCGGGTACTTGTTGAAGAAATGCTCGCGGTTGAATCGGCCGTCGGTCGCTGCGTAGGTCTGGAACTCGCCGTCGACCGTTTCGTGCAGGCGCTTGAGGAGGATGTTCTCCTCGTCGCGCGCAAAGAGGCCGTCCCAGTCGCCGCCCCAGAGCAGCTTGACCACATTCCAGCCCGCGCCCGCAAAAAGGCCTTCGAGCTCCTGCACGATCGATCCATTGCCACGCACGGGACCGTCGAGCCGCTGCAAGTTGCAGTTCACGACGAAGATCAGATTGTCGAGCCCTTCCCTTGCGGCAAGCGAAAGCCCTGCGAGGGATTCGGGCTCGTCCATCTCGCCATCGCCGACAAAGGCCCAGACCTTGCGCGGCACCGTGTCGAGGAGCGTGCGATCGGCGAGATAGCGCATGAACCGCGCCTGGTAGATCGCGCTGATCGGCCCCAGGCCCATGGAGCCGGTCGGGAACTGCCAGAAATCCGGCATCAGCCAGGGATGCGGGTACGACGACAACCCTTTGCCGCCGGTTTCGCGCCGGTAGCTATCGAGTTGCTCGGCGCTCAGGCGTCCCTCGAGAAACGCGCGCGCGTACACGCCGGGTGCGGAATGCGGCTGAAAATAAACCAGGTCGCCCGACTGCCCGGCGCGGAAGAAATGATTGAAGCCGACCTCGAAAAGGTCCGCGGCCGAGGCATAGCTTGCGATATGGCCGCCGAGCTCCGGATGCGCGCGGTTGGCGCGCACCACCATCGCCAGCGCGTTCCAGCGCACGAGCGAGGCCAGGCGCTGCTCGACCTCGAAGTTACCGGGGAACTGCGGCTGGTCGGACAGCTGGACGCTGTTCCGGTACGGCGTATTCATGACCGGCGGCATCGGCACCCGCCGCGCCCGCGCGTGGTCGAACAGCTTGCGCAACAGGAAGGTCGCACGCTCGCGCCCTTCCGCGGCTACCAGTGCATCGAACGCGTCCAGCCACTCCCGCGTCTCAGCGGGGTCCGCATCCGGCGGATTTACGCGCCAGAACGCGGAGGAAACAATGTCTGAGAGGTCGGTCACGACAGGAAGTCTGACGCCGCGCGCATCGACGCGCAAGCGCGCGGATGCGAATGTCAGACCTGCGGCGCCCGCGATCCGGGGATTGGGAGTTACGGCCCCTCGAGGCCGTCATTTCCGGCCTGCTATTCGGTCGCTATCACCAAGGCAGTCAGGCCCAGACCAGGCCGCGCGCGCCCAGGATCGAAACCACGTAGATCGGCCAGGTGTTCCGCGTGCCGGCGATCAACTCCTGGATGAAGGGTTCGCTGACGGCCATTTTTGCCGCGGTCCATGCGAGCACTGCGCCGCCCACGTAGACAATCGAAGGAAACCGCTCGATCCATTTGAGGATCAGCGTCGATCCCCAGATCACGATCGGAATGGAGATGACAAGGCCACAGACGACGAGGAGCGAGCTACCGCCGGCTGCACCTGCCACGGCAAGCACGTTGTCGAGGCCCATGACCGCGTCCGCGATGACGATGGTCTGCATCGCGCCCCAGAACGACACGGCGGGAGCGAAGTCGTGCCCGTCGTTGTTCTGCTCGGTCAGCAGGCGATAGGCGATCCACAGCAGCATGAGTCCGCCGGCCAGCATGAGGCCCGGGACCTTGAGCAGCCACACGACGGCCAGTGTCAAGATCGTGCGTACGACAATTGCGCCGAGGCAGCCCCAGACGATTGCCCGCTTCTTGAGATGCGCGGGAAGATTTCGCGCCGCGAGTGCTATGACGATCGCGTTGTCGCCCGCGAGCACCAGGTCGATCACGACGATGGCGGCAAGCGCGGAAAGGAACTCCGGCGTAAAGATTTCCATGGCTGCTCCGAACTTCGTATGAATTGAGTATGCGAAGGGAGCAGCTGCACAAGAATGAAGAATTATGATGCGCGGCGAGGAACTTTCGCCGTCTTGGGCGACGGAAGAATTTCATCCATGTCACGTAAAACCCTTCCTCGTATTACACTATGCAATGAGGACACTCTTGCAGCGACCCATACGCGCTGATAATCTCTGGCTTACCCCAAAGGGGAGTAGCTTTTCGCAGGGCAGCCGTCACTACGGGACAGATCACCGCCCCGGTCGCCCTGGCAGCGCACTTCAATCGTGCTGCAAGCGAGACCTTTGCCATGCCAGGCAAAGGTCTTTTCGTTTGCGCGAGACCTTCGCCCGCCCAGCAAAGAACGCGCATACAGTGAAAGGAGCTACTCATGCGTAACGCGGCACTCCGCCGTTACTTCAGGCACGGCATGCTTCCCCAGTTGATGGTTTTCGAAGCCGTTGCCAGGCTTGGCAGCTTTACGCGGGCGGGCGAAGAGCTTTGCCTCGCGCAACCCACGGTGTCGGTGCAGGTCAGGAAACTCTCCGAGAACCTCGGGCTGCCCCTGATCGAGCCCTCGGGCAGGAAGGTCGTCCTCACGGAAGCAGGCAAGGAAGTATTCGAGACAGTGCAGGTGCTCTTTCGCTTCTTCATCGCGGCCGACGAACGGCTCGAGGCGCTGCGCAAGCTGCGCGGCGTCAGGCCTCCTCGCGCCGTGCCTGCGGATGGGAACCTGCTGGGGGATACCGGTGCCGGCTAGAGGAGTCGAACCCCCGACCTTCTGATTACAAATCAGCTGCTCTACCAACTGAGCTAAGCCGGCTCGGGACCCGCGTCCGGTAGTATAACGAATTGCATTCGAGGGTCCGGCATGGCGGCACGTTCAGTCACACGCATCGGCTTTGCGCTGGGCGCTGCAGTTTGCGCGGCGCTGCTGGGTTACGGTTTTTATCTTCAGTATCACGACGGGCAGGATCCCTGCCCGCTGTGCCTCGTGCAGCGCGGCTTTTACTTCCTGCTCTTGTTCGTGTTCCTGCTGGCGGCGATTCACGGGCCAAGGAAGGCAGGCACTGTCTTCTACGCAATCGTGGCCTTTCTTGCAGCGGCGGGGGGAGCAGCCGTCGCCGGGCGCCAGGTCTGGCTGCAGCACCTGCCGCCCGACCAGGTGCCCAAGTGCGGCCCGGACCTTTACTTCATGCTGGACAACTTCCCGCTCGCTAAAATCGTCACCAACCTGCTCAAGGGTTCGGGGGAATGCGCTGAGGTGAAATGGCGATTCCTCGGCCTGTCGATCGCCGAATGGTCGCTCTTGTGGTTCGTGCTGTTTGCTGCGATGTCGCTGTGGGCGATTTTCCGCCGGGGACGCTAGCGCGCTCGACGCACGCAATGATTTCCCCGCCCGGGCCTCGCCAGACGGGTTCAGGCAGACAGGCGCTCATTCCGGGTAGCCGTTGACAGTCACCGGGGGAACCGGCAGCGACTACCAGCTTTGAACCGGGCTATTTGACCCGGCGCAGCGCCGGCCGGCCGCCGGCGGAGGGACGCGGAGGATCCGGTGGGAGGTCCTGGCCATCGACCGGGGCCGACGCCTCTGCTTCAGCCACGACTTGCACCGAAGGCTTGGGCGCATCCATGTCGAAAGTCATGCCGTGGCCGGTTTCGCGACCGTAGAGCGCATAGACATTCGCAACCGGCACGGAGATCTGGCGCGCCACTCCGCCGAACCTCGCCGAGAACTCGACCATGTCGTTGCCGATCTGCATCTTGTGAACAGCCGTCGGACCGATGTTGAGCGTGATTTCGCCGTTCTTCACGTACGCGGTCGGCACTTGGGTGCGCGAGTCGACCTTGACCGCCAGATGCGGCGTATAGCCGTTGTCCACGCACCACTCGTAAAGCGCGCGCAACAGGTAAGGCTTGGTCGGAATTTCGTTCGTGGGCATGCTGGCTGGGGCAGTCCTTCTGCTACTTGCGCATGACTTTTTCGGAGGGCGTCAGCGCCTCGATGAACGCCGGGCGGGAGAAAATGCGCTCGGCATATTTCATCAGCGGCGCCGCGGGCTTGCCAAGCCGGATGCCGTAATGGTCAAGGCGCCACAAAAGCGGGGAGATGGCCACGTCGAGCATGGTGAAATCGTCACCCAGCATGTGCTTGGTGCGCGTGAAGATCGGCGCAAGCTCGGTGAGGCGATCGGTGATGTGGGCCCGCGCGCGTTCCACCTGCTTTTCCTTGCCCGATTCGACGGCTTCGATCTGCGAAAAGAGCTCCACTTCCATGTTGAATAGCATCAGGCGCGCACGCGCGCGCATCACGGGATCGGCGGGCATCAGTTGCGGATGCGGGAAGCGCTCGTCGATGTACTCGTTGATGATGTTCGACTCGTAGAGCACGAGGTCGCGCTCGACCAGCACGGGAAGACGGTTGTACGGGTTCATCACCGCGATGTCTTCCGGCTTGTTGAACATGTCGACATCGATCACCTGGAAATCCATGCCCTTCTCGTACAGCACAATGCGGCAGCGGTGACTGAACGGGCAGGTAGTGCCTGAATATAGTTGCATCATGATGCGCTGGCCTTAGAGTAAAAAGCCGGACGGCTGACCGTCCGGCTTGAAAAGGGAGTGTTTGCGGGTGCTGTTCGGGGTCAGGGCCCTGGGCCGAGCCCCCGCGATCAGTGGACGTCCTTCCAGAATGCGCGCTTCATGGCGTAAGCCAGCACGAAAAGTACGCCGAGGAAAAAGAGCACGACTACCCCGACCTTCTTGCGAGTTCCGGCAGCGGGTTCACCCATCCAGACCATGTAGTTCACCAGGTCGCGGACCATGGTGTCGTACTGGGTGGTATTCATGCGTCCTTCGGACACCTGCGTCCACTTGTATTCCCTGGTGGCGTGACCGCCTTCCTGGGTGGTCTTGACCTCGAGCGCTTTCTCGCCCTGCAGCGTCCAGAGGGCGTGCGGCATCCCCACGTTCGGGAACACTGCGTTGTTCCATCCGGTCGCGCTCTTGGGATCGCGGTAGAACGTGCGCAGGTACGTGTATAGCCAGTCGCTGCCGCGGGCGCGTGCGATGACGGACAGGTCGGGAGGGGCGACGCCGAACCACGTCTTGCCGTCCTTCACCGTCATCGAGGTCTTCATCGTGTCGCCGACCTTGTCGCCGGCGAACAGCAGGTTGTCCTTGATCTGCGCTTCCGTCAGGCCGAGGTCGCCGAGGCGGTTGTAGCGCATGAACTGCGCGCCATGGCAGTTGAGGCAGTAGTTTGCAAACGTGCGCGCTCCGGATTGGAGGCTTACGACGTCGTTTGGATCGATCGGGGCGCGGTCGAGCCGATACCCGGCCTCGGCCCCGATCGCCACGGGGGCGGCCATCATCATGGCCAACGGGGAAAACACAAGCGCAATCAGCAGTTTTTTCATTGTCATTACCCCGGCGCTCACGTCGTCACCCGGTCCGGGACCGGCTTGGACTTGTCTATCGCCGTATACCAGGGCATCAGGATGAAGAAGGCGAAATAAAGCAGCGTGAAGATGCGTGCGGCGACTGTGGCGACATCGGCGTTGCCGAGCCACGGACCGAACTGTCCCCAGAGGTTGGTCGGCTGCGTGCCGAGGTAGCCCAGGACCAGGAAACTGACCACGAAGATCGCGAGGGCGTACTTGAAATAGCTGCCGCGATAGCGAATCGACTTGACCGGATCGCGATCGAGCCACGGGAGCAGGAACAGGATCATCGTCGCCAGCCCCATGGCCATGACCCCGGGGAACTGGGAATTGAACAGCGGCGGCACTGCGCGCAGGATCGAGTAGTACGGCGTGAAATACCAGACCGGTGCGATGTGCTCGGGCGTCTTCAGCGGGTCCGCGGGGATGAAGTTGTTGTACTCGAGGAAGTAACCGCCCATCTCGGGGAGGAAGAACAGGATCACCGAGAAGACCGCGAGGAAAATCACCGCGCCCGCCGCGTCTTTGACCGTGTAGTAGGGATGGAAAGGGATTCCGTCGAGCGGACGGCCATTCGCGTCCTTGTGCTTCTTGATCTCGACGCCGTCGGGGTTGTTGGAACCGACGTCGTGCAGCGCAAGGATATGGGCCGCCACCAGGCCGATCAGCACGAGGGGGATCGCGATCACGTGGAGCGCGAAGAACCGGTTCAGCGTTGCATCCGAAACGACGTAGTCGCCGCGGATCCAGATCGAGAGGTCCGGCCCTATGAACGGCACCGAGCTGAACAGGTTCACGATCACCTGCGCGCCCCAGTAGGACATCTGGCCCCAGGGAAGCAGGTAACCGAAGAATGCCTCGCCCATGAGGGACAAGTAGATGATCACGCCGAAAATCCACACCAGCTCGCGCGGCTTTTTATACGAGCCGTACAGCAGCGCGCGGAACATGTGAAGGTACACCACGATGAAGAACATCGAGGCGCCCGTCGAGTGGATGTAGCGGATCAGCCACCCCCCCGGCACGTCGCGCATGATGTATTCCACCGAGCCGAAGGCCAGGTTCGCGTCCGGCTTGTAGTGCATCGTCAGGAAGATTCCCGACACGATCTGGATGACCAGCACCAGCATCGACATCGCCCCGAAGTAGTACCAGAAGTTGAAATTCTTCGGTGCGTAGTACTCGGACAGGTGCTTGCGGTATTCCTCGCCAATCGACGGCATCCGCTCGTCGATCCAGTTCCATACCGCGGTAATCGGACTCGCCATGGCTCAGGCCCCCTTCTTGTCGTCGCCGATGAGGATCGAGGTGTCCGTCAGGAACGTGTACGGAGGCACGGCAAGATTGACCGGCGCCGGCGAGCCCTTGTAGACGCGCCCGGCGAGGTCGAACTTGGATCCATGGCATGGGCAGTAGAAACCGCCGGGCCAGTCGCCGCCCATCTCGGCCCGCGCTTCCACCGGCTTCATCTGCGGCGAACATCCAAGGTGCGAGCAGACGCCTTCGAGCACGACGAGGTCTTCCTTGCGCGAGCGGTACGCGTTCTTCGCGTACTCTGGCTGCAGGTTCACTTCCGATTTCGGGTCGGAAACCTTGTCGTCGCTCTTCTTGATTCCTTCGAGCATTTCCTTCGTGCGGCGCAGGATCCACACCGGCTTGCCGCGCCATTCGACGATCTGCATCTCACCCGGGGCCAGCTTGCTGATATCGGCCTCGACTGGTGCGCCTGCGGCTTTGGCGCGTTCGGAGGGCAGCCAGCTCGCTGCGAAGGGAACCGCAGCGCCTACTGTCGCCAGCCCGCCGGCCACGCTGGTCGCGACGACCAGATTGCGCCGCGTCTTATCGACTTTTTCCTGTTGACTCATCGAGGGAACCCCGTTTGGAAGTTTTTTGATCCGGAGAAGCAGGAGATTATAACGGCGCCCGACTGAAAACACCAAATTTCGGCAGCTAACTGCCTGAATCCGGGCGGTTTTCCATATCCGCTCGAACATGCTCGACGAGCCCCTTCTCCCTGGCGGACTACAGGTGCGCGTGCAGGGGCGACGGACCGATTGCCGCAGTGCCGTATGTTAGATTCGGCGAATGAAAAAGCTTTGGCTGGTATTCGCGCAAACAGCGACCATTTGTCTTGCGCTTCTGTTTGTAGTGTCGACACTTAAGCCCGAGTGGCTCTCATCCAGGACGATCGTCCTTCCCGGCGGCGGCGGCACCGTGACGGTCCAGTCGATCGTCGACAGCGTGCCCGGCCTGACTCGCGCGAATTCGTATAGCGATGCGGTTGCGAAGGCGACGCCCTCGGTCGTCAACATCTTCACGAGCAAGGAGGTGCGCGCGCAGCGCCACCCGTTTCTCAACGATCCCTTGTTCAGGCGGTTTTTCGGCGAGCAGTTCGGCGAGCCCCCCGAAAAATCTTCGAGCCTCGGTTCCGGCGTCATCGTAAGTTCTTCGGGCTACATCCTCACCAACAGCCATGTGGTGGAAGCCGCCGACGAGATCGAAGTGCTGCTCGCCGATGGCAGGAAGCTGCTGGCCAAGCAGGTTGGGAGCGATGCCGAAAGCGACCTCGCCGTGCTGCGGGTGGAAAGCGAGCAGCTCCCGGCAATTACGTTTGGCTCCTCGGAAACGTTGCGCGTGGGCGACATTGTGCTCGCAATCGGCAATCCCTTCGGTGTCGGCCAGACCGTGACTTCCGGCATCGTGAGCGCACTCGGTCGCAACCAACTTGGCATCAATACGTTCGAGAACTTCATCCAGACCGACGCGGCCATCAACCCCGGCAATTCGGGCGGCGCCCTGGTGGACGCGAGCGGCAACCTGATCGGCATCAACACGGCGATCTATTCGCGCTCGGGCGGCTCGATGGGCATCGGGTTTGCGATCCCGGTCTCCACGGCGCGGCAGGTCATGGAGTCGATCATCAAGACCGGCAGCATGACGCGCGGATGGATCGGCGTCGAAGTGCAGGAGATCTCGCCCGCACTCGCAGATTCCTTCAAGCTCAAGGACACGCGTGGAGCAATCATCGCGGGTGTGCTGAAGAGCGGGCCTGCCGACAAGGCCGGCGTGAAGCCGGGCGATGTCCTCCTCGGGATCGAAGACAAGGTCGTGACCGATCCTCAGAACATGCTGACGCTGGTCGCCGGCCTCCAGCCCGGCAATACTGCGCGGCTCAAGCTGCGCCGCGGGCAGGAAGAGGTCGAAGTCAAAGTGGTCGTTGGCAAGAGACCCAAGCCGCAACCGGAAAAGCCCTAGGGCGAGCAGCAGGTCAAGCCGATCCTCGTGGACCTGTTGCCGAACAAGGCCGGCGTTGTGGTCACGATCCCCGGCTGCGGCCATGCGCCCGCCTTGAACGTCCCGGATCAGATCGCCCTCGTCAGGAGATTCCTGAACGGCAGGGATCAGGGCGAATAGATTCGCCTAGCGCTATTTCTCTTCGCCAGCGATCGGCGCGGGTTCTTCGGTTGTTTTCGCGGGCCGCGTCCCGACGAATCGCGAGAGGAAGATACCCAGCTCGTACAGGAGGCAGAGCGGCACCGCCAGCATGAGCTGCGAGATCACGTCCGGTGGCGTGAAGATGGCACCGATGACGAAGGCGCCCACGATCACGTATGGACGCGCTTCCTTGAGCTTCTCGATCGATACCAGGCCGGCCCGGACGAGCACGATAACGACCACCGGCACCTCGAAGGTCACGCCGAACGCAACGAAAGTGGTCAGCGCGAAGGAGAGGTACTTCTCGATATCCGTCATCCATGCCACGCCTTCTGGCGCGATCGAGGCCATGAACTTGAAGACGACCGGGAAAACGAGGAAGTATGCGAACGACATCCCGATGAAGAACAGCAGCGAACTCGCAATGACGAGCGGCAGGACGAGCCGTTTCTCGTGGGCATACAAGCCCGGCGCGACAAAAGCCCAGAGCTGGTAGAGAACGTACGGCAGGGCGATCAGGAAGGCGACGAGGAAAGCCACTTTCATTGGCACAACGAATACGCCCACCACATCCGTTGCGATCATCTGCCCGCCCTGGGGGAGCGAAGCGATAAGCGGATTGGCGAGGAGCGAATAGAGATCCTTCGCCCATGGGAAAAGGCACACGAAAACGATCACCACGGCGAGAAGCGCACGGATTAGCCGGGTGCGCAATTCCACGAGGTGGGAGATGAAGGTTTCCTGGGTGCTCATGTGGCCAACGGCATCAGGCTTTGGGTGCTTCCGGTTTCGGGGTGCTATCGACACCCGGCAAAGCCAGTGATTCCGGGGGCGACGCCGTTTCCGCCGGCAGATCCCCGGCAATCGCACGATTGAGGTCCGCCTCGGTCTTCGAAAACCCCTCGGTGACCGAATTCTCGAGGCTCAAGGCGGCTTCCTGCACCGAGTCGCGCATCTTGCGCAACTCGTCGAGCTCAACCTCGCGATTGATATCCGTTTTCACGTCGGCCACATACCGCTGCAGCCGGCCGACCAGGTGCCCGACGGTGCGCGCGACGCGCGGCAGCTTTTCCGGGCCGATTACGATCAGCGCCACTAGGCCGATCACCAGCAGCTCGGAGAATCCGATATCGAACACTTAGGTGGTCCGCAGAAACAAAGGGCGCCCCGAAATGGGACGCCCTGGAACAAGAATCGGCCGATCTAGGCCTTGGTTTCGGTCTTTCCGGTGACCTGTCCTTCGACCGTTTTTCCTCCGGCCACCTGCGGTGCCGCTTCAGGCGCCTTGTCGCCGCCTTCGCGCATGCCGTCCTTGAATCCGCGAACAGCACCGCCGAGATCGGCGCCCATGTTGCGCAGCTTCTTCGTACCGAAGACCAGCATCACTATCACCAGCACGATCAGCCAGTGCCAAATCGAAAATCCGCCCATCGCGACCTCCTATTTACTCCTGGTGATCATGGGTCCCAGAGGTTCCGGCCCACCGATCACGTGCATATGCAGATGATACACCTCCTGATGCCCCACCCGGCCGCAGTTGATGATGGTACGAAACCCGTCCGTCGCCCCCGCCTCGCGGGCCAGCCGGCCCGCCACCGCCAGCATCTTGCCCAAGGGGGCGTGATGCTCCATTCCCGCATCGTAGAGCGTCGCGATATGCGCCTTCGGGATGAGCAGGAAATGCACCGGCGCGATCGGGCGGATATCGTGGAACGCAAGGATGTCATCGTCTTCGTGGATCTTCTTCGACGGGATCGTCCCGGCAGCGATCTTGCAGAAAAGGCAGTCTTGCATGGGCTTACTCCTTGGGGCGCGAGGCCTTTTCATCGATCCCGGAAATGCCCTCGCGGCGCTGGAGTTCGGCAATCACGTCCTGCGGGCCCAGCCCGTAATACGCGAGCATCACCATGCAGTGAAACCACAAATCCGCGGTCTCGCGCACCAGGTGCAGGCGATCCCCGTCCTTGGCGGCCAGCACCGTTTCAGTGGCTTCCTCGCCGATCTTTTTGAGGATTGCGTCCTCGCCCTTGGCGAGGAGGCGCGCGACATAGGATTCCTCAGGGTCGCCAGCCTTCCGCCCTTCGATGGCGAGGGCAATGCGCGTGAGGGTTTCGTCCTGGCCCGGTTTCATTTCTTTGCGTAAATCTCGTCAGGATCCTTGAGCACGGGGTCGGTGCTCACCCACTGCCCATCTTCCATCCTGCGGAAGAAACAGCTTTCACGGCCGGTGTGGCAGGCGATACCGCCAACCTGGTTCACCTTGAGCAGAATGACGTCCGCATCGCAATCCACGCGGATTTCGAGCACTTTTTGAACGTGCCCGGATTCCTCGCCTTTGTGCCACAGACGGCGGCGCGAGCGTGACCAATACACGGCTTCGCCGGTCTCAAGGGTGCGGGCGAGGGCAGCCCGATCCATCCATGCGACCGTGAGTACGCGATTGCTTATCGCATCCTGGGTGACGACAGGAATGAGACCGGTATCGTCCCACTTCAGTTCGCCGGCCAGTCCGCTCGCGGCTTCGCTCATAGGCGTACTTCCACTCCGCGGGCTCGCATGTGCTCCTTTGCCTGCCGGATCGTGTGTTCACCGAAATGGAAGATGGAGGCTGCAAGTACGGCGTCTGCGTGGCCCGAAAGCACGCCTTCGGCCAAATGCTCCAGCGTTCCGACGCCGCCTGAGGCAATCACCGGGACACCTACGGCGTCGGACACCGCGCGAGTGAGGTCCAAGTCGAACCCATTGCGCGTGCCGTCGCGGTCCATGCTGGTGAGCAGTATTTCCCCGGCCCCTGCGGACTCCATGCGGCGTGCCCACTGCACCACGTCCAGCCCGGTCGGCCGGCGCCCGCCGTGTGTATAGACCTCCCAACCGCCGGCCCGTCGCTTCGCATCGATCGCCACCACGATGCATTGGTTGCCGACCTTGCTCGAAGCTTCGGACACGAGATCCGGGTTCTCGACCGCCGCCGTGTTGATCGACACCTTGTCCGCACCGGCATTGAGGAGCCTGCGAACGTCATCGGCTTTGCGCACGCCGCCGCCGACAGTCAGCGGTATGAACACCCTCGAAGCCACTGCTTCGATGACATGCAGCATGATGTCGCGCGCATCCGAACTCGCGGTGATATCCAGGAAGGCAAGCTCGTCCGCGCCTTGCTCGTCATAGCGGGACGCGATCTCGACAGGGTCGCCCGCGTCCCTGAGCTCGACGAAATTGACACCCTTGACCACTCGACCCGCAGTGACATCGAGGCACGGGATGACCCGCTTGGCGAGGCTCAACGAAGTTCCTTCCCGGCCCGCGCTCAGGCCTTGCCGACAGCTTTGTCTGCCGCGGCCTGCGCCTTCTTGAAGTCCAGCTTGCCTTCGTAGAGCGCGCGGCCGGCGATAGCGCCGACAATTCCTTCGGGCACGAGCTTGCAGACGGACTGGACGTCCTTGACGCTGCTAAGCCCCCCTGACGCGATAATCGGGATCTTGATCGCCTGGGCAAGTTTCAGCGTGGCTTCGATATTGACTCCGGTCAACATGCCGTCGCGACCGATATCGGTATAGATAAGTGCCTCTACTCCGTAGTCCTCGAACTTCTTGGCGAGATCGAGGACATCGTGACCCGTCATCTTCGACCATCCTTCGACGGCAACCTTTCCGTCCTTGGCATCGAGCCCGACGATGATATGGCCGGGAAACGCATAGCAGGCATCGTGCAGGAATCCGGGATTCTTGACCGCCGCCGTGCCGATGATGACAAAAGCAACTCCCGCGTCGATGTAGCTTTCGAGCGTATCGAGGTCACGGATGCCTCCGCCAAGCTGGATCGGCAGCGTCTCGCCGACCGCCGCGATCATTTCGCGGATCACCTTCTCGTTCCTGGGCTTGCCGGCAACCGCGCCATTCAGGTCGACGATATGCAGCCGCCGGGCGCCCTGCTCGGCCCAGTGCCTGGCCATGGCAACCGGGTCTTCCGAGAAGACGGTGGCGGTATCCATATCCCCCTGCTGCAGCCGCACGCAGCGCCCGTCCTTGAGGTCTATGGCAGGAATGATCAGCACGGCAGTGCGTTCACGCTAGTGGCGGGCGCCCGGAGGATGCAGGGATTGGATGAGAAGGACGTTCGAAGCCGCGGTCAGGGTTGCCAGTGTACGAAGTTTCGCAACAGTTGCAGGCCTGCAGCCTGGCTTTTTTCCGGGTGGAACTGAACGGCAAACATGTTATCCCGCGCAACCGCGGCGGTAAAGGGCAGGCCATAAGTGCATTGCCCGCTCTGGGTACCCGTGTCCGATGCGTCGGCATAGTAGCTGTGGACAAAATAGAAGCGGCTTGCTTCGGCAATCTGCCGCCAAAGCGGATGACTCGCGGACTGCATGACTTCGTTCCATCCCATATGCGGGATCTTCAGCTGGTTTCCCGCGGCATCGGCCAGTCCGGCAGGAAACCGACGCACGGTGCCGGCGAGCACTCCCAGGCCTTCGACACCGCCCTCCTCGCTGCGCTCGAAAAGCATCTGCAGGCCGATGCAAATCCCGAGGAATGGTTTGGTGCGCGTCGCCTCGACCACGGCGTCGGCAAGGCCGCGCTCGCGAAGCTGGCGCATGCAATCGGGCATGGCGCCCTGGCCAGGCACGACGATCCGGTCCGCAACTCGAAGGTCTTCGGGCCGCGAGGTAATGCGCACCCTGGCATCGGGGACTACATGCTCGAGCGCCTTGGACACCGAGCGCAGGTTTCCCATGCCGTAGTCGACCACCGCGATATTCATCAGCAGTTCCGCCCTACAAGGAGCCCTTTGTCGACGGCACCACGCCCGCGATGCGCTCGTCCGGTTCGCAGGCCATGCGCAGGGCGCGCCCGAAAGCCTTGAAGATCGTTTCGCATTGGTGATGCGCGTTGTCGCCGCGCAGGTTGTCGATGTGCATCGTCACCTGCGCATGGTTGGCAAAGCCCTGGAAAAACTCGTGCATGAGGTCGACATCGAATTCGCCGATCAGCGCACGCGTGAACTTGACCTGGTACTCCAGACCGGGACGGCCGGAAAGGTCGATAACCACCCTGGAGAGCGCCTCATCCAGCGGGACATAGGCATGCCCGTACCTTCGCACGCCGGACTTGTCGCCGATCGCCTTTGCAAAGGCCTGGCCCAGCGTGATCCCGATGTCCTCGACGGTGTGGTGAGCATCGATGTGCAGGTCGCCCTTTGCATCAACCTCCAGGTCGATCAAGCCATGACGGCCCACCTGTTCGAGCATGTGCTCCAGGAACGGCAATCCAGTATCCAGCCGGGTTGAGCCGGTACCATCGAGATCGAGACGGACACGGATCTGCGTCTCCTTGGTGTTCCGGGTAATTTCAGTCTTGCGCATTGGGGATCCTCAGAGCGCTTCACGCATCGCGGAAAGAAGTACCCGGTTCTCGTCGGGCGTTCCAACCGTTATTCGAAGGCAGTTCGAAAGCATTGGATGCGCGCCGTGGAAACTGCGGACGAGCACGCCTTGGGATTTCAGGGACGCAAAGGAGCGCGGCCCGTCCGGAACGCGTGCCAGAAAGAAATTGGCGGCTGTCGGGTAGACGGTCACCCCGGGCAACGCCGACAGTCCGTCGCCGAGCGATTTGCGCTCACCGCGGATGCGCGCGGCCTGCGCTTCAAGCACATCGAGCTTGCCCAGCACATAACTCGCCGCGGCTTGGGTCAGCACGTTCACGTTATAGGCCTGCCGCACCTTGTTGAACTCCTGGAGCCATGCGGGCGCGCCCGCCAGGTAGCCAAGGCGGATCCCTGCCAGCCCTAGCTTGGACACGGTCCGCATCACCACCAGGTTCGGAAACTCCGCCAGCCTCGACATGAAGCTCTTCTGCGCGAACGCATGGTAAGCCTCGTCGAGCACGACCAGGCCGTTGGCGGCGCGAATGATCTCTTCGATGTCCCGTTCCTCGAACAAGGCGCCGGTCGGATTGTTCGGATAGGCGATGAACACCAGGGCGGGATTGTGCTCCCGAATTGCCGCCAGGAAAGCCTTGGTATCGAGGGTGAAGTCGGGATTCGACTGCACGCCCACCGGCTTCATTCCGCAGAGGATTGCATTCAGCTTGTACATCACGAAGGTCGGATCCGGATACATCACCACGGCCGCGGGCTTTGCAAGCGCAAGGGTGATCATCTGGATCAGATCATCCGATCCGTTTCCCAGCAGGACCTCCATGCCATCGGGCACGCGCATCTTCTGGCGAAGCTGTTCGCGGAGTTCGCGGCCGGTCGGGTCCGGATACCGGTTGATCTCGACTCTGGCGAGCAGCGCACCCAGCTCGGATTGCATCTCTGGCGGCAGCCGGTATGGGTTCTCCATCGCATCGAGCTTCACCATGCCCCCTGAATCGGACACGTGATAAGCCTGGATCCCGAGGATCTCCTGGCGGACGAGGTCTTGAGGACTTTTTGCCATTGCCCTTACTCGAATCTGTATGCCGCCGACCGGGCGTGAGCCTGCAATCCCTCGCCGATCGCAAGTCGCTGCGCGATGCGTCCCAGCGAGGCCGCCCCTTCGCGCGACACGCCGATCAGGCTCGATCTCTTCTGGAAATCATAAACCCCCAACGGCGACGAGAATCGTGCAGTGCCTGAGGTGGGCAGAACGTGATTCGGGCCTGCGCAGTAGTCCCCGAGCGCTTCCGACGTATGACGCCCGAGGAATATTGCACCTGCGTGGCGCAGTTTCGTCAGCAACGCTTCGGGATTCTCGACCGAAAGTTCCAGGTGCTCGGGCGCGATCCGGTTTGAAATTTCGCATGCCTCATCCAGGTCGCGAGTCAGGATCAGAGCTCCCTGCCTCTGAAGAGAGGCCTCAATGACCGCGCGCCGCTCCATCGTCGGCAACAGCCTTTCAATACTCGCCTGGACCTGGGTCAGGAATCCGGGATCCGGCGACAGCAGGATCGCGCGCGCATCCTCATCGTGCTCGGCCTGCGAAAACAGATCCATCGCGATCCAGTCGGCCGGCGTGTTGCCGTCGCAGATGATCAGGATCTCCGAGGGCCCGGCGATCATGTCGATGCCAACGGTGCCGAATACCTGCCTCTTCGCGGAGGCAACGTAGGCATTTCCGGGGCCGCAGATCTTGTCGACTCTCGGGACGCTTTGCGTTCCGTACGCGAGGGCAGCGATCGCCTGGGCCCCGCCCACGGTGATCACGCGATCGACGCCGGCAAGCGAAGCTGCGGCGAGCACCAGCGGATTGCGTTCTCCTCCAGGGGTCGGACTGACCATTACGAGGTCCGCTACTCCTGCCACCTTCGCGGGAATCACGTTCATCAGCACTGAGGAGGGATACGCGGCCTTCCCGCCCGGAACATAAAGTCCCACCTTGTCTATCGGAGTGACTTGCTGTCCGAGCCGGGTCCCATCGGCCTCGACATAGTCCCAGGACTGCCCAAGCTGCCTCTCGTGAAACCGCCGTACCCTTTGCGCAGCTTGCGCAAGGGCATCGTTATCATCCGTCGAAAGGGACGCGAGCGCGCGGTCGAGCTCCGGCTTGCCGATGACCAGCTCGGCGACCGACTTCGCCTCGACCCGATCGAACTTTCGCGTGTATTCGAGGAGGGCGGTATCGCCTCGTTGCCTGACGTCCGCAATGATTGCGCGAACCGTGGCTTCGACTTGCTCATCCAGCGAAACTTCGGACGACGCCAATACTGCAAGCCGCGCCTCGAACTGCGCGTCGGAGGATTTGAAACGCTTCACGGACACGGCGCTCATGCCCGAGCTACCGCTGCCCGGGAGAACGCGTCGATCATGGGCTGCAGCAAAGAGCGGCGCGTCTTGAGCGCGGCCTGATTGACGATAAGCCTTGCCGAAACCGGCATGACCTCCTCGACTGCCACAAGATCGTTCGCCCTGAGCGTGTTCCCCGAGCTCACCAGGTCGACAATCGCGTCCGCCAGGCCGGTGAGCGGCGCGAGTTCCATCGAGCCGTAAAGCCTGATCAGGTCGACGTGCACGCCTTTCTGGGCAAAGTGTTCCCGAGCAGTTCGGACATACTTGGTTGCGACCCGCAGGCGTGCGCCCATGCGCACCGCGTTTTCGTAGTCGAAACCCTTGCGGACCGCGACGATCATGCGGCACCTGGCGATCCCGAGGTCCAATGGCTGGTACAAGCCCGCGCCGCCATGCTCGTGCAGGACGTCATGACCGGCAATTCCGATGTCGGCCGCCCCGTGCTGGACATACGTAGGCGTATCCGATGCCCGGACGATAATCAGCCGGACATCTTTCCTGTTCGTGCCGATGACAAGCTTGCGCGATTCAGGGTTGGCTTCAGGGCGCACTCCGGCACGAACGAGCAACGGCGCCGTTTCGTCGAAAATGCGCCCCTTGGACAGGGCAATCGAAATCGAGTTGCTCATTTGAAAAAACGTCGCATGGGCTTGATTCTTGGCCCGTTTGGCTCTTGCAAAGGGCCGTAATTCTAACCTATGCCGCCTGCCCGGACGCTTCGGGCAGGACCTGTTGCCGCCGCTATGCGAGTCGCCGGACTCGCGCGCCCAAGGCGGAAAGTTTCTGTTCGAGGGACTCGTAACCGCGGTCGAGGTGATAGATGCGGTCGATCACGGTTTCGCCTTCTGCGACCAGGCCGGCGATCACGAGGCTCGCCGAAGCACGCAAATCCGTAGCCATGACGGTTGCGCCCTGCAGCCTGTCGACGCCGCGGACTACCGCCGTATTGCCCTGTATCGCGATATCCGCGCCTAGCCGCTGCAGTTCGAGAGCGTGCATGAAGCGATTCTCGAAAATGTTCTCGGTGATCACCGAGGTGCCGCGTGCCACTGTGTCCAGCGCCATGAACTGCGCTTGCATGTCGGTAGCAAACCCGGGGTAGGGCGCGGTGCGCAGGCCTACGGATGCGGGCCGGTTGGACATTTCCAGCGTAATCGTGTCGCCGCTGCATTCGATTTTTGCACCTGCTTCGCGCAGCTTGCCAAGCGTCGAGTCGAGGGAATCCGGCGCCGCGCCGGTCAGCTTGATCCGGCCGCGAGTCGCCGCCGCTGCCGCCAGGTAGGTTCCAGTCTCGATCCGGTCCGGCATCACCGAGTGGTTTGCCCCATGAAGTTTCGCGACACCTTCGATCCGGATCCGGTCGGTTCCCGCACCCTCGATTTTGGCGCCCATTGCAATCAGGCAGTTCGCCAGATCGACGACTTCGGGTTCCCGGGCTGCGTTCTCGAGCACCGTGGTGCCCTCGGCAAGGGTTGCGGCCATCATGAGGTTCTCGGTGCCCGTTACCGTCACGAGATCCATGACAATGCGGGCGCCTTTGAGGCGATCGGTTTCGGCAAGGATGTAGCCATGCTCCACCGAAATCTTCACGCCCATCGCGGTCAGGCCTTTCAGGTGCTGGTCGACCGGACGTTGCCCGATTGCGCACCCCCCGGGGAGCGAAACCTTCGCATGACCACACCGCGCGACAAGAGGCCCCAGCACCAGAATGGCTGCACGCATCGTTCGGACCAGCTCATACGGTGCAGTCGGGTCGCTGACATTGCCCGACTTGAGAGAGGTTGCCCCGTTGGCGCCCGGCGTTACTTCGACACCCATCTGGGCGAGCAGGTTTGTCATGGTGGCCACATCCACGAGCTTGGGCATGTTCGAGAGGACAAGCGGCTCGGCCGAAAGCAACGTGGCGCACATGATCGGCAAGGCGGCATTCTTGGCGCCGGAGACATGGACTGTGCCCTCCAGGGGGCGCCCACCGCTGAGAAGGAGCTTGTTCATGATTTGCCCTCCCCCCATTCCTGCGGCGTCAATGTGCGCATCGACAAGGCGTGGATCTCCTGGCGCATGCGGTCGCCAAGGGCGGTGTACACCAGCTGGTGGCGTTGCACCCGGTTGCAGCCTTCGAAAGCATTGCTGACCACCACAGCCTCGAAATGCTGGCCATCGCCAGTGACTTCCAGGTGCTCACAAGCCAGCCCTGCGCTGATGCCGAGTTTCACGCTATCGGGTGTAACCATGAGGATCCTTCTGTCGGGAGTCGATTTGACCGCGGTCGGCGAAATTAGTGCCGGAGTCTATACCCGCTCCTGAGCAGGAGAAGGGTCGCGCCCGATAAAGCGGCGAAGCTCGTCCCGACCACTATCAGGCTCACCGCCGGCGGGGCGTCGGAAACGCCGAAGAATCCGTAGCGGAACCCGTCGATCATGTAGAAAAAGGGGTTGAAACGGGACAACTCCTGCCACATCGGCGGCAGCGACTTGATCGAATAGAACACGCCAGACAGGAAAGTGAGCGGGAGGATGACGAAATTCTGGAACGCGGCAAGCTGGTCGAACTTCTCGGCCCAGATGCCCGCGACCATTCCCAGCGAACCCAGGATCGCGCTGCAGAGGATCGCAAACGTAACCACCCAGACTGGCCCGGAGATCGACAAATCGACGAACCACACAGTGGCGACAAGCACCCCGGCGCCGACTGACAGGCCCCTCGCGACGGAAGCCAGCACATACGCGCAGAAGAACTCCCCATAGGATATGGGCGGCAGCAACATGAAGACGATGTTGCCAGTGACTTTTGACTGGATGAGGCTCGATGAGCTGTTCGCAAAGGCATTCTGGAGGATGCTCATCATGACGAGCCCCGGCACCAGAAAAGCGCTGTAGCTGACGGTTTCGTACACCTTCACATGGCCGCCAAGCGCATTCGAAAAAATTACCAGGTACAGGATGGACGTGAGGATCGGCGCCGCGACCGTCTGAAACGCAACCTTCCAGAACCGCAGCAACTCCTTTTGCAGGAGGGTGAGGAAGGGCGTCATCAGTGGCGATTCATGATCCGGACGAATACCTCTTCGAGATCGGGAGGCTGCACTTCGAACTCCCTGATCGTGACCCCGGCCTTGCGCAACTGCGCGAGGACGCCCTCGAGTTCGGTGAAGTCCTCCAATCTCAAGGTGAAAAGGTCGCCATCGCTCTCGGTGACCTTGAATGATCCGCTCGCGGGAAGCTCCTGACTGTCGACCCGCAGCTTCAGGTAGAGCCCCGAAAAGGTCTCCAGCAGGTTCCGTGTCGAATCGAGCGCCACGATGCGCCCCGCCTTGAGCATGCCGATGCGGCTGCAAAGCAGCTCGGCCTCTTCCAGGTAGTGCGTGGTGAGCACAATGGTGTGCCCCTCCCGGTTGAGGGTCCGCATGAACTTCCACAGGCCCTGGCGCAACTCGACATCAACGCCTGCGGTGGGCTCGTCGAGGACGATCACAGGTGGCTTGTGCACCAGCGCTTGTGCGACGAGAACCCGGCGCTTCATGCCACCCGACAACGACCTCATGTTGGCATCCGCCTTCGAGGTCAGGTCCAGGTTGTGCAGGATCTCGTCGATCCACGGTCCGCTCTTGCGAATGCCGTAGTAACCGGCCTGGATTCGCAATGTTTCGCGTACCGAGAAAAACGGATCGAAAACCAGCTCCTGCGGCACCACTCCGAGCATGCGTCTCGCACTCCGGTAACCCGTGACCACGTCCTCACCCATCACGCGCACCGATCCGGAATCGGCGCGAGCGAGCCCGGCGACGATGCTGATGAGTGTGGTCTTGCCGGCTCCGTTCGGTCCGAGAAGGCCGAATATCTCCCCCTGCTCGATTGCGAGACTCACCCCATCGAGCGCTTGAAGCGGGCCATAGCGCTTCCGGACATCCTTGATTTCGATCGCGGGATTCATTGCGGACACGCACGTGCCGCGGCACGCGCGCAAGCGATCAGTGCAGGCTTGCGACCGGCAGCAACTCTTCAACGCCGTAGAGCTGCGCCAGCGTCTTCAGGCCATTCGGAAGATTCGACACGGCGAGGGGATGATTCCTGTCCCGTGCTTCGCGAATCCACGCGAGCACCGCCGCGAGCAGGGATGAATCGAGTCCGGACACTTCGGCGAGGTCCACCACTGAAACTCCGTCGCGCACGCAATCGAGGCCCTCGTGCAACAAGGCGGTTACGTTTTGCAGCGTAACCGGCCCCGACACATACATGCGCTCGCCTTCGCGACGAATCACTTGCGCTCCGCTCTCTGGGCCGGGCGGTTCTTGGCCGCAAGGCCCTTGATCAGGCCATCGATTCCGCTCGAGCGGATCTCGTTCGCAAACTCGGTGCGATAGTTTGCAACCAGGCTCACTCCGACCACACGGACGTCATAGACCTTCCACCCCGCGGCGGTCTTCTCCATGTCGTACTCGAGGGTCACGGGTTCGCGTCCGCCCTGGGAAATCCTGACGTGGACCGTTACGTCGGTGTCGGTCGGCTTTGCCCGCAAAGGACGGAAATCGAATTTCTGGTCGCGATAGACAGACAGCGCGCTCGAATACGTTCTGACGAGCAGGGTCCTGAATTCGTCCGTGAGCTGCTTTTTCTGATCGGCAGTGGATTTCTCCCAGTTCGTGGCCACCGCCAGGCGCGTCATCGCCGTGAAATTGAAATGCGGCAATACTTTCGCCTCTACGACCTCGATCAGTTTTCGCTGGTCGCCCGACTGGATGTCCTTGTCCTTGCCGATGAGGTCGAGCACCTCGAGCGTGACGCCCTTGACCAGGACATCTGGCGCCGTTTCCTGCGCTCCAACCTGCAAAACGACAAAGAGCGATGCAATCCCTGCTGCGAGCAGGACCCTACCTGCCTTCAGCATTCAGTTTTTCTCCGTCCGATCGCACCGACGCGGAAGCCACCGGATCGCCCGGGGGGCCAAAGCGTGAATCTTTTGGCGGGCTGCCGTCATAGATCAGGTTGCGGCGGCGCTGCAGATAGGCATCACGTTCGAATACGTATTTGTCGAGAGCGGCCTCCTCGAGGATCCGGCTCGCGTCCAGCAGATCCGCGCGCCTCGAGACCGCGCGCGTCAGGACCATGACCTGTCGCGCCGCGATCGGCCGGTGGTTGCTCACCGGGTCGACGTAGATGTTGACAACCGTTCCGACCGAGTCACGAGCCGTGCTCGAACCCAATATTGGCCAGACGAAGTAGGGGCCGTCACCGACCCCCCAACGGCCGAAGGTCTGACCGAAATCCTCGTTGTGCTTCTCGAGTCCCATCTCCGAGGCCCAGTCGAGCACGCCGAATCCGCCGATTGTCGTATTGATGGCGAACCGCAGACCGTCATTAGCGGCCTCGATGACCTTGCCCTGCAGAAGGTTGTTTACCGAAATGAAAATATCGCCGAGGTTGGAGAAAAAATTGCGGACGCCCGTCTGGACAATGTCAGGTACGGCGCTCTTGTACGCTTGCGCCACCGGCCGCACCACTGCTTCGTCGACCGCCTGGTTGAAGCCATACATCGACCGGTTGAAACCCTCGAACGGGTCGCGCGAATCCCCGCTCGTTGTCGCGCAACCGGATGTGACGATGAGGATGACAGCGACCAGCGCGGAACCGGTCAGCCGCTTGAACGAATGAGTTGGAGTCTGGGTCACTTGGAATCCTTGCTGTCTTTGCCGCTTTCCTGCGCTTTGCTGAACATGAACTGGCTGATGAGGTTCTCGAGCACGACTGCCGACTGTGTCAGTCTCACCCGGTCGCCCCCCTTAAGCATCGCGGTATCTCCACCAGCCTCGAGGCCTACATATTGTTCGCCCAGCAGTCCGGAGGTCAGGATCTTGGCCGCCGTATCGCGCGGAAACTTGAAACGGCCATCGATATTGAGCATCACCACCGCCTCATAGCTCTCGTTGTCGAAGCGCACTTCCGCCACCCGGCCGACAACCACTCCCGCACTTTTTATCGGCGCGCGCACCTTTAATCCCCCGATGTTAGCAAACTTGGCCTGCACCTGATATACCTCGGAAGTCGAGATGGAAGCCAGGTTCCCCACCTTGAGTGCCAAGAACAGCAATGCGGCCAGCCCCATTGCGACTAGGACCCCAACCCAGAGATCGATCGCGGAGCGGTTCATTTTCCATTTCCTCCAGTAAACATTAGGGCGGTCAGTACGAAGTCGAGCGCGAGGATGGCAAGCGAGGAAGTCACCACGGTACGGGTTGTCGCCCGTGAAACGCCTTCTGCCGTCGGGGGGGCATCATATCCCTCGAACACGGCGATCCAAGTGACAGCGACCCCGAACACAACACTTTTTATGACGCCATTGAGGATGTCCTGCCTGACGTCTACGGCGGCCTGCATCTGGGACCAGAACGCCCCCTGGTCCACCCCGATCAGATGGACGCCAACCAGGTAACCGCCAAAAATTCCCGCTGCCGAAAATAGTGCCGCCAGCAAGGGCATCGAGATGACGCCCGCCCAGAATCGGGGCGCAACCACCCGGGCAATGGGGTCAACGGCCATCATCTCCATTGCCGAAATCTGCTCGGTCGCCTTCATCAGGCCGATCTCGGCGGTAATTGCGCTGCCGGCCCGGCTGGCGAAAAGCAGGCCCGCTACGACGGGTCCGAGTTCCCGCACGAGTGAGAGCGCCACGAGTACGCCCAGCGCCTCCGAGGATCCATATCGTTGCAGAGTGTCGTAGCCCTGCAGCCCGAGCACCATTCCGACGAACAGGCCCGATACGAGAATGATGATGAGCGACAGCACGCCGGTGAAATAGATCTCGCGCACGGTCAGTCGAAAGCGCCTGAATGCCGTGCCTGAATGCATCAGCATGTACACGAAAAAACGGCTCGCAAATCCGAGTCGCCAAAGCTTGTCCGTTACGGTTCGGCCAAGTTTTCGTAAAAACGCGCTTACATCGTCCATCAGGCGGCCCGCAACCCGTCCAGATCCGCCGAGTAGTCGTTCGCGGGATAGTGGAAAGCGACTGGCCCGTCCAACTCGCCGTTAACGAACTGGCGCACGAACGGCTCTTCAGACTTGCGAACCTCTTCCGGAGTACCGCTGGCGACCACTCGGCCCTCGGAAACGAAATAGACGTAGTCGACGATCTGCAGCGTTTCCTGGACGTCGTGCGTCACAATTATCGACGTGGCCCCAAGCGAGTCGTTCAACCGGCGAATGAGACGCGCGATTACGCCAAGCGAAATAGGGTCCAGCCCCGCGAAAGGCTCGTCATACATGATCAGGGTCGGGTCGAGAGCCACCGCCCGGGCAAGCGCCACCCGCCTCGCCATCCCGCCGGAAAGCTCGGCTGGCATCAGTTCCGCCGCGCCTCGCAGGCCGACCGCGTCCAGCTTCATCAATACCAGGTCGCGTATCTGCTCCCCGGGCAAGTCAGTGTGCTCCCGCATTTGAAAAGCGACGTTTTCGAACACGGACATATCGGTGAACAAGGCGCCGAACTGGAAAAGCATTCCCATCCGGCGGCGCTGCTCGTACAGCCTGTCCTTGGTCAAGGAACTCATCTCGCTTCCGAGCACGCGCGCTGAGCCACCGGTCGGGCGCAGCGCGCCGCCGATGATCCTGAGGAGCGTGGTTTTCCCGCAGCCCGATCCACCCATGATCGCTACCAACTGCCCACGTCGGATCACGAGATCCACGCCCTTCAAGATCGGCCGCGTATCGTAAGCAAATGTCAGGGATTCGATCTCGACGATGTACTCTTCGGCCAACGCGGGCGTCCCGGGACGTCAAAGGGATGATTTTACTCGACGGGGGGGGCGACGCAGTAGCCGGCCTTGCAAGGAATCGTCGTGGCCCGCTGCGAACCGGGGGGCTTTCCCCTATATTAGTGACTATGGCATCGCCCCCCCCTTCGCACGGTGCGGCCCTGTCGGCCACCGGATTGGCAAAGAGCTACGGGTCGACCCCAGTGCTCGAGGGGATCGACTTGGCGGTGACAGCAGGAGCCGCATTCGGCTTGGTCGGCCTGAACGGCGCCGGCAAGACGACGCTGATCAAATGCATGCTCGATTTCTGCTCGGTCGACAGCGGCTCGATTCACATTTTCGGGGTTTCCCATACCGTACCCGCGGCGCGCGCCAGGCTGAGCTTCGTGCCCGAGAGATTCGTCCCGCCGCACTATCTCACCAGCCTCGAATTCATGAAGCTGGCCTTCTCGCTGGCGGGGAGGCCCTACAATGACGACCGGGTCAGCCTGTTGTTCGACGAGTTGGGCCTGGAGCGCACGGCACTGCCGCGACCGGTGCGCCAGCTCTCGAAAGGCATGACCCAGAAGCTCGGGCTTGCGGGGTGCTTTGTCGTTGACCGTGATCTGTATCTGCTGGACGAACCGATGAGCGGTCTCGACCCTGCCAGCAGGGTGGCGGTGAAATCCGTGATTGCAAGACTGACAAGCGAAAAGCGAACGCTGTTCTTTACTTCGCATGTCCTCGCGGACGTCGAGGAGTTGTGCTCGTCCATCGCGGTCCTGGATAGCGGCCGAATCCGCTTTGCGGGATCCCCGAGGGAACTGTGCGAGCGCTTTGGCGAACCACAACTTGAACGAGCCTTCTTGAGTTGCATCAATGACGCCCACCGCCCAGCCATCGCCTGACCACAAGCCGGTCCTGCTGATCGTAGACGACGACCAGCTCATCACGGACACGCTGGCTTTCGCACTGGGCACCGATTTCGAGATCCATGCGTGCGAGTCGCGCCGGCACGCGGTCGATCTCATGCGACAGCTACCCGAGGCGCCGCAACTTGCCTTGGTCGACCTCGGACTCCCGCCACGTCCACATGCGCCGGACGAGGGCTTTGCGCTCATTGCGGACTTGCTGGCGCATTCCCCCAGCATGAAAATCTTCGTGCTTTCTGGCCAGAACGACGCGACGAACGCGCGCCACGCGCGCACGCTCGGGGCCGCCGAGTTTATTGCCAAGCCTTGCGACGCGGTTACGTTGAAGCGCCTGCTCGAGAAAGCGCTTGCATTCCGCGCGGCGGAACTTGCGGGGACAGCGCCAGAGGCCGAGCCGTTGGTCGGCTCGAGCCCCCCGATCCAGCACCTGAAGAGCCAGATTTCGCAATATGCGGATTCGCCCTTCCCGGTGTTGATCGAAGGAGAGTCCGGAAGCGGAAAGGAGCTGGTCGCCCGCAGCCTGCACCGGATGTCTTCGCGTAGGGCGCGCCCTTATTTCGCGCTGAACTGCGCTGCGATCGCCCCCACCCTGGTGGAGCCGACCTTGTTTGGCTACGTCAAAGGGGCGTTCACCGGGGCCGCGGCGAACAAGGCCGGATACTTCGAGGATGCGCAGGACGGCACCCTGTTTCTCGACGAGATCGGCGAGCTTCCGGTGGAGCTCCAGGCGAAATTGCTCAGGGTTCTCGAGAACGGTGAGTACCAGCGCGTTGGTGAAACGCAACTGCGGCACTCGCGGGCGCGCGTTGTTACGGCAACCAACCGCGACCTGAGGCAGGAGGTGCGCAAGGGTGCGTTTCGCGCCGATCTCTATCACCGGCTTTCGGTTTTTACGCTTAGCGTTCCGTCACTGAGCGAGATGGCGTCCGACAAGCTCCTGCTTCTCGACCACTATCGCTCGTTCTATGCAGCGCAGGCGGGCACGCAGCGATTCGAGCTCGATGAAAAGGCCCTGGCCAGATGGCTTTCCTATTCGTTCCCGGGAAACGTTCGCGAATTGCGCAACATTGTCATCCGGCTCACGACAAAGCACGCAGGGCAACGCCTGTCGCTCGAGGAGCTGGTACCGGAACTCGATTCGAACCAGGACGACAACACTGCGCCGTCGGTGCAGTACGGGCTCTCGCTGGAGGGTCAGAGCGTGGTCGAGCAGGCAACCAGGCACCTGGAGCGTGACAAGCAGTTCAACCTCGACACGATGCTGACCACCTGGGAGCGAGGCTACATCGAGGCTGCCCTGCGCCTGGCCAAGGGAAACGTAAGCCAGGCCGCGAAGATCCTCGGTATCAACCGCACGACGCTCTACAGTCGCATGGGGACAGGCGAAAAATGAAGCCTGCGTGCCCGCCCGGGAGCCTGCCTTGCTCTACCTAGATCACTTCGGTCTCGACGAGGCCCCGTTCCGCATCACGCCGCACACCGATTTTTTCTTCGATGGCGCGGATCGGGGCGCCACGCTTGAGGCGCTCCTGTATGCGATTGTCCACGACGAGGGAATCGTCAAGGTGTCCGGCGAGGTCGGAAGCGGCAAGACGATGCTCTGCAGGGTTCTCATGGAACGCCTTCCGGAGCAGGTCGAAATCGTCTACATGGCCAACCCATCTCTGTCCCGCGACGAAATTCTGCATGCGATCGCCGATGACCTGAACCTGGGCTTTACCCACGATCGCATCACCGTGGCGCTGAGGGAGCTCGAAGAGCACCTGATCGACATCTACGCCGACGGGCGCCGCGTGGTGATCCTGATCGACGAAGCGCACGCGATGCCCGAGGAGACTCTCGAGCAGGTGCGTCTGTTGTCGAACCTGGAATCGAGTCGCCACAAGCTTCTTCAGATCGTGCTGTTCGGGCAACCCGAGCTCGACGCGATGCTCAACAAGTCGTCGATGCGGCAGCTCAAGGACCGCATCACGCACAGCTTCAGGATGCGCCCCCTGTCCGAAGCCGAAATCGGCAAGTACATCTCGTTCCGGATGCGCGCGGCCGGTTACCGCGGACCCGAAATATTCAGCGCCCGGGCTGTGGCCATGATCGCCAAGGCCGCGAGCGGGCTGACCCGTCGCGTAAATATTCTCGCCGACAAATCCCTCCTTGCCGCGTATGCCGATAACAAGCACTCGATTACGGCGCGGGAGGCGCGGGCGGCGATCCGGGATTCCGAATTCGGACGCCTGCTGAATGAGCGACCGGGAACACCCTTCTTGATTGCCGCAGTTGCCCTGTTCGTGGGTCTCGCGTTGGGGCTGGGATTTCTCTGGCTGCCCGGGCCGGGCATTGTGGAGCTCGTAAAGCTGGCCAAACCCCAACCTTCTCCGCCTCCTCGCGAAGCGGCCCCTGCGCCCCCTCAGCCCCCTACACTGAGCCCTCCTTCGGCCGTCACGCAACAACCTGCCGTCGCTCCCGCGCCCGCGCTCGATGCCGCGGCCGCCAGCACCAAAGCGGCTGACGCAAAGTTCCTCTCACGTCTCGACCCTGAAGCCGCTTCACGCATTGCGGCCTACAGGTCCGGCGGCAACAAGCTCCTCAAGGAGCGCATCGAAGCGACTCGCGCGCTCCTCGATCGGGAGCCCGACGCGAGCTACAGCATCGAGCTCTTCTCGACGGACAATACGGATCCGGGCCGCGTAGAGCGTTTCCTGCTGCGCGCGAAGGCGCTCGTGCCACTCGAGGACGTGTATGTCCTGCCGCAGAGCAATGCAGGCAAGGCCCGCATCCGGGTGACTTTTGGCGGGTACCCGGATCGCGACACGGCCGCGCAGGCCGCAGAACGCCTGCCTGCAAAGTACCGGCAGGCGTTCCAGCCGGAATTGCGCACGTTTGCCGAGTTGCGCGCCTCGCTATGAAATCGAGCATCGGAATCACAAAAAAGCACACTGTTGACAAATGGTTAGACGCACTTCCTAAAGTTATGGTTGTGGTATGCTAGAGGCTAGGCTCAAGGACTCGGCGAGATGGTATTAAGAACAAATGCGGCCGCATGCTTGGTCACCGTCGTGGCGCTCGCCGCGTGTGGCGGCCTGCCGCCAGTGAAAGTCCAGGACGCCCACCTCCATGCCGAAGAGGTCGCGCCTTCCGTCCAGGGCTCCATTCCTCCGCCGGTACTGATCGCGCCGGTGCTCCCCAAGCCAAGGGCGACCGTACGCGCCGAAACGTATAGCGTCGTAGTCAACAACGTCCGCGTCCAGGAGCTGCTTTTCGCGCTGGCGCGAGACGCAAAGCTGAACGTCGATATTCATCCCGGGGTCACTGGCAGCGTGACCCTGAATGCAATCGACCAGACCCTGCCCCAGCTTCTGACGCGCATCGGGCGGCAGGTCGACATGCGCTATGAGGTGGACGGCCCGAACCTGATCGTCATGCGCGACACGCCTTTCCTGCGGAACTATCGCATCGACTATCTGAACATGTCGAGGGTGTCGACAGGCCAGCTCGGCGTGTCCAGCCAGGTCGCCACCAGCCAGGCTTCCGGCGGTTCGGGAGGCGTGGGAACCCTCACCAACAATTCGATCTCCACGGTCAACAACGTCTCGAACAACCGCTTCTGGGATACGCTCGTTGCAAACGTTCGGGACCTCTTGCGTGAGAGCGACAAGCTAGTGCCGGGCGCACAACCCTCCGCTGCGGCGCCACCTCCCGGCGCGGCGACACAGTCCGGGTCGCAACCGGGGGCTCCAAGCTCGCCTTTCGCGCCTCCCGTCGCTCCGCCTGTTTCAGGGTTGCCCCCTACCGGATCGCAGCAACCAGCCGCACAAATCATGGAGTTCCGAGAGGCCGCGTCGGTAATCTCGAACCCCGAAGCGGGCATCCTTTCGATCAGGGCGACTTCGCGACAACACGAGAAGATCCAGGAGTTCCTCGACCAGGTGATGTCGAGCGTCAAGCGTCAGGTCCTCATCGAGGCCACGATCGCCGAAGTGCAGCTCAACAACCAGTACCAGCGCGGCATCGACTGGTCGAAGCTGCGCACGGGCTCGGCCGGTTTTCAGTTTCAGCAAAGCAGCGGGGCGACGCCCGCTGGAATCAACACGAGCGCATTTATCCTGGGCTATGCCGCCGGCAACCAGAATTTCACCGCCGCGTTGAAGCTCCTCGAGTCTTTCGGGGACGTGAAAGTCCTGTCCAGCCCGAAGATCAGCGTGCTTAACAACCAGACGGCGATCCTCAAGGTCGTCGACAACCTGGTTTTTTTCACGATCAAGGCCGATACAACGATCAACCAGACGACTTCGCTGACCACATTCACCTCGACGCTGAATTCGGTGCCGGTCGGGTTCGTAATGACGGTGATCCCCCAGATCAGCGATTCCGATTCCGTGGTTCTCAATTTAAGGCCAACGATTTCACGCAAGATCGGCGACGTCGCGGATCCAAACCCGACGTTGTCCGCGGCAGGCGTCTCAAGCCTTGTGCCGGTCATACAGACGCGCGAAATGGACTCGATTCTGCGCGTGCAGAGCGGCCAGGTCGCGATCATGGGTGGCCTGATCCAGGACCAGGTGAGCAACACTGAAGACGGAATTCCCGGGGTCAGCCGTGTGCCCAGCATCGGCAACCTGTTCCGCCAGCGAAAAGACACAGTGACCAAGACGGAACTGGTCATCTTCCTGCGGCCCGTGGTCATCCACGATGCGAGCATGGATGGCGACTTCCGGCGTTACCGCAACCTTGTGCCAGATGCCGACTATCTCCGGCGCCCGAATCCCGGGAAAGCGGAGGCGTATGGCGAAAGGCCGGCACAGTAATCCATGAGCCTGCTGCTCGATGCGCTGAAAAAGGCCGAGAAGGCCAAGGAAGACGCCAGGCGCCGTGCCGAGGCGGGCGGCGCGGCCGATTCCGAGGAGGCTTCGCCGCAGATCCGCACCCGGAACGAGCTTCCTGATATCTCGAAGCCGCTCGACATCCATGCGGACGACATGGATCGCACTGTCGCCATGGGTTCGGCCAGCCCGGTGCCGGATGCGTTTTCCACCGCTCCCGCCGCTCGCCCGGCAATGGATCCGCCGAAGCCTGCGTCGCGTGATCAGCCTGTGGAGCCGCCGCCAAGACCGCGCCAAGCCCCGCCGGCCGCTGAGCCCTCGTCAGACGCGCCAGCGCAAAAGGCGGCGGCGAAAAAGGTCTTCGAGGCGAAATTCCGCGAGCCCAATCCGAAGCTGCCCTTCTACATCACCATGGCGGTCCTGGGGCTGTTTTCACTCGGCACCGTGATCTATTTCTGGTACCAGCTGCGTCCGCCTCCGCCGCTCATAAATACGAAGCCCCAGCCGCCGTCGAATGAGAAGAAGACCGAGCAACCCCCGGCCGCGCCTCAACTGGCCCCTGCTCCCCAACCGGGTGCGGCTTCGCCTATCCTGGGCTTGCCCCAGAACCAGGCTTCTGCGCCAGCGACACCGCCGCCGGTGGCCGCGGCACGCCCGGCAGGCACTGCGGCAGGCACTGCAATAACGCCGGCGATCCCATCGCCTCCCGCAGCAGCACCCGCAGCGCCAGCCGCAACAAGGCAAGCCACTACGACCCAAAAACCCGCGGCATCGTCTTCGCAGGAAGCGTCCAAGGCCCCAGCGCGCGGGGCCGCGGCGGCCCCCAGGCAAAGCGCGCCGCCGTCTGCCGCGCCGCGCGCGCCGGCAGACCCTTCCCGGTTGAGCGTCAACCGGGCTGCACCCGCTGTCGACCCGAAGATCGATGCGGCATGGCAGGCCTATAACAAAGGCGATCTCCAGTCCGCTCGCTCGAACTATCAGGCGATGCTTCGCGACGACCCCCTGAATCGCGATGCCTTGCTTGGCATGGCCGCGGTTGAAATTCGCACCAATCGCCCGGAACAGGCCACCGCGTACTATCAATCGCTGCTGCATGCGAATCCGCGCGATACCCACGCACAAGCCGGGCTTCTTGCGTTGAGATCCCAGATGGGCGATTCCGTGCAGACCGAATCACGCGTAAAGAGCCTGCTGGCAAGCGATCCCGACGCGCAGATCCTGTACTTCACGCTAGGCAACCAGTACGCGCAGCAGGGACGCTGGCCAGAAGCGCAGCAAGCGTACTTCAAGGCCTACACCTCCGAGCCCGAGAATCCGGATTTCGCATACAACCTCGCCGTGAGCCTCGACCAGGTCCGCCAGCCCAAACTGGCGCTCGAGTACTACCGAAAGGCGCTTTCGCTGTCGCAGCAGCGCGCAAGCAGTTTCGACCAGACGCTCGCCCGCAACCGGGTGCAGGAGCTCTCGAAGTAGCCTGCCGGCGGTTCCGCTCCGGCCCCTTACACACTCTGACCCCGGTGCCCGCCGGAGGCCGGGGTATCATGCTAGCTGTATGAATTCGCCCACGAATCCCCAAGCCAAGCGCCACATCGGGCAGATCCTCATCGACCAGGGAATCCTGACCGAGGACCAGTTGCGCATTGCGCTGCTGGAGCAGATGAAATCGCACTTGCCGGTCGGTCGCCTGCTCGTGCAACTTGGTTTCGTGTCCGAAGCGACGCTGCGCGACGCGCTGTCCGAAAAACTCGGGCTGCAGCCGGTTGACCTTGCGCACATCATCGTCGACCCGGCCGCCTTGAAAATGGTGCCGCGCGACATGGCGAGGCGGTACCGGGTGTTTCCGGTGGCGCTCGACCGACAGGCGAAGAAGTTCATCGTCGCGCTTGCCGATACGAACAATATCGTGGCGATCGACCAGCTTCGGGCGCACCTCAAGGGGGAGTACGAGGTCGAGCTGCGGTTGGCGGGCGACTCCGAAGTCGACCGCGCGATCGAACAGTATTACGGCCACGAGTTCTCGATCGACGGGATCCTGCGCGAGATCGAGACCGGTGAGGTCGACTACGCAACGATCACCGAAGGCGACGAGTACAGCCAGCCCGTCGTCCGCCTGATTTCCGCCCTGCTTGCAGACGCGGTCGAGCGCGGCGCCTCGGACATCCACTTCGAACCGGAACAGAATTTCCTGCGCATCCGGTACCGCATCGACGGGGTCCTGCGGCAGATTCGTTCGCTGCACAAGACCTACTGGCCGGCGATGGCGGTGCGGCTGAAAGTCATGTCGAAAATGAACATTGCCGAAACGCGCGCGCCGCAGGACGGCCGAATCTCGGCCACGATGTCCGGGCGCGTCGTGGATTTTCGCGTGTCGAGCCTTCCGACGACGCATGGCGAAAACGTCGTGCTGCGCATCCTCGATCGCCAGAAAGGCATCGTTCCGCTGGACAAGCTCGGCCTGGACGAGGTCCAGCTCGACCTTCTCAAGCGCATGATTGCGCGGCCCGAAGGCATCATCCTGGTCACCGGCCCGACCGGCAGCGGAAAGACCACCACGCTGTACTCGATCCTCAACCACATCAACTCCGACGGCATCAACATCATGACGCTGGAGGACCCGGTCGAGTATCCGATGACCCTCATCCGCCAGACATCGGTGGCTGAGGCGGCCAAGCTCGATTTCGCGAACGGCATCCGCGCGCTGATGCGCCAGGACCCCGACGCCATCCTCGTGGGCGAGATCCGTGATTCAGACACGGCGGAGATGGCGTTCAGGGCCTCGATGACCGGGCACCAGGTCTATTCGACGCTTCACACCAACTCCGCGGTCGGTGCGATTCCGCGCCTGCTCGATATCGGCATCGTGCCGGACATCATGGCCGGAAACATCATCGGCATCATTGCGCAACGGCTGGTGCGCAAGCTTTGCCGCACGTGCCGGCAGTCATACGAGCCGGATGACCGCGAGTGCCGGTTGCTCGGAATCGGGGCCGCCGAACCCGCCACGTTGTACAGGGCTGTGGGGTGCGAGCAATGCGACTACCAAGGCTACCGCGGCCGGCAGGGCATCCTTGAAATCCTGAAACTCGACGGCGGCATCGACGAGTTGATTGCGCAAAGGGCAACGACGCGGGAGATCCTGGCGGCGGCTCTTGCCAAAGGTTTCCGGACACTGGCTGAGGATGGCCTGAGGCTGGTGCGCGCGGGAGTGACCAGCACCGACGAGATTGCGCGGGTTGTGGACCTTACCGACCGCATGGCGTGATCGCGCCGGCGACCGCACAGGGAAACTGAACACGCATGCCCTTGTACACCTATAAGGCGATCGATTCGATCGGCAAAGCGGTCCTTGGCCGGGTCGACGCCGCGAACCTGTTCGATCTCGAGCAGCGGCTCTCGCGCATGGGCCTCGACCTCGTCACCGGCGCACCCACCCGGCAGACCAGCCGGCTGATCGGCGGCGGCAAGATCACCCGCCAGGACCTGATCAACTTCTGTTTCCACCTGGAACAGCTGTCCGGCGCGGGCGTGCCGATTGTCGAAGGCCTCGTGGACTTGCGCGACAGCATCGAGAATCCACGCTTCAAGGAGGTCGTCGGCGGGTTGGTCGAGTCCATCCAGGGCGGGCGGACACTTTCCCAGGCGCTCGCGGATTTCCCCGAGGTCTTCGGGCGGGTGTTCACGTCGCTCGTGCGCTCGGGCGAGCAGACCGGCAAGCTTCCCGAAGTCCTGCTGAGCCTCACCGAAACCCTGAAATGGGAAGACGAGCTGTCCTCACAGACCAAGAAGATGCTGATGTACCCGGCGTTCGTGGGCGGCACTGTCTTACTCGTCACCTTTTTCCTGATGGTCTTCCTGGTCCCGCAAATGACCGGGTTCATCAAGGGCATGGGCACGGAGTTGCCGCTGCAGACGGTCATCCTCATCCATGTCTCGAATTTTTGCGTGAACTACTGGTGGCTCGTCCTTGCGTTGCCGCCCGCGATTTACTTCGGGGTCCGCTATGCCTCGCGCACCAACCCCGCCGTTGAGTTCGCGCTGGACCACTACAAGCTGAAACTGCCGATCATCGGTCCCGTGCTGCGCAAGATCATCCTTTCACGGTTCACCTCCAGCTTCGCAATGATGTACGCCGCCGGCATCACGGTGCTCGACGCCATTCGCAGCTCCGAAGAAATCCTCGGCAACCGGCCGCTGGAGGAAGCCATGCGCAGCGCCGGACGCCAGATCGCGGACGGCAAGGGCATGACGAGCGCGTTTCAGGATGTCGGATTGTTCCCGCCGCTGGTGATCCGAATGCTCAAGATCGGCGAGACCACGGGCGCGCTCGACCGGGCCCTGCTCAACGTCAGCTACTTCTACAACCGCGAAGTGAAGGAGTCGATCGGCAAGATGCAGGCGATGATCGAGCCTGTGCTGACAGTCGTCCTGGGCATCCTGCTTGGGTGGGTGATGGTGTCCGTGCTCGGCCCGGTGTACGACAGCATCAGCAAGATGAAATTCTGACGCGGCGTCGAACATGTCAGAACGCCGCCTAATCTATTTCACGACCAGTGGCCACCAGCTCTACTTGTGGAATGGCGGGAAGCTCACCCTGGAAGCCGAGTTTTCCGACACGGAAGAAGGGGTCGGCGAGTTCCGCGTCCTTGCCAGGCAGCACTCGAAGTCGCTCTATTACATCGTTGCGGACCTCGCGGGGGAGGACTTCCACGACGAGATGATCCCTTCGTTGCGCGGCGGTGACCGGCAAGCGGTCATCGAGAGGCGCCTTGCGCAGCGCTACAGGGACACCCGGCTTGCGGCGGCAATTTCGCTGGGCTCGATAGCCGTCGCAGGAGAGCGTCGAAACGAACGTCTTGTGCTTGCTTCGTTTACCAATACGCAGCAGTTTTCGCCGTGGCTTGACGCACTTTCCGAAGCGGGGGCCAAACTCGCAGGCGTCTATTCGGTGCCGTTGCTTGCCTCCGCCGTCGCCGCCCGGCTCGGGGCGAAGATCGGCGCGCGCAACACCCGGATGTTCGTTGTATCGATGAATAGCGCGGGGCTGCGGCAGAGTTTCCTAGAGGACGGCAAGCTGCGGTTCGCCCGCCTAGAGCGCACGGGCGAAATCGGTGCTGAATCCCTCGCAGCCTTCGTTCGTTCCGAGACGCTGCGCCTGGTCCAGTACCTTTCAAGTCTCAGGGTCTTGCCGCGCGAGGGCCCGCCGATCACCGCGCTGGTGATAACGCCGCCGGGGCAGCGGGAGATTTTCGAGCAATCACTGCCTTCGGATGGCCGGCTGACGTTCCGCACGATCGACCTGCCCGAGGCGGCGCGTATTTCGGGCATCAAGGGCGCGGAAAATATAGGCGCCGAGCAGCTTTACCTGCATTTCGCCGCGAAGCGGCCGCCGAAGGAACAGTTTGCGCGCAGTGAGGACCGCAAGGGCTTCCTCATCTGGCAGTTGCAGCGCGGCGTGGTCGCGGCGGGCGCGCTGGGACTCGCAGCCTGCATGCTGGTCGCCGGTTACAAGTGGATCGAAGTCATGTCGATCCGCGAGCAGATGGCGATGCAGCAGGGGGAGACCAGAAGCGCCGAGCAGGAGCACCAGCGCGTGACTTCGACTTTCCCTGTGTCACTGACCAGCACGGAGAACCTCAAGGCTACGGTAAACGAGTTTCGCGCGATCGCTTCGCGCACGGCCGTGCCTGGCCCCGCACTTGCATACGTCTCAAAGGCGCTGGAACAATTTCCCCAGATCGAACTGAGTCAGCTTGTTTGGCGAACCGATCGTCCAGGGGTCCCGGAGAAAGCGAAGGTGGATCCGGCCACGCCGATTCCGGCTACGGCCAAAGCCTCACCCTCTGCCCCCTCAGGTGGCGCGGAACCTGGTGCACCGACCGATGCGGCCCTGTTCATGGAAATTTCGGGCCACGTTAACGCGACCCAACGCTCGGATTACCGATCGATCACGGCGCAAGTACAGAGTTTTGCGGATGCCCTGCAAGTAGACAAATCCTACGAGGTCGTGCGCACGCAATTGCCTTTCGACACGACCTCGGCGGGGACGTTGTCGGGCGACATCGGCGCTTCCGAGGCGGGCGATACGCCGAGATTCACGATCACCTTGTCGCGCAGGTCCGGAAAATGAACTTCACTGCCGCCGACTTCAAAGGCTTGATCGTGCCCCTTTCCCTGGCACTGATCCTGGCCGCTTCGGGCGGCGCGCTTATCTGGTACGTAAACCAGCAGCTCGTCATCAGCAAGGCCAGATTTACCGCGGTGAAGAACGAGCGAGTCCAGGCACGGGAAAAACTCGCCCGGATCAGCGAAGAGGAGCGCGAGGTCAAAGAGAGAATCGAGGTCTACCGCCAGCTTCGCGACCTGCATATCATCGGCAAGGAACGCCGGCTCGACTGGGCTGACTCCATCCAGCGGATCCGGCTGGGGCGCGAAATGCTGGACGTAAGGTACCGGATCGAGCCGCAGAAAGTGCTCACTTCGATCCCGGCCAAGCCCGGCAAAGTCGATTTCAACGTGAGCTCGATGAAGCTCGAGCTTGCCCTGCTCCACGAAGGCGACCTGCTCGGGTTCCTCGATGACCTGAGGAACGCGGGGAATGCCTACGTTTCTGTACGTCACTGCGCAATTACCAGGTCGGGCGCAGCCGCCCCCCCGACCGGCGCTTCGGTTCTCACTCCGCGGCTGCGGGCAGAGTGCCAGATCGATCTCATTACG
>ENA-ORBV01000926-ORBV01000926.1-microbial-mat-metagenome-genome-assembly--contig:-NODE-926-length-66782-cov-9.643175_pt1 | contig 66782 bp, 55 predicted proteins | sample MGYA00237777_ERZ505514 | MGnify/ENA primary metagenome ERZ505514 (study PRJEB26160, sample SAMN06269048) | microbial mat metagenome | isolation source: Oligotrophic lake microbial mat | place...
AAACCCGTAGGAGACATCTATTCCCATCACATCATTCCTCCCCACCCATGCATCGCGCCGCCGCCGAAGACCAGGAACAGTGCGACGATGACGACAAGTGCGACGACGACAACGACGACCGTGGTGTCTGCTTTCATCAACGTCAGTCCTACGTGCCGATCATCGGCATCGTTCCGGGTGGACTCATCGAGGAGTTGCCGTTAGAGGCCGCCCTTATGTTTCATCATCATCGGGCACATGGCCATGGAGTCTTTGCCCTCCTGCATGTGTTCCATCATGTGGGTCATCATGCCTTCGTGCATCTTCATCATCCCGTCGCGCATCATCCCGCGTTGCGCAACCATTTCGGTGACCACGACCGCAGTCGCGGTCGTCTTCGCCGCGCCGGACGCGACGTTCATCTTGGCGACGAGGCCATCAAGCCGCTGATCGGCGGTCTTCATCTCAGCCATCATCTTGTCGTGCCCGGCCATCATGGCCTGACACTTGGCCGCCATCGCGGGCTGCGGTGTCATGGCGTGGGTCATTGTCTGGGGCATCTGGGTCTGCGGGGGCTGCGCCGTGGTCTGTGCCGCGAGGCCGGCGGAGGCCCCGATGACCAACGCTGCACAACTGACGGCCGCCGCTCTCACGAGTGTTTCAAGTGTCATTGGTGTCTCCTGCTGGATGTGCTTCAACCACACAAGGATGGCAGAAGTCTGCAGCGCCCTTTGTTCACTATGAGACACAGTGTCGCGAGTCAGCGAGTCTGCCCGATGAGTGACTGCTACCTCGAGCAATAAAGGAGCCGCCAGGCGCGAGCAATAGTTGACTGAGGGAGACCGCCCGAATGGACAAAGCACTCGAAACGCAGCTCGCCAATATTCAGAAACGCACCTGAAACTCGGGCCCAAAAGCGGCTCTCCGGCCGATTCACGACCAGGTCATGGCCGAGGTGTCCAGGTTCGGTCCGTTCGAGATCGCCCCGAAGAAGACCTACCTCAGTCTTCGCTGCAAGAAGCAGTTCGCCATGGTCGGCCCGGCGACCAATACCCGTGTTGAGGTCGGGATGAACATGAAGGGCGTCAAGGGCACAGCGCGCCTGGAAGCGCTGAAGCCGGGCGGGGATGTGCCAGTAACAGCGAACTTCTTGCGTGAATCCGGCGCGCGTACGACGAGTCGGCGTAAGACGCCCGCGTGGTGAGATCGCGCTATTGGCCGAAGGCGTAGAGGCGACCGTCTCCGTCACCGATGATGACGCGCCGGTCTGCGACGGCGGGGGAAGCTGTGAAGGGCGCGGCGGCATTGAACTCCCAGAGCTTCTTCCCCGAGGCGAGGTCGAGGACGTAGAGCTTGCCATCGCTGGAGCCGATGATGACGCGGGTGCCGGCGATGGCCGGCGACGACTCCACGCGCGCACGCGTTGTGAAAGACCAACGTTGTTTCCCGGTGGCCATGTCGATGGCGCGCACGTGTTTGTCGCGCCCGCCGAGCACCATCGTGCCCCCGCCGGCGGTGACGCTCAGGGCCGCCGACGAATAAAACGGGAACTGGCGGTCGGGATCGAGGAATCGCCATTTCACTCGTTTCGCCGCGATATCCACCGCCACGACTTCGTTGGCGAACGTCCCGTAATACGCCACGCCGGCGGCGATCGCCGGTGAGGCGGCCGTGTAGGCCTGTGTGCTCATCGACAGCACCTTCGTGCCGTCGCTGATACGCACGCCATGGAATACCTCGTCGCAGCCGCCGAAATACGCGACGCCGTTCCAGATGGCCGGCGTGGAGTGCACGGAGTTGTCCGTGCTCGCCTTCCAGAGGAACGCGCCCGTCGCGGCGTTCAGGCCGTAGAGGTGGCCGTCGTACGATCCAATCAACACGGTGCGACCGACGACGACCGGCGACGACTTGATTTCCGCGCCGGTCTTGTACGTCCAGCGCACTTTCCCTGTGGCCGCGTCCACCGCGTGAAACACCCCGGCCAGGTCGCCGATGTAAACCACACCATTGGCGACTGCGGGTGATGATTCGCCGATTCCCAGGTCGTCCGATGTGGCCCGGTACGACCACTTCTGTTTTCCGCTCGCGGCATCAATCGCCACCAGCGCGCCCGCCGACGTGCCCACGTAGGCCACGCCATCGACGACGGCAGCCGAAGATTCAATGGCCGAGCCCGCCTCATACGTCCACTGCAGGCGCAGGGCGGACGGCAGCGTGGACGTCGCCACGCCGGTCAAGGTGGAGGTGTTGCGAAATTGTGGCCACGAGGCCGTCGCCGGCTGAGACGAGCTGGCGAGCCAGTGGGGCGATGAGACCGCAGCGGCAAGAACAATCGCCGCCTGTGCGAGCCGACGACGCAGACGCCTTCGTGTCATTTATCGCTTCGCGCCGAGCTGAATCGCGAACAAATTATTGCGCGTCATGACGAACATCGCGCCGTTGGAGGTGACGACAGTGGAGTAGACCGAGCTGCCCATGTTCACTTCGTTCAGGACCTTTTTCTCACGACCGTGCTCGAAGACGGTGACGTCGCCGTCTTCGTCGCCCAGGTAGACCTTGCCGTCCACGATCATGGCCGAGCTCCACATGGCGGCGAACATATCGTGTACCCACACCGCCTGCCCGGTCTTGATGTCAATGCAGTGAAGGAAGCCGCTGAAGTCGGGGTAATACATCAGGCCGTCCTTGATAGCCGCCGTGGAGATCGACCGGCGGATCTTGTCGTATTGCCACAGGCGACCGCTCTGTGTGATGTCGCCGCGTTTGGTCGCATCAATCGCGTACAGATGGCCGATGCCTTCGCCGTGTTCGGGGTCCTGCCCGTTGGCGAGGTAGACCACGTCGCCCACAATCACCGGCGTGGCGATGATCTCGTTGCGGGTCTTCGGCCAGACCGAATCCTTGGGGTTCGTGTCGAACTCCCACAGTTTCTTGCCCGTGAGCGCCTCGTAGCCGCGCACCCAGCCGTCGCCCTGGCCGTGGACGACCTGGGCGACGCCGCCGATGGTGCCGACCGTGGGCGTGGACCACTGGCCGTGCAGGATCTTGTCGCCTGGCGACGCGTCCTCCCACACCAGTTTGCCGGTCGCGCGATCGAGCGCGATGATTGCCGGCGCGTTGGGTGACGGGATGTTCACATGGCTTTCGTCCTGCCCGTTGCCGGTGGAGACATACAGCAGGTTCTGGTAGAAGTTCGGCGATGAGTTGGCGAGGTTGTGCGGGAAGGCGCCGACCTCTTCCATCATGTCGTACTGCCAGATGACGTCCGGGTCGTGTTTGCCGGTGAGCGTTTCGGTCTTGAACTCGCCGTCGTTCTCGTTGTCGTGGAAGCCCTGGATGTCGGCGGCCACCACCACGCCACGGTTGGACACGAAATACGCGATCTCGCCAATGACGAGCGGCGATGACGCGATGCCCTGAAAGGGCCAGTCGTTCGCGCGTCCCGACGTCAGCTTCTCGTAGGTCGCCTGCCACATGAACTCGCCCGTCGCTTCGCGGAAGGCCATGAGCACGCCGCGATCACCGGCCTGCTTCGGGTCTCGCGTGGCTTCGTTGTTCGTGCCCACGAGCACCACGCCGCCGGCCACCACGGGGTTGCCGTAGCTCTGCGACCCGAGCGCCGCCACCCACTTGATGTTCTGGCCCGTCTTCACGTCCCAGGTCGAGGGCAGCCCTGTGGCGTCCGACACCATATTGCGATCGGGCGAGCCGCCCCACATGTGCCACTCAGTCACACCCTTGCCGGCACCAGACGAAGCGGTGGTCGCCACCAGTGCACACAACACGACGAGCGAAAGTTTCTTCATCACCAATTCCTACTGATTCCTGTAGACCTTGAAATTGTCAAAAAACACGTCGGAGATGCCGTCGCCATACAGGCCCGGCGCCCCGGATCGATGGGGAATGCGGTCCACCTTCTCGATCATCCACGCCGCCGGTTCTGGCTGGTCACGGGGCCAGACCTTGCCCTGTGCCAGGGTGGTGCCATCAGCCCGGTTCTCCACGCGCAGCTTCATCCGGTACCACGTGTCAACGGGCCACGTGACCTTCTCCACGCTGACCGTCATTTCGTCGGCCGCCTGCCACGGCTGCAGCTCAAGCTTCTGGTTGTTGCCAAACAGCATCAGCACGTAGCGCTGGTTGATGAGGCCCACGTCTCCGCGCTGCCTGCGCATCACGAGACCGCGCACATCGGCTTCAACGGTGTAGTCGGACCACTCCGGTCGTCCCATCATCAGCTTGGTGCGGCGACCCACGGTGTCGTCGCGTGGCCGCACCAGCACCCCGCTGCTTTCAAGCTCACGAGACTGGGCCTTCAAGTTTGAGGTCCACCATGCGGGCGTGGCCTTGAGGCCGTCAAAGTCGTACGACCAGGGCAATGGCGGAATCACGCGCACCCTGGCCTGCCCGGTGATGGGCCCGTCCGGTCCGGCCACCGCCGCCTTCACGTAACCCGCAGCCCCACCGCCCGGTGCCACGAACGTCCCGTCGGCTCCGATCGTTCCCGCGAGCTGGTCGGTGGTCCACTGCACTTCGCCCGCCCTGGCCTCGCGAATCCACACCCCGTTGGCATCAAAGAGCCGCACGGTGAAGGCGTGGGTGTCACCCGGATTGAGCAGCGCTTCGTAGGGGAACACCTGAACCGCAGCGACTGGAGCGGTCGACGCCGCTGGCTTGGCAGCCGCGGGTGCCGCACCGGCGGTGGTGCCCTGCTTCGGCCCGATGGCGTATACGTGCTCCATCGACGTCACATAGACGCGGCCGTTGGCCACCGCCGGTGACGCGAGGATGGGCTCGGGACTCCCGGCCGTTCCCAGAACATCCTCATCAAGGACTTCAACACCCGTGGCGCTCGGCCGGAGGATGTAGAACTTGCCGTTCTCCGTGCCGATGTACAGCTTGCCATCGGCGAGCGTCGGCGATCCCTTCTGCAACGTGCCCAGCGTCTTCTTCCAGAGTTCCTTGCCGGTGGTCAGATCGACCGCTGCGAGAATGGCGCCGTTATCCACGCCATACAGCCGGCTGCCATCCATCACGGGAGATGCAAACGTCGGCATGAAGCCATGGGTCTTCCACTTGATGGCCGCGCCCGTCAGCACGCCCTTGCCGGTGGCATCGACGGCCGCCAGCATCCCCATCTCGGTCGTATCGATGTTTTCCTCACCGTGCGCGATGTACACGGTGTTGTTACGAAACAGCGGGCTGTTGAGAATCGCGCGCTTGCTGACTTCCAGACTCCAGACCGGCTGGCCCGTGGTGACCTTGAGGCCGTGAAACACGCCGTCGGTGCCCCCGACGATGAGCTGACGCATGCCGTTGACGTCGGCCACGATCGGGCTCGAGTAGTTCGTGTCGTAGTGCCGCGTCTGCGGCGCGCTGATCCAGACCGTCTGCCCGGTCGTTTTGTCGAAGGCGAAGTAGCGGTTACCTGGCCGGCCCAGGTCGCCCCAACCCTGCAACAACGTGTTGAGGATCACCAACTGACCTTCGATGATCGGAGACGTGGTGCGGCCGCCGTGTGTGGTGATGGCGCCGTACTCTTCGGGCAGCGACCGCTTCCACAGGACCGTACCCTGCGGCGACAACGCCAGCAGTTCAGCGGAGACGGTGAACATGAAGATGTTGCCGCTCTGCCGATCGACGGCCGGCGACGCCCACGCGGCACGATTCTGAGGGACGTCGCTCAGGAATTGCGGGACCTTGTGCTCCCAGAGCACCCGGCCGGAGTTGGCGTCCACCGCCACCAGCCGCTCCTGCGTCAGCGAGATGTCCCCCACGGTCGTCGTCTGCAGGTAGAGGCGGTTGCCGAAAATGACCGGCGCGGAGCGCCCGCCAAAAGGCAATGTCCACGCGAGGTTCTCCCCGGCCGGCGACCATCGCGAGGGCAGGTTGGTTTCAGGCGACGTCCCGTCGCGAGATGGACCGCGCGATTCCGGCCAGTCACTGGCGACGAGCGCCGGCGCGAGGCCCGCCGCGAACAGCACGATGAGAAGTTTGCTTCGCATACGAGGGATTCCCCGACGTTATACCGCGCGGCAGACGCGGTCAATCAGACTACGGTCGGTCAACGTGCCGCCGCGCTGGGCAGACGTTCGCCGGCCTGGATGGCCACCGCCAGACGATTCTCGGATGGCGGCACCGGACAGACGTAGTTGACGTTGAACACGCAGAACGGGTGATATGCCCGGTTGAAGTCCAGGTCGTACAACGTTGTCGAGGTGCGATCGAGTTCCAGGTACCGGCCGCCCTTGTACGTCTCGGTGCCGCTTGTGAGGTCGCCAAACGGCACAAACAGTCGGGTGATCACGCGCGCGTCTTCGTCCGCGAATGCGGTCAGCGACAGGGTGGTGCCTTTCAGCGTAAACGTCAGCGTCCCCACGCGCTGCATCCGCCGCAACTCGGTTGTTGAGGTCGGCAGTTCGATGATGAGTCTTGGCGACCGGTTTTCTTTGAGCACGGCCGGCATCTGGTAGGCCGGGTCAATCGAATAGTAGGGCAGCCCGGTGAACGCGGCCTTGTCAGCGGGAAGCAGGGGCGAATCGGCGCCCGACTTGAACATGGCGTCCTTGCTGGCTCTCCACGCGAGGATGTCCTGATCGTGCGACCCGTCTTCCATAGGCTGCGGGCCGGACGTGCACGCGGCAAGCGCGGCCGCTGCAGTCAGGACGAAAATCAGGGAACGACGCACACGTCGATTCTACCGCGTAGCTCATCCATACGTAGCTCGGCCTGGGTCTCAAGGCCGAGGCGTCCTGCTACACAAAGATGTAGCCCTTCCGTTCGACGATCGCGTCCGCGAGGCGCCGGCGCGCTGCGACCGTGTCGACCGGGGTGATCTTCAGCAGGCGACGCAGCGCTGCCAGCATCGTGCGCTGGGTGTCGCCGGTGGTCATGGCCTGGATGGCGGTGCGCGCGGCGGCGTCCGCTCGCAGGCCGGCATCGTGGGTCAACACCGCCGACGCATCCGCGTGCAGCCGCGCCAGCGGCGAACCTGAGGCGGCCGCGTGTGTCGCGCGCAGCAGCGCGCTTTCGGCCATGAACGTGTCCATCATGATGTCTGATGCCAGCATCAGCACTTCCTGTTGCTCTTCGAGCGCGGCGCCATAGGTCTGCATGGCCAGGCCCAGCACCATGATGGCCGTCTTCTTCATGCCGGCCACAGAACCGGCAATCAAGTCCTCGGGCGCAACGCCGCTCGTGGCCGCGCCGGCCTGCGGCGTGAGCAGGTCGTCCTGCAACTTCTTCGCGGCCGCGATGAGCGGCACCCCGCCTTTGAGCGCGCGCTTGATGAGCATGCCGGGCACCAACAGCCGGTTGATTTCGTTGGTCCCTTCGAAGATCCGGTTGACCCGTGCGTCGCGATAGTGGCGTTCGGCTGGATAGTCACGCACAAATCCGTTGCCGCCATGAATCTGCACGTTCTCATCCAGCACGTAGTCGAGCATTTCGCTGCTGGCCACTTTCAGCAGTGACGCTTCGATCGCGAACTCCTCAAGCGCGGCCAGCGCCGCCGCCGGGGTACCCCCGGCGCGCGCGATCATGTCGTCGATGAGTCCGGTCGTGCGATAGAGCATGCTCTCCACGCCGTACGCCCGGGCGGTCATCTCCGCGAGTTTGTGTCGAATCGCGCCAAACGACGCGATGGGCTGACCGAACTGCCGTCGGGTGGTGGCGTACGTGGCCGCTTCGCGCATCACGAACTTGGCGCCGCCACTGCACATGCCGGCGAGTTTCAGACGCCCATAGTTCAGGACGTTGAACGCGATCTTGTGGCCCTTGCCGATCTCACCCAGCAGGTTCTCCGCCGGCACGCGCGCGTCCTGCAACAGCAGTGGCGCCGTGGACGAGCCGTGCAGGCCCATCTTGTGTTCTTCCTTGCCGGGCGAGACCCCGGGGAACGAGCGCTCGACGATGAACGCGGAGAACTGCTCGCCATCCACCTTGGCAAACACGATGTAGAGGTCGGCGAAACCGCCGTTGGTGATCCACATCTTCTCGCCGTTGAGCACCCACGAGCCGTCGGGCTGCCGGACGGCCTTTGTCCGCGCCCCCAGCGCATCCGACCCCGACCCCGATTCACTCAGGCAGTAGGCGCCGACCAGGTCGCCCGAGACGATGCCGGGCAGGTACTTCTGCTGTTGTGCCTCGCTGCCAAAACACAGGATCGGGATAATCGTCAGGCCCGTCTGCGCGCCGAACGTCGTGGAGAACGAGGCGCTGCCACCCATCCCTTCGCCGACCACCACGGCCGCCGCCTTGTCGAGGCCGATGCCGCCGAACGCCTCCGGCACGTCCGTCCCCAGCAGTCCCAGTGCGCCGGCGCGCTTCACAAGCGTCCTGGCCAGCGCCCAGTCCTTCTGCTCGAGGCGGTCGAGGGCCGGCAGGATCTCTTTCTCGACGAACTCCGCTGCCGTCTTTCCCATGAGCCGGTGTTCGTCGCTCAGCCCTTCGGGCGTCAGCACGTCGTGCGGGGCGGTGGCATCGAGCAACCAGTCGGCGCCCCGGCGAACAGCAGATGTCGTGGTCATGATGGCCTCAGGATGAAAGACGTTCGAAAACGGCGGCGGCGCCCATGCCCCCGCCCACACACATGGTGACCAGGCCGTACCGGCCCTGGCGGCGCCGCAGTTCATAGAGCAGGGACGTGGTCAAGCGAGCGCCCGTGCAGCCCAACGGGTGCCCAAGGGCAATCGCGCCGCCGTTGACATTCAGGCGGTCGGGATCCATCGGCAGTTCTTTTGTGCACGCCAGTACCTGTGCGGCGAAGGCTTCGTTGAGTTCCACCAGGTCGATGGCGTCGAGCGTCAGGCCGCATCGCGCCAGCACCTTGCGGATGGCAGGCACCGGTCCGATGCCGAACATCTCCGGTTTCACTCCGGCGGTGGCATAACCCACGAACCTCGCGAGTGGCGTCAACCCCAGCGCGTGCGCGCGGGACGCGCTCATGACGATGACCGCTGCGGCCGCATCGCTGGTCTGCGATGAGTTGCCGGCCGTGACCGTGCCCTGCACGTGGAAGGCCGGCCGCAGCGCGGCCAGCGCGGCCAGCGACGTGTCGCGCCGCGGTCCTTCATCGGTGCTGATGGTCACGGTCCCCGTGAGCGTGCGCACCTCGACCGGCAGGATCTCCTCGGCGAATCGACCCGCGTCAATGGCGGCGATCGCGCGGGTGTGGCTCAGGAGCGCGAAGGCGTCCTGCGCCTCGCGCGAGATGCGGCTCTCGCGTGCGTGATTCTCGGCGACCAGGCCGGTGCTGAGGTACACATCCGGGTAGTCACGCACCAGCGTCGGGTTCGGCGCCACTTTGTGGCCGCCCATGGGCACGAGGCTCATCGACTCGGTGCCGCCCGCGATGATGACGTCGGCCGCGCCGATCATGATGCGTCCGGCTGCCTGGGCGATCGCTTCAAGGCCCGACGCGCAGAACCGGTTCACGGTCATCGCAGACGCCGAAACCGGCACGCCGGCGCGCAGGCTCGCAATCCGCGCCACATTGAGGCCCTGCTCAGCCTCGGGCATCGCGCACCCGAGGATCACGTCCTCCACCTCTGCGGGGTCGAGATTCGGCACACGGCGCAGGACCTCGGCCACGACCAGGGCCGCGAGATCATCGGGCCGTGTCGTGCGGAACACGCCTTTGGGGGCCCGCCCGATCGGTGTGCGCGCCGCGGCGACGACGACTGCCTCAATCATGTGAAATCTCCCAGCAGGTCTTCGAGCGCGTCGCCCACTTCGCGGCCCTGGCCATCGAACAGGTGTGAGGCCCCGTCAACCACGACCAGTTCCTTTGGTTCGTGACAGCGCGCATAAAACGCGCGGAGGTCCTTCAGCGGACAGAGCTCATCAAGCTCGCCCTGCACGAAAAATTTCGGCTTCGTGCTCTCGAGCGTGTGGGAGAAGTCGTACCCGTCGCGCGTGACGGGAGGTGCCACAGCGATGAGCGCGGAGACACGCGGGTCAGTGGCGCCGGTTTCGAGGGCAATCCACGATCCGAACGAGAAGCCCGCAGCCCACAGCGGCGCTCCGGGAAACCGATCGTGCATCTCGTTCAGGGCCGCGCGGAAGTCATCCACCTCGCCACGACCCTGATCGAACACCCCCGTGCTGGCGCCAACGCCGCGGAAGTTGAACCGCAGCACCGCGCAGCCGACGCGCACCAGACCCTTGGCTCCGTGATAGACGGCGCGTGTGTGCATCGTGCCGCCGAACGACGGGTGCGGGTGTGCGAACACGACGGCGGCTCGCGGGGGCACCGCGCCGCCTGCGGCGGCGACCGGCGGCACGTCGAGCAGCGCCTCAAGCGGACCGGAGGGACCAGGGATCGTCAGCTGCATGCAGGAACTCGCTTACGAGGGTGGAAAAATCATGGGGCCGCGAGACCAGGCCGATATGCCCCGTCTGCGCCAGCCGGGAGAACGTCGAGCCGGGAATGAGGGTCAGATAGTGGAGCGTGCTTTGTACCGGCACGACGCGGTCCAGGCGCGGCTCCCCGGTAATGAGATGCGTGGGGGCCGTGATGCGTGCGCACTCGGTCGCGATGTCTGTCGCCTGCCACGCCAGCACCCATCGTGCCATCTGCCGTGGCGACGCCGGATGGGTGAGAATCCGCCAGCTGTAGGCGGCCGTGAACGCGAGCCGCTCGCGCCACGTGGGTTTTGCCGCGAAGATCTCTGGCGCCAGGCGCCGCACACCGCGAATGGCAAAGAGCGGCAGTTTGGCAATGGGATGCTGGACCAGGTCCTGATCGATCGGGCCGAGACGCATTTGCGGCGAGGGCGTCGAGACCAGCACCAGGGCCGCCACACGCTCGGGATGGCGCGCGGCGAAGCGGACCGCCACCAGTCCGCCGAACGACACGCCGATCAGCACGGCGGGCGCACCACCGGCACGGTCAATCAATTGAGTAATCTTCGTCATCCACTGCTCGAACGGATCGCCCGTCCCATCCTCGTCATTCAGGGAGAACGTCGACACTCCGCCGTCACCCAATGGGCTACGGCGGGCCAGCGCGTCAATCGCCGGCCGCATCCATTCCCACCGGCCCTGAATGCCGGGAATGATGACGATGGGGTGGGACGAGAGGGACATGGAAAACTAGTTTCTCAACGTTTTTCCGGTTTTCAGTGTGTAGGCAATCCGTTCCTGCGTCTTCGGTTCGCCACACAAGCTGAGAAACGCTTCGCGCTCGAGATCGAGAAGCTGGTCTTCACTGAGCGTCGTGGCGTGCGCGACATGGCCGCCCGTGAGAATCCAGGCGAGCTTGCGGCCGATGACCGCGTCGTGATCGCTCAGCCGGCCCGCGCGCCATGCGAGGTGCACACCAAGCGACAACGTGGCGAACGTCGTGGGCCCGCCGACGGGAATGGCGCTCAGGCGCGCGGGCGGCTGGTAGCCCGCACGGGCCAGCCCCAGTCCCACGGACTTCGCATCGGTGATGAGCCGTTCGCGATTCATCGTGATGGCGTCGGCCTTCTGGAGGTACCCGAGTCGTTTCGCGTCCTGAGCGCTCGTCGAGACCTTGCCGAAGCCGATCGTTTCAAACGCCGTCTGCGCGTCCGGCAGTCGCAGCAACATTTCTTTTGTGCCGCCACCGGCGGGGATCAGGCCAACGCCCACCTCGACCAGGCCCATGTAGGTTTCGGCGGCGGCCTGCACGCGGTCGCCGTGCAGGCTGAGTTCGCAGCCGCCGCCCAGCGCCAGTCCACCGGGCGCAACCACCACGGGCACCGCTGCCGTCTTGAGCGCCATTGTTGCGCCCTGGAACGCGCGAATCATCAGGTCCACTTCGTCCCAGTTGCCCTCCTGCGCCTCGAGCAGGAGCAGCATCAGGTTGGCGCCGGCCGAGAAGTTCGGCCCGTCGTTGCCGACGACCAGCGCCTCGAAGTTGGTTTCGGCTTCGCGCACGCCCGCCTGCAGCATCGCCATCGAGTCGCCCCCGATGGCGTTCATCTTCGAGTGGAACTCCACGCAGAGGACGCCGTCACCGATATCAATGAGGCTCGCGCCCTCGTTGCTCGCCACGATGGCGTGCCGGTCACGCGCTGCCTGCAGAATAAGCAGATCCGGCGAAGCAGGGGGCAGTGTGCTCTCGCGGAACCGCGTGCGGCCCATCAGGATGGCCGGTCGACCGGCGGTGCCACACGCCGCAAGGACCTCGTCCACGCCAATCGCGTCCCACAACTCGAAGGGACCGAGATCCCAGCCGAAGCCCCAACGCATCGCGCGATCAATGTCGTTGATGTCATGCGCAATGTCGCCGGCCACATGCGCGGCGTAGAGCAGCGTGGGGCCGAGTGTGCGACGCAGGAGGTCGCCGGTCTTGTGCCGGCCGAGGAAGAGGTCGCGGACCCGCGCGCCGGTGTCGAGCGTGCCGCGCGCTACATCCAGCTCCGGCAGGCGCACCGTCTGCTTCTCGCGATAGGTCAGTGACGCAAGGTCAAGCGTGAGGATCTCGGTGGCGCCTGCATGGCGCATCTTTTTGTAGAAGCCCTGACCCGCCTTGTCGCCAATCAGGCCGCGCTCAAGCATCGCGGCCACGAACGGCGGGGGCACAAACGCGCCGCGGTCCTCCTCGCGTGGGAGCCGCACCGACAGGTCGTGCGCCACTTTGGCGAGAATGTCGAGGCCCGCGATATCCACCGTGCGGAACGTGGCGCTTTTGGGCCGGCCAATCACCGGTCCGGTGATGGCGTCCACTTCTTCAATCGACGCGCTGCCGTCGGCCACGGCATCGAGCAACCGCACCACGCCAAAAAGGCCAAGGTGATTGGCGATGAATGCCGGCGTGTCTTTGGCCTCAACGACCCCTTTGCCCAACAGGTGGTCGAGCCAGTGGCGAACCCTGGCGACCACGGCCGGATCGGTGTCGGTGGTGGGGATCAGTTCCACCAGCCGCAGGTAGCGCGGCGGGTTGAAGAAATGGGTGCCCGTCCAGTGGCGCCTGAATCCTTCCGAGCGTCCCTGTGCGATGAGTTCCAGAGGAATACCCGACGTATTGGACGACACCACCGCGTGGGGGCCGCGCACCGCATCGATACGCTCCGCCAGCGTCTGTTTGATGGCCAGGTTTTCGACGATGGCTTCGATGATCCAGTCGGCGGATGCGAGAGGCGAGAGGTCGTCGAGGCTGCCTGTGCGGATGAGGGCCGCCGCGTCGGGCACAAAAAACGGATCCGGCTTGAGTGACCGGGCGCGCAGAAGACCCGCGGCTGCTGCTTCAGCCGTGACGTCGAGCAGCAACACGGGGATGCCGGCGTTGGCCAGATGCGCGGCAATCTGCGCGCCCATGGTGCCCGCGCCAAGCACGGCCGCGGAACGAAGGCGGTGCGTCATGAGGTGCTGACTCCATGGAGGAAGACATCCACCACCGCATCGGCGTCGTCGGCCAGTGCGTAGCGGCGTTCAGAGAGGATCCAGTTGGTGGCCATTTCATCGAGGGCGCCGAAGAACACTTTGGCGGCAAGCGTCGCGGGCACCTCAGCACGAAAGGCACCGCGCTGCTGTCCGTCGGCGATGGTGTCGCGGATCAGGCCGAGGTAATCGCGCAGCCGCGATGTGGACAGGCGCGCCATGAACTTCGTGGACTGGCGCAGTTCTACCTGAAACACCACGGCGAGGTCACGGTCGCTGCCGAGGCGGGTCAGGTGGAGACCGGCGATCCGGCGCAGGCGATCGGTCGGGTCGTCGATGGTGGCCAGGGCCTCGCGACCCTCGCGGATGGCGTCCTGCATGGTCCGATCGAACACGTTGATGAGTAGTTCGTCTTTGCTGCGGAAGTAGAGGTAGACGGTGCCGGCGGCGATGCCGGCGCGGCGGGCGATATCGGCGACTTGGGCGCCGAAAAACCCACGTTCGGCGAAGACGCGTGTGGCCGCGTCGAGGATGAGGACGCGTTTGTCGGCCTCTGGGGGGGCGGGTCTGGTGAGGCGGAGGGCGCGGGCCATAGCAATGAATGAATCTTCATTCATTTTGGAAAGTGCGTCAAGACGGTAATTCTGGTTGTAATAGGTGTCGCGGACGGTCGTAGTAAGGGCATGTTAGACGCGGCCCAGCAGCAACTTTTGGTGACCCGACTCAATCGGGTCGAGGGGCAGGTGCGCGGCATCCGCCGGATGGTGCAGGAACCCCGCCTGTGCGTGGAGATCCTGCAGCAGCTTTCGGCCGCCGAGGCTGCGCTCAATCGCATCAGTTTGGCGGTGCTCCGCACCCACGTCGAGCACTGCGTGCCGACGGGTGTGGAGCAGGGCCGTGAAGAAGGCCAGGCCCGGTTGAAGGAACTGGTCGATATTTTCGACCGGTTCTCCTGATCGATCCGAATAGGTCCGAACACATTTTGTGCCCGCGGGTCCGCCGGGCCAGGCGGCAGCGTCCATTTGTGGCTATTCTTGGCCATTTTTGGACGTTGTTGACGTACTCGTTACTCCACGATAGTATCCGCGACATTACAACAGTCTGGCGATCGAGCTGTTTCCGGACACCTGTCCAATGGCGCCTGTTCGGTTGTGACCAGGTCGGGCGTTTGACCTGACTTCAGCGTGACTGATGCGTGACTGATGGAGGAGAAGAGGATGATGCGAGTCTTTCGAGTGATGGCGTGCGCCGTTGTCGCAACGGTGATGATGACCGGAGTGGCCCTGGCGCAGGGTTCGATCTTCGGCAAAGCGACTGACACGTCCGGCGGTGTGTTGCCGGGTGTGACCGTGACAGTGACCGGGCCTGCCCTGCAGGCGCCGCTTGTGGTGGTGACCGGAAGCAGTGGTGCGTACCAGTTCCCGAGGGTGCCGAACGGCACGTTTGCCGTGACGTTCGAACTGAGCGGCTTCAAGAAAGCGGTCCGCAGTGGCATTGTGATTACCAGCGGGTTCAACGCGCCCATCGACATGAAGATGGACGTCGGCGCGATGTCGGAAGAACTCACCGTGTCGGCGGCGGCCCCCGTCGTTGATACGAAAAAGACCACGTCGGGTGCGACGTTCACGTCGGAGATTCTTGAAAAGATCCCGACCGCGCGCGACCCGTGGCAGATCATCAACATGACCCCGGGCGTGCAGGCCGGCCTCAACGTCGGTGGCTCATCGTCGGGCCAGCAGGTCGGCCTGGAGTCGCGCGGCACGGGTGCCAACGTGCAGTGGAACCTGGAAGGCGGGTCGATCACGGACCTGTCGTCGAACAGCTCGCCGAGCTACTTCAACTTTGACTCGTTCGACCAGATTTCGGTGACCAACGGCGGCGGCGACGTGTCGGTGCAGTCGTCGGGCCTGTCGATTAACCTCGTGACCAAGAGCGGCAGCAATGTGTTCAAGGGCTCGGCCGTGGGCACGTTCCAGAACGACAAGACGCAGACCAACAACGTGACCGAAGCGCAGTTTGCGCGGGGCACGTCGGGGTTTCTGTCGGGTGCGCCGATCAAGAAGATCTACAACATCTCGGCCGAATACGGCGGGCCGATTGTGAAGAACCGGCTCTGGTGGTGGGCGGCTCTTGACAAGCAGTACATCAACGCGGGCGTCGTGAACTTCTTCGACCGGTCGCGGACCCAGTGCGTGGGGTACGCCGACGCACAGCGCGCCGGGTCGCTCCTGACGGGCGCCAACGCCATCACGTTTGGCGACCTTGAGGCAGTGCAGGACTGCCTGTCTCCGGACACGACCATCATCAAGAACAAGCAGGCGAAGCTCAATTACCAGTTGAACGCGTCGCACAAATTCCAGTACTTGTTCCTGAGCGACAACAAGTTCCGCAACGCGCGCGGCGCGTCGGCGTTTACCGAGAAGGAAGCGGTCACGATTCAGACGAGTGAAACGTACTGGAAGTACTTCCCGCTGCCCACGCACCAGTTGACGCACACGTTCATCGCGAGCGACCGCCTGGTGTTCAACACGGCGATGACGAAGGTGTTCGGCGGGTTCTTCCTCGACTACCAGGACACGCAGGGTGACTGCGGCGGCACGCGGTACAGCGGCGAGATCGAGATCTCGTCGTACTCGCAGGCGGCCAAGCCCCAGTGCATGTTCAACATCCAGCCGCAGACGATTCAGACGACGGGCAACCTGAGCCGGTCACTGGGCAGCTCGTACCAGACGGTGCGTCCGTCGCTGGACCTCAAGACGGATGGCACGTACTTCCTGACCAACGTGCTGGGCGGCGACCATAGCCTGAAGTTCGGCGTGGGCTACCGCAAGAACCCGATCACCTCGTTCTCGCATGAGAGCGGCGGCGGCCGGGCCGTGGTGCAGTGTGTGGGCAACGCGCTCGCGAACTGCGGCGACGCCAAGACCTACGTGGCGGTGGGCTCGGCGGTTGGACTGGTGCCGCGCAACGCCAACCTGAACCGTGATTCGGTGCTCAACAACGACTGGTGGTCGTACAACGGCTACATTCAGGATTCGTACAGCTACAAGCGGCTGCGCGTGAACGCGGGCCTGCGCTACGACTGGCAGCAGTCGAAGTGGATGGGCGGCTGCGTCACGGCCAACGTGCTGGTGCCGACGTTGTTGCCGGCGCAGTGTGACGAGCCGACATCGAGCGGCCTGAGCCCGATCACCGGTCAGGTGGAAGAGATTCGCCCGTTCTCCACGTGGTCGCCCCGCATGTCGTTGACCTACGACCTGTTTGGCAATGGCAAGACGGCGCTCAAGGCCACGGGGTCGTTCTACTACGCGACGAAGATCACGCTGGCCAACGCGCTGTCGGGCCTGCCGGCCACCGTCGGCCTGTCCTGGGGCAGCAACCAGACCAGCGGCGCGTGCAGCACCGTGGCGAACTCGACCTGCTGGACCGACGCGAACCGCGATGGCTTCGTGCAGACCGGTGAGTTGATCGGCATACCCACTGGGCCGAGTAACTTCATCAACGGCGTGTTGCAGCCCGGAGGCAACCTGGTGTCCGAAGATGCGAAGCTGGCCCGAACCCGCGAAATGACGCTCGGCGTGTCGCACGAGCTCATTCCGAACCTGGCGGTGGGCGCCGACTACATCTACCGCCGCTACGACCGCGGCACCGCGAGCTACGTGCTGGGCTTTGAGCCCGGTGCGGCCGGGTTCCCGGTGTCCAACATCTACAACGCCGCGCCGCTGGTGCATACCGATGCGACCACCGGCAAGACCGCGAACTACTACACGGTGCAGCAGGGCCTGACGCGGCCAACCGGGCAGACGGTGACCGCGCTGAACCTGGACTACCAGACGTATCAGGGCGTGGACCTGACGCTGAACAAGCGGTACAGCGACAAGTGGCAGCTGAATATCGCGGTCACGATCCAGAAGCGCAACGACTTCGACATCTACTTCACGAACCCGACCGGTGTCGACCTGTTCCAGGGGCTCAATACGGGCACGCGATACCTCGTGAAGATCAATGGGAGCTACGACCTGCCCTGGGGCATCATGGCGTCCACGAACTTCAACATGAACGACGGCGCGAATCGCAACATGGCGATCAATGGCCCGGGCCAGGTGTACGGCGGCACGTCAGGCACTATCAACTACACCACGCTGAACTTCGAAAAGGGCGGGTCAACCCGCCTGGAACGGACGATCCTGTGGGACGCGGGCCTGAACAAGACGTTCACGTTCCGCGGTGGCCAGAACCGCGTGAAGTTCACACTCGACGGGTTCAACATCCTGAACTCGGCGCCCGTGCTCGGCTTCTCGAGCAACAACCTGAGCACGCTCGGCACGACGGCGAACCCCGTCATTCCGGCCGAGCGCATCAGCTCGATCCTGCCCCCGCGGGTGCTCCGCGCGGGCATCACGCTCTGGTTCTAATACCCGCACCAACACGAAGACTGACCGGCCCCGGACACTCTGTGTCCGGGGCCGTTTTTTTGTGTCCGGCCCCGGTCAACCCTTCTTGACCCCATCCCGCCGCGACCATTAGTAGCCTCCACGTACCGTCCCAACTACCCGGCTTTCATCGACACGCGTCTCGTCTCGATGAGATCTGATTTGGCTGTGACGGATGGAGGAGAAAAAACTGATGACGCGAGTGTTTCTGGTAATGGTGTTGGCCACCGTCGCGACGGTGGTGATGACCGGAGCGGCCCTGGCGCAGGGTTCGATCTTGGGGAAAGCGACTGACACGTCCGGCGGTGTGCTGCCGGGAGTGACCGTGACCGTGAGCGGGCCTGCACTGCAGGCGCCGTTGGTGGTGGTTACTGGCAGCAGTGGCGCGTACCAGATTCCGACCGTGCCCAACGGCACGTTTTCGGTGACGTTCGAACTGAGCGGTTTCAAGAAAGTCGTCCGTAACAACATCGTGATCACAAGCGGGTTCAACGCGCCCATCGACATGAAGATGGACGTCGGCGCGATGTCGGAAGAACTCGCCGTGTCGGCGGCGGCCCCCGTCGTTGATACGAAGAAGACCACGTCGGGTGCGACGTTCACGTCGGAGATCCTTGAGAAGATCCCGACGGCGCGCGACCCGTGGCAGATCATCAACATGACCCCGGGCGTGCAGGCCGGCCTCAACGTCGGTGGCTCGTCGTCGGGCCAGCAGGTCGGGCTGACCTCGCGCGGCACGAGCGCGAACGTGCAGTGGAACCTGGAAGGCGGGTCGATCACCGACCTGTCGTCGAACTCATCGCCGAGTTATTTCAACTTTGACTCGTTCGACCAGATCTCGGTGACCAACGGCGGCGGCGATGTGTCGGTGCAGTCGTCGGGCCTGTCGATCAATCTGGTGACCAAGAGCGGCAGCAACGTGTTCAAGGGTTCCGCGGTTGGCACGTTCCAGAACGACAAGATGCAGAACAACAACGTGACCGAAGCGCAGTTTGCGCGGGGCACGTCAGGCTTCCTGTCGGGCGCGCCGATCAAGAAGATCTACAATATCTCGGGCGAATACGGCGGGCCGATCGTGAAGAACCGGCTCTGGTGGTGGGCGGCGGCCGACAAGCAGCTTATTGACGCGGGCGTCGTGAACTACTTCGATCGTGCGCGGGCCGAGTGCGTGGGCTACGCCGATGCGCAGCGCGCGGGTTCGCTGCTGACGGGCGCCAACGCCATCACGTTTGGCGACCTTGAGACGGTGCAGGACTGCTTGTCGAGTGACAAGACGATCAGGGGGGGAGGGAGAGGAGGATCTACAACACGACGCCGCTGGTGTACACCGATGCCGTCACCGGCAGGACCGCGAACTACTACACGGTGCAGCAGGGCCTGACGCGGCCGACCGGGCAGACCGTCACGGCGACGAACCCGGACTACCAGACGTACCAGGGCGTGGACCTGACGCTCAACAAGCGGTACAGCGACAAGTGGCAGTTCAACGTGGCCGTCACGCTCCAGAAGCGCAACGATCAGGACGTCTATTTCACCAACCCGACGGGTGTGGACCTGACGCAGGGCCTCAACACACAGTCGCGGTACCTAATCAAGGTCAACGGCAGCTATGACCTGCCGTGGGGCGTCATGGCCTCGACCAACTTCAACATGAACGACGGCGCGCAGCGCACCAGTGGGACCTCGGACTGAACAAGACGTTCACGTTCCGTGGTGGCCAGAACCGCGTCAAAGTGACGCTTGATGGATTCAACATCCTCAACTCGGCGCCCGTCCTCTCGTTCTCAACCAACAACCTGAGCACGCTGGGCACGGCCGCGAACCCGATCATTCCGGCCGAGCGCATCGCCACGATTCTCCCGCCGCGCGTCTTCCGCGCAGGCGTGACGATCTGGTTCTAAGCGAACCGAAGATCGTAGCGCGTGGCTTCGGCCGCGCCAACTGACACACACACCGGCCCCGGGCACGTGCTGCCCGGGGCCGTTTTTTTATCCGCCACCTCACGCTCATTCTCCGGCTCGGGGAGCCGTGCAAATACCCCTACCGGGTATCAGTGTTTGCCGACAGTTCTGCAACGTCCTTGACCGCATTCGCGCAGCGACGTAGCATTCGTCACCGTCACCAATGGTCCGTTTTCGGTTGCGGGGCGTTTACGCTCCCGTTCTGAATCTGACTTTCTTGTGACGGATGGAGGAGAAAAGGGATGATGCGAGTCTTTCGAGTGATGGCGTGCGCCGTTGTCGTAACGGTGATGATGACCGGAGTGGCCCTGGCGCAGGGTTCGATCTTCGGCAAAGCGACTGACACGTCCGGCGGTGTGTTGCCGGGTGTGACCGTGACAGTGACCGGGCCTGCCCTGCAGGCGCCGCTTGTGGTGGTGACCGGAAGCAGTGGTGCGTACCAGTTCCCGAGGGTGCCGAACGGCACGTTTGCCGTGACGTTCGAACTGAGCGGCTTCAAGAAAGCGGTCCGCAGTGGCATTGTGATTACCAGCGGGTTCAACGCGCCCATCGACATGAAGATGGACGTCGGCGCGATGTCGGAAGAACTCACCGTGTCGGCGGCGGCCCCCGTCGTTGATACGAAAAAGACCACGTCGGGTGCGACGTTCACGTCGGAGATTCTTGAAAAGATCCCGACCGCGCGCGACCCGTGGCAGATCATCAACATGACCCCGGGCGTGCAGGCCGGCCTCAACGTCGGTGGCTCATCGTCGGGCCAGCAGGTCGGCCTGGAGTCGCGCGGCACGGGTGCCAACGTGCAGTGGAACCTGGAAGGCGGGTCGATCACGGACCTGTCGTCGAACAGCTCGCCGAGCTACTTCAACTTTGACTCGTTCGACCAGATTTCGGTGACCAACGGCGGCGGCGACGTGTCGGTGCAGTCGTCGGGCCTGTCGATTAACCTCGTGACCAAGAGCGGCAGCAATGTGTTCAAGGGCTCGGCCGTGGGCACGTTCCAGAACGACAAGACGCAGACCAACAACGTGACCGAAGCGCAGTTTGCGCGGGGCACGTCGGGGTTTCTGTCGGGTGCGCCGATCAAGAAGATCTACAACATCTCGGCCGAATACGGCGGGCCGATTGTGAAGAACCGGCTCTGGTGGTGGGCGGCTCTTGACAAGCAGTACATCAACGCGGGCGTCGTGAACTTCTTCGACCGGTCGCGGACCCAGTGCGTGGGGTACGCCGACGCACAGCGCGCCGGGTCGCTCCTGACGGGCGCCAACGCCATCACGTTTGGCGACCTTGAGGCAGTGCAGGACTGCCTGTCTCCGGACACGACCATCATCAAGAACAAGCAGGCGAAGCTCAATTACCAGTTGAACGCGTCGCACAAATTCCAGTACTTGTTCCTGAGCGACAACAAGTTCCGCAACGCGCGCGGCGCGTCGGCGTTTACCGAGAAGGAAGCGGTCACGATTCAGACGAGTGAAACGTACTGGAAGTACTTCCCGCTGCCCACGCACCAGTTGACGCACACGTTCATCGCGAGCGACCGCCTGGTGTTCAACACGGCGATGACGAAGGTGTTCGGCGGGTTCTTCCTGGATTACCAGGACACGCAGGGGGACTGTGGCGGCACGCGGTACAGTGGGTCGAGTGACCTGTCGTCGTATTCGCAGGCGGCCAAGCCCCAGTGCATGTTCAACATCCAGCCGCAGACCATCCTGACGACGGGCAACCTGAGCCGGTCACTGGGCAACTCGTATCAGACGGTGCGACCGTCGCTGGATCTGAAGACGGACGGCACGTACTTCCTGACGAACGTACTGGGCGGCGACCACAGCCTGAAGTTCGGCGTGGGCTACCGCAAGAACCCAATCACCACGTTCAACCACATCAGCGGCGGCGGCCGGGCCACGGTGCAGTGCGTGGGCAATGCGCTGGCCAACTGCGGCGACGGTCGCACGTACGTGGCGGTGGGCTCAGCGACAGGGTTGGTGCCCCGCCAGGCCACCGCGACGCGCGACTCACTGACGAACAACGACTGGTGGTCGTACAACGGCTACATCCAGGATTCGTACAGCTACAAGCGTCTGCGCGTGAACGCCGGTCTGCGGTACGACTGGCAGCAGTCGAAGTGGCTGGGTGGTTGCGTCACGGCGAACGCGTTGGTGCCGGATCTGCTGCCGGGCCAGTGCGAAGGCGAACTGACGGGCGGCCTCAGCCCGATCACCGGCCAGAACGAGAAACTGCGCGCGTTTTCGCAGTTCTCGCCGCGCATGTCGTTGACCTATGACGTCTTCGGCAACGGCAAGACCGCGGCGAAGGTGACTGGTTCGTACTACTACGCGACGAAGATCACGCTGGCCAACGCGCTGTCGGGTCTGGGTGGCGTGGGTCTGACGTGGGGCGCGAACCAGACCAGCGGCGCGTGCAGCACGGTGGCGAACTCGACCTGCTGGAACGACGCCAACCGTGACGGCTTCATCCAGCGGCCCGAACTGCTCGGCACCCCGAACTTCCCCGCGGAGTTCGTCAACGGCGTACTCGTCGCCGCCGGCAACCGGGTGGCCGAGGATGCGAAACTCAGCCGCACGCGTGAGATGACCATCGGTCTGTCGCATGAGCTGATCTCGAACCTGGCCGTGGGCGCCGACTACATCTACCGCCGCTACGACCTCGGCACGCAGGCCTACACCATCGGCTTTGAGCCCGGCGCGGCAGGCTTCCCGCAGTCGAACATCTACAACGCGGCTCCGCTGGTCCACACCGACCCCGTCACCGGCAAGACGGCGAACTACTACACGGTGCAGCAGGGGCTGACGCGGCCCTCAGGCCCCACGATCACCAAGTCGAGTCTGGACTATGAGACGTACCAGGGCGTGGACCTGACGCTGAACAAGCGCTACAGCGACAAGTGGCAGCTGAACATCGCGGTCACGATCCAGAAGCGTAACGATTACGACGTCTTCTTCACGAACCCGACTGGCGTTGATCTGTTTGACGGCATCAACACGGGTTCGCGCTACCTCCTGAAGGTCAACGGCAGCTATGACCTGCCGTGGGGCATCATGGCGTCCACCAACTTCAACATGAACGACGGCGCCAACCGCAACATGAGCATCAACGGCCCCGGCCAGGTCTACGGCGGTACGTCGGGCACGATCACCTACAACACGCTGAACTTCGAGCAGGGCGGAACGACCCGTCTGGAGAGGACCGTGCTGTGGGACGCCGGCCTGAACAAGACGTTCACGTTCCGAGGTGGCCAGAACCGCGTGAAGTTCACACTGGACGGGTTCAACATCCTGAACTCGGCGCCCGTGCTCGGCTTCTCGAGCAACAACCTGAGCTCATTGGGCACGGCCTCGAACCCCGTCATTCCCGCTGAGCGCATCAACTCGATTCTGCCCCCGCGGGTCTTCCGCGCGGGTATCACGCTCTGGTTCTAACTCGGGCGAAGGCCTCGCCGTAGCCCGCGAGGGCGAAGGCGGGCAAACAACACACCGGCCCCGGGCATACAATGCCCGGGGCCGTTCTTTTTTGCCCGCGCCACGAGGAGGCTGCGTGAGACGTCTGCTCGTCCTGACCTTGCTGGTCGCCGGCGCGCTGCCTCGTGCGGCGCCGCTCCAGACGCCTGCCGACGAGGCCACCAGCCTTGAGGCGGTGGTGGCGGCCGCAGCCGCCTACGTCACGGGGTACCAGCGCGAACTGACGGCCATCCTGGCGGACGAAGACTACCGCCAGCAGATTCACGGCCAGACGCCTCGCGAAGAGACGATGCCGCGTGTCAGGACCCTTCAGAGCGAAGTGTTCTTCATGTACGCGCCAGGCAGCGACTGGATGGCCATCCGCGATGTGGTGGCGCAGAATGGCAAGTCCATCAAGGACCGCCCCGACCTGCGGGAAGCCCTGCGCACGCTGCCGCCGGGGGAGGTGGCCAGGACCTTCAAAGCCTACAACTCGCGTTTCAACCTTGGCCGGATTACCCGAAACTTCAACGAGCCGACGCTGAGCCTGCTGCTGCTCACCGATCGCTATCGTCCACACGTGACCTTCGAACGCAGGCGCGTGCAGAAGAATGCCGGCGGTGTCTGGGTGACCATTACCGCGAAGGAGGCCCGTGTGCCCGACACCCTCATCCAGGATCTGTCGAGAACGCCCGTGCCATCAGTGTGCGACTTCGTCGTGCATGCGGCCACCGGTCGCATCCGGCAGGCCGTCCTGAGGACCACACTCGGTGCGGTCACCGCCGAACTGACCACCGAGTACGCACCAGACGTCCGGCTCGGCATGTGGGTGCCGACGCGATTCGTGGAGCACTATCTTGAGGGCGGCCGGGTGCAGATTGGGTCCGATCCGCGCACACGGATTCAGACGCAGTTCGAGGAGATCCGGAGTGTGGCCGAGTACCGCAACTACCGGCGGTTCGAGGTCAAGGTCACGATCAAGTAGCGCAGGCTACTTCCAGCCTTCGCGCACGGCCTGCATCGGTGGCAGCGCCACGGCGGCGTATCCCTTGCGCGAGCGGACATTGACACCCGACACGTTGGCCTTCACTTCGATCTTGCGGAACTTGCCGTCCAGGACGGCGTTGACCGGGCGATAGCCAATCACGTAGTAGGTGCTGGTGTCACGCACCACGATGTTGAAGGCGCGACCGATGTAGTCGATGTTCTGGATGCGGAGCCCACCGGTGGCCGACGTCAGCAGGAACGGCGCCACCTCGCCGCTGTCGAACGCCGTGGAGCGACCGGCCTCCGTGCGAAGCACGTCCGACGTCGCGCTGGGTGCGCCAATCAGGCCCCGGCCGTCGATGGAGTAGATCGTGGTGCCTCCGCGCGCGGCGTCCGCGCCGATGGCCAGCAGGTCGTCGCGCGACTCTTCGACAAAGAACCCCTCGGAGAGGAAAATCAGCGTTTTCCGGCCTGGGATGCGGCTGAGCCGACTGACCACATAGCGCAAATTCTGCAGCGTCGTGTACGTCAGGATCCGCGCCTGGCGCACGTACAGACGCGACTTCTGCTGGATGAGGTTTTCCACCTGGTTCAGGCCGCCGTTGAGTGCGCACGACTGCGGATCCTCCTGGCACACCGCCGCGCCCACGCGGCGCGCGACTTCTGTGGAGCCTTCCGAAATACGCATCGCGTCGATTTCACTCGGAACCCTGGGGAACTCGCGGAAGGTCGCGAGAAGCGACTGCCGGTTCTCGAAGCCCACCGTCACGCTGTTCACGCCGGCGAGCAATTCGGCCGGGCTCGTCGTGAGCCGCCCGTTGTGCATCTGACCGTTCTGGAAGATGCCGCCAAAATCGCCCGGGCCGATGTTCTCCTTGATGAACGTGGCCACACCGGCCTTGCTGCGCATGAGCGAGTCGTGCGCCAGATGGCCTTCATCAAACATCACCACGAAAATGCGACGCGCACGGTCCTCAGGCGCCACATCCTGGTCTCCAGTCACCGGAATCAGTTGCCCACCCCGTTCGTGCGACACCATGTAGAACTGTTCGATCTTCTGCGCCTTGCCGTCTTCAAAGAGCTGCAGGTCGCCGGCCGTCAACCCGCCCACGAAGTCGCCCTTCTTGTCGTGAATGACCACGTCCACTTCAACCAATGATGTCGTCGTGCGGAAGGTGGCCTGGGGGGACTGGACTGGCGGAACTGGCGGAACTGACTGAACTGGCGGAAATGGCCGAGCGGGAAGAGTGGCCACCCCGGGTGCCCACAGGGTCAGTACGCCGAGAAGGACACCAAGGACGCTACGGTAATTGCGCATGCGGATGCTCCGGAGGCGATCGAAGTTGAGACCGTGATTCTACACCCGTGCGGATGCTCTTCTGCCTGAGTGGGGGTAGGATGTTCGCATGCGCAATGTCTGGCTGGCTCTGACTTTCGCGGCCGCGCTGATTCCACAAGCCCAGCAGTTGCCGACCTTCCGGAGCGCGGTCACGCTCGTGACTGTGGATGTGTCCGTTCTCGACCGGGACGGAAAACCCGTGCCCGGCCTCACGGCCGGCGATTTCGAAGTGAAACTCAACGGCAAAGTCCGCCCCGTCAAGGTGCTGAGCTTCGTGCAGGCGGCCGGAGAACTCGCGCCGACGGCGGCAGCTGTCGTGCCCACATTGGCGCACGCGCCGGAGGGCGTTCGCCAGGGCCGTCAGACGGTCAACAACGACGGTGTTGTGGCGGCGGCAATCACGGCTGGTGAAGACCGCGTCTTTGTCCTCCTCATCGACGATCTGTCGTTTGCGCCCCTGCGCGGCAAGGCGCTGTTTCTGTCGGCGAAGAAGTTCATCGACGGTCTGCCGCCGATCGATCTCGTTGGGGTGGCCACGACCAGCGGGTCAGCATCGGTGAACCCAACGTCCGATCGGGCGCGGATCCACAAAGTGCTTCGACGGGCGGCGGGGGAAGCCAGCGAGCCAGGGTCGCTCACACCTCCGGGCGCCGACGTGTTTGACACCGCCGAATACGACGCCGACGGTTCAATCGGAATCTTTCAGGCGATCGATATTGACGACGGCAACATGGAGCAGTTGAAGGTGGCCATCTCGCGCGCGTGTTTCAACGGCGGACGCGCAGAGGTGGATAGCCAACCGCTTGAGGTCTTGATTGCGGCCAGCGAATGCGCGACGCAGGTCAACCGGCAGGCGCGCACCATCGCCTCACGTACGCGCCAGACGACCCGGCGCCAGGTCGGCTCGTACGTGGCGGTCATCGAGGCGATGAAGTCTGCCACCGGATTGAAACACCTGGTGTTGCTGTCCGATGGCCTGGCGGTGGGCCGCGACGCGAGCCAACTGACCCCGGTGGCGCGTGCGGCTGCCGCGGCCGGAGTTCAGGTCAGTGTGCTCATGGAAGAGCGGGACCTGAGCCTGACCGACGGCGGCCGTCGGCAGGTCAGAGGGCCCACCGGTTCGAGTGAGGCCAATCCTGCGCCGCCACAGGCCGATACCGGCGCGCCTCAGCGACGGATCGAAGATAACAAGATGTTTCTCTCCGGCGGCCAGCTTGCCGCCGAAATGGCGGGAGGGCAGTTCTACCGGATCATCGGTCAGCCCGATACGTTTTTTGCCCGCGTCCGAAACGCGAGTGCCGCCGTCTATCGCCTGGGCATCGAGCCGCCGCCTGATGTTGATCCTTCGCGCATCACGAGCGTCGAAGCCAAAGTGGGTCGCAAAGGTCTCACCGTGCTCGCCAATCGCCACGGCGTGGCGCCACCGGTGTCGCCGTTCGACACCGCCGAGCCCACGGTGGACGACACACTCAGGGCCGCCATCGGCCAGGGCCAGTCGCATGGCGCCGTGCCCCTCAGGGTCGCCACGGCCCTCCGCCGCTCGTCGTCTTCCTCGTCGCTTGACCTCAGCGTGAATGCAGAAATGCCTGGCACTGTGAGGGGCCCGCTGGTGGCGATGTTCGGGTTGGTGAAGGAGGGTGCCGCACTCGGTGCGATTACGACAGGCCGACGCGAGATTGCGGTGCCTGTGGGCGGCGGGCCGTTCAGCCTGTCCGTGTCGCTACCGGCCGAACCCGGGTCGTACCTCTTGCGACTGGCCGTGGCCGATGCCACAGGTGCGCTCGGTGCGCTGGAAGTGCCGATCGACGCCGAGCTCAGTGCCATGGGACCCTTTGCCGCGAGCGATTTGATCATCGCGTGGGTAGACGGGAAGGGGCAGCCGCACGGCATGGCGCTTGAAGACCTGCCACCGGGGGCCACGAGCCTCCAGGCGATGTTGGAACTCTACGCGCCCGCAGGTGGTGCCCCAGGCGTCCTCGACGCGCTGAAAAACGACGTCCAGGTGCAGTTGATCCTGACGCGTGCCGGAGAAACCGACCCTGTTGATGAGCGCGAAGTGGTTCCACAATTTTCGCCCGGGGTCCTGCGGATGGTCGTGGAGTATCCGATCGACGACTTCACGCCTGGCGTCTATCGCCTGCGCGCCAACGTGCGGGTCGGTGGCCAGCCCGCCGGCGCGGCGATCGCGACCGTGAGGAAGAAGTGACTGACACGAGGCGTGAAGGTCTGAAAGAGCGAGGTTCCTTCAGACCCTTCATGCCTCGTGTGAAATCTATCGTGGGTGAAGTTTCGCGCGAACGGCGGTCGCCAGCGCATGGCCAAATGCGATCGCGAGGGCACCGTCGGCATGTTGCCGCGCCTCAGTGACGCGCCCGAGCACGAGTTCGCAGTAGGCCAGATGCGCAAGCGCATCGGCGTCTCGCGGATCGAGCCTGACGCTTGCCGTAAACTCACGCGCAGCGTCATCGATGCGGTTGAGCACCAGCAGATTGAGACCATATTGCAGGTGCGCCGCCGCCGAGTCCGGCGCGAGCGCCGCACCGCGCCGGAAAAACGGCTCCGCCACATCCGGTGCCTGCACGGCTGCCGCCAGACGGCCGACCTGCAACCACACCTCCGCATCGTCTCCGGGGGCCGGGGTGATCCTCCCGATCGCTGCAGCGGCACCGCGAAGGTCGCCCGTGGCCTGAAGCGCGACAGCCAGGTCATATCCAGCGACGCGAGCCTTGGTGCCGGCGTCCATACCGCGCTGCAGGTGGGACAACGCCTCGGCGGCGCGACCCGCCTTGAGCAATGCCTGGCCGAGCGTGTATTCGGTGTCGGCCTCGCCGGGGTTCAGGCGTTGTGCGTCGGCCAGGTACGTGAGGGCCTGGTCGGTCTTGCCCCCGAGCATGTACTGAATGCCGGCGCCATAGTGTGCCGCTCCTGGTCGGGGCGCGCTCGGCGCGAGCGTGCGCACCCAGTCGCCGGCTTCGGCGTCGCGGCCCAGGATGATCAGGCGCTGGGCCATGCGCAGACCTTCATTCCAGCGGTCGTCACCCACCGAGGGTGTTGAGTTTGCCGCGCCGAGGCCGACGACCAGCGCGAGGAGGGGAAGGGCGAGGGCCCGCCACTGTCGGCGCGCCACATACGTCGCGAAGGCGTCCAGAGCGATACCGGATCCGATACACAGCGGCACCAGCAGCGGCAATCGATACCGCTCGGCAAGAAAGAACAGCGCCACAGACACCGCGTAGATCGGGACGAACGAGGCCCACACCATTGCTGAACGATCCTCGGCGCGGCGAAGCAGGATGACGAGCCCCACCACACCGAGTGGAATCAGCAGCCAGGGGCCGATCGCGTAGAACCGGAGCGCGGTCTTTGCGTCGTACGCAAAGAACGGATACGAGTAGGGCAGCGCCACGTGCTGCGCATGAAACACAAAGCCCAGCTTCTTCACGAACAGCACCGCCGCCTGGCCCGGATGCCCGCTGATCCACGTCCACGCGAGGCCAAAGAAATAGTCCGAGGTTTCCGTGTCAGACAACGGCCGGCCCAGAGCCAATTCGGCTACGCGGCGGGCATCGCGAGACTGGCCACGAATGTCGGGCGAGATACCCGGCACTTCAGCGTAGAAGCCGGTGGCGGTCGCCGAGTTGCCGATGTAGAAGTTCAGGCCTCCATGCGACGAGACCGGTGACCATTCGCCGGCCACCACGCCGTTGCGCACGGCAACGGGCGCCATGCCGACGAGCAGGCCTGCCGCGAGCAGCACGGCCGGACGCACGCGCCTGGTGACCAGGAGCACGGCCACAAGGCCTGCGGCCGCCATGGCCATGTTCGGCCGGTTGAGCGCCGCCAGGCCCAGCACCACACCCGCCACCCCATACCACCGTGTGCCTCGGCCCTTGAGTGCCCATGTCAGGGCGAGGAGTGCGGCCGTGGTGAGCGCGACGTCGATCGACGCCTGCAGGATCAGGACCTCATAAAACGTCATTAGCCCCGTGACCGCCGCCAGACCCGCGGCGAACCAGGCCGCGCGGCTCGAGCTCCACTCCCGCGCCATCGTCCAGATGCCGCCCACAGCGAGGGCGCCCACCAGCACTTGCAGCACTCGAACAGTCGTGAATGAGTCGGTGAGTGCCAGGCCAGCGGCCAGCACGTAGATGTAGAGCGGAGAGACGTAGTAGAGGCCAGGCCCCAGTGCCAGATCGCCAGCCACCACCTGGCGCGCGAGATCGGCGTACGCCGTGGTATCGAGGCCGATGTCAGGTTGCACCAGCGGGTGGTCGGCCAACTGCCACACCACGATCAGCTTCAGGAACGCGGCAACTGCCACGACGATCCCGATGGGCCACCAGGGGCGCTTCATCGTCTCAGCAGTTGCCGAATCACTTCCACGTCGCGGGCCAGTTGCGGTGGGGCGGTCCGCACGTACTGTTCGCCGTAGGTGCGCGCCTCACCAATCCGCCCCGCGTCGGCGAGCAACACGATCAGGTTGTACAGGGCATCGAACTCGTTCGGGTCCAACTGCACCGCGCGTTTCCAGGTATCTATGGCGTCAGCCTTCCGGTTGGTCTGCGCAAGGATCACTCCCAGAGTGGTGAAGCCCTTCGCCAGCGATGGGTCGAGATCGAGGGCCCGCCGCGCGAACTGCTCCGCTTCGCGCAGCTTCGCGCCACGGTCACCTTCCGGTCGTGCCGCATCTTCCAGGAGCGTCGAGGCGATGTTCTGATTCGCCAGGCCGCTCGTGGGGTCGAGCACAAGGATCTTCTGGAAGACGCTGATGGCGTCCCGAGCCCGCCCCGCTCTGCTGTACGCGAGGCCCAGGGCATTGAGTCCCTCGACGTCGGTGTCCGGCAACGACTCGAGGAGCGCAATCGCCTTGGGGAGGTTGGTGCCACTCTCGGCGAGGTAGATGCCCAGTCGGATACGCAGGTCGCGGTCTGGCGCGCCAGCCGCCAGTCCCGACTCGAGCGTGGCGATGGCCGCTGGCCATTGGCCGGATTCCCACTCCGTGTAGGCCAGTGAGATGTAGGCATCGGCCGTGTCGGGCCGGCGAGCGATGACGCTACGCAGCATCTGCACCCCTTCGGCGGTCCGGTTTTCCCGAAACAACTCCGACGCCCGATGCAGGTCGCGATCGATAGTGACCAGGTTCTTCAGATCGTCGGCCTCGGTGAAGACGTGGCGCTCAGGTGCGCTGCCTGAGATGTAGCTCAGCGACCGCAACGCCTCACGCTCCGAGGCGGACATCTGTCCCGGTCGGTGCGGCGCAGCAGTGCTGTACGTGCCCAGCAGATGCGTCAGCACTTGAAGGCGATCGGGTTGGCGGGTCGCGAGATTGCTCGCCTCGCCCGGGTCTGCAGTCAGATCGTAGATTTCGGGGATGGGTTGGTCGATGTATTTGGTGCGGGCCTGCAGCACACCGCGCAACGGCGCCCATCCGCGCACGAGGTTGAAGGTCATCGATTCGAAGTAGCTGGGCCTGTCGGGGCCGTCGCCATCGGCGATGACCGGTCGCAACGAGGTGCCCAGCCACTTCGGATCCACAGGAGCGCCTACCGCGTCGAGCACGGTCGGCGCGATGTCGATGTGGCGGGCCGGTGTGTCGATGGTCTTGCCGTGGGTCGTGCCTGTGGCCCCGGCGGGCTGGATGGTGGCCACAATCAGCGGCACGCGCAGTGTGCCTTCGTATGCAAACATGCCGTGGGTCTCTTCGCCGTGTTCGCCCAGGCTTTCGCCATGATCGGCGGTCACAATCACGGTGGTCGGCCGCGGCAGGGTGGCCAGATGGGTGAACAGCGGCTCAAGCGCGTGGTCCACCCACGACACTTCGTCATCGTAGGGGCGGGGCGATTTGCCCGCGAACTCGGCGGGTGCCTTGTAGGGTGAGTGTGGGTCAAAGACGTGCACCCAGCCGAAGAACTTTCCGGGTGTGCGGCGAATCCAGTCCACAGCGCGCGTCACCACTTCATCGGCGCGTCGTTCGGGCAACGTGAAGGTCACGTCGCTTTTCATCTCGCTGATCTGATCGTCGTAGACGTCAAACCCGGGCGACAGGCCGAAGCGCTTTGTGAGTGGGAACCCGCCCACGAAGGCGCCAGTGGCAAACCCGAGCGGCTTCAGCCGCGTGGCGAGCGTGGCCGTGCCGTCTTTCACGCGAAAGCCGGCGTTGTCGCGCATGCCGTGTTCATACGGCAGCTGCCCCGTAAGGATCGACGTATGCGAGGGGAGCGTGACCACCGCGTGCGCGTGGGCGAACGTGAAGCGCGCGCCCTGCGACGCGAGGGCGTCAAGGGTGGGGGTGGCGGCCTGGCCACCGTACGACCCCAGCGCGTCGGCGCGCAGGGTGTCGATGGTGATGAGCAGGATGTTTTGATCGGCCTGCTGGCTGAGTACGTAACCAGGCGTCCGGCTCAGCATCCACGCCGTGCCGGCGGCCACAACGAGGACCGCCAGGCCCACGGACAACCCGCGACGAGTCATGAGCCCGACAATCCCGCTACTGCGGCGGGATCAGGCTGGCGTGCAGCTTCAGACCGTCACGCCCCTTGACGCCGACGAGCACGCGCTGTGGCGTGGCTCCCACGGGTCGTTTATAGGTCACTTCGTACTGATTGAGGAGGTTGTCGGCAAAGGTCTTCATGATGAGTTCCAGCGCCGACTGCGACTGAATGAACTCGCGGCGGCCGCCGTGGTCGCCGGTCAGTTTCTCGAGCACCAGTCCGCGCGCCTGGTTCTTGTTGGTGCCCACCTGGAGCGACACTGCCCAGAGCGTCGTGTGTGCCTTCACCAGCCCTTCGTGCAACTGACGGATGTTCTGGCGGCTCTGCTCGTCACCGGGCTCAATGTTGAGGGCGACGATGGCGCGCCGCGGGGTTGTCGTCTTGGCCAGTTCCTTGCTTGCTTCGATAATCGCTTCGAGCAGGACTGAAGCCGCGCCCGGTTTCGGGAAGAGCCGGGTCACTCCCTTTTCCAGTTCGGCGATGTCCGACGTCATCTTGGTGACGGGCACCGCCGCCTGGCCGAACTCCATCAGCATCATCTGCGACGCCGGGTTCGCCGTGGAGATGTCCCTCATGAACGTGCCAAGCGAGACGCGGATGTCGCGAATAAGTTCGGCCGCACCCGTCTGACTGGTCTGGCTCGACATCATGCCGGTTCCGCCCGCCTGCTTGGTCGTGTCAGCGAGCAGGACGATCGCGAGAGGCTGAGTCGACAACTTCACGTTGGTCACTTCCCGCTCATCCCTGTCCTCGAGGATGGCGAGGTCCCGGGTGGTGAGATCCCTGACGGACTTGCCGTCCTTGTCAACGACTGAAAGGAAAATCGTCTTTTCGTCTTGTTCCGTCGCCGTCAACCCAGGCGTCGTGAACATGCCGAATATGACCGCAAGGCCGAGCAGGCCGGCCAGAGGCACAAGGGCCCGGCGGCGAAGTGAGTAAGTGGTCATGATGAGTCTGAAGCCTCCAGAGAAAGATTAGCACTACCCGAGCGCCAGAACGTCCACGGAAGGGTAGCGCGTGCGGACCTTCCGGTCGAGCGTCACGAGCGTGGCCGGCGCGGCCTGAGCAAATGCGGCCAGATAGTCGTCGGTCCAGAGCAAGTGGCTCTTGTCGTTGCGCTTCGAGAGCGTGATCCACACCGGAGCCAGGCCGCGTGGTTCGCCAAGGAACCTCACGCGGGGGTCGTCCTGGAGCGCCAACAGCAGGTCCCATCCCTGCTTTCGCGTGCGGACATCCGACCCGGTCACCGCCGGGTTGCTGACCAGACGCAGGAAGGCCATCTCGGTCACCCGGCAAAACGCCAACTCATCGCCTTGCGCGTCCACCCAGGCCTTGGCCACGGGGTGATGCACGTGACGCCCCCAGGCCGCTGCCAGCCACACATTCACATCCAGGAGTTTCATCGCCGGGTTCGCGCGCGGCCTGGGGACTGCCGAGCCGGCACGCCGAGCCCTTCCACGTCTGCGTCAGTCAGCGCCTGCTCCAGGTCCGCGTTCGTCAACGTGACCGCCGTCCCCGTGCTCGCGCCAAACAGCGGCAAACGTGCCCGAGTGCGGCCTGCCGCTGTCTGGGGCAGCGCCAATTCTGACGCCAGCGCGCGGGTGAGCAACGCCTTCAGCGACTCCCCGCGTTCAGCGGACCGGGCCTTCGCGTGCCGCATCAGTGCCGGGTCGAACATGATGGTGGTGCGCATAAAAGCATATTTACATACATCCACACCATCGGCAAGGCCGGAAAAGGGGTGCCGCCCGCCCCGTATAATTGCCGCCATGACGCGTGAACGGATGCTCCACTGGATGACCGCCTGTGCCCTGATGCTGTGTGCGGCCACGGCGCCGTCCGCGCAGGTGGGGAGACCCGCCGCTGCCGCCACCGGAGTGGACACCACGCGCCTGGCAAAAATCGACGAGGTCGTGGCCAACGCCATCGCGGAAAAGAAGCTGCCGGGCGCGGTGGTGCTGGTCGGCCGTGGCGACACCGTGGTGTTCCGGAAGGCGTACGGCAATCGCGCGTTGGCACCGGCGTCTGAGCCGATGACCGTGGACACGATGTTCGACATGGCCTCGCTCACCAAGGTCGTCGCCACCACGAGCGCCGTGATGATGCTGGTCGAAGACGGCAGGATCCGCCTGAGCGATCCGGTGGCGCAGTTCATCCCCGACTTCGCGAGATACGGCAAAGACCGCGTCACCGTCCGTCACCTGCTCACGCACATGTCGGGCCTTCGTCCCGACGTGGACCTGGCCGACCCCTGGGTGGGCTACGAGGCCGCGATCAACCTGGCCAACGAAGAAGTGCTTGGCGCCGCGCCCGGCCGGCAATTCGTCTACAGCGACATCGGCTTCTTCCTGCTGGCTGACATCGTGGCCAGGGTCAGCGGCCAGCCGTTCGAACAGTTTGTGGCCGCGCGTCTGTTTCGACCCCTCGGCATGACCGACACGATGTTCACGCCACCCACTGCGTTGCGCAACCGCATCGCGCCAACGGAGGTGTGCACGCCGTATGGATGGCCCTGCGCGGGACCCGGCGCCGAGATGCTCCGCGGCATCGTGCATGACCCCACCGCGCGGCGCATGGGCGGCGTGGCCGGGCACGCGGGCCTGTTCAGCACCGCCGACGACACGGCCCGCTTCGCCCGCATGCTGCTGCGCGGCGGCGAACTTGATGGCGCGCGCGTACTCTCGCCGCTGGCTGTGGCGCGCATGACCAGTCCATCCACGCCCGACGGGTTGCCAAGCATCCGGGGACTGGGATGGGACATGGATTCGTCCTACTCCTCCAACCGCGGCGAACTGTTGCCCATCGGTTCATTCGGCCACACGGGCTTTACCGGTACGTCCCTCTGGGTGGACCCGGCGACGCAGGTGTTCGTCGTCTTCATGTCCAACCGCGTGCACCCCGACGGCAAAGGCGACGTCACCCCTCTACGCGCGCGTGTGGCAACGATCGCGGCTTCGTCGTTTACCGCACTGCCCGCCACTGGTCTGGCCGGTACTCGTCGCACCTTCGATTCGCAGACGCCGGCGGTGCCCGCACCCGCGTACGCGCCAGTGCAGAACGGCATCGATGTACTTCGTGCCGGTGGGTTCGCCCCGCTCAAGGGCCTGCGTGTGGGCCTGCTCACCAATCACACCGGCCGCGCACGTGACGGTGCCGCCACCATCGATGTGCTCGCCAGTGCTCCAGGTGTGACACTGGTCGCTCTCTTCAGCCCCGAACATGGCATTCGCGGTCTTGTGGACGCCGCCGTGCCGTCCACCCACGACGCCAAGACCGACCTGCCCATTCATTCGCTCTACGGCGACACGCGGCGTCCCACCGCCGCCATGCTCGCCGGCCTCGACGCCATCGTGATCGACCTGCAGGACGTCGGCGCCCGCTTCTACACCTACATGACGACGATGGCGTATGTGATGGAGGAGGCGGCGTTGCGAAAGATCAAGGTGGTTGTGCTGGACCGGCCGAACCCGATTGGTGGCGTGCAGATCGAAGGCCCCGTGCTCGATCCCGACGCGGTGAGCTTCATCGGCTACCTGCCGGCCATGCCCACGCGACACGGCATGACGATCGGTGAACTCGCGCGCCTCTTCAATGCCGAAAAGAAGATCGGCGCAGACCTGACCGTGGTCGCCATGCGCAACTGGCGTCGCGATGCCTGGTTCGACGAAACGGGCCTGATGTGGACTGGTCCGTCGCCGAACATGCGCAACCTCTACGCCGCCACGCTCTACACGGGGCTCGCCTCATTCGAGAGCGCGAACCTCTCCGTGGGTCGCGGTACCGATACGCCGTTTGAACACATCGGCGCACCGTGGATCGATGGGGTTCGGCTTGCCGAAGCGCTGAACGCGCGGGCCATTCCCGGCGTGCGCTTTTATCCCGAACAGTTCACGCCCTCGTCCAGCAAGTTTGCCAACGAGGCCTGCCAGGGTGTGTTCATTGTCGTCACCGACAGGAATGCCGTACGACCGGTGCGTGTCGGCGTCGAAATCGCATCTGCACTGCTGCGGTTGTTCCCGGGCGTGTTCGAGGTGGATTCGTCGCTGCGGCTGTTTGGATCCGCCGCAGGCCTCACGCGCCTCAAGAGCGGCGACGACCCGGCCGCCATTGCGGCGGCGTGGAGTGGCGGCGAGGCCCGCTGGCGACTGCTGCGGGCGAAGTATCTGCTGTACTGATCGGGGTCCGGGAGTCCAGGAGTCGGTGGTGCCTGCGCCATTCGGCGCAGGAACGTCGTTTGACCCCGGGACCCCAGGACCCCTTTCAAAATCGTCTGAATATCCCGATCGTCACCGACACCTGCCTGTTGGTGCCCGAGCCTTCGAACAGCGTGACGTTCAGGTTCGGCCCGCTGAGCGAGGACCGTACGTTGGGTTGCGTGCTGAACTGAATCCCCGGGCTCGTGACCGACGGCAACACTCCCGTGGTCGTCGCGGTGGCCACGGCGGGCGCCGCAGTCAGCCTCGTGACGTCCTTCGTCGAGTTTACCAGGAGTCGCGCGTCCACCCGTATTCCTGTGCGCGCTGACAGATCGTATGTCAGGCCGCCGCCCACAAGGCCCATCGCATTGTTCTTCGGCTGAGTGACGCTCACCACGACACGGTCGGTCTCGTCCATCAGGAACGCGCCAAAAAGCCTGAACGTGTATCGGCCGTTAAGGATCGCCTCGGGGCCCTTGCCGCTGTTCAGCATGACGCCGCCTCCCGCTGTCACATACGCCTCCAACTTGCTGCCGCTGAGGACCGTCCACCTCACAGCGCCTGCCACTCGATTCTGGCTATTCGCACGGTCGGATGTCGTGAGCTGCGAAGTGACCACGAGGTTGGTCACCGGCGCCGTGGAGAGCAATGCCTGGAACGCTTCCTCGAAGCTGGCGCTGCTGGCCTTCAAGGCATCCTGCAGGGCGCCGGCCAGTGCCAGTTTCGCCAGGCTGTGCTCCACACTCAGTTCGACGCTGAGCTTCGAGGTCACCGCCCTTCCCACGCGCAGGCCAAACGCACCGCCGCTCTTGCGGCTGCCGCCACTGCGGCCGAACGCGGCATCCATCGGGATGATCTCGGGGAATGGCGTACCGGTAATGGCCGCGAACCGTGCCTGCACCTGATTCAGCAGTCCGGCTCCATCGCCGAAATACCACGACGATACGGCGCGGCTGGGCTGCCCGGACTCCGTCGTGAACGGCGTGCTTGCCGCGAACGCCGGCACCGGCCCGACGCTCGAGGATGACGATGAGGAGGACGCGCCGCCGTAGAACTCGATGGTCCACTTGCCAGTTCGAGCGGCGTTCTGGGCCTGGGCGGCTGCCGGCCACAGCCCTGCAACGGCGATGGCGCTCAGCGTGGCGAAGACTCGCGTGGCGGACCGGCGAACGGATCGGGGCGAAGTCAGCATGCGTGTCTCCAGGAAAAAGCGCGTGGCCGGCAGTATAGTAACGGCGGGAGGCAGAACATGGGCAGATCTTTCTCGCTGGTTCGCGCAGGTGTACTGGTCGGGGCCGGCCTGATCGTCGCTCTGAGCCCCTCGTGGTTGGGGCCGGTCCGGGCGTCGTCCAGTCCGTTATCGACCGATGCACTCCTGCCCCCTGCCGCCCTGGACCAGGTCCTCGCGACGCGCGACCCGGGCGTGCGGCGCGCGCGCGCGGTCGCGCTTGACGTGAACACGTTTCCCAATCCCCGCACCCGGCCGCAGCTGGTGCGCGAGCCGGCGCTCTCGCTCGACCTCTTTCCGGACGTCTACATTGTCGCGGTGTTCGATCGCTTCGATCCCAACGCGTCTGGCGTCACGTGGGTGGGGCATGTGGACGGCGTGGCCGGAAGTGCTGTCACGCTGGTGTATGGCGGCGGGTTGCTGGCAGGAAGTGTGGTGATGCCTTCGGGCACGTTCAACATCCGGCCTGCGTCAGAAGAGACACGGGCTGCCAATCCTCAGCCCAGCGGCGAAGTGCATGTGATTTCGCAAGTGGATCAGGCTGCACTTCCACGCGAGGCCGAGCCGCTTGAACCCACCTACTCGCCCGAAGCGCTCGCCGCCGCGGCCGATCGCAGCCTCAACGATGCGGCCGACACGATTGATGTGATGGTGGTCTACACCTCATTGGCGCAGCAGCACGCGGGCGGCGCGGCTGGAATGGCCAACCTCATCAACATCGGCATCAGCGAGACCAATACGACGTATGCGAACAGCGACGTCAAGCATCGTGTGCGACTGGTGCACAGCGCACTGGTGGGGTACACGGAAGTTGGTTCGTTCAGCGCGAACCTCACGAGCCTGCGCCAGGGGTTGGGGCCGCTCAGCGGCGTGCCCGCGCTCCGCAACCAGTTCGGCGCGGATCTGGTGATGATGCTGGTCCATCCGACTGGCGGCGACGCGTGCGGTATTGCCTACGTGATGTCCACAGTCAGCGCCGCGTTCGACCCGTTCGGCTACAGCGTCACCGATACCGTCTGTGTCACGCCGGGCCTGACCGTCGCCCACGAGTGGGGGCACAACATGGGGGCGCAGCACGACTGGTACGTGAGCACGTCCCTCTTCCCCTACACCTACGCCCACGGCTATAACAACACTCGGGTAGGCCAGCGGTGGCGCACGGTCATGTCGTACAACGACGCCTGCGCCGTGCAGGGCTTCAACTGCACGCGGCTGCTGGCCTGGGCCAACCCTGACAATCGCCTCAACCCGTTCTGTACCGGGGGAAGTTTCGCCTGCCGCGGCAACCTCTGGTTCCTGCCTGGAGAGGCGATGGGGGTTCCAGGCGGCACGCGCTCTGACTGCGTCGCCGGCGTCCTGACGACCAACCCCTGTGACGCGGATGACCATCGCGCGCTCAACAACACCGCGTTGACGGTGGCCAACCTCAGGCAGCGGGTTGTGGCCAGTACAACATCAGATAGACGATAACGCCCGTCACCGACACAAACAGCCAGATGGGCAGCGTCCACCGCGCGATCGCGCGATGACGCGCGTCGTCGCGCTTCAGGCCTCGACGCAGGGTGAGCAACGCGAGCGGCACCACGGCCGCCGCGAGAATGACGTGCGGAACCAGGATGGCAAAGTAGATCGTGCGAAGCACCCCGGTGCCCGGAAACGGCTTCGAGCCCACCTGCAGGTGATAGATCACATAGGAAATCAGGAACAACACCGACGTCGCAAACGCCGCCAGCATGGTCGTGCGATGCTGCGCAATGCGCCTGGCCCTGATGTGGAAGTACGCGATCACCAGCAGGATCGTGCAGAGCGCGTTCAGCGACGCATTCAACGTAGGGAGATCACTCACCGAGATCATTTCTTCAGTGCCTAATTTCCTAGCTTCGCGAGCGCCATAAGGATCCACAGCAGCGGCAGGTAGATGATCGACGCGTAGAAGACCACGCGTGCGTTGGCCTTGGTGCGCGACCACGCGAAGCGCACTGTCAGGGCAAACTGCATCAGGCCGAGGATGAGTACGCCGATGCCGTACGTCTGATCGGCCAGATTCACCACGGTGGGCATCACGCTGACCGGCACCAGCGTGGCGGCCCAGAGCACTGATTGGCGGCCCGTCATGGCGCCCGTGTGATCGATGACCGGCAACATCGGCAGTCCTGCGCGGCCGTAGTCTTCACGGTAGATCCAGGCGATCGCCAGGAAGTGCGGCAACTGCCAGATGAACATGATGAAGAACAGCGACCAGCCGGCCAGCTCATCGATCGACCCGCGTGCCGCAGCCCAGCCAATCATTGGCGGCAGCGCGCCAGGCACGGCACCCACCACTGTCGAAAACGATGTGTAGCGTTTGAGCGGCGTGTAACAGAGGACGTAGCTGAACAGTGTGGCCAGCGCCACCCACATCGCCAGCAGGCTCACCGCCGCGCCCAGAATGCCCAACCCGGCGGCCGACAGGACCGCGGCCACGACGCGGCCTTCCTGCGGCGACATGCGTAGACCCGCCACGGGCCGGTTCTTCGTGCGGTCCATGAGGGCATCGGTATCGCGCTCGGAGACCTGATTAAACGCCGCCGCGCCGCCGGCGACGAGCGCCGTGCCGGCGCACGTCACCCCCAGGCGCAGCAGGTCCACGTCCCCGTCCGTGGCCATGTAGTAGCCGCCTGCGGTGGTTGCGACGACCAGGGTGTTCACTCGAATTTTGGCGAGCGTGATCCAATCGGCCACGCGCGAGGGAGTGGATGGCATGTCAGGAGGCGCTGAAGGTCAGGGTCACGGCCTGCTGGCCACTTGCGGCAATCGTCACCTGCTGCGTGCGTGTGCCGAAGGCCTCGTGCCATGCCTCAATCGTGTAGGTGCCGGGCGGCACGCCTTTGAGTTCGAATGCGCCGGTGGCGTCGGTCACCGCGAAATACGGGTGGCTCATCACGCCCACATGCGCCGCCATCCACCCGTGGAAGTCACACTTGAACCGCACCATGACTTCGGGCACGGTAAAGACCTTCGTGGTGCGCATTCCGGCGCGCGGCTGGCTTTCGTTGAACTCCTGGTTCTGCATCGGCAGCGCGTGCACGTTGTGCACGGTGGTATCGCTGTTCAGAATTTCAATGGGCTGGCCCACACGCACACCGAACACACGTGGCAGATAGACACAGCCCTTCTGGTCCATCGTCACCGCCTCGGCCGGCGTGTCGAAAGTGTATTCGTCGAACGTCGCCCTGACGTGGACAAAGACGTTCTTGAGTCCGCCATCCGCGCCCACCAGCACGGCGTCGCTTTGGGGGTTCGGGCCGGCGCGCGCCACACAGGCGGCGTCTTTACCCATCCGGAGCAGTTCGGGCTTCGGGGCCTGACCGGTGTACGTGATACGCCCAATGACAGACCCAGCCGTGGCGGTGTCCACGCGCTTGCCGCCCGCGCCAGGTGGCGGGGCGGACGGCGTGGGCGCGGGCGAGCAGGCGGTCAGCGTCAGGAGTAGGGCAGCGGCAGAAAAACGGGTGAAAGTCATGGCGGCAATTGAACCTGTCGATTATCGCTGACTTGACCGCCTTCTTGCCACGATGCTACTTTCAGTGTTCGTGTCAGGGCCGGGGGCCGGCCCCATCCGCATGGCGGTATCGTCTAGGGGTTAGGACATGTGGTTCTCAACCACAGAACCGGGGTTCGAATCCCCGTACCGCTACCAGCCTTCGCTCATCGCTCGCAGCGATTGATTGGCGAAGGCGGACGGCTCCTTTCGGTCTACTCTTCACAGGTCGATGAGAAAACTCGCGATCGGTCTCGCCATCGGCGGCGCGGCGTGGGCGCTGGCCTGCGGCCTCGGCCTGTTCCGGGTTTTCACGGACCAGGAACTCTCCACCTACGACCGCCGGCTCGTGGCCACGCATGGCACCAGTCTGGCCCGTGGTGGCGGGGCGCATCAGGACCTGGTTATCGTCGAGATCGACGAAACGTCGTTGCGCCTGCTGGAACCCACGTTTGGGCGATGGCCGTGGCCGCGCATCGTGCACTCGGCCGTGGTGGACTTCCTCGCCCGTGGGCAGGCCAGGGCGATCGTCTACGACGTGTTGTTCATGGACCGGGATTTGCGCGGCGCGTTTCCGCTCGGAGACAGTGGGGCGACCATGTCGGGCGCCGAGTCGGATGCCGCCCTGGTTGAGAGCGTCCGGCGCGCTGGAAACGTCGTACTCGCCGCCGAAGCCCTCTTCGAGGGCTCATCCGCTGCGGACGCGCCCGTGCCGGCGGCGGCGCCGCCGCTGCCGGGCGTGAACTACGAGCCCGGAGCCGGCTTCTATGTGCGGCCGCATCTCCGCCTGCCGTTTGCCGACCTGGCTGCGGCAAGCGCAGGCGTTGGGCACACCATGCTGGAACTTGATCCTGATGGCACGGCCCGGCGTGTGCTGCCGTTTATCGTGGCCCAGGGGCGGGCGGTGCCGTGGCTCGGGCTGGCGGCGTTCCTGGCCGCCGATCGCGTACCCGCCTCGGCCGTGTCGCTGGACCGTTCGGTCCTGCAGGTGGGCTCAGCGCGTGTGCCGCTGTTGGCGCAAGCCGCGCGCGCCACGACCGGTGAGGAGGTGCCGTCGCGACAGATGCTCCTGCGGCTGCATGGGCCTTACGCCGATTCGGAGGGCAAGCGCACGTACCCCACGTATTCGTTTGTGGACCTGCTGCGGTCAGAAGATCTGCTGCTCAATGGCGCCGCGTCGCTTGTGGACCTGGCCGAGTTCCGAAACAAGTTCGTGTTCATCGGCACCACGGCGGCCGGGCTGAAAGACACATACCCCTCCCCGTTTGGTGGCCCCGCCATGCCCGGCGTTCAGCTCCACGCCGCAACCGTGGATGACGTGATGTCACAGCGGTTCATGCGGAAGGCCGGCACGCGGCTGGACGTCCTGACCACTGGCGCCGCCAGCCTCGCGGCCGGGGTGGTGGCGGTCATGCTGCCCGTGGGGTGGGCGGTGGCCGTGGTCCTGGTTCTTGCCGCGTTGCTCGTGTGGGCGGCGACCGCGGCCATCGGGGCCGGCGTGTGGGTCGCGCTCGTGACGCCAGTCCTGGGGCTTGCGCTGGCGACGTTTGGCGGCACCGCCTGGCAGTATTTCGTTGAAGGTCGTGCGAAGCGCCAGATGAAACAACTGTTTGGCCGGTACGTGTCACCAGATGTGTTTGCCCACCTGGTGGCGGACCCGTCGCTCGCGCGATTGGGTGGTCAACGCCGCGAAATGACCGTGCTCTTTTCAGATATCCGCGGGTTTACCACCGCGTCCGAGAAGGCGACACCAGAAGCCGTCGTCGCCCAGCTCAACGAGTACTTCTCTGCGATGGTCGCCGTCCTGTTTCGCCATCAAGGCACGCTGGACAAGTTCGTGGGCGACATGGTGATGGGCCTGTTCGGGGCCCCCGTCACCGACCCGCACCATGCGGACCATGCCGTGGCGGCTGCGCTTGAGATGGTCCAGGAACTCAACCGGCTGAATGTCGACTGGAAGGCCCGAGGCATGCCGACTGTGGATATTGGAATTGGCATCAACTCCGGGGACATGATTGCGGGTAACATCGGCTCCGACACGGTCATGAGTTATACAGTCATTGGGGACTCGGTCAACCTGGGGTCGCGCCTGGAGTCGGCGACCAAGGAACACGGCGTGCGCATCCTCATCAGCGAGGCCGTCAGGTCCAGGCTGACGACGGATGTCGCCACGCGCGAGATTGGCGCGATTACGGTGAAGGGCAAGGCCCAGGCGATCGTGGTTCACGAAGTATTGGGGGGGCGGTCATGAAACGGGTGTTGTTCATCAGTGTGTTGATGCTTGCGGTCGCGGCGCCGGCGGCGGCGCAACTCGGCAAACTCGGTCAGGCGGCCGGCAAGCTCAGCAAAGCCAAGAGCCTGGCCGACCAGATCAAGGACTTCGTCATCACCGAGCAGGAAGAAAAGGACATGGGCGTGGCCATCAGTGCCCGCCTGAGGCAGAAGTACGGCGTCGTGCAGAGCGCGCCGGTGCACAAATACGTCTCGCTGGTCGGCCGCGTTCTCGCGTCGTCGAGCTCCAGGCCGAACCTGACATGGACGTTCATCGTGCTCGACACCGACGGCGTCAACGCGTTCGCTGCGCCCGGCGGCTACGTGCACATTACGCGGGGCGCCTTGGCGCTCATCGCGGATGAGGCCGAACTGGCCGGCGTGCTCGGACACGAAATTACGCACATCAGTGCGAAGCACACGATCAACGCAATCAAGAAGTCGAAGGTGGCCGGCGGCGTCGTCGAGGCCGCGACTCGCAGCAACGTGCTGGAGTTCATGCTCGATCGCGCGTATGCGAACCTGCTCGAGAACAGCTACGACCGCGACGACGAGAACCAGTCCGATCAAGTCGGTATCAGGATTGCCAACAAGGTGGGGTACGCGCCGGCCGGTCTGGGTGCGTTCCTGACGCGCCTGTCGGCCCGGAACAAGGACTTGAAGGAACCGAGCGGCGTGTTTGCCTCACATCCCGAGACCACGGATCGCGTGAGCAAGCTGGCCAGACAGATCAAGTCCGAGAAATTAACGGCCACGGCCACGGTCGCCGCGCGCTACAAGGCGACGATTACCTACACGCCGGTAGCGGTTACCGTTGTCGCCGGCGCCGCCGGCGCGTCTTCACTCACGGGCAGCAGCGGGTCTGCCGCACCGACCACGGCGAAGCCGGCGCCCGCCGCGAGCACCACGACGCCGACGGCGAGCACGAGCAAGTTTGGACTCGGCGGAGTCACGTCGAAACTCGGGGCCGACAAGACAAACACCGGTACGGTGGCATCCGCCGGATCGCGAGGCGTCAACCCCGATCGCGACGCCAAGGGCGGCCCGAACCCGGGCCGCGTGACCGTGACACTGACGCCGGCCGAGATCGCTGCATTCCGCACGGGGATCTCAGGCTGACGTGGACACCGCGCGTCTGACAAGCCCGCACTTCATCGCCGGCGTGGCGCTGCTTGTCGCCACGCTGGCGCTCCTGTTTGCGGTGCGCAACCCCGCGCTCCGCCGCCGGCTCAGGCTCACCCTTGGGGTGTCGGCCGCTGCCGTCGCGGCTCATCTCGTGCTGGTCGGCACCGTGGTGCCGGAGGGGTATGCCGGCAATATTGTCAGCGTTGAAAAATTACTGCTGACCCTTGGGGCCATCCAGGTGGTCATCACGTTGTTGTTCCATTCGTGGTTCAGCGACCATGCCACGGAGCGCGCGCCTGGTATTGTGCAGGGCGCGCTGATTATCAGCGTGTTTCTCCTGGTCGTCACGCTGGCGTTTCCCGAGCAGTTGCTCGCCGCCTCAGCCGTGGGCGCGGTCGTGGTGGGCTTCGCCCTGCAGGACACGCTGGGCAACTTTTTCGCGGGGCTGGCGTTGCAGATTGACCGGCCGTTCAAGCCCGGCCACTGGATCGAGGTCGGCCCGTTCCAGGGGCGGGTCACCGACATTACGTGGCGCGCCACGAAGATTCAGACAAAGACCGGCAACCTCGTGATCGTTCCCAACAACATCGTGGGCAAGGAAGCCATCACGAACTATTCCGAGCCGGGAGCGCCGACGCGGCTCTGCGTGGAGGTCGGCACCGGCTACGAGATTCCACCGAACCTGGTGCGCGATGCGATTCTTGCCGCGATGTCAGGGTGTTCACGGGTGCTCAGTGCGCCGGCGCCCGACGTCGTGCTTGTGGAGTTTGGCGCATCGGCGTTGAACTTCAGAGCCAGATTCTGGGTGCAGGAGTTTGAACACGACGAGAAGGCTCGTGATCAGGTGCGCACCGCGATTTACTACGAGTTCCGGCGACGGAACATCGAAATTCCGTGGCCGATCCAGATCGAATACGGTCGCACTGAAGTGCCCAAGGACCTGGGGGCCGAACAGCAGAGGTTCACCGCGCAAATCGCGACCGTGCCCATCTTCGCGGCACTCGGCCCGGAGGTGCACAGCGCGCTGGCTGCGGCCGCACGTGAACAGTTGTTTGCGCGCGATGAAATAATCGTGAAGGAAGGCGAGCCCGGCGGGTCGATGTTCCTCGTAACCGATGGCACCGTGGTGATTTCCGTCGGACCCGATCGCCGCGAAGTGGCAGTGACCGAAAGCGGCGGCTATTTCGGCGAAATGTCACTGCTGACCGGAGACGCCCGTTCAGCCACGGTGACCGCGCGCCGCGACACCACGCTGCTCGAGATTTCGTCCGACGCCTTTGGCGCGCATGTGCGAAGTCAACCATCCGTCCTGGACGCACTCGCCGCAGCGGCAGCCGCGCGGCGTGCCGGGCTTGACGCCGTCAAGTCCGCGCCAGGCGCAACGCCGGCTGCCACCCATGCGTCGCTCCTGGCGCGAATGCGAAAGTTCTTCCGCCTGGCTTGATTACACGGTTCTTATCTCCCAAAAGGCCACCAGCCCGTGCCCTGGTTGCGGCTGTTGTAGCGGCGTCCGTCCTGATAGCCGTCTGCGTATCCACGACGGAATCCATCGCGATACCGATCGGTGTACAGATCCCTGGGACCATAGCGGCGGTCGTACTTGCGATCGCCGGATCGGTAACGCTTCTCGCCGATCGGATCAAAGCGTTCGCCACGTTGACCGTCGCGTAGACCGGCTTCGTAGCCGTCATCCTGTCCATTCCGGAAGGCCGCATCGAAGCGGGGCGTCGCGCGGTAGAGGGGGCCGCCGCGCGAGTCGCGCGAGTCTGGCCGGTCACGCAGGTCCGGCCGCTGGTCGTCGCGCCGCGGGTCAGGTCGCCGCTGCTCGTCGCGCGATTGCGCCGCCGCAGGAGCGGCAACCACAAGTGCCAAGGCCAACATCAGTCCACGTGTTCCAGTCATTACGACCTCCATGACTGTCCACACTGCAAGCGCCGTGCCGAATCCAGCGAGGCCGCGAAGCCACCAGAATTTCGCCATTTCTGACATTTCGGCCATTCCGTCATTGCAGCGTCAGCGCCGTGATGTCCTTTATTCAGTCCAGATCAGCACGCGCTCACCCGAGCGGCCGCGGACATCGACAATCAGGAGGGCACCGACGCGCGTGATTTCATCGACGTCGAGCTCAAGCCGCCGAAGGTCGAAAGTCTCGGCGCCCACGCCGAGGTCCACCTTGCGTTGCCCCATCGCCAGCACCCACAGCGGGAGCTTGAGGTTGACGATGCGGCCCTGGTCGGGCTCCCAGGCCATGACGACCAGGGTGGTGGCTTTGACGGCAGCGGTCGGGGCCTGGCTGAGGTCGCGCATGCGGCGCACGCGTTCGGACGCATCGATTTCGATGAGCGGTTTCTGGTCCTTGAACGGCACCAGCGCGTCGTCAAACTGTTTGAGCGCGCTGCCGCTTGACACGCGTTCGGTATTGACGTGCTGCGACACGAAGTAGATGCCGGCGCCCGCGATCGCACACATGCCCAGCATGCCGATCGCTACGACCACGAGCAGGATCTTGAGCCAGGTCTTCATGCGTGCCAGCTGTAGTCTACGAGATTGGACGGAAACTGAAGGGCTGTTTCCTCCAGCGCCCAGCCTCGTCCTGGCACCAGGGATCCTGGTGGGTTCGGCACAACTCGCTGGCGGTCAGGTACTCGCTGAGCGCCGCCGAGCGGTGCTGGCGCAGATCGCTGACCTTGCCCAGCTCCAGGTGTACCCGGCCGCGCACCCAGCCCACTGGGTTCTGCGTGAGCGCTAACCGGAGGTCGGCAACGGCCTCGTCGAGGTGATTGAGCGAGACCCGCGCCATGCCACGTTTGTAGATCCACAGCGCTCGTTCGCCAGGGACCTTTGGGCGGGGGTCGCGATCGTGCCAGGCCAGGCCGGCCGTCAGAGCCGCTTCTGCTTCAGCCGGCAGGCCCGCGCGCCACGCGGCCGACCCAATCTCCAGTTGCAGCAGGCGGTTCTGGGGATGGTCGGCGAAGAGCGCCTTGAGCACCGCCAGCGCGTCCGCCTGCCGCCCCTCGCGGCTGTACATCAGCGCGAGGGCGATGCGCGCGTCGGTGCGCGTGAGTGGGTGCGTGGCTGCACCTTCGATCAACTGAAGTCCGCGCTCCTTCCCACCACCAAAGCCCGCAATGTAGGCGACAAGGCGCGTAGGCATCGACAGCGCGGCCACCGCATAGCGGTAGGTGCCCACGACGAGTCCGGCGTCGGTTCGATCCGACGCATGCTCGAGCACCCACTCGTGTGAGTTGTACGCGCGACGCGCCGCTCCAAAGGCCTGAGTCACCTTCCCTTCGACGGTGGCCACGTACGACGCCTGCAAGCCGTAGGCGGCCCCCAGGTCGTATCGTGCCCCGGCGTTGCGGGCGTCGCGCTTGACCGCAGCCTCAGCCAGGGCAATGGCACGGTCCAGATGTTTTCGGAATTCGGCGTCCGCATCGGGAGGAGGGGGAGGGAACGTGATTTGCGACGACGTGAGGCCGCCCAGATAGTGGTCGATGGTGGCGCCGCCTCTTGTGAACAGCGCATGCATCCAGAGAATGGTCGCCAGCGTGCGATGAACTTCCGAGTCATCCGGCCGTGCCGCGGCATCTTGCCGCGCCAGGCGCAGCGCCTCGTCGTAGTTCAGGTTGTACGCGGCAGTGAACGCCTCGGCCGGCGCACGTGCGGGCCTCGGCGCGGGTGCCTGGGCCACCAGGCCGGCCTGCACGACGATCAGCGCGACCGCAACCGCCGCACGCGTCATCACTGTCACGAGAGCGAAAACCTCGTGCCCAGGCCCGCTGTCGTCGCCCGCTCAACCACCAACTGCGCCGCAACGACATCTTCGACCGCCATGCCGAGAGACTTGAACAGCGTCACATCGTCGGCAGACCGCCTGCCCTCGCATCGCCCAAGGATGAGGCTCCCCAGTTCACCGACGATGTGGTCGGCGGAGAAGGCGCCCTCTGCGAGCGGCAGGACGATGTCGCCGGCCTCGACCAGTGCGGCGGTACGCGAGTCCACGAACAGACGCGATCGGGCGACCAGTGCGGTCGGCATTTCGCGCTGCGTGGGCCTGCACGCGCCCACAGCGCAGAGGTGCGTGCCCGGCGCGATGTCGTCGGCGTCGATGACCGGCACGGGCGATGCGGTGACGAGCACCACGATGTCGGCGTCGCGCACCGCCGTCCGCGCGCTGGCTGCAGCCCGGACGGTGAGGCCGGTGTCGGTTGATGCCGATCGCGCGAATGCCGCGCAGTGCTCCGCGTTGGGGCTCCAGACGCGCACGTCCGTCAGTGGCCGGACGTGCTTGATGGCGTCGAGGTGGCTGCGGGCTTGTACGCCGGTGCCGATGATGGCCAGGCGCGTGGCGTCCGGGCGGGCGAGGCGGTCCACCGACACGGCAGACACGGCGGCCGTGCGCGCCTCGGTGATGTAGCGGCCGTCCAGAAGCGCGACGAGCGCGCCTGTGGCCGGGTCCAGGAGAATGATCGTCGCCAGGTGGGAGGTCAGGCCACGCGCGTGGTTGCCTGCATACACGGTGACGAGTTTGGCGCCCATGGCCGCCGGCGAGTCGATGACCGCCGGCATCACCCCGAAGTACGCGCGATCGGGGCCCACTTCAATCACCGTGCGCACCGGCTGCGCCACACGCTCTGCGGAGTACTCCGCCAAGGCCGCGGACATCGCCTGAATGAGATCCGCCATGGGGAGCACACTGCGGACGTCGTGTTCCGATAACAATAGAGCCATGTCCCTCATCTTACGCACGATTGACGCGCACACGGCAGGGGAACCACTGCGTCTCGTGACGAGCGGCTGGCCGGCCCCCGAAGGTGCCACGATGATGGAACGGCGGGCGTGGGCCCGCGATCAACAGGACCATCTGCGCCGCGTGCTCATGTTCGAACCGCGCGGCCATGCGGATATGTACGGCGCGCTACTCACCGAACCGGAGCGGGCTGATTCGGATGTGGGCGTCCTGTTCATGCACAACGAGGGCTACAGCACCATGTGCGGCCACGGTATTGTCGCGGTGACCACCATCGCGTTCGAGCGATCCCTCGTGACCCTTGCCGACGGCCGACACACGCTGGTCTTCGACGCGCCTGCAGGCCAGATTCGCGCCCGCGCGCACATGGATGGGGCGCGGGTGGCGCAGGTGTCGTTCGTCAACGTGCCGTCGTTCGTGTTGGCTGCGGGCCTGGTCGTGCGCGTGGCCGGACGGGATGTCCGGGTGGATGTGGCGTTCGGCGGCGCCTTTTATGCCGTGGTGGATGCGGAAAGTGTTGGACTCGCGGTGGTGCGCGAGCGGTTGGGCGATCTCAAGGCCGTCGGCATGGCCATCGCTCGCGAGGTTGAGCGCGTGATCACCGTCGTGCACCCGCTCGAGCCGGGGCTTACGGGCGTCTACGGCACCATCTTCACCGGTCCGCCCACAGTCGCCGACGCACACCTGCGCAACGTGACGGTCTTTGCCGACCACGAAGTGGACCGGTCACCCTGCGGCACCGGCACCTGTGCCGTGCTGGCCGTGCTGGACGCGATGGGGCTGACCGACGACCGCGCCGCCTTCGTGCATGAAAGCATCATCGGCACGACGTTCAGTGCGCGCGTGTTGTCGAGGACGACGGTGGGCGACTACGCGGCGATTGTGCCTGAACTGACCGGCGCGGCGTCGATTACGGGCGAGCACACGTTTGTGGTTGACCCCGCCGACGTCTTGAGTGGCGGCTTTAGGTTGTAACAAACCCTGTGGAATTGAGGATTGAGGATTGAGGATTGAGGATTGAGGATTGAGGAATTGAGGAATTGAGGACTTGGGAGATTGCAGGATGGTGCGATTGGGGATGGGCCACCGCCACCAATCGGACGATCCAGCAATTCAATGGGGCAATCCGCCCATCCAATCCCTCAATCCTCAATCTCATCCGTCGCTCCCCTACCGCAGTCTCGACGTGTCGACGGCTTCGGCGAGGGCGCGCATCGGAGCCGCGTCTGCGAGTCTTGCGCCCGCCACGTGAATGATGAAGCGCCGGCGGATAAGGATGCTGAGTTCGCCGATTTTGTCCACGGTGTTCCATGACTCAACGGCTGGAAACGTGGCGACGGTCGTGCCCTTGAAGTATCCGTTGCCCACGGTGCGGCTCGTGGTGGAGCCGGCCATGTGCTCAAGCGACTCAATGGCGCGTTCGTCGCCTCCGGTATCCGCAATCTCCAGATCGAGTTTCTCCGCGCCTCGTGTGAACGTCACGAGCACGTGCGTGGAACGGTTCGGCGCCGGGCCTTCTTGAGCGCTAATTTCGCCTCGTGTCCAGCCGGCCACCTGCGGCACCGACGCTCGCAGGTCCTCAAGAGAGACAAGTGTCACGGCAGGCGCGCTCGGTGTCTGAACCGGCGGAGTTGCTGGCGGCGCCGGAGTGGATTCCGAGCCGCCGCCACACGCCACAGCGCCGGTGGCCATCGCGGCCACCACAAGCGCTCGCCGAACGTGATGGATCACTTCGCGGCCGTCAGCTTGCTGAAGTCCATCTGCTCGAGCACGGCGCGAACAGGGTCGATGCCCGTACCGCGGGATCCATGCGAGGTGACGATGAATCGCTTGTCGACCACGACCGTAATCTCGGCCGTGTCGTTTTTGGTATTCACCTCTTCGAATGCGGGTTGCCCTTTGACTGTTGTGCCCTTTTTGTAACCGTCCGAGGAGCGTTGGCTGAAGTTGGCGGTCATGAACATCGACAACGGTGCCATCATCACCTGAGCCAATGCCGCATCGACCACTTCGAGTTTGATGCGCGCGTCGCCGTTTCGATAGCTCGCTTCCGATTGCGACATGGCCATCGGGAAGGTGGATGAGCTGCCAGTGACCTCACCGCGCGTCCAGCCGCTCATCTCCGGGAAGGCCTCGCCGAGTGTTTCGAACGGCAACACCTCGACCTTGCCCGCGGCGCCGGCGCCCTGAGTCATCTGCTCCAAACCCTTGGCCATCGCTGCGGCACCCGCCGCCATTTGATCTGCACCCGCTTTGGTGGCATCGGCGATCGCTTGCGCCGTCTTTTCGGCCTGCTCCTGCTCGGCGCTCTTGCCACAAGCGACGGACGACATGAGGGCGAGGGTGAGTGCGGCTGTTGTGAGTTGACGTGTCATGTGTGCCTTCCTGGAAAATCACGATCAGCCAAACGGCTGATCGATCGAGATGCTCTGTTTGGTGAAGAACTTCGGACCACCCTCGGTCATGTAGAGACAATCTTCAAGCCGGATGCCGAACTCCCCGTAGATGGCCACAGTGGGTTCGTCACTGAAGCACATGCCGGGCGCGAGCGGCGTCTTGTTGCCCAGCACAAAGTTCGTCCACTCGTGTCCTTCAATGCCGATGCCGTGTCCCGTCCGGTGGGGCAGGCCCGGCACCTTGTAGCCAGGGCCAAATCCCGCGTCCACGATCACCTTGCGGGCGGCGATGTCTACGTTTTCGCACGGAGCGCCGATCACGGCAGCCGCAAAACCCGCATCCTGCGCGCGCTTTTCGAGATTCCAGATCTCGACCTGCCGCGGCGTGGCCTTGCCCATGACCACTGTTCGTGTGATGTCCGACGCGTACCCTTCGCAACTGGTACCACCGTCGATCATCACCACGTCGCCTTCTTTCAGGGTCTGCGGTGTGGCGCTGCCGTGCGGAAATGCCGTGTAGATGCCGAACTGGGCGCTTGCGCCGCCGGTGTAGCCCAGGGCTTTGAAGGCGGCCGCGATGTTGCCGCTCAATTCACCCTGCGTGATTCCCGGCCGGATGGTCGTAAACGCGGCTCGGTACGCCTCGATCGTCACGTCATTGGCGCGCTGCATCAGCGCGATCTCGGCGGCGGTCTTGTACATGCGGCACCCGGCCGTCACCGGCGTGGCGTCCGCCAGTTCGAGCGCCGACGCCTTTGTGATGCCGTCGGCAATGAAGAATCGCACCCGCTCTTCGATGCCGACCCGGCCGTGTCGCACACCGCGGTCGCGCACGATGTCGGCGATCAGTTTGTACGGGCTCTCGTCCTCCTGCCAGACCCGCACGTCGTTGCCGAAGGTAATCATCTCGCGCGCCCTGTCTTCCTCGAATCCGGGGCACACGTAAGCCAAGTCGCCCTTGGCGGGGATGACCACGCCGAAGGTCCGCTCGCTCTGGCCCCAGCGCATGTTGGCGAAGTAGAAGCAACTGGCCGTGCCCTCCATGAAGATGGCATCAAGCTTCTGTTCGGCCATCAGCCGCTGAGCTTTCGCAATCCGCGCCCGCCGTTCGTCGTCGCCAATCGGCACGACGCCCGATGTCATGGGCGCCAGCCCCTTGAGGAAGGCCGGCGGGTCGCTGGGCGATGGCGCGGGGGTGGGCTCTGGCGCGCCAGCACAACCGGCCGCAAGAGCGCCGGCGCCAAGGGCGCTGGTGGAAAGGAACTGACGACGCGAGAGGGGGACGGGTGTGTTTTCCACAGAAAACCTCAATTTGGGGACAGGTCTCAGGGGGAGAAGTCTATCTGAGACCTGTCCCCAAATTGAGGTTTTCTGTGGAAAACACACCCGTCCCCCTATTTCGCCACGTACGACTTGCGGGCGCGGGCGGTGAGGCCGGACTTGGTCAGGCGCACTTCGAGTTTGTGGGCCTTGCCATCCATGGTCGCCGGCGAGAATCCCAGCACATACTGGCTGTGCAGCTCCGCGATGACACGCGTGAACGTGGAGTTCAGCTCGGCTGTTTTCTTCAGTTCAAAGAACCCGCCGCCGGTCTCCGACGCCAGGCGCCTGAAGGCCCCTCCGGGCCGCGAAAGTGTCCACCGCTCGCCGTTGTGGTAATACGACTCAATGCCAAGCGTGTAGAGCATGACGTCTTCGCGTTGCGCACGCTCGAGGATGTCGCCATTGCTGCGGCTGCTGGCCCCAAGATCGTCTCCGTCTGTCAGCACCACCACCACGCGGCGTCCCACTGCGTCCGCCAACTGATCCATCGCGGCGTCAACCCCGTCCCAGAGCCGGGTGGAGTTGCCCCGGGTCATGTTGTTGCGGACATAACTGACCAGACTGTCGCGGTCGCTGGTGAGCCCCGGACTGAACTGGATCTTGGAATTGAAGAAACCGACCACACACTTGTCTTCGGGCGATAGCCGGATCAGGAACTGAACCGCGGCATCCTGCATGAAGGGCAGGTTCATCTCCATGCTGATGCTCGAGTCCAGCGTCAAGGCCGCGGAGAATGGCACCGGTTTGTTGTCGAATATGGTCACGGTCTGTTTCTTGCCGTTGTCGTAGATTTCGAAGTCCCCTTCTTCGAGGCCCGGCACAAGCCGGCCGTCTCCATCAAACACGGTGGCGTACACGGGAACCGTGCGAGTGCCCGACTTGAACGTCGGCTGCTGTTGGGAGGGCGCGGCATCGGGAGCCGCCGACAACGTCAGCATGCCGGCCGCGACTACGGAGGTGATGCTGGCGAACACGACTCGAATCATTTGGCGACGTAACTCTTTCTGGCGCGAGCCACCAGGCCCGGCCTGTTGATCCTAACCTCAAGCGTGTGCACCTTGCCGTCCTCGGCCAGAGGCGTAAAACCCAGGACGTATTGGCTATGCAGCTCCGCAGCCACACGCGTGAACGTCGCGTTGAGTTCGTCTGTGCGGCTCAGCTCGAAATATCCGCCGCCGGTTTCCTCGGCCACTTTTCGCAGCCCCGCGTCGGGGCGCGTCACACCCTGCCCGCGCATCCGCGACCGTAGGCCAATCGCGTAAATCAGGAACTCTTCGCTCCGTGCGCGTGCCAGGACATCGCCCTGATCAAGGCGACTCCAATTGTCCGCACCATCGGTGAAGACCAGTACCACCCGGCGGCCCTGGACGTCCTTGAGTGCCTCCATCCCGACGTTGGTGGCGTCCCACAGCGCGGTGGGATTGCCGTACTGGATGTCGTCACGCAGAATGCGCACAAGCTCGTCGCGATCGCTCGTGAATCCAGGCGGGGCCACCCGAATCTTGTCGCTGAAGCTCCCGATACGCGCGTTGTCTGCCGGCAGCAATCGAATGACGAACTGTGTCGCCGCCTGCTTCAGCAGATCCAGATTCATCGTCATGCTGCCGCTCGTGTCGAGCATGACGACCACGGTGATGGGCTGGATGGCATTCTCGAAGATCGAGATCGCCACCTTCTTGCCGTTGTCCCAGATCTCAAAGTCGCCCTGCTCAAGGTCAGGCACCAGGCGGCCCGACGCGTCTGTGACCGTGGCGTAGACAGGGACCGTGCGGATGGCCGCACGAAAGGTCGGCTGTTGTTGGTCGTGCCTGGTGGCATCGACGGGTGCGGGCCACGTCGCCGCAGCCCACAGGCCCAGCACAGCGGTCGTCACCCATAGAGGTCGGCGGAGGCCCATACAGGTATCCTAAGCAAAAATGAGGCCCAACTGATGGCGCTTGTGGTATTTGACCTGGATGGCACGCTCGTGGACTCGCGGCAGGATTTGGCTGACAGCACGAATGCCGTCCTTCAGTCGTTTGGCGCGGCGCCGCTGCCGCTCGACCGCGTGGTGATGATGGTGGGCGAGGGCGCGCGGGTGCTCGTTCAGCGGGCCCTTGAGGCCGCCGGCTTGGACGCGGATCTGGACGACGCCCTGAAGCGATTTCAGGCTCACTACCGCACCCGGCTGCTTGCCACCACCCGGCCCTATCCCGGGATCAGCGACATGCTGGGCACGGTGGCGCCCGTGGCGACCCTGGCCGTGTTGACCAACAAGCCATTGGCCCCGTCACTGGAGTTGCTTGAGGCATTTGGCTGGTCCTCGCACTTCCTCTCGGTCGTCGGTGGAGACAGCGTCCTGGGGCGCAAGCCCGATCCGGCGGGCCTGCAGCACTTGATGTCACTGGCACATGCTGCCCCGGAGTCCACCCTGCTTGTGGGAGATTCGATGGTTGACGTCGAAACCGCCCGGCGAGCAGGCGCGGCCGTGTGCGTGGCCCGGTACGGATTCGGCAACGCGCGCGGCGACCTGCAACTGCGGGGGGACGAGTGGATTGCCGACACGGGGCATGACGTGGACCGCGCGGTTCGAGCCTGGTCGCAACGCTGATAGAATCGGGTCCATGCCGCGTTCCATCGCCATCCGGCTCTCCGTCGTTGCCGCCATCGTGTTGCTCGCGGCCAACCTTGGCCCTGCCGTCCAGTCCACCGCCGCCCAGTCCACCGCCGCTAAGCCTGGCGTGAGCAAGTCGGGCTTCATGTTCCTGGACTTCTGGTTCCTGGCCGGGTTCGACTACAACCCGTCGGATCCCTTCGACCCGTCCCCGAAGCAGGTCAAGAACACCATTCCCGCCACCATCCTGGCGCTCCAGGGCAAGAAGGTGGAGATCTACGGCAACATCCTGCCGCTCGACTACGACAGCTCCGGCACATCCACGTTCATCCTCAACGCGAGCGTTGATGCGTGCGGCTTCGGCGGCGTGCCCCGCATCAACGAGTGGATCTATGTGTCGATGAAGCCGGGGCAGAAGGCGAAGACCTACGGCGCGGGTTACGAGATCCTCGTGCGCGGTACATTCAGCATCGCCGAAGAGGTCGAGAAGGGTCGTATCGTCGGCCTCTACTCCATCGTCGCCGACAGCGTGCAGTGACAACCCTGCCGCTGCTCGACATCACCGGTCTCCAGAAGAGCTTCCTCTCGCCCGACGGCGAGAAGACGCTGATCGTTGATGTGCCGCGGTTCCAGCTTGCCGAGGGCGAGCAGGCGGCCGTTCGCGGGGCCAGCGGTTCGGGCAAGACCACATTCCTGAATCTCATCGCGGGCATTCTCCAGGCAGATAAAGGCACCATTGTGCTCGCCGGGCAGACGGTGACGACGATGTCTGAGAGCGGCCGCGATCGCCTGCGGGCCAAGACAATCGGATACGTCTTCCAGAACTTCAACCTGCTGCAGGGGTATACGGCGATCGAGAACGTCATGCTCGGCATGTTGTTCGGTTCGGGCGTAGACCGCGCCCGTGCGCAACAACTGCTGGACCGCGTGGGTCTGTCGCACCGTATCAACTATCGCCCTTCGCAGTTGTCGATTGGCCAGCAGCAGCGCGTGGCCGTGGCGCGTGCGCTGGCGAATCGTCCCAAACTGGTGCTGGCCGATGAACCAACCGGCAACCTGGACCAGCGTCACGCAGGCGAGGCCCTGGAGCTGATTCGCGAGGCGTGCCGCGAGAATGGCGCCGCGCTCCTGCTGGTCAGTCACGATCCGGCCGTGCTCGCATTGTTCGAACGGTCCGAGGATTTGGCAGACCTCAATCAGGCCGCGGCCGCACATGCCGCCGCCCCGGTGCACGCGGAGAACAGGACGGCATTGTGAACTTGATGTCCCTGGTTCGGCGCAGTCTGCGACAGCACGCGCTCTCGTCGTTTGTCACGATCGTGTCGGTCGGTCTGGCCGCCGGCCTGACGATGGCGGTGTTTGCGATTAACGCGCAGACCTACGACGCCTTCACGGGGGGCAAGGTCGGGTTCGATGCGGTACTTGGCGCGCGTGGGAGCCAGCTGCAACTCGTGCTCAATACCGTGTTTCACCTGGAGACGTCACCCGGAAACATTCCGTGGTCCCTCTACAAAGAGATCTCCGAAGACCCGCGCGTCACGCTCGCCATTCCGTACGCGGTGGGCGACAACTACCAGGGCTATCGCATCGTCGGCACCACGCAGGAGATGTTCACGAAATTCACCTACCGCGAAGGGCAGGGTTTTGTGCTGAAAACCGGCGGGCGGGTGTTCGACGAATCGAAGAAGGAAGCGATCCTCGGGCATTACGTCGCAGACAAGCTGGGTCTGGCCGTTGGTTCCACGTTCACGCCGTATCACGGGCTGCAGTTCAGCGAGCGCGAGAAACACCAGGATGAATACACGGTGGTGGCCGTCATGGAGCCCACCAACGGGCCGTCCGACCGTGTGTTGTGGATTCCCATTGAAGGCATTTACCGCATGTCGGGCCATGTGCTGCGGGGCGGCGGCAAACCGATCCGGGCCACGCCCGGGGAAGTCATCGCCGAGGAACACCTCGAGGTCAGCGCCGTCATGCTGAAGCTGCGCAATCCGCAGGCGGGGTTTCTGCTCAATCAGCAGATCAACCAGGTGGGGAAGGTGGCCACGTTCGCGTGGCCGATCGGCCGCGTGATGGCGGAGCTCTTCGATCGTATCGGGTGGGTGAGCCGTATCCTCACAATGGTGGCCTATCTGATTGTGGTGGTGGCGGCCGGCTCGATTCTGGCGAGCATCTACAACACGATGAACGAGCGGCGACGTGAGTTCGCGATTCTGCGCGCGCTTGGTGCGCGTCGCGCCACCGTCTTTTCGGCCATCGTCCTTGAAGCGTCCACGATCACCACGATCGGCGCACTCCTGGGATTCCTCGTGTACGGCGGCATCCTCGCGGCCGCATTTGTCATCGTCCGCGCCCAGACGGGTGTGGTGCTGGACGCGTTCAAGTTCGATCCCGCGCTGTGGATGACGCCCGTCGGCATGATTGTGCTGGGCGCGCTCGCCGGGCTGGTGCCGGCATTCAAGGCCTATCGCACCGACGTCGCCTCGAACCTCACCCCGCTGTCGTAACAGGGTGAGCGACCAACGCTGACTCGTCTAGTTCTTCCTGACAGTTCGATCGTGGGGGGCTCGAAGGTCGGCGACCTTGCCGAACAGCGCATCGGCTTCGTCGAAGAATCCTGTGGCGCCTCCGGCGATGTCAGTGAGCGCTCCATCTGGGAGCGGGCTCTGATCGGGCGGCGTCGTCGGCTTCGGCGTGCGAGGGCTCTGCGACGGTTTGGTCGGGCGAATGATCTTTGGCAAGGCTACGGCTCGTTTGTTGAGAATCGACATCCTACCAGAACGCGGCAGACCCTATCGCGATGGCAGTCGCGCGGACTTGCTCGGGATGACCTCGCGCTGCCTCACAAATTTCTGAGCGCGACGTTCGGTTCGACTCTGATCGCGCGGCGCGCGGGCAGATAGCAGGCGAGCGCGGCCGCCACCAGTAGCGGCCCGGCGGCAAGCGGTACAAACAGCGGGTCGAAATCGGCCAGCGGATTGACGAACAGTGGCTGCACCATCAATTGGAGAATAATCGCAGAGATTACGCCGAGGACAAATCCCTCGATCACGGGACGAAATCCGCTGCGCAGCACCAGCGCCAGGATGCGTCTTCGGTCAGCACCGAGGGCCATCCGCAGACCGAATTCACGTGTACGGCGAGTGATCACGTGAGAGAGCACGCCATATAGGCCGGTCATCGAGAGCATCAGCGTCAACAACGCCAGCGCCGCTCCCGTGCCGGTGACCAGTCGCATCACCGCCGCCTGTTGCGACCGTTCGGGGTCTGCCCGACCCGCAAATGAGATCGGCAGCTCCGGGTCCACCTTGCGCACCGTGGTGCGGATCACCGAGAGCGTCTCGGAGACGTCGAGCCGATGGCTACGCGCCAGAATCGACACCATGCCGAAATAGTGCTGTGCGAAGGGCGCGTAGATGACGTTCTCGACCTGTGCCGGTGACCGTGCACTCCTTCGGAGATCGAGGGTGTCCGTTGTCACGCCCACCACCCGATACGCGTTCGTGACCGAGGCTCCCGTGGCGTAGTCCTGGCCGCGTCCGACTACCACTTCATCAACGATGTCGGTACGGCCGAAGAGGGACCGCGCCAGCGACTCGTTCACGATGAGCACCGGCGCCTGGCCGGCTGCGTCATCGACGCCGAAGGCGCGTCCCGTCCGCAACGAGATGCCTCTGAGAGGAAAGGCTTCGGGGCTCAGCAGTTCGAGGTAGGCGGAGCTGCCGTCGTTGACCTTGGGCACCAACGGGCGGTCCGGCGGTGTCAGCGTCAACCGTAAGCCGAGGAATCGGGTGCGTAGCGCAACGCCATCAAGTCCGGCCTCGTTCTGCAACTCCCTGACGATCCGATCCGCGACCCCGCGAGCCGTGTGTTCGTCAACTTTCTGGATGCCGAAGGGCAGGTCCACCTGCGCGAGACCGACATCCGCCGAGGTTGAGAGTGCCTGGTGTTCGTCGACGACGGTACGCACACCGATCGCTGTCAGCAGGAACAGACACACTGATACCCACACTTGGAGAGCGATCAGATTGGCGCGACCGCGCCACCGCGGCACAACTCCGGTCCCGCCATCGCTCGACAGCATCGTCCTGTCACTGGAGCGCGTGAGCTGCAGGGCCGGCGCAAGGCTCGCGATGATGAACGCCAACAGCGCGAAGCCGCCCGCCGCCAGGAGCACGCTCGCGTCAACCTCGGGGTTGAAGTAGCGCGATGCCATGCCACCAGCCAGATCGTCTATGGCGCTGCGGATGAAAGTGAGAACGTACCTGGTGACGAGGTATCCGGCCGCGCCGCCGGCGCCTGCAACCATCGCGCCTTCGAGCAACTGATCGTTGACAACCCTCCACCGCGAGGCGCCCAACGCCCGACGCACGGCGAACTCATGACGTCGAGACGCGTTCCGTGACAGCGTGAGATTTGCCAGATTGGTGCACGCCACGAGCAGTATCAGTGCGGGCAGCGCGAGGATGACGATCGCCGACGTCGAGGTGATTTCCTGGTCTGGCAACTCGAAGGCGCGCGCGACCAGCGCTTGCCTCGGGCGAGGCACCGCCGAACGATCAAGCGGCGAGACTTTGTCCCACTCGCCCAGGAGCGGCGCGAGGCGGGACATCGCGAGGTCCGGTGTCATTCCTGGTGCCAGTCTCCCGACCACGGTCAGGCCGCGCCATTCACGTGACCTGAGGTCGGCCGTGAAATGTCGCGTCGAACCTGCCGGCGCGCTGGAGAGCGGCGCCCAGAGGTCTCGCGTTTGTACGTCGTAGCCCACGGTCAGGCCTTTGAAGGCTTCGGCCGCAACACCGACGATCTCAAACGGCCGGCCAGCCAGACGAATCGTGCGGCCGACAACGGCCGGATCGCCGCCAAATCGCTGACGCCACGTGGCATGAGACAGTACGACCACCGGCGGTGCGCCCGGCTGATCGTCGGCTGACTGCAGAAGGCGCCCCAGAGCCGGACGCACTCCGAGCACCGGGAAGTAGTCACCGCTTACGGCTTCCCCGGCCACGAGTTCAGCGCGCCCGTCGCCCGAAAGACCGGTCCAGAACATGGCGACGGAAGCCAGACCGAGGAACGGCGTCTGACCCGCTTGCAACTCGGCGAACTCGGGTCCGGAAAAATTGGCCGTGCGCTCGGCGACCTGACGAATCGTCACGATCTCATCAGAGTTCGCCAGGCCCACGGTGCCGCGATTGATGCCGAGAATCGCCGAGTAGATGGCGGTCGTCACGCTGATGCCCAGCGCGAGCGTGACGATTGAGAAGGCCGTGAAGGCCGGGGCCTGTACGAGCCGGCGAAGGGCGAGGTGCAAGCGCATCAGGTGCTGATTTTGATCGGCCGAAGCTGGTGGGTGGCAACGGTCGCAACGGCCACCGTGGCTCCGGGTTCTTGTGGACTTGCACGACCGTTCCAACATCGCCCGCCTTGAGCGGCGCGGCGCTCATGTTCGCGAATCATTAAGCAGGCCTCGCTAGAGGATACGCAGTGATCAGCCGCGGCGCAATCTCTCCGATGCTGACGTGCCAGATGGTGCGGACTTGCGGCCTCCGTCCGAGCGCGTCTGCGAGCACTTCCCAGCCATTGGGCCGAAAGCCGAACCGCTGAAAGAAGCCCTGGCGGCGCCGCCTTCGTGGTCCAGAGCAGACCCTATCCCAGCACGATGAATCCAAACGCGCGAGCGGCCTGGCCCAGAATCTGGTCATGCGTCGCCATCGTCAACGACTGATCCATGCGGTCTCGCCAAATCAGCGCCGTCGCCAAATGAAGGGCGCCCAGTGTTCCCAGCGCCAGCGGTAAAGGCTCGCTCGCGCGCGCCAGGATCGGGGGACGAAGCAGCACGAGATCGACGTCACGACAGGTCACGGTGTAAAGCTGCGGGCCGACACAGGACTACAGCTGAAGATTCCCGTCAGTTCTCCCCGACGCAACAGGTGCTCGCCCGGCGAGCAGCCGGCGAGGTCGCGGAAGTCGCGGACGAAGTGCGCCTGGTCGGCATAGCCGCACGTGGCGGCGGTGTGGGTACCCGGTGCAGGTGCGTCCGAGTCCTCGAGGATGCGCAGGGCGTGCTGAAAGCGGGTGATTCGCGCCAGGCGCTTTGGCGTTACTCCCACCGACTCGAGGAATTTCCTCTCGAGATGCCGCCGCGTGGTGGAGACGCCCGCGGCCACGGCGTCGATCGACACGAGACCTCGCCCGCGCGTGATGGCCTGCACGGCGCCACGCACCCGCGGGTCGATGCGGTCGGGCTCGATCCACTCCAGGAGCGTGTGCTGGACCCGCGTGACGGCTTCGTCGAGGTCGGCGGTGGAAGCGCGCACCTCCTGAAGCGCGCGGCTCAGCGGAGCCGCAAGCGCGCAGGCGGCTGCGTCGCCTCAAGGCGCGAGCACTCGGGCTTGAGGACCAGCCCGAGCTACGGCTACGGCTTCCGCTTGAACGAAAATGTCGTCGGCTTGGACGTGCCCCCGGCGCTGATCATCGCATCCATGCCGCCATCAGCGCGCTTCACGTAGCGAATCAGCTTCGGAAAATTGTGCGCCGGATTCTCGAACGTGGCGCTGTCAGCATCAATCTGTGTCAGCGTGAAGTCCGTCGCGGCACCGGCATTCGGCAGGGCGGTGTAGACGAGCGTGCCTTCACGCTCGGAGATGCACAGAAACTCAAACTCAGTCATCACGTTGCCGCGAAGGGTCCGGCTCGTCGCGATCATGCCGCCACCGGCGCCGGTGGACCACCGTTCTTCGATGCTGCCGGTGCCGGTCACACTGATCCAGTCGCCGGCGATCCACGCGGCGTCAGCAATCCTGGCTGGCGCGATGGGCGGGGCCGTCGACGCCGACGCGGGATCTTCGGGCAGCGGGTCGGTGGAACGCTGATACACCGTGCCAACTGCCCTGGACTGACCCGTGGCGGCGTCGCGCGTGCTCGTTTCAACCACGAGCGTGTCCGCCGAGACCGACCGGAAGCGATAGTCGAGCGGCGTGGCCGCACGGCTGGCGGCGCTGGCACCCGGCGCGAGCGTGCCGACAATCGAGTAACGCAGCACGTCACCAAGCCAGGTCATTGAGGCCACCTGCCCCGACTGCCCCATGCACGGCCGACTCGGACTGAGCACCGTGGCGTTACTCCCGTCGAGTGGAAAAACAACCGTGAGCGCGATCGCCCGGCCCCGGAGGGGTCGAACCAGCGCCATGCTCGTTCCCTCCGCGCGCAGCGCAAACCGATCGCCGAACACCGCACTGGGCGCGGCCGGCACAGTCGCAGGGGTGTCTTTGCTGGCCACCCAGGTTCCGTTCAGATTGGGAGGGGCCTGCTGGGCGAACATGGCGGCGCCGGCGCCGGCGCCGACGATGACGACGAGGGTGAGGGCGAGCACCTTGCGCATAGATTCGTCACTCTAGCGCGGACGACCGGGTCTGTCTTGAACGAATGCGACGTAGTTACGCTGTTTATTCGCCTTTCAAGCGTTGTTGGCGCTAGGCTGGGAGCGTGTCCAGACAACCAGCCGTGAAGGGCAGGGGTACTCCGGCGAACCCCAGTGGGCGGTTCGAGCGACTGGCTTTTGTCGAGGAGCTGGGCGACGAGCCTGACGAGGCCCGACCCGCGCGGCCCACCGAGCTGTTCAGGGATACCTCAAAGACCATTCTGGCCTTCAACGACAGTCCCGATGCGCCAATGGACGCGTCGGTCAATCCATACCGTGGGTGTGAACACGGGTGTATCTACTGCTACGCGCGGCCGTATCACGAGTATCTCGGCCTGTCGGCGGGCGCGGACTTTGAGAGCAAGATCTTCGTCAAGGACAATGCCGCAGCGCTTCTCCGCGAGGCTCTCTCGGCAAAGTCCTGGACGCCACAGGTGATTGGGCTCAGCGGCGTCACCGATCCCTACCAGCCCGTGGAGCGCAAACTCCGGATGACGCGCGCATGTCTCGAGGTGCTCGAGGAGTTCCGCAATCCCGTTGCTGTGATCACGAAGAACCATCTTGTGACGCGCGATGCCGATCTGCTGGCGTCACTGGCGCAACACCAGGCCGCGCAGGTATTCTCCAGGTGTTCGATCTCCATCGACGCAGGCTGGGCCTGACCGGGAGGCTGACGCTTTCCACTCACGCCTTCCGGCGCCCTGGCGGGAGCCAGCTGGACTTGTTCGGCTGACCCCGACTGCACAGGTGCGGCTCTTGCCGAACCTGTAGGATGAAGCCGGACATGGCAGTTCAGTGGGGAGAATAAGAACGATTGCGTGGCTCGCGTGTGTGACCGCCTCCGCGGCCGCGTGTGGCGATCCGTACGAAGGCGCCAGCGCCCTGCAGGCGGAGAAGGTCCAGCTCCAGCGCGAACTTGAAGGGCTGCGGGAGTCGGCGGCATTGCTCAGCGGCGGCGGGACCCTGATCCCGGAGTCCGATGTCGTCGTGTCTATTCACGAGGCACTCGTTCAGGAGTTGATTGCCCGGCGACTGCCCATCGACATGGTGGCTGCGCCATACCGGATCGCGCTCACCGCGGTGGATGTCGGCTTCAACGGCGCGCCCACCGTGCAACTGCGTGGCATGGTGACCCGGGACGGCCTGCCGGGGATCGGCGTGTCTGTGAAACTCATCGGGGCGTTGAGCGGCATCGACATCGACACCACCACGTTCACATTGCGGGCGAATATCGCCGCCGATCATCTGACCATTGAGTCGGAGGCCGGCGTCGGCGCGTTGTTCAGCGGCTCATCCCTGGATGACGTGGCCGAACTGCTTCGCCTGGAACTTGTGGCCCAACTGCCCGTCGTCGAAATCCCTGTCCGTGTGCAGCAGGACATCCTCATTCCGGCCATCACGGACGGGCCCGTGCAAATGGCCGGCGTGCGCTTTCCCGTGAAGGCGTCGGTTTCACGCGTGTTTGCGGCGAACGGCCGGTTGTGGATCGGTCTGCACGTCGAGGTCACTCAGGCCGGCAAGGGGGCTCAGTGATTCGCCGGAAGGTGACCACGGTGGTGGCGGTGTTGGCGGTGGTCGCGACGGTCGCGACGGCGCTGGTCATGGTCAGCCGGGCGCGCACGGGACGCAAGACCATCACGGCGTTGCAGGCAGACGTGGTCTCGCTCACCGCAGAGCGCGAGCAACTCCGCGCGGCCGTCGTCGGCGCGGTGAGCCTCGACCCCCGCCTGACCGGCGGACCCGACACGCCGCTGCGCATCGGCATCCCGACAGCGCTTGCGCACGCCGTGGTTTCGACGCTGGTCGACGGCATGACGGAGCACGTGTCGCTCACATTGGACAACCTGACCGTCCGGAGACAGGGTGAGGTGCGTCGAGTCGTGTCGCTCGGCGACTTCGACCTCACGCTTCGCGTCAAGCAGGTGAACGTCAAGCTCGGTGCCGGCGTGCCGGATCTCACGTTTGGTGGCAACCAGATGCGGCTGGCGTTGCCGGTCAGTGTGAAATCCGGCAGAGGATCAGCGGTGGTCGATTTCCGCTGGATCGCACGACGAATCAGCGGCGCGGTGTGTGGCGACATGTCCATGCTCGAGGTCGTCACCGGCACAGTGACGCCGGCGGTCTACCGCCTGGCCGGCACTCTTCAGCTGTCCACGACCGACGACGCGATCATGGTGACCCCGCGCCTGCCGGCGCTTCGGATTCGTGTGAGGGTGGTGCCATCCAGGGCCTCGTGGGATCTGATCCAGCAGACGCTGGACTCCAAGACCGGTTTGTGCGGATTCGTGATCGACCGCGTGAACATCCCCGAGACGCTCGAAGGCCTGCTGGCCAGGGGTTTTTCTGTGCGTCTGCCGATCGAGAAACTGAGGCCGGTGGCCGTGCCAATCGGATTCGCCCAGACACTGATGGTGCGCGGTACATCCGTGGAGATCGGCGTCAAAGCCGGCGGACTCATGATCACGAACGACATGATCTGGCTTGGGGCAGCTGTCACCCTTGTCACGCTACCGCTTCCCGCACCGGCGCCACCGCCGGCGGGTGGCCCCACGGGCGGCGGATCGTAGGTGGCGCCAATCCGGCTCCGGGTGTGCAATGCTGACGGCATGACTCGGCGACGTCTTGTGAGCAGTCTTGCGGTGGCGGCTGTCAGTGTGGCGACGTTCGTCGCGGTTCGTGGCGGCAGCCCGGATCCTGGTGCTCAACGGCGCAGCGCGCCCGTGCAGGCCTTCACCGTGGTCAACACGTATCCGCATGACCCTGGCGCGTTCACGCAGGGGTTGGTGTATGCCGACGGCGAGTTCTTTGAGAGCACTGGGCTGTTCGGCGAGTCATCGCTGCGGCGTGTGGAGATTGGCACAGGCAAGGTGCTGCAGCGCAAGGCGGTGGACGCCCAGTACTTTGCGGAAGGCCTGGCGCTCGTGGGCGATGCGCTGGTGCAGCTGACGTGGCAGAGCAAGGTCGGGTTTGTCTACGACCGCAAGACGTTCACCCAGCGCCGGACGTTTCAGTACCAGACGGAAGGGTGGGGCATCGCCTACGACGCGAAGGGCGGTCTGGTGATGAGTGATGGGTCTGACCGCCTCATGTTCCTCGATCCGAAAACCTACGGCGCCACGCGCACCATACGGGTAACCGACAACGGCCGTCCAGTGCCGCAGCTCAACGAACTGGAGTGGATCGAGGGCGAGATATGGGCCAACGTGTGGCAGACCGATCGCATCGCCCGCATCGCACCGGCCACGGGGGTGGTCAACACGTGGGTGGACTTTTCGACCCTGTGGCCGCAAGCCCGGCGCACCCCTCCGGCCGACGTGCTGAACGGCATTGCGTATGACGCCGTGGGCAAACGCATCTTCATCACCGGCAAGAAGTGGCCGCGGGTGTACGAGGTGAGAGCGCAGTAGTCCCCGGGGGTCCAGGGGTCGGACGGGAATGCGTACGTCGGCGGTACCGAAGTACGCAGTTCTTGCGAGATTACTTCGATCGTCCCATCGATTTCATCGGGTTCCTGATGGCACAGCGATTGATTGTCGTCAGGCGTGGGCGTGAAGCGGCTTGAGGACCTGGCGGCGTTTCAGTTGGCGGTCGAGTTCAAGCTGGAAGTGTACCGGCTGATTCGAGTGAACCCGGGTGCGAGCCGTGATTTTCGATTCCGGGCTCAGCTCTCTGATGCCGCAGCGAGTGTTGAGTCGTGCCTCGTTGAAGGCTGGCATCGGTACGTGGCGGGAGAGTTCGTGACATTTCTGCGATACGCGCGCGCGTCGCTTGCGGAAGCGGAACGCTGGCTTGGCGACGGCGTCGCTCGGGGATATTTCGAGCCACACGCCATCGCCCAAAGCCTCGACACTGCGGGCCGCTGCGGCGCCGCCCTCACAAACCTCCGCAAGAGCCTCGAACCGTTCACCGCGAGGAACCAGAAGAAATCTCGCAACCGCCCGTGACGACCCCAGGACCCCAGGACC
>ENA-ORBV01000927-ORBV01000927.1-microbial-mat-metagenome-genome-assembly--contig:-NODE-927-length-66677-cov-11.236682_pt1 | contig 66677 bp, 50 predicted proteins | sample MGYA00237777_ERZ505514 | MGnify/ENA primary metagenome ERZ505514 (study PRJEB26160, sample SAMN06269048) | microbial mat metagenome | isolation source: Oligotrophic lake microbial mat | place...
CCGGGCTCGGGGGAAAGGCGCGAATGTTCGAGCACATGGATGTGCGAGCTCGGCCGCTTCGCGGCTACGCCTTCGCTAAGCTCGGTCGCGCCGGCCCGAGACCGGCGAGCAGCGCAGGGAACTGAGCGAAGCGAAGCGCGATGCTCGGGTCGCCTTTCTTTTGGTTACTTTTCTTTACGTCGGGCTTCCTGCCCTCCGCCCTTCGGGCCGCCTGCGGCGTTCCGGCGCGCTCCTGCGCGCCTCGTGGCGAAGCAAAGATAAAGTGACTCGGCTGCCGCTTCGGCAGACGAAACCACGCGGAGAGCCAAAACAAGCGAGCGAAGCCAGAAAACTGGATTCCGGCCCAGCCAGAATCCCAACCTAACTCCCCACCCTCCGCATCGATTGCAACAAGCGCGCCGTCACATCGGGATGCCTTGGTGCGCAAGGCGGAATGACCAGGGTGGTGTATTCCTCATAACGCGCGCTGGCGAGTTGGCTCAGCGGCAGGTGCTCTGCGCGAAAGGTCTCGATGGGCAGGCGTGCGGCTTCATACAAGATCACTTCGTGGTCGGCTGGGTAGTCCAGCAGCAGCCGTTGAACCAGCTTGGTCAGCTCTTCCGTCACCGCATGAAAGCGCGTGCAGGCGAGATCGCCGGTGAGTGCGACTTGCCACAGCAACAACAAACTGCGGCTGTCAATTTGCCGATCTTCCACCAAGAATTGGGTCGCTTCCAGCGACTGCACGCCATGCCGACCGGGATCGATGCCGAGGTCGGCATACAAGCATGCTTCCGATGAAATGCCCGGCTCCATGCGTGCGCTGAAGCCTGCTTCGCGGGCTTTTCGGATCACCGCGTGCGGCACATCGGCGAACACGCCGGGATGGCCGTAGAACACGGCGCAAACACGCCTGCCGGCGCGCACCTCGGCCATGATCGCAGCGTCCATTTCCTGATACGTCTGCCGCCGATCCTTGCCTATCGCGTAGTGGACACGCAGGTCAATCACGTCGGGCCGCAGTTCGGCGATCATCGCGTGCGCTGCGCCGTCAGTGAGTACAAACACACGCTCGGCTTCTTCGATCTCCGACAAGCAGCGCGGGCTCAAGTGGCGGCCCAATTGAATGCCGCTACCTACCACGACCAAGCCAGATTCGGGCGTTTGAGCCACCACCAGCGAGGCGGCATCGACGACCCGATTGCGGCCACTGCGCTTGGCTTGATATAGCGCCAAGTCGGCGCTGCGCAGAATGTCTTCCAGCGGCGCCTGCGAGTCGGTAGCCGCACAGACGCCGTAGCTCAAGCTGTACTCGACCAGCTCATCCAAGATGCTGACAGACTGGATGCGCCGGCGCAGATCCTCAATCAGGAAGCGCGTTTGTTCGATGCTCGCATCCAGCAGCAAGGTGAACTCCTCGCCACCGCTACGGCCGATCACCGCCTGGGTCGGGAACACCGCGCGCACCAGTTGGCCCAATTCGCGTAATACGGCGTCACCCGCCGCGTGGCCATAACGATCATTGATCTGCTTGAAGCGGTCGATGTCGGCGACCACCGCAGTGAACGGTTTGCGCTCACGCCGGCAGCGCTGCTGCATGTCGCGGCCGAACCGCAAGGTGCTTTGATGGTTGTTGAGGCCAGTCAAACCGTCGCGTTCGGAAGCTTCGCGATAGCGTCGGCGTTCGATCACGGTGCGTGCGAGCAGCGATATCAGTAGCGCGGAGACCAGCAGCAGACTGAGCAGGCCGAGCCCCTGCAACCACTCGGTGCGCGAGCGCGCTTCAATCTCGATGCGTTGACGCTCTTGCTCGGCTTGCAGGCTGGAGATTTGCCGCTGTTTCGCTTGGGTGTCGAACTCAACCTGCAGGTAGGACAAGCGGCGCTTGCGGGCGTCTTTCTCCAGTTGTGCGCGGGCGGCTTGCGCCAAGCGAAGTTCAGCAAGTGCTTCGGAGGAGAGGCCTCGCGCTTCCGCGATCTCGCTCAGCAAGCCATGCGTCAGCTCAATGTTGTCCCACGCTTTTTGCGTTTCAAAGGTGGGCAATGCGCCTCGCAACAACGTGGTTGCTTCGCTTAATGAGCCATCGGCGCGCAACAGCGCCTCGGCCAGACGCACGTCGGTTTCCAACACGCCATTAGCGAAGCCGGCGGCGACAAAACGCTCACGCGCGCTCGTCAGCCACGTCGTCGCTTGGGTTGGCAGCGCCTGAGCCAGCAAAGACATGCCGACGCCTTTGTGGCCATCGGCGACAAACACCGGATCGCCGGCGCGACCGCAGGCATCAATCTGCTCTCGACGGACGGTCTCGGCTTGCGCACTCTGGCCAATCTCATCCAGGGCGACGCCGTAATCTGAAAGTGCCACGCAGACATCACGCGCATTGCCAGTGTGGCGGGCGGCAGCCAGCGATTGCTCGGCAAAGTCCAGCGCCGGCTTCTCTTCGCCGACGCGCAGATAAAGATACGAGGCCATACCGAGCAAACGCGGCTGCTGAGTATCGAGCGTATCGAGTAGGGCCAAGCCCTCTTTCAGGCGCAAAAACGCGGTCGGATAGTCGGCCACATTGGTGGTGACATTGACCGTAAGCGCCAACGCGCGAATGCGTAGATCGGGCAAGACCTCACGGCTAAGCAGCGAATCCGACAACGTCAGCGCCAGCTGATACTCGCCGGCCAAGGCGAGATTGCGCATCCTGACCAGATCCACACGGTAAGCCAGTTCAGCAGGCAAATCGCCGGACTCGGTCACCAGCGCTTCGATCAATTCAGCCGATTGCTGCCAAGGTGCGGTCGTGTTTAGTAACTCAATCTCGGTGACGCGTTGTTCAAGCGTGCCGTTTGCGGCCGACGCACCACTTGCAATGAAGCAAAGCGCCATCGCGATGCGCGCCACGGTCCGCATGGATGGTTGGCTGTGCTGCCGCCGCGTGAGTAGCGCTTCCGGCTAGCTGTCGTAAGCCTTGATGGTGCTGTTGGTGGAGTACTGGCCATCCTTCAACCCAGTCAGACGCTTGATTGTTTCGTAGTCCTTGTTCAGGAGCGCATCGCGTTCCTCACTAGTCAACTTGTAGCGAGCGATGACTGCGGCGGCGTCCTTCTTGTACTCGTCATTGAGCGCGGCATCGGCACCGAGTTGCTTCATCAGCTTCAAAAGATTCGACATTTCGACTCCCCAAATTGCTGTCTGGTTGGACACATTGCGTGGCAGGACCGAAAAGCCGCTTCGCCCAGCGTCGCAAATTATCACAAACCCAACTTTTTTAGCCTGCGTGGCGAACGCTTCCCTGTTTCAAAAGCGTTGGCCGCATCTCGTGTCGAGGATTTTTCCTACAGCACACGCCAGTATTTGCCGACAGCGGGCTCACACCTTCGTGGGATACTGTTGTTCTCGACCGCCAACGCCGGCGGCCCGACCAACAAACCCGTCGCAGCACTTGAGACCGCCCGCGGTCAGGCTGCGCCCACCCAACGATGAGGAATCCTGATGGACGACAACAAGAAGCGTGCTTTGGCTGCGGCGCTGACTCAGATCGAGCGCCAGTTCGGCAAGGGCGCGGTGATGCGGATGGGCGATCAAGTCGCCGAGATTACCGAGGTCATCAGCACCGGCTCATTGATGCTGGACATTGCGCTTGGTATCGGCGGCTTGCCGAAGGGCCGAGTGGTGGAAATTTACGGCCCGGAATCGTCCGGCAAGACGACGCTCACGTTGCAGGCCATCGCCGAATGTCAAAAAGTGGGTGGCGTCTGCGCCTTCATCGATGCCGAGCATGCGTTGGACCCGGTATACGCCACCAAGCTTGGCGTGAAGGTCGAAGACATGCTGGTGTCGCAACCGGACACCGGCGAACAGGCGCTCGAGATCGCCGACATGCTGGTGCGCTCCAATGCGGTCGATATGGTGGTGATCGATTCAGTTGCCGCACTCACACCCAAGGCCGAAATCGAAGGCGAGATGGGTGACCAGTTGCCCGGCCTGCAAGCCCGCTTGATGAGCCAAGCGCTGCGCAAGCTGACTGGCAATATCAAACGCAGCAATTGCTTGATCATCTTCATCAACCAGTTGCGCATGAAGATCGGCGTGATGATGCCCGGCCAAAGCCCCGAGGTGACCACCGGCGGCAACGCGCTCAAGTTCTATGCCTCGGTGCGTTTGGACATCCGCCGCATCGGTGCGATCAAGAAGGGCGAAGACATTATCGGCAACCAGACCAAGATCAAGGTGGTCAAGAACAAGCTGGCGCCGCCGTTCAAGCAGATCGTCACCGAGATCATCTATGGAGAAGGCATTTCGCGAGAGGGCGAGATCATCGACATGGGTGTCGAAGCCAAGCTGGTCGACAAAGCCGGTGCCTGGTACAGCTGTGGCGGTGAGCGCATTGGCCAAGGCAAGGAAAACGCACGCCAATATCTGAAGGATCACCCGAAGCTCGCGCAGGAACTCGAAGTAAAACTGCGCGAGCTTTACGTTCCGAAGGTCGCGGAGCGTGAAGAGGCTGAGGAAGCCTGAGCGAAGGTTCGCTGAACGGTGGAAGCGCGCACGCCAAGCAAAGACTGCTGGCTGCGCGCAGTTGCCGCGCTCAATCGGCGCGAGCACTCGCAGCGTGAGCTGACCCGCAAACTGCGCGAGGGCGGATTCGAGGACGCTGTGATCGCTCCGGTATTGGAGCAGCTGATCGAACGTGGTTGGCTCAGCGACAGCCGCTACGCAGGCGCACTGGCGCGGACGCGTGCCGCCAGTGGCCAAGGGCCGCGCCGCATTCACGTCGAATTGGCGCGGCAGGGCATTACTGCCGAGAATACCGAGGCGGCCTTGGCTTCCTGCGACGGCGACTGGGCGGCGCAAGCACGCGCGCTGGTGGTTCGCCGGTTTGGCGAAGCGGATCTACGCGGCGCTCCTAACGAGCGCAAGGCGGTCGATTTTTTGTTGCGGCGCGGGTTCGACATGAACGTGGCGCGGGATGCCTTGCGGGAAGCTGAGTGAAGTGATTGCGCGCGAACCGCCTCGCCCCCCATGCTTTGCCGCGTCGCAGCAATCGCTCTCTCACCTTACAAAGCCATCAACGCCGCCGTCCATGAAAACCAGCGCCGACATCCGCAACGACTTTCTTGCGTTTTTTGAGTCCAAAGGCCACACCGTGGTGGCGTCGAGCCCACTGGTGCCTGGCAACGACCCATCGTTGTTGTTCACCAACGCCGGCATGGTGCAGTTCAAGGACGTGTTCCTGGGTGGCGAGAAGCGCAGCTACCGCCGCGCCGCGAGTTCGCAGCGGTGTTTACGCGCCGGCGGCAAGCACAACGACCTGGATTCAGTCGGCTACACCGCGCGGCACCACACGTTTTTCGAGATGCTGGGCAACTTCAGCTTCGGCGACTATTTCAAGCAGGACGCCATTGCGTACGCGTGGGAGTTACTGACAAGCGTCTGGCAGATTCCTGCCGAGCGATTGTTGGTCACCATCTATCACAGCGACGACGAAGCGTTTGACATCTGGCACCAGCAGATCGGCATCCCCAGCGATCGCATCATTCGCATTGGCGACAACAAGGGCGCGCCGTATGCGTCCGACAATTTCTGGCAGATGGCGGACACCGGCCCGTGCGGCCCGTGCAGCGAGATTTTTTATGACCACGGCGCGCACATCGCCGGTGGTCCACCTGGATCGCCGGATGAAGATGGCGATCGTTTTATCGAAATATGGAACAACGTGTTCATGCAGTTTGATCGCCAGCCGGACGGCAGTCTGGTTCCGCTGCCCGCGCCCTGCGTCGACACCGGCATGGGTTTAGAGCGCATCTCGGCGATCCTCCAGCACGTCCATAGCAACTACGAAATCGATCTGTTTCAGACTCTCATCGGCAAGGCCTCTGAGCTCACCCACACCGCTGATCTTGAGAACAAATCGCTGCGCGTCATCGCCGACCACATTCGCGCATGCGCATTCCTGATTGTAGATGGCGTGTTGCCCAGCAATGAAGGCCGAGGCTACGTGTTGCGGCGGATCATCCGGCGGGCGTTACGACATGGTTGGATGCTGGGTGTGCGCGGTGCGTTTTTCCATCGCATGGTCGAGCCGCTGGTGGCGCTGATGGGCGCGGCTTACCCTGAGCTGATTGCCAAGCGCGATCTGGTCGAACGTGCGTTGAAGGCGGAGGAAGAGCGATTTGCGGAGACCCTGGATTCGGGGATGAAGATTTTCAATGAGATCGCCCCGCGCTCAGGCGCGATGATCGCCGGTGACGACGCTTTCAAGCTCTACGATACCTACGGATTTCCGGTCGACCTCACCGCCGATATGGCCCGCGAGCGCGGCTTGTCCGTCGACATGGCTGGCTTTGAAGCGGCCATGAAGCAGCAACGCGAGCGTGCCCGCGAAGCCAGCAAGTTTGCGGCAGCGGGCAACCTGCCATCCGAGCTGGTCGCGCGTTTGCATCCCACCCAGTTTGTGGGTTACGAAGGACTGGACGACGACGGCTGCCGCATTGTGGGTCTGATGTTTGAGGGCCGCCGTGTGGAACGCATCGATGCTGGCGACGAAGCCGTCGTACTGTTGGATCGGACCCCGTTTTATGCAGAATCGGGCGGGCAGGTCGGTGACTCCGGCGTCTTGCTAGATGCCGCGGGTGATCGTTTCGAAGTCAGCGACACACTGAAGTTCTCGGCGGCGTTTCATGGTCATGTCGGGCGACTTGCAAGCGGTACGCTGAAGCTGGGCGCACGCGTGTCAGCGCGGGTGAATGCTGAGCGTCGGCAAGCGGTGGTGCTCAATCACTCAGCCACTCATTTGCTGCATGCCGCGTTGCGGCAGGTGCTCGGCGATCACGTTTCGCAGAAGGGCTCACTGGTGGCACCCGACCGGCTGCGCTTCGACTTCGGTCACTTTCAACCCATTGCGAGTGGCGATCTGGCGCAGATCGAAGTCTTGGTCAACCAGCAGATTCGCGCCAACGCCGAAGCCGAGGTGCATCACATGGGCATGCAAGAGGCGATCGAGTTTGGGGCGATGGCGTTGTTTGGCGAAAAGTATGGCGAGCACGTGCGTGTGTTGAAGATGGGCGAGTTTTCCACTGAGTTATGCGGCGGCACCCACGTGCATCGCGCCGGCGATATCGGTCTGCTCAAGATTGTTTCCGAAGGCGGCATTTCTTCGGGTGTGCGGCGAATCGAGGCGGTGACTGGCGCGGGCGCTTTGGCCTATGTCGCTGACGAGGAGCGCCGCTTGGATGAGGTAGCGCGCCTGTTGGGCGGTAACGCTTTGGATGTCGTCGACAAACTGCGGCAAGTATTTGATCGGCAAAAAAAGCTGGAGAAGGAAATCGAGTCGTTCAAAGCCAAGGCATCGGCTGCGGCGGCCAACGACCTCGCCAGCAGCGCCTTGAACGTCAAAGGCGTGTCGATAGTCGCCGCCCGCCTGGAAGGACTGGATCCAAAAGCACTTCGCGACAGCGTCGATCAGCTAAAGAGCAAGTTGGGCAATTCAGTGATCGTCTTGGCGGCGGCAAGCGCAGGCAAAGTGTCGCTGGTGGCAGGCGTGAGTGGGACGGCTTCTGGTCGAGTGAAGGCGGGAGAATTGGTGGCTCACGTTTCCGCGCAGATCAATGGCAAAGGCGGTGGTCGGGCGGACATGGCTCAAGGTGGCGGCGACGATGGGCCTGCACTGTTGGCTGCGTTGGCGCAGGTGCCGGACTGGATTGCTGCCCAGTTACTTTGATCGCTGAATGCGAGATCTTGTGACGGTCTTCATTGCAGGACTGCAACTGCATCGCTAGTATCGAGCCGTCATCACGCTGACCCGTTGGCGTGACGCGAAGGAATGCCGGCATCGCGGGAGGCGATGCGTAACGCGAGCAGGCGGAGGGCCTGCTCGCCAAGGAGGCGCCACATGCTCATTTTGACTCGCCGCGTGGGTGAGACTCTGGTCATCGGTGACCAGGTCACGATTACGGTGTTGGGGGTAAAAGGCAACCAGGTTCGGGTCGGCATCAATGCGCCGAAGGAAATTCCTGTGCATCGCGAAGAAATCTATCAACGCATTCAGCGCGATAGTGTGGCGGCAGCAGCGCCAGTGGCCGATGAACGTGAGGAGTCGACGCCGCGCTGAAGCAGGCACTGCGTCGCATTTGATGGGTGCGTGTGTCGAGACCCCCGGATCGCGTTTAAGCGCGGGTGGAGATCACCTGTTTACTGCGCAGAGCCCGGCCGGTAAACTTGCGGGTCTGCCGAGGCCTGACCACAGGTGAGGCAGGATTACGATGGAGTGGTGCCCGAGCGGCCGAAGGGGCTCCCCTGCTAAGGGAGTATAGGGTCAAAAGCTTTATCGAGGGTTCGAATCCCTCCCACTCCGCCACCCTAGCAGGTGGCGTTTTTCTTTCGATTCCCGGCCCGCGCGCGGCATCGCGCGGGCGTTCGGCCGAGGCACAAACCTGCGGTTTGCGAGCGCCTCGGCCTCTCCCCACTCCGCCACCCTAGCAGGTGGCGTTTTTCTTTCGATTCCCGGCCCGCGCGCGGTATCGCGCGGGCGTTCGGCCGAGGCACAAACCTGCGCTCCGCAAGCGGCCCGGCTTCGCCCGATCCGCGTATTGCACCGCACTGACGCCAGCATGTTTCGCAAGCCGACCATGCGTGAGCGGCGCCAGCCCATACGTGTGATCCCACACCGACAAACGTCAACAAAATGCACATGCTAGGTGCGGCAGTGGCGTGACGAACTGAGTGTCATGCGGACCTCGGCGAGCCAAGGTTTGCAAGTCGCTGCTGGATTTGAGCCGACTTCTAAGCATCGAATTGAGCGGACGACAATTTCACTGGATCCGCGGATCAGATCGAATGATCTGCTTTCACCCGCCCGAGGCGACCTTCAATGGCGATGATGTACAGCCGAAAAAAAATGCTCTGGACAATCGTCATCACGGTGCTGGCTACCAGTCTCGTGCTGGTGCTGTCCTTGAACTTCGTGACCTCCGAGAAGGCTGTGGAGCGCGAGGTGGTACATCGCTATGCGGTGTCAGACCCGCAGTTCCGGCGCGAAATGTCGGTCCTGTTGGGGCCGGCTATTGTTGGCGGCAACCGCGTCAAGGCGTTGCAGAACGGTAGCGAAATTTTCCCGGAGATGCTGCGGGCCATCCGTGCAGCGCAGACGTCGATCACGTTTGAGACCTACATTTACTGGTCAGGTGAAATTGGCAAGGAGTTTTCAGAAGCGTTGGCTGAGCGCGCTCGCGCAGGGGTCGCAGTCAACGTCATCATCGATTGGGTTGGCAGCGTCAAGATGGAGCAGTCGATGCTGGATGCGATGCAGGAGGCTGGCGTGCAGCTGCATCGCTATCGCCCACTGCATTGGTACAACTTGGGCCGCATAAACAATCGCACTCACCGCAAATTGCTGGTTGTGGATGGACGCATCGGGTTTACGGGCGGAGTGGGCATCGCTGACCAGTGGAGGGGCAACGCTGATGATCCTGAACATTGGCGCGACACGCATTTTCGGATCGATGGTCCGGTGGTGGCGCAGATGCAAGCGGCATTCAATGACAATTGGATCAAAACCACCGGGCAAGTGCTGAACGGCGCGAACTACTTTCCGGCTCTGCAACCGCAGGGCGATATGGATGCACATGTGTTTGTCGCATCGCCGGCAGGCGGTAGCGAAAGCATGCATCTGATGTATTTGATGGCCATCGCCGCTTCCGCGCAATCAATCGACCTCGCGGCGTCTTATTTTGTGCCCGATCCATTACTGATCGAGGCATTGGTTGCCGCGCGTCAGCGCGACGTTCGCGTGCGCATTCTTTTGCCCGGTCCGCATATCGACTCCCTCACCGTAAAGATTGCCTCCAAGGCCGATTGGGGCGCGCTGTTGCAAGCCGGCGCAGAGATCCACGAGTATCAGCCGACCATGCTGCACACCAAACTCCTGGTCATCGATAATGAACTGGTCTCGGTGGGCTCAACCAACTTCGACATCCGTTCGATTCGGCTCAATGACGAAGCCAGTCTCAACGTCTATGACCGCGTATTTGCCAGCCAAATGACGGCGGTGTTCGAGGCCGATCTGTTGGCGGCGGAGGCGTATTCCTATGCCCGCTGGGAGAGCCGTCCCTTCCGCGAAAAGTTCGCCGAAAAGGTCATATTGCCAATCAAATCGCAGCTTTGATTGGCTGGATCTGGATTGGTTAGGTCACGAGCGCCGAATCGGCGCACGCCGATCCCCGGCCAGCAACCAAATTAATTCCGCTTCAAACGCGATTCCGTACCACCTGACGCAATGGAGTTTTGAACATGACCACCACCATTTACGATGCTTTACGCGAAAGTCACGAGATTCAGCGCGGCTTGTTTCGCAAGCTGCTGCGTAGCAAACCGGGCAGCCAGGAGCGCGTTGATCTATTTACCCAGGCGCGCCACGAATTGGCAGCGCATGAAGCCGCTGAGGAGCGCTACCTGTATGTGCCAATGATGATGCACGACATGGGACTTGCCGCCAGTCGGCATGCACTGCACGAGCATCATCAGGTCGATGAGTTGGTGGAGGACTTGCAGGCGCTGGACTCGGAAGGCGAGGCTTGGATCGAGAAAGCCAAAGAACTGTCGCACGAAGTCCACCATCACCTGCGCGAGGAAGAGAAGAAATTCTTCCAAGTGTCCGGAAAGCTGCTGACTGATGCGCAGAAGTTGCGGCTTGGAGGCCAATATCGCCGCGATTATGTGCGAATGCACCGGCTATTGGCGGACACCTAACGCCGACGTTTTTGCATCACTTCGGCGGCACCTCGGATTCTTTTTCGCGGCGTCCGGGCTAGCCAAATCTGGAGATCGATCCGGCGCAGAAAGGTACTGCGCCGGACCATTGGACATCAATGTCCCACTTTCAACTCAAGCCAGATCGAAGCGATCGTTGTTCATCACTTTGTTCCAAGCGACGACGAAGTCACTCACAAACTTGGCCTCAGAGTCGCCCGTCGCATAGACCTCGGCCAGCGCCCGCAGCTGCGAGTTCGAGCCAAATACGAGGTCGACGACCGTGCCTGTCCACTTCGCTGCTCCCGTCTTGCGATCAAGCCCTTCCAGCACTTCGTTGTCGGCGGCCGAACGCTGCCAGCTCGTATTCATGTCGAGCAGATTCACGAAGAAGTCGTTGCTGAGGGTTTGCGGGCGATGGGTGAATACGCCGTGCTGGGTCTGCCCAGCATTTGCATTCAGCACACGCAGGCCGCCGACCAGCACGGTCATCTCGGGCGCGGTCAGCTTGAGCAGATGTGCTTTGTCGACCAGCAACTCAGCCGTCGCACCTTCGGTGCCTGAGCGCGCGTGGTTGCGGAAGCCGTCGGCGACCGGCTCGAGCACAGCGAAAGACTCGACGTCTGTCTGATCCTGTCTGGCGTCGGTACGGCCCGCAGAGAAGGGCACCACCACATCGTGGCCTGCGCGCTTCGCGGCGGCTTCAATTGCCGCGCAACCACCAAGCACGATCAGGTCGGCCAAGGAAACCTTCTTGCCGTCGGTCTGGGCGCCGTTGAAGTCAGCTTGGATCGCTTCCAGCTTCGTCAGAGTTTGCGCGAGCTCGGCCGGTTGGTTGACTGCCCAATCCTTTTGCGGGGCGAGGCGAATGCGTGCGCCATTGGCACCGCCACGCTTGTCGCTGCCGCGAAAAGTTGAGGCAGAGGCCCATGCGGTGCTGACCAGTAGCGAAATCGGCACGCCAGTAGCGAGGATGCTGGCCTTGAGCGAGGCTATGTCAGTGGCATCGACCAAGGCATGATCGACGGCCGGGGTCGGGTCCTGCCAGATCAGCACTTCCGATGCCACCAGCTTGCCGAGGTAACGCGCACGCGGCCCCATGTCGCGATGGGTGAGTTTGTACCAGGCGCGGGCGAAGGCGTCGTGGAACTCCTGTGGATTGGCCAGAAAGTGGCGTGAAATCTTTTCGTAGGCCGGGTCCATGCGCATGGCCATGTCGGCTGTGGTCATCATCGGCGCGTGCCGCTTGCTTGGGTCATGCGCGTCCGGCACGGTGGTCGCGGCGGCGGGGTCTTTTGGCTTCCATTGGTTGGCGCCGGCCGGGCTCTTGGTGAGCTCCCACTCGTAACCGAAGAGAGTTTCGAAGTAACTCATGTCCCACTGGGTAGGCGTCGGTGTCCACGCACCCTCAATGCCGCTGGTGATCGCATGCACGCCTTTGCCGCTGCCGAAGCTGTTTTTCCAGCCGAGGCCTTGTTCCTCGATGCTCGCTCCTTCCGGCTCGCGTCCCACCTGCGCCACGTCGCCAGCGCCGTGCGCCTTGCCAAAGGTGTGGCCGCCAGCAGTGAGTGCCACGGTCTCGTAGTCGTCCATGGCCATGCGGGCAAACGTTTCGCGGATGTCGCGCGCAGATCCGAGCGGATCCGGGTTGCCGTTGGGGCCTTCCGGATTGACATAGATCAGGCCCATCTGTACCGCGCCCAGCGCGTTGGCCAGTTCGCGGTCACCGCTGTAGCGCTGGTCACCCAGCCAAGTGGTTTCCGGGCCCCAATAGATCTCGTCTTCCGGTTCCCAGATGTCAGCGCGACCGCCGCCGAAGCCAAAGGTCTTGAAGCCCATTGAATCCATCGCGACGTTGCCAGTGAGGATCAGCAAGTCGGCCCATGACAACTTGCTGCCGTATTTCTGTTTGATCGGCCACAGCAAACGGCGTGCTTTGTCCAAATTGCCGTTGTCAGGCCAGCTGTTCAGCGGTGCGAAGCGCTGCGCGCCGGTGCCGCCGCCGCCGCGACCGTCATGGATGCGGTAGGTTCCTGCGGCGTGCCAGGTCATGCGAACGAAAAACGGGCCGTAGTGACCATAGTCGGCCGGCCACCAGTCCTGCGAATTGGTCATCAGCGCGGTCAGGTCCTGCACCACCGCATCAAGGTCGAGCTTCTGGAACTCTTCGGCGTAGTTGAACGACTCGCCCATGGGGTCGGACTTGGCAGACTGCTGATGCAGGATCCGCAGATTCAGCTGATTTGGCCACCAGGTCGTGTTGGCCGGGGCGCCAGAAATGGTGTGGCTGCCAGTGCCGCCTGAAAACGGGCATTTGGATTCGGTTGTCATGCTTATCTCCCTGGATTGATTACAAATGGCTGCCGGAACTAAGCGAACGATTTCGCCCGCCGACCAGCAAAACCCCCGCGTGAGATCGGTGTCGACGCAGCCGCTGGAGATCGTTTCGAACAGCTGCCCACGCATCCTGGCTGTGATCGCTCAGCGCGCCGGCAACGGTGAAAAGCCTCTTCCAAGTGACCTTGCTCTCTGTTTGTGACGCGAAGCTTACGTGCGTATTATCTATGAACGAAATCGATTGTTTGACTTGCTGCAATTGATATTGCCTATTGGAGCGCAGAACGCTTCGAGAGTTCGATCTTGCCAATCTGATTGCGATGCACTTCGTCAGGACCGTCGGCCAGACGCAGGCTGCGCGCATGAGCGTAGGCGTAGGCGAGCGGAAAGTCATCGCTCATACCAGCGCCACCGTGGGCTTGTATTGCCCAGTCAATGACCTGGCAGGCCATGCTCGGCGCAGCGACTTTGATCATCGCGATTTCCTGCAAGGCGGCACGATTGCCAGCCTGGTCCATCTTCCATGCTGCGTGCAAGGTCAGTAGCCGGGCCTGGTCAATCCGGATACGGGATTCGGCAATGCGCTCAAGGGTGACAGTTCGGTCACCAATGTTGCGGCCGAAGGCCTTGCGGCTGCTGACGCGGCGACACATGGTCTCCAAGGCGCGTTCGGCGAGGCCAATGAGTCGCATGCAGTGGTGGATTCGTCCCGGTCCGAGGCGGCCCTGTGCAATCTCAAAGCCGCGACCTTCGCCAAGCAGAATGTTGCTCGCCGGCACGCGCACATTCTCAAAGGCCATTTCGGCGTGGCCATGCGGCGCATCGTCGTAGCCGAACACCGGAAGATGGCGAAGCACGCGCACGCCGGGCGTATCCATAGGCACCAGGATCATGGATTGCTGACGATGACGGTCGGCGCTGTCCGGGTCAGTCTTGCCCATGAAAATAATGAGCTTGCAGCGTGGATCGTTGGCTCCGGAAGTCCACCACTTGCGACCATTGATGAGGTAATGGTCGCCGTCACGCTGGATGGTGGAGGCGATGTTGGTGGCGTCGCTTGAGGCGACGTCCGGTTCGGTCATCGCAAAGCAGGAGCGAATCTCGCCGGCCAACAAGGGCGCCAGCCAGCGTAGTTTGTGTTCCGGGCTGCCATAGCGCTCGAGAACCTCCATGTTGCCGGTGTCCGGAGCGCTGCAATTGAATACTTCCGGTGCGATCGGCGAGCGGCCCATTTCTTCGGCAAGCGGCGCGTAGTCGGCGTTGTTCAGGCCAGCGCCGTGCTCGGAGTCGGGCAGAAAAAGATTCCACAGCTGTTCGTTGCGCGCATGCGCCTTCAATGCTTCGATGATTCGCGTCGCTTTCCATGGATTGCCAGTGCGGCGATTGGCCTCCACTTCAGCAAAAAACGTGGCCTCGTTCGGGTAAACGTGGGTGTGCATGAACACGCGCACCCGTTCCAGCAATCCACTGGCACGCTCGGAATAGGTGAAATCCATGGCGAAACTCCGCTGCGATTCGGGTTGCCAGACTATCGGATAAGGTCCGCCGCATGCGACGCTAGCCGCATTCCCATGCCTTGGAGCAATGCCATGACCGTGTGTCCCATCGCTCTTGCAGTGGGTTGCAAAAAATGCCCGGTGTTTTCAGTGTGCCCGCTGACCACAGTGATCGGCGACCAGGTGAAAGAAGCGCCGGAAGCAAAGTCAGCGTCGAAGTCGACGGGCAGACGCAAGTCCAAGTAGATCCGGGTCCAAGGAGATCCGGGTCCAAGGAGATCCGGGTCCAAGGAGATCCGAGTCCAGGTAGATCCGGGTCCAAGAAGATCCTAGTCCAAGCAGATCCGAGTCGAATTGGACGCGAGTCGAAGCAGCACGCTATTCCCTGATTGGCTTGCTGCGGTCGGCGACGGGTTCGCCGCTCAGCTCAGGTTTGCGACTGATCCACGGATGTAGCAGGGTCGCGGCTAAAATGATTGCGACGCCCACGTAAAAGGCCCCATTCAGATCACGCTGCTCATTGAGAAGGACCGCCGCCAGTGCAACGGCATAAACCGGCTCCAGATTCACCGCGAGCTGCGCGCCAAACGCGCTCATATGGCGCAGTGCGATAAGCGAAAGTGCGAACGGCAAAAGCGTGCATGCGAAGGCCAATAGCAGCAGCAGCACGATGTCGTGTTGGGTGGGAATCTGCAGCAGCGATGTCTCACCTGCCCAGCCGAGCAGCACCAGCAGCGGCGCGACCAAGGTCAGGAATGCGGTGCCCGCAGCGAGCTCGACAAAGGTGACTGTCAGCGCATCGGCGCGCTCGACCAGGCGTTTGTTCAAGGCGCCGAAAAATGCGACCAGGATGGCCGACAGCACGCCAACCGCGATGCCCAGGCGCATCTCCGGCGGCACGCCGCCAACCACCAGCGCCACGCCGGGGATCACCGCCACTCCCAACATCAATTCGCGCGGCTCAAAGCGCTTGCCTGCAAGCCATGGCTCGATCAAAGCCAGAAACACCGAGGCCGTGGCCATGCACGAGGCGGCGACCGAAGCATTGGCAAGCTTGATCGAGCCGTAAAACGTCAGCCAATGCAAGGCCACCAGCACGCCAACAAAGCAGTAGGCCGCGAACAGTCGCGGCGATAGCGCGCGCATCCCGCGCCAGACGGTTGGCAGCAGCGCCAAGGCGGCGATCACCAGCAGCATGCGCCACCAGACCAGGGCCAGCGCGGACAAGGTGATGAGCTTGCCAATAATCGCGGTGACGCCCCACAGCAATACGCAAAAGTGGATTTGCCAATAGGCCTTGGCCGTGGCTGATATGGGCATCACAAAGATCTGCGAAGGATGGCTCAAAGGTGGCGGGCTAAATGGCCCGAAAGGTGGCTGCTTCAGCGGTTGCGAGGAAATCGCTGCAGATTGGCCAGTTGTCGCCACTGAGCCCGCTCGGCTCGGCAATCGCTGCCGCCTTCGGCGAAGTCGCGACAAACCTGCGGCCGGCGCGCGTAGATGGTGCATCGAAAGGTGTCGCGATCAAGCGCCACACACCAGCCGTCATCGGCCTTGGCCATCACGCTGAGACCGTAGGCATCCACCGCGATGAACTGCGACGGCGGATCGTCTTCAGGCATCAACAAGACGGGCAGCAGGCAGCAGCAGGCTTGGCAGTTGCTGCACAAAAGTGGCGCGGATTCGGGAGCGAGCGGCGGCATGGGCGCGCATTCTCCCATGGGAGTGTGCAATGCCGGGCTGGGAGGGCCACGCTCTTGCGCGGCTGCTTTGACTAGTCGGCGTACGCAACAGCGGCGCCGCAGGAGCGGCAACCTCTACTATTTGCCGCGGTAGCGCGCGCATTCTGCCTTTCTCCGCGACTCTTCGTTGAGCGGTTGCTACTGGACCAGCCCATATGTGCCGCGGGAAAACAGCGAAACTCACCAGGTGTCTGAGCGAGAGCAGGCCGCTCCGGGTTACCTTGTGCGTCTTTCCAATTGTATTTTGACGCCATGAACAACCCCACCGACGCCCCCAGTACTCTGCGTTTTCAAGACTTGGGCCTGGCCTCACCGCTGTTGACGGCATTGGCGGAGGTTGGCTACGAGGCGCCAACGCCCATTCAGGCCGCCACCATTCCGCCCTTGCTGGAAGGTCGCGACTTGCTCGGCCAAGCGCAAACCGGCACCGGCAAGACGGCCGCTTTCGCTCTGCCCTTGCTGTCGCGGTTGGACCTGTCGAAAACCAAGCCGCAGGTTTTGGTGTTGGCGCCGACGCGCGAGTTGGCGATCCAGGTCGCCGAGGCGTTTCAGCGCTATGCCGCGCATATGCCGGGATTTCATGTCCTGCCGATCTACGGTGGTCAGAGCTATGGCCCGCAGTTGTCGGCGCTAAAGCGCGGTGTGCACGTGGTCGTCGGCACGCCGGGACGCGTGATCGATCACCTCGACCGCGGTTCGCTGGACCTGTCGCAACTGTCGTGTCTGGTGCTCGATGAGGCCGACGAAATGTTGCGGATGGGCTTTATTGACGATGTCGAGGCGGTGCTGAAAAAGACCCCGGAAACGCGGCAAGTGGCATTGTTCTCGGCCACCATGCCGACCGCTATCCGTCGCATCGCGCAGACCTATCTGCGCAACCCGGTCGAGATCGCGATCCAGTCCAAGACCACCACCGCGATCAATACCCGTCAGCGCTACTGGATGGTCGGCGGTTTGCACAAGCTTGACGCACTCACGCGCATCCTGGAGGCGGAGCCTTTCGAGGCGATGATTGTGTTTACCCGCACCAAACAAGCGACTGAAGAATTGGCCGAGAAGCTCTCGGCGCGTGGCTTTTCCGCTGCAGCGATCAACGGCGACATCCAGCAAGCGCAGCGCGAGCGCACCATTCAGCGCCTGCGCGATGGTCAACTCGACATTCTGGTGGCCACCGATGTGGCGGCCCGCGGGCTTGACGTTGAGCGCATCAGCCATGTCGTCAACTACGATGTGCCTTACGACACCGAAAGCTACGTACACCGGATCGGTCGTACCGGTCGCGCCGGTCGCAGCGGCGAAGCCATCCTGTTCATTGCGCCGCGCGAGCGCGGCATGTTGCGCGCCATCGAACGTGCAACCCGCCAGCCCATCGCGGTCATGAGTTTGCCCAGCGTTGAAGCCGTCAATGACCAGCGCGTGACCAAGTTTCTGGGCCGCATTACCGAATCGCTGGCGGCCGGAGGGTTGGATTTTTATCGTGATCTGATCGAGCGTTACGAGCGCGAGCATGATGTGCCTGCGGTGGCCATTGCTGCGGCGCTCGCCAAGCAAGTGCAAGGCAGTACACCGCTATTGCTAGACCCGCCACCAGCCGAGTCTGCCGCCCCGGCCTTCCGCGACGACGACCGCCCCGCCCGCAAGCCGCGCAACGACAGCGCTCGCGACGACAGCCGACGCAGTGCTGCGGCACCGCCTGAGCACGCCGCGCCGACGCGCAAGCCAAGACCCCGTGGCGAAGGCGACGCCGGCCTTGAGACATTCCGGATTGCGGTGGGTGAGGCGCATGGTGTGCGACCCAACAACATCGTCGGTGCCATTGCCAATGAGGCCGGCATCGAAAGCCGGTTCATTGGTCGAATCGATATTCGTGACGACCACAGCCTGATCGACCTACCCAAAGGCATGCCCGAAGAGCTGCTGGAACATCTGAAAAACGTTTGGGTCGCGGGCCAAAAGCTTAAAATTCAGCGGGTCGTCGGCGATGGCGGACCGCGCCCGATTCGACCACGCAGCGGCAGCGCGCCGGGAGCCGTACCTGCGCGGCCGGATCGACCCGCGCGGGTCGAGCGGACAAGTGGCGATTCACCTGCGGGAACCCAAGCCCCCCGCCGCAGTCCGCCGCCGCACGCTAGTGGCGACCGACCGCATGCAGACAAGCCAAGCGGCGCGAAGTCCCCCTTCAGCAAGCCTGGCTTTGCCAAAACTGGCGCCAGTAAGCCCGGCTCCGGAAAGCCTAGCTTTGGCAAGGCCGGGCCGCGCAAGCTTGGTCCGGGCAAGCCTGGTCCCGGCAAGTTCTAGTCCCTTCGATGTAGGCGCGCGGCGTTCACCGCGCAGTCTGCGTGCGCCTTTGCCAACGCCTATTTGGACCCCCGAGAGGTAGTGCAGTCAGCGAACGGGCAGCGCCATGTTGCAAAGCTCCAAGCGTCCAACCGGATGCACGAACCATTCCTCGTGACGCGAGCGGCGCGCTTCGATCAACTTGAGAAACGAGTCGCTGTCGCTGCGCAATTTCTGCAGGCGCGGGCGCTTGGCGTCGGGCTCGTGCGAGGCGAGGTGGATGTACTTGATGGGCACGGTCTGCGCCGGATCGGCAAAAAAGCCAAGTGGCCCAGTACCACGCGGCAGGCTCGATAGCAGCGGCATGCCCTCCAGCACACGGCCAACCACGGTGATGTTGCGATCCAAATGCCGTGGCGAATGACCGGTCACGACATACAGGCTGCTGCCATTGCTGCTGTCGGCTGGATTGTCGCGGCCCGCACCGACCATGCCATAGCAGTGCGTCAACCACGCCCGCTCACCCTCGCGCGCCACCGGAAATCCATCTACAAACCCAACCTGCGCGGCGTAGCTGTCAGGGTCGGGGAGGGCAGTAAACGTCAACCCGTCCGCCGCGCGATCAAACTCGGCCGGGAGCTTGGCTTGTGCCTCGCCCAACGAGCGCGCGTCCTTGCTGTCGGCCTTGGGATCGCCCCACTGCACCACGTAGTTGTCTTGCGAGCGAACAATGCTGGAATTGCTGAAATAGCTGCCCTTGACCAGCGCGATGATGTTGGCCACATGCTTGGGAGCGAACTGCGGTGCCAGTTCAATCACCACGCGGCCGGTTTCCAACTGCATCACCAAGGTTCGCTCGGGATCAAGGTCAATCCACTCCTCGGGGCTGGACTCCGCCAGCACACTAGACATGGTCGGCGCAGTGGGCGAGGGCGTCTCGGCGGCGGACGCATTTCCAAACAATGCCAAGCAGATAGACGCGACCAGTAAGCGCATGCGATTTGTCCATTGATGGGTGGCGAAAAGCTTAGTGCGAATATCTGGTCTGCCGTCAACTTGTGATTCAACGCCGCGACCGTGCTGATCTAACCGCAGACTGCGGTCCCCAGTCCCCGGTCTCAAATCTCCAATCTCCAATCTCCAAACTCACCAACTCACCCCTTCCTGCAACGCCGATAGCTGCTCTTGCAGTTGTGCGATGACGGATTCCCAGTGGCGGCGTTCGCCGAACCAGGGGAAAGCAGCGGGGAAGGCGGGGTCGCTCCAACGGCGGGCGATCCAGCCGTGGTAGTTGAGCAGACGCAGGCTGCGCAAGGCTTCGATCAAGCCAAGTTCATGACGATCAAAGGCGCGAAAGCGCTCGTAACCTTCCATCAGCCAATCGAACTGCTGGCGTTGATCTTGCGGCGGACCAGAGAGAAGCATCCACAGATCTTGCACCGCAGGTGCAGTCAGGCAATCGTCAAGATCGACAAAGTGCGCGCTGCCGTCACGCCACAACAGATTGCCGGGATGGCAGTCGCCATGGGTGCGGATGTCCGTCACTTCCCATGCGGCATCGAAGGCGGCGTCCACATGTTCGAGCACGGCGTCGGCAAGGGTAGCGAAGTTGTCTTCGAGCTCAGGCGGCAGCCAGCCGCCATCCAGCAGGAAATTGACCGGTGCGTCGCCGTACGTGTCGACGTCAAGCGCGCCGCGGTGAACAAACGGCTGCCGCGCGCCAACCAGATGAATGCGTGCCAGTAGTTGGCCGAGATGACGCAAAGTCTCGCGGTCGCCGGGCTCGGGTGCGCGGCCACCGTGCAGTGGGAACAGGGCGAATCGAAATCCGGCATGCGTATGCAGGGTGTTGTCGGCCAGTCGCTGCGGCGCGACGACGGGCAATTCGGCGGCCACCAATTCGGCCGCAAACGCATGTTCTTCAAGAATTGCCGCGTCGGTCCAGCGCGCCGGGCGATAGAACTTGGCGACCACCGCCACACTGTCTTCGATGCCAACCCGATAGACACGATTCTCGAAACTGTTGAGCGCCAGCACGCGGCCATCGGTCAGCAGGCCCAGCGACTCCACTGCCGCGAGCACGCATTCGGGATCAAGCTTGGCATAGGGCGGCGCTGCCGCCTGTTTGCCCACTCGCGGCGCTGCCGCCGGATGGCCCGCGCGCGGCGTAATCGCCTGTCTGCTCACTTCCGAGAGCCGCGCGTAGGCAAGGCTACTGCCTGTTCCAATGCGGACGCGCTGGCGTGCAATGGCGGCAGCAGGTAACAGTGATTCCCCACCGCCAACAGCCCTGCTTCAGCAAATGCCTGTCTATAAAATGCGGGAGTCCGCCGCAGCCAGCCGATTTCGTCGCCTTCGGCCTCGTCGCCGCGGCAGAACAGATCGAGAAAGGCCATGCCATGACCGAGTTCGGCAAACCCGGACAGCCCTTTGCGCAGGGTCTCGGCATCGAGATAGTGAATGACATCCGAGCACACCAGCAGATCGACACTGCGGGCAAATCGAAGCTCGCCCAACTGCTTGAAATCTACCCAAAGCAGATTGCGTGCGCGGCCGTAGCGGGCCACTGCGTAGTGGCTGCTGTCGACGCCCATGTAGTCGACATCTGCACGCAGTTTCTTTAGCGGGGCGCGCCACGCGCCCTCGCCGCAGCCAACATCCAGCACCGAGCGCAAGCGTCGACCCAGGTGATATTCAGAAGCCGCCACCGCCAGCGCGACCTTCTGTTGCAAGCGTGCGGTGGCGCCGGCGGTACCGCCCGGCGGGCGGTACCAACGATCAAAGTAGTCGCGGTCGTAGAGTTTGGCCATGCCCGCAGGGTAGCGGGTTGGCGCTTATGACGGGTGTCAAGTCAGTCGGATTCTCAACAACCCGCAAGCAACTGGATCGTCGCCCCCGCGGCTTCACGCGTGCGTACGAATAAACTCCCGCACCCGCGGATACACCTCTTCACGCCAACGGCGGCCGCTGAAAATGCCGTAGTGACCTGCGCCTTCAACCGTCAAGTGATGTTTCTGCGCGGCTGGCAAGCCGCGGCAAAGATCGTGCGCTGCCTGGGTTTGGCCGAGGCCCGAGATATCGTCCAATTCACCTTCGATGGTCAGCAGACCGCCACTCCGGATCGCATCCGGATTCACCCGTTCGCCGGCCACATCCCACTCGATACGCGGCAACAGATGTTGCTGGAAGACGATGCGAATGGTGTCCAGGTAATACTCCGACGGCATGTCCAACACCGCGTTGTACTCGTCATAGAAGCGTCGATGACTTTGCGCGTCGTCGAGGTCGCCCTGGATCAGATCCTGATAAAAATCCCAGTGCGATTGCGCATGCCGATTCGGATTCATGGCGATGAAGCCGGCGTGTTGCAGGAATCCGGGATAGACCTTGCGACCACGACCCGGATAGTTGTCCGGTACCTGGTGAATGACATTGTTGCGAAACCATGCCAGCGGCTTGGTCGTCGCCAGATTGTTCACCTGGGTTGGGCTGCGCCGGCTGTCGATGGGGCCGCCCATCAAAGTCACGCTGCGCGGCGTTGCTTCACCGCGCGCGGCCATCAGCGAGATCGCCGCCAGCACCGGCACGGTCGGCTGACACACTGAAATCACGTGCAAGTTCTCCGCGCCGAGCAGGCGGATGAAGTCCTGGATATAAGCGACGTAGTCGTCCAAATGGAAGGCGCCTTGATCGAGCGGCACCATGCGCGCGTCGATCCAATCGGTGATCCATACTTTGTGATCGCCGAGCAGCGTGCGCACGGTGTCGCGCAACAGCGTCGAGTGATGCCCCGACAGCGGCGCGACCAGCAGCACCTTGGGGTCGTCCTTCAGGTCATCGACGACGGTCGATTCGTCGCTGTAACGCTTGAAGCGCAGCAATCGGCAAAAGGGCTTTAGCGCCGCTTCCACTTCGACAATGGGCAAGGTGTGGCCGTGCGCCTGCACGCTGCGAATGTCGAACTGCGGTTTCTCGTAGCCTTTGCCAAGCCGATGGAACAGCTCGTATCCGGCAGAAATCCGCTGCGCGCCGGGAACCTTGGACAGCCAGCTTTGCGGCTCGCCATACATCCGGGCGGCGGCTTCGGCACCATAAACCCACGGACTCATCCAGGCGCGTGTCATTTCGTGCATGCGATAGAGCAAGGTCAGTCTCCAGCTGCAATTGGTGCGGCGCATCATTGCACAGCCCGGCCGGCCACGATGTGATCGGGTCGACTTGATCGCATTGACGTGGCTACGGCTGCGAACGCACGAACTTTACTTCGCCCAAGCCGCTTCCTGCGCTACGCTGCCTGCCAGTGTCTAACGAGGACTCAGCATGACCGCGTTCATCGATTTCAAGGCCACCACCATCGATGGTGATGAGCAGTCACTTGCCGATTACACCGGCAAAGTGGTTCTGGTCGTAAATACGGCCAGCAAGTGTGGTTTCACGCCGCAGTACACCGGGCTGGAGGCGCTCTACCGCAAGTACGCGGACAAAGGACTGGTCGTGCTTGGCTTTCCCTGTGACCAATTCGGTCATCAGGAACCTGGCAATGCGGCCGAGATCAAGAACTTCTGCTCGCTGAGTTATGACGTCAGCTTTCCGCTGTTTGCCAAGGTCGAGGTCAATGGCAGCGACGCCCATCCCCTGTTTCGCTACCTGAAAAAAGAAGCGAAAGGTTTGCTTGGCACCGAGGCAATCAAGTGGAATTTCACCAAATTCCTGATTGATCGCGATGGCAAGGTGCGAGGCCGCTACGCACCCACCGACACGCCGGAAAGCATAGAGAAGGACTTGCTGGCGCTGTTGTAGCGCAGGCTGATCGCTGCCGCCGCCCCACCTTGGCAGACTAATCTGCAGTTTTGGGAGCGACGGAAGCCGCGAAGAGGAAGCCTCAGGATGCGGCCTTCGCGGCTGCCGTCGCTCCCACAAAAGGCACGCCCGGTTCCACCTGATCGCCCCATCAATAACGGTAATCCCATGGATGCACTCGCCCGCAAGGACATCGCCAATGTCCTTCATCCCGCCACCAACTTCCATGCGCATCGCGAAAGCGGCCCGCTGATCATCGAGCGTGGTGAAGGCGTCTACGTGTATGACACGTCGGGCAAGCGTTATCTGGAAGGTTTGGCGGGTCTCTGGTGCGTGGCCATTGGCTATGGCGAGCAGGCCCTGATTGACGCCGCGACAGCGCAGATGAGCAAGCTCGCTTACGGTCATATGTTTGCCTCACGCAGCCATGAACCGGGCATTCTTCTGGCCGAAGCGCTCAACCAGTGGTTGCCGCCGAGTCGGCGTCACACTGGCCCTTGGCGCATTTTTTATGGCAACTCGGGATCGGACGCCAACGACACCCAGGTCAAGCTGATCCGTTACTACAACAACGTCATCGGTCGTCCGCGCAAGAAGAAGATCATCAGCCGCATTCGTGGCTATCACGGTGTCACTTTGGCCTCGGCCAGCCTCACTGGGCTGCCTAATTTCCATCAGCATTTTGATTTGCCGATCGACGGCGTGTTGCACACCGATTGCCCGCATCACTATCGGTTTGGCCTGCCCGGAGAATCAGAAGACGAGTTTGCGACGCGCCTTGCAGCCAACCTCGAAGCCATGATCCTGGCGGAAGATCCCGACACAGTCGCCGCCTTCATCGCCGAGCCGGTGATGGGGGCAGGCGGACTGGTGGTGCCGCCGCGCGGCTATTTTGAAAAGATTCACGGCGTGCTCGACACGTACGACGTGTTGATGATCGACGACGAAGTGATCTGCGGATTCGGTCGGCTGGGCACGCGTTTCGGCTGCGAGGCGGTGGGCATGCGGCCGGACACCATCTCGATGGCCAAGGCGCTGTCGTCGGCGTATTTGCCGATCAGCGCGGTGGCGGTGCCGGACTGGATGGCCGAAGCCTTGGTTGAGCCCAGTCGGCAAGTGGGCGCGTTTGCGCACGGTTACACCTACTCAGGTCATCCAGTGCCCTGCGCGGTAGCGCTGCGCAATCTGCAGTTGCTTGAAGAGCGCGACCTGGTCGGCCACGCCGCGCGGGTTGGCGTGCATTTTCAAGCGCGACTGGCGGCGCTCGCTGAACTGCCGTTTGTCGGGCATACGCGCGGCATGGGTTTGCTCGGTGGTTTGGAGTTGGTGCAAGACGTTGCCAACAAGCAGTTCTTTGCCGCTGAAGCCAAGGCGGCCGTGCGCGTCGCGGCGCTGGCTGCCCAAGCCGGCTTGCTGGTGCGCGCCTTGCCCGGCGATTGCATCGCCATTTGTCCACCCTTGATCATCACCGCGACCCAGATCGACGAATTGTTTGATCTGCTGGAGGGCGCGCTGGCGGCATTCGCCGCTGAGCAGGTGCGCCGCTAGCGCGACTCAGTCGCCGCCGCCGCAACCACCACAGCCGCTCGAACCGCTCGATCCACCATCACTGCTGCTGTCGGAGTCAGACGACGAACTGCTATTGGTTCCGCTGTCCGATGGCGGCACGCGAGTGCGGTGGTAGTCGGCAAACATCGTATCGGCCAAGACCGCAGTGCCACCCAAAGCCACTGCCATCGCCAGTTGATCGTTCTGCGGCGCGCGCACGGCCACGCTGTGGCGGGAATTTGCGAGACGAAGATGCCGATCCCCTGCTCGGCTGCGACCGGGCTTTCTGACGGCAAACACGAGGCCGATTACGGTGATGGCGGCAGTCATCAGTAGCAAAAAGACGAACGGCTTCTCGCGCGAAACCGACAGAGTGATTCGTAATACTCCGAAAGCGGCGACACACAGAGGCGCGGCAGCGCTGATCCACGCCAAACGCCGTGCGGCGTCGTCATCCAGCCACAGGCGGCGACGAATCAGCGCTTCCCGCAGCGGCGATTGTGCTCGGGCGATGCGCGGTAACGCCACTTTCAGTCGTGTATCTGCTTTCAGGCAGCGCAGCGCTTCTTGGCTGGCCGGATCCAAGGTTGCGTGCGCGCCGGTGGGCTCAAGTCGGCCGCTCACGCTGTTCCAGTTGGCTGCGTTCTGCGCCAGTAATTGAGTGACCGCCGCATCGGCGACACGCTCTGCGCCGCCGCCCAGATAGGCGAGTTCCCACAAGCTGGGCTCGGGCGTCAACACCGGCGCGGCGATGTCGCGACCACGGGCACGCGTGATCAGGGCAATCACGATGGCCACCACGCACAGGCCGGCAAACAGTTGCAGAAATGGCTCGGCCGGCCAATCCAGCGGATCGCTGGGCAATGCTGCGGCGAGCATGGGCAACAACAAAAGACTGGCACCCGCGCCGAGCGCAAGCTGACGAGCAAAGCCAGGCAGTCGCGGTTTAGCGAGTATCCAATGCCGCCGTTTATCGACACGCTGAAACACGCCGGCGTCGGCAAATCGTGTCACCCGCGACGGCCACCAGCGCGGCGGCGGCGCATCGAAATACTGCTCGTACAGACGCAGCGTCGCGCCGTATTGATCGCGGTAGCGGGCATCCGCCGCTCGCCCGCCTGCGGTTGGCCCGTGGTGCACATCGGTGCGCAACACCTCGCCACAAAACAACTGCCAATAATCGCGGCTGTAGATCAGATGCAGATGCCAGACTTCATCGACATCGACGCTGGGCGTCACTGAATAACCGAGTGCAGCGAGGAAGCAGAACTTGCGATATTCCGCCACCGCAGCGCGGGCTTCATGCAGACTCCAGGCTTGTTCGCGTGCCAGCCGGCGAGTGAAGTCCAACGCGGCATCGGCGTCCTCGAACGCATGCGCTTGTAGCCGTTGCCAGAGTGCCGCTTGATCGGTGTTCCACCCGGCAGCTTGCGACTGACTAGTCATGCTCGTGCTCCTCAGGTTGCATCGATTGAAGTATCGCAATTCACGATGACGGTGGTGATTTGGCTTTGGCGGACGCGAGGACGCATGGGTTCGTGACTCTCGGACTGTGACGCAGTTGGCGATTGGCTGAAAGATCGGTCCGCCGGTCGCGAGTTTTGAGCTTGCCCGAGACCGCTTGAATACTGCAGTCACGTCGTACGGTCATATCGGCGACGCAGACTTGGGTGCATCCCCAACGTTGCCGTGAGCGATCCCCATGCGCACCATTTTTTTGTTCTGCCTTGTGCTGACCACGGCGCTTTCGCCCGCCGTCGGGCAAGAGCGGTTACGCATTCATGGCTCCAATACCGTCGGCGAGAAACTCGCTCCCGAACTGGCCAGTGCGTGGCTGCAAGCCGAAGGCTTTAGCGACATTCGGCGGGTCGAAGTCGCGTTTGAGGAGATCGAGTTGCACGCTCGCCGTGGTGCGTCCACACGCGTCGTCGAGATCCACGCGCACGGGTCCAGCACGGGTTTCAAGGACTTGGCCAGCGGTAGCGCCGATGTCGCAATGTCGTCGCGACCCAGCACGGCGGCTGATGCCGTCGCCGCAGTTGGCAAGCTCGATTCGTCTGAACAGGAAATTGTGCTCGCCTTGGACGGTTTGGCGGTGATCGTGCATCCACGCAACTCGCAGCGGAACTTGAGCAAATCCCAGTTGCAAGCCGTTTTTGCGGGGCGCATCCAAGACTGGTCAGAGCTTGGTCGATCAGAGCGTGATCGATCAGAGCGGGGTCGATCAGAGCTTGGTCGATCAGAGCAGGGCCAGCCGCGCGGGCGCATTGTCCTGCATGCGCGCGACGAAAAATCGGGAACCTGGGAATCGTTCCGGACCTTGGTTCTGGGTAGCGAGGCGTTGTCGACATCGGCACTGCGCTATGAGAGTACCGCGCAACTGGCCGCCGCCGTCGCCGCCGACCCGGCCGCGATCGGGTTTGTAGGCTTGGCCGGCGTGCAAGGCGTGCGCGCACTCGGTATCTCGGATGGGGGAGCGGCGGTGACTCCGAGTCGCGAAGAAGTGGCGGTGGAGGACTATCCCTTGTCGCGCCGCTTGTACTTTTACTTGCCGGCAAGTCCGCACACGTTAAGTCGCTCGTTTATCGAGTTTTGTTTGGCCCGCGACGGTCAGGCCTTGGTCGAGAAAGTCGGTTTCATCTCGCAGAATATTCGTGCCTACGCAGGGGTGCCGCGCGTTGATGCGCCGCAGGACTACCAGCTGCTCGTCAAAGGCGCCAAGCGCCTGTCGTTGAACTTTCGCTTTGGCTCCGGTGCTGCGTTTCTCGACAACAAGGCGCAACGCGACTTGGATCGCTTGGCCGCCTTCATGCAGCAGCCGGATCAGCAGGATCAATCACTGATGCTGTTGGGTTTCTCCGACGCCGATGAAGCACTGCCGGTGCTGGCGGTAGCGCTTTCAAATGAGCGCGTCGACTACGTCGCCAATCGATTGGCCGAACGCGGCGTCGATCCGGCGCGCTCGCGCGGCATGGGCGGTGCAGCGCCGGTGGCCGCCAATGACTCGCAACTGGGCAAGCAGCGCAATCGACGGGTGGAAGTGTGGTTGCGCCAAGCGGGTCCGCGAACAGCGTCGACGGTGGGCGCCTCGGCGGCCGCTGGAATCAACTAGCCGCGCGATGCGTCGGCGCTGTCACTGCGCTTTCGCAAACGCTGGCTAGCCTGCGTCAACTCCCGCATAGGCCGGCGACCGTGATCAACCTCGAACGCAGCTTCTACAACGCCTTCCCGAAACTCTCCGAAGGCAAAGGCCGCACCTTCAGCCGCCCAGTGGTCGAGTGGCTTCGGCGGATTGCCTGCGAATCACAGATCAACGCCACGTTGGATGCGTTGGTCAATCTAAGCGGTCTGCCATTCGTCGCCCAAGCGCTGGAAAATATGCGCTTTTCATATCGGGTAGCACCGACGGATCGCGAAAATATCCCAACCGAAGGCCGCGTAGTCATCGTCGCCAATCACCCGCTCGGCGCCTTGGATGCCTTGGCCCTGCTGAACCTGGTCGGTTCAGTGCGCAGCGACGTTCGGATCCTCGCCAACGATGTGTTGATGCAGCTGGAACCCTTGGCCGAATTGCTGATTCCGTGTGACGTTTTCAACGCGCAGGGTGCCCGCGCCGGCTTGCGCGAGGCCTATCGCGCGCTGGAGCGCGAGCAAGCCTTGATCGTGTTTCCCGCCGGTGAAGTGAGCCGCATTCGACCCGATGGTGTGCGCGATAGTCGTTGGACCGATGGCTTCGTGCGCTTTGCCCGGCGTGCCGGAGCGCCGGTACTGCCGGTGCATATCGATGCGCAAAACTCGGCCACGTTTTATGGCTTGTCGATGCTGGCCAAGCCGCTGGCGACTCTGTTGCTGCCGCGCGAAATGTTTGCTGCGCAGGATCAGCGCATCACCCTTACCGTCGGCGAGCAAATCGCGTCTTCTGCACTGAATGCGGGGGGTACGGATGCCGCCGGTACCGATGCCGCCGCCGTGGCTGCCGCCATGCGCCGCCACGTCTATCGCATTGCATCGCGCAAACCGCCGCTGTTTACCACCAGCAGCGCCATCGCCCATCCCGAAGCACCCGCCGCCGTGCGCCGCGCCCTGCGTGCCGCCGAGCTGCTTGGCAAGACCTCCGACGGCAAGCAGATCCTTCTGCTCGATCCCGCTCCCGGCTGCATCGCCATGCGCGAAATTGGCCGGTTGCGTGAACTGGCATTTCGCCGCGTCGGCGAGGGCACCGGCTTGAAGCGCGATCTGGATCGCTTCGATGCGCACTATCGGCACATCGTGTTGTGGGACGAAGCGGCGCTGGAAATCGCCGGTGCGTACCGTGTGGCCCATGTGCGTCAGGTCTTGGATCAACACGGAATGGCAGGTCTGTACAGTGCGTCCTTGTTCACCTTTGCAGCGAGTGCCGCCGAGTTTCTTGAGCATGCGGTCGAGCTTGGCCGCAGCTTCGTGCAGCCTCGTTATTGGGGCACGCGCAGTTTGGACTACCTGTGGCAAGGCATCGGCGCATTTCTGCGCCGCCACCCGGATGTGCGCTACGTCATTGGTCCGGTGAGCTTGTCAGCGCAGATTCCTGAGGCCGCGCGCGCCTGGATCGTCGAAACCCATCGGCACTACTTTGGTGATCGCAGCGGCTTGGCCCGCGCCCGCAATCCTTACACTGCACCGGCGATCGTTGGCGAAGAAGTCAGCGCGAGCATCGGCCAACTTGAGCTGCGTGAGGGCATGAACGTGATGAAGGCGCAGCTCGATCTCATCGGTGCCACCCTACCGATCCTGTATCGCCAATATGTCGATCTCTGTGAGCCCGACGGCGTCAGTTTCATCGACTTTGGCGTCGATCCGGCGTTCGGCCATTGCGTCGATGGGTTGATTCGAATTGATCTTGCCAAGCTCAAGTCACACAAGCGCTCCCGTTACCTGGGCGATGACCATACTGCTTCTGTGACGGCGCAAGCGGCCTGAAACACTTCTGTCATCAGCCGCTGCTAGCGTGTTAATCTCAAGTTAACCCGTGGACGTACCGAATCTCTCGGCGCCCCTTTCCTCGGGCCGCTCCATTCGAGTCCACTCCTACCTGATGCAGTCGCAACGCGCGGCCGCAGGGTCTGCGCGGCGGGAATCCGCACGTTAGGTATGTACGAATCCGCTTCGACCGAAACCGTTTCTTGATCCGCTTAGTCTCCGACTGCTTACTTTGATCTAGGGCAAATATCATGACCAAACGCACCAACTTCCGGCTTTCTCGCCTCACTCTTGGCCTCGCCATTGCACTGGCCGCTGCGCCAGCGTTCGCCCAAGACGTGTCGTCTGCACTTAATGGCCGCATTCAAGCGGGCGAAGATGCACCGGTCGCCGGTGCGCAGGTCACCATCGTGCACACGCCGTCTGGCACCACCAGCACGACGACCACCGATGCCAGTGGTCGCTACACCTCGCGCGGCTTGCGCGTTGGCGGCCCCTACACCGTCACCATCTCTAAAGACGGCTACCGCACCGAGTCCAAAGAAAACGTCTTCCTGACCATCGGTTCGGGTTCCAACGTCAGCGTCGACCTTCTGCCAACCACGCAGCTGGACGCGATTGAAGTGACGGCGGCTTCGCTGTCTTCGACCTTCTCGCCCAATCGCATGGGTGCCGGCACCGAGATCAGCCGCAAGACGCTGGATGAATTGCCCTCGATCCAGCGCAATTTGCAGGACTACGCGCGCCTCGACCCGCGCATCTCGCAAACCGACAAGGACCGCGGCGAAATCTCCGCCGGCGGCCAGAACTCGCGCTACAACTCGATCACGATCGATGGTGTCAACACCAACGATACCTTCGGCTTGGAAGCCAACAACCTGCCGACTCAGAAGCAACCAATTTCGATTGATGCGATCGATTCGGTACAGATCAACGTCTCCAACTACGACGTGACCCAAAAGGGCTACACCGGCGCCAACATCAACGCCGTCACCAAGTCCGGCACCAACGAGTTTCACGGTGCGGTCTATTACATCTACCGTGATGACCAAGCGGTCGGTGATCGCTACAACCGCAGCACTGACTCATTTATCGACGCACCGGCATTCGAGGAAGACACCGCTGGTTTCGTGTTGGGTGGCCCATTGTTGAAAGATCGCCTGTTCTTTTTTGCTTCCTACGAAGACTTCAGGAGCACGCGCTCCTCGCCGGCCTTCGGTCCGCTGGGCAGTGCGCAGACCAACGTCGCCATTAGGCCGTCGGCAGTGGCTGGTTTTCAGCAGATCGCCAGCAGCCAGTACCAGATCGACGTCGGTTCCTTGGACGTTACCGGTGCCGAGTTGGCGGTGGAGAACTCACTGATCAAGCTGGACGCCAACATCGGTGACAACCATCGCGCCAGCCTGCGCTGGAGCGAGACCACTGAAGCCGATCCAATTTTCCCATCCAACTTCAATAACCTGATTTCGCTTAACTCGCATTGGTACAGCCAAGACAAGACCATTGAGACCTATGTCGGCCAGTTGTTCTCTGACTGGACCGATATCTTTTCGACGGAAGTAAAAGTTTCCTTCCGTGACTACGAAAGCGAGCCGATCAACAACGCCAACCTGCCAAGCATCCGCTTGAATTTTGCGGGTATGCTGCCGGCCGGTTCGCCAGCAGTGTCCTCGGCCAACGCGGGCTTGATCGCCGGTACCGAGCGCAGTCGCCACTTCAACCAGTTAGCCACGGAAACGGTCAACCTGTATCTGTCCGGCAATTTGTTCCTAGATGAGCACGACGTCAAATTCGGCGTCGACTACGACGACAACGAAGTGTTCAACGCCTTCTTGCAGGACACCCGCGGTAACTACACCTTCGCTTGCATCAACAGTTCGGCTACGTTGTCCTACACCAGCGCCGGCCTGCCGGCCAACGTGGTTTGCAACTCGCTGAACCGCGACCAAAACGAAGCGGCGGTGCTGGAGAACTTCCGTCGCGGACGCCCGGCCAACTATTCGGTCCAAGTCGGCGCGCCGGGTTTCGGCATCAATGATGGTGCTGCCAACTGGGATTACCAGAACTTGGGTGTGTTCATTCAGGATACGTGGTCGGTCAATTACAACCTGACCATCACTGCCGGCCTGCGCATTGACCGTAAGACGATGGATACCGCACCGCGGTTTAATGCGGCCGCATCGGCACCGGCGGTGGCGGGCACCCTGACTGCCTCCACATCGCCGCAAACCGGTACGGTTAACCGCGCCAGCGGTGGCTTTGGTATTCGCAACGACGAAACCCTCGACGGCAACAGCCTGTTCCAGCCGCGACTTGGCTTCAATTACACCTTTGACTCTGATCGCCCGACCCAGTTGCGTGGTGGTTTTGGCGTGTTTGAGGGCGCGGCAGCCAATGTATGGCTGTCCAATCCTTACTCCAACACCGGTCTGGCCACGCGCGTCATTGGTTGCGGTATTGCTGGCTTCCCTGCTTGTAGTGGTGCCGATGGACTGTTCAGCGCGAATCCCGCCACTCAGCCGACCAATTTTGCTGGTGCAGTTCCCGCAGCGAATGTGGACTTCCTGTCCAGCGAGCTGGAGCAACCGTCGGTTTGGAAAGCCAACCTAGCGTTTGAGCACGAACTGCCTTGGAACGGCATTGTCGTATCCGCCGAGTACATTCGGACCGAGACCGATAACGGCTTGTTCTATCGCCATCTGAACTTGGGTAACGCTACCCGTCAAGGCACCGACGGCCGCGACCAGTTCTGGTCCCCGCAGGGCTACAACACTGCCTGCTTCCAGAACACCGGCGCGACCATCACCAGCGGCGCAGCATGCACCGGCTTCCGCAATCGCGCCTTGAACAATCCTTTGTTCAACAACGTGACCGTGGCTGAGCGTACCGAGGGCGGCAGCGGCGACAACCTGTCGTTTGGAATCAACGGCAGTTTCTATGAGGACTTCAGCTGGGGCTTGGGTTATGCCTTCACCCGCGCCACCGAAGTGAGTCAGCTGTCGTCGTCGGTCGCCAATTCGAGCTGGCAGTCGTTGTCGGTGTTCAACGCCAATGAAGAAGTCGACGCCAACTCGGCTTATCTGGTGAAGGACCGTTTCACCGGCGTGTTCAATTGGAGCCACAGCTTCTTTGGTGACTACGCCACCAGCGCTGGCTTGTTCTATGAAGGCCGTCGCGGCAAGCCCTACAGCTGGATCTACAACAACGATCTGAATGGCGACGGCTCCACCAATGACCTGTTATACATCCCGACGGCACCGGGCTCGGGCCAAGTGGTGTTCCGTGATCTATCGGCGGTTGCGAACGGTTCGGCCGATGAAGAAGCCGCATTCTGGAACATCGTTGGTCAAAACGGCCTGACCCAGTACGCCGGTGGTGTGGTGCCGCGCAACTCGGCCTTCGCACAGTGGACCAACAGCTTCGATTTGCGCATCAGCCAGGAATTTCCGGGCTTCCTGGAAGGCAACAAGATTTCCCTGGTGCTGGACATCCTGAACGTCGGCAATCTGATCAACAAAGATTGGGGCCGCATTGATGAAGTCGCGTTCCAGGGCCAAGGTGGTCTGGCGCGCAGTTTCGTCAACTATCTGGGTACCGACGCCAGCGGTCGCTACGTGTACGGCGTGAATGGGGAAGTCGAAGACTTCATCACCCGTCAAGTCAAGGGCGAGTCGCAGTGGGCAGCTCAGTTGACCCTCAAGTACGAGTTCTGATCGTTTAGCAAAGCGCGACGGTGGCAAGGAAACGGCCGGCGCCTGCTGGCCGTTTTCGTTTCTGCCGAGCGGCAACGTGCTCAACTAATCCCGAGCTAAATCGAACCCGTGTTCAATCAAACCCTTGGGCTACGCGCTGCCCCTGTGTCATTCTTGCCGACCAACCTCGGCTCACATTTTCTAAGCAGACATGACCCAACCCGCTACCGTTAACGCCCGCATTTCCCCGCGCGGCGGACTTGATGTGCTTTCCCGTCACGAAGTGAGCCGATTGCGTGATGCCTCCAGCGGCGGCATGCATGACTTGCTGCGTCGCTGCAGCTTGGCCGTGCTGACTTCTGGCAGCGAATCGGATGATCCGCGCGCCGCGCGCGAGCGCTATCCGGACTTCGACATCGAAGTGCAGCAGCACGACCGTGGCATCAAGCTGGAACTGAAAAACGCGCCCGCCAGTGCGTTTGTGGATGGTCGCATCATCGCCGGCGTGGCCGAACTGCTGTTCGCGGTGGTGCGTGATGTCGCCTATGTCTCCACCGAGATGGAAGGCAGTCAGTCGTTCGACTTGAAGACCTCGGAAGGCATCACCAGCGCGGTGTTTGAGATCCTTCGTAATGCGCGCGTGTTGCGCTCACATGTCGAGCCCAACCTGGTCGTGTGCTGGGGTGGCCATTCGATCGCCCGCCACGAATACAACTACACCAAAGCGGTGGGATATCACCTGGGCCTGCGTGGTCTCGATATCTGCACCGGCTGCGGTCCTGGCGCGATGAAGGGGCCGATGAAGGGCGCGACCATTGCGCATGCCAAACAGCGTCGCTCGCGCAATCGCTACATCGGTATTACCGAGCCGGGCATCATCGCCGCCGAGTCGCCGAATCCGATTGTGAATCAGCTGGTGATCATGCCGGATATCGAAAAACGCCTGGAGGCGTTCGTTCGCGTCGGCCACGGCATCATCGTATTTCCGGGTGGCGTGGGTACGGCGGAGGAGATCCTGTATCTGTTGGGCATCCTGCTGCATCCCGACAATGCTTCAATTCCTTTTCCTTTGGTGTTCACCGGGCCCAAGGAGTCGGCTGCTTACTTCGAGCAGATCGATCAGTTTTTGCGCTTGGCGTTGGGCGATGACGTTGCTGCGCGCTACACCATCGTGGTCGACAATCCCGCTGAGGTTGCCCAGCTGATGGGCCGCGGCATCGAGCGCGTGCGTAGTTACCGCTTGACCCACCAGGATGCGTTTTTCTTCAATTGGTCATTGCGAATCGCGCTGCCATTCCAGCTGCCGTTTGCGCCGACTCACGAGAACATGGCGCGACTGAAATTGCACCGCGACCAGCCTGTGCACGATTTGGCGGCGGATCTGCGGCGCGCATTCTCTGGCATCGTCGCTGGTAACGTGAAAGAAGAAGGCATGCGCGCGATCGAGCAGCATGGGCCGTTCCGGATCGACGGCGAGCCAGTGATCATGCGCGCCTTGGATGAGCTGCTGCGTTCGTTCGTGGCGCAGCACCGCATGAAAATGTCAGGCGAATATCGACCCTGTTACGAAGTAGTCGCCTAGGGCGGGCCTCGGCCCGCCAATCAGCCCTTCAGCCTATTGCTGTCGGGCTCGATCTCGGCGGCATCGTCAAAGTCTGGCGGCCAAGCGACTGCCCTGGTCGATCGCGCGTTTTGCATCCAGTTCGGCTGCGACGTCCGCGCCTCCGATGAGATGCGCTGTGATGCCCGCTTGAGTCAGCGGCTCGACAAGTTCGCGCAGCGGATCCTGGCCGGCGCAAATCACCACATCGTCGACCGGCAAGCACTGCGACGCATCGCCAATCTTGATGTGCAGGCCGGCGTCGTCGATTCGCTCATAGGTCACATTGCCAAGCATGCGGACCTGCTTGTGTTTGAGCGCGGCACGATGAATCCAGCCAGTGGTCTTGCCGAGTTTTGCTCCTGGCCGGCCTTCTGAGCGCTGCAGCAACCACACCTGTCGAGCAGGTGCCTCAGGCGTTGGCTCGCGCAGGCCGCCCGCCGATTCGAAGCTGGAATCCACACCCCATTCGGCCATCCAACGCGAGGTATCGAGAGTAGCGGAGGTACCGTGCTGGACCAGGTACTCGGCGACATCGAAGCCAATGCCGCCGGCACCAATCAAGGCCACAGAGCGGCCCGCAACATGCCTGCCGCTGATCACATCGACGTAAGAGCTGACCTTGCGGTGATTGATTCCCTCGATACGTGGACGACGCGGAGCAATGCCGGTCGCCAGAATGACCTCATCGAACTTTGCTTCGATCAGGTCCGATGCTGTTACTCGCACGCCCAAGTTAACTTTGACGCCAGTCAATTCGATCTGCCGGCCAAAGTAGCGTAGGGTTTCCTTAAACTCCTCTTTGCCTGGGATTTTCTTGGCAAGGTTGAACTGGCCACCAATCTCACCGGCGGAGTCAAACAAGGTCACGTTATGACCGCGCTGTGCAGCGACGGTCGCAGCGGCCATTCCCGCCGGCCCGGCTCCCACCACGGCGATGCGCTTGGGCGATTTCGTCGGCAGGTAGTTCAGCTCGGTTTCTGCGCAGGCGCGCGGATTGACCAGGCAACTTGCCTTCTTGTTGACAAATACGTGGTCCAGGCAGGCCTGGTTGCAGGCAATGCAGGTGTTGATCTCGTCCGCCCGTTGCTCGCGCGCTTTGCGCACCCATTGCGAATCGGCAAGCAGCGGTCGCGCCATCGAAACCATGTCGGCTTGACCGCTGGCGATAATCTGCTCGGCAACGTCCGGCATGTTGATCCGATTGACGGCGACCAGCGGAATGCGGATGTGCGGTTTCAACTTGGCGGTGACGCCTGTAAATGCAGCGCGCGGGACCGATGTCGCAATCGTCGGCACGCGTGCTTCGTGCCAGCCGATGCCGGTGTTGATGATGGTCGCGCCAGCGGCCTCAATGGCCTTTGCGGTCGCGACGATTTCGTCCCAGCTGGAACCGCCTTCGACCAGTTCCAGCATCGACAGGCGGAAGATGATGATGAAATCGGATCCAACGGCCTCGCGCGTGCGGCGCACGATCTCTACCGCAAAACGAATGCGCTTCTCAAAACTGCCACCCCAAGCGTCCTCGCGATGATTCGTGCGAGGCGCGAGAAACTGGTTGATCAAATAGCCTTCCGAGCCCATCACCTCGACGCCGTCATAGCCGGCCTCACGCGCCAATTTTGCGCTGCGCACAAAGGCATTGATCTGCCGCTCGACGCCTCCCGCTGACAGGGCGCGTGGCTTGAACGGGTTGATGGGTGCCTTCAAGGCTGTCGGAGCCACCGACAGCGGGTGATAGGAATAGCGACCTGCATGCAGCAGCTGCAAGCAAATAATTCCGCCTTCAGCATGCACGGCCTTGGTCACCAGGCTGTGTCGACGCACTTCCCAGGGCATCGACAACTTCCCGGAAAACGGCTTCAGCCAACCCAGCATGTTGGGAGACACGCCGCCGGTGACAATCAGGCCGACGCCGCCCCTGGCTCGCTCAGCAAAATAGGCGGCAAGCTTGGGGAAGTCGGATGCTTTGTCTTCCAGCCCGGTGTGCATCGAACCCATCAGCACGCGATTGGGCAGGCTGCGAAAACCGAGGTCGAGCGGACTCAGCAAATTGGGGTAGGGACTGATGGTCATGGCAGTACGGCTACGTATGGAGGGTGTACCGTGCCCTGAAACGGGCCGATGCTCAAGCGATTGAATGAGACGGCCGAGCAGGATCGCGGCCACGCATACTAATCTGACGTTGCCACACGAGTTGGGTGGTCGATGGATTGGAGATTCAGTCGCTCAGCGTGCGGGCGAAAATCGTTCAGTCAGTGGAGTGATCTGGCAAACTACGCGCCTTGTCCTTCAGCCCCAACCGACATAGTCATCGCCATGAGCAGCCACGATATTCGCTCCGCCAAGCGCCCTGATCCCGATCAGTCGATGGTCGATATTGCCGACTATGTCGTCGACTACTACTTGAGTTCGCCGGAGGCGTTCACTACCGCCCGCTACATGCTGCTCGACAGCCTGGCCTGCTCGATGATGGCGATGAAGTTTCCGGAGTGCGTCAAGCATCTGGGGCCGATCGTGCCGGGTGCGACGATGACGGGCGGTGTCAAGGTTCCGGGTACCTCATGGGAGCTGGACCCCGTGCAAGCCGCCTACAACATTGGCGTGCAGGTGCGTTGGCTTGACTTCAACGACACCTGGCTGGCAGCCGAGTGGGGCCACCCATCGGACAATCTCGGCGCGATCCTGGCGGTCGGTGATTATGTTTCTCGCCAAGCAGCGCAAACGGGAGGCAAGCCGATCACGGTTCGCGACGTGCTGGCTTATGCGATCAAGGCGCACGAGATCCAAGGCGTCTATGCGCTGCAGAACAGCTTCAACCGCGTCGGGCTTGATCACGTCATTCTCGTTCGCCTCGCCTCTACGGCTGTTGCCACCTGCATGCTCGGTGGCAGTAAAGAGCACATCGTCAATGCTGTCTCGCACAGTTGGGTCGACAATGGCGTGCTGCGTACCTATCGGCACGCGCCGAACGCTGGACCGCGCAAGAGTTGGGCCGCCGGCGATGCCTGCCGGCGAGCGGTGACGCATGCCTTCAACGCCATGAAGGGCTGTGTCGGCTACCCCAGCGCACTCAGCGCCAAGACCTGGGGCTTTTACGATGTCGCCTTCAAGGGCAAGGCCTTCACCTTTGAGCGCGGCTTTGGCAGCTATGTGATGGAAAATGTGCTGTTCAAAATCAGCTATCCAGCCGAGTTCCACGCACAGACAGCGGTCGAGTGCGCGATGAAGTTGCATGTTCATGTTGCTCACAAACTTGAGCACATCGAGCGGATCGTGATTGAAACGCAAGAGGCCGGGGTCAGGATCATCGATAAAACGGGGCCGTTGGCCAACTACGCTGATCGTGATCATTGCCTGCAATACATGATTGCCGTGCCTTTGATTTTCGGACGCCTCACCGCTGGCGATTACAGCGACGCGGTTGCTGCCGATCCGCGCATCGACGCACTTCGCAGCAAGATGCAGGTGAGCGAAAACCCGCGTTTCACCGCGGACTATTTCGATGCCGACAAGCGTTATATCGGCAACTCGATTCAAGTTTTCTTCAAGGATGGCAGCAGCACCGACAAGGTATCGATCGACTATCCAATTGGTCATCGCGAACGACGTGGCGAAGGCGTGCCGGTGCTTTTGAAGAAATTTGAAACGGCGGTAAGCGAACATTTCCCTGCCTATCGCGCACGCCAGATTCTTGATCTTGTGCGCGACACCTCGAAGTTCGAAGCGACGCCAATTCACAAGCTGATGGACCTGTTTGCCCTTTAGTGCGGTAGCACACAGAAGCCCCTTTCCCGCTGTGTTATCTTTTTGTTAACGCGCTGTCATCTTTCAGGTAGTATCCTGCCGGCGACTTTCGCTGCGGTAGTAGCGCGCAGATGCTGCGCAACCGATGTATGTGTTTAAAACGTTTTCAATCACGAGGAGTTGTCGATGAACAAGAAAATTCTGTGCGGCGCGCTGCTTGGCGCGCTTGGCTTTGCACACACCGCTGTCGCCCAAGACTTTGATGATCGCTGGTACGTTTCCGGCTCGGCCGGCATTGAGAGCTTCGATGACGAGCGTGGCATCGACAATGACTTCCTGACCGGCGGTATCGGCTTGGGCAAGTTCTTCGCAGAGCGTTGGTCGTTTGATGCGCAGCTGGAGAGCACCAACCCGCACAAAGACGGCACCCAGCTCAACTGGAGCCAGTACTCCGCAAGCTTGGTTGGCCGCTACCACTTCAAGATGGAAGATTCCAATTGGTGGCCGTACGTGGCATTGGGTGCTGGCGTGCAGCGCCACGAAGAAGAGTTTCGGAATGTGCGCGGTGGCCGTCCGCTGGAGCGCAAGGGCAACGACTTTTTGGCCCAAGTAGGCGCTGGTTTGCAAGGTGATTTCGGCCGCACCAGCCTGCGTCTTGAAGCCACTCAGCGCTTCGATATGGACGATGACTCGGGCTTTGAAGACGATTACTTCGCCGACACCGTGGTTGGCGTTTCGGTGCTGGTCAAGCTCGGTGGCGACCGGTCTTTCACGAGCACCCGTACTGACTCGACTTCCACACCTGCAGTGCCGGATGCACCGGTCAAGACCTGCGCCGATCTGGACGATGATGGCGATGGCGTCAACAACTGCAACGACAAGTGCCCGAACTCGCAAGCTGGTCAGACCGTTGGTCCGGATGGTTGCCCAGTGCCGGTCACCATTGACCTGCGTGGCGTCAACTTCGATTTCGACAAGTCCACCCTGCGTCCAGACGCAGTGGCCATCCTGAGCGAAGCCGTCGCCATCCTGAGCAAGTACCCAGAGCTGCGGGTTGAAGTCGCTGGCCACACCGATGCCGTTGGTACCGATGGCTACAACCAGGGTCTGTCTGAGCGTCGCGCCAGCGCCGTCTACGACTACCTGACCAGCAACGGCATCGCTGCCTCGCGTCTGGCCGGTCCGAACGGTTTCGGCGAAGGCCGCCCGATCGACACCAACGACACCGACGAAGGTCGCGCCCGCAACCGTCGTACCGAGTTGAACGTGCAAAACTAAGCGCAAAGTTTCAATGCAGCATGAAAAGCCCGGCCTAGTGCCGGGCTTTTTATTTGCGGCATTAGCAACCGGGCCGATCCACGTCCCGCGGGCTGTCAGTCGTTGGGATAGGCCCTTACCGGTTGCGTCCGCACCGCCTCATCCCTGCTACGGGGCCTTTGCGATTGCCTGTCGATCCGCCGACGCCTACACTCGGTTTCCCCCATCCAAGCGGAAATTCGCCATGCGGCTTGCTGTTGTTCTAATGCTGATGGCGACGACGCCGGTCGCGGCTTTTACGTGCGATCAATCGGCTATCCATTCGCCTTTGCCCATTCGGACCACTCTGGTTGCGCCGTTTGCGCCTGAGTTGCAGGGCGCTCCGCTCACGCAAGGTGCTTCCAGCGGCCTGTTAGCCGGGCGTCGCGATGAGTCTTTGGCAATCGATACGGTGTTGCTGCGTTTGCGCACAGACGCCTGTTTGGCTCAGGCAGGTGCTTCCAGCGACAGCTATGCGGGCTATGCGAAGAAGACCGAGTTCGACAACACACCTTGGCGTTTCGAAGGCAAACCTGGTCAGCGCTTCAGTGCCGAAGAGTTTGATGCATGGATGAAGAGTCGCGGTGTGCGTGTAGCAAAGGGTCGAGCGGTGGATCCCGCTGCTGAAGCCAGCGGAAAAGTGAGCGAATAGGTCAACCTCCAGCGTCAGTTGCGCCGTCGGAATCGATAGTGAGCGACCAGCCACTCGTTGCCGTCGGCGTAGCCGAATAGCTCGGCGCAGGCCATCCAGAACATTCGCCAACGCTGCGACCAGCGCTTGGCTTCGGCTTCGCCGTACACCGCAGTCAGCACCGCCAGCACTTCGTCCTGGTTGGCGTCCTGATTGGCCAGCCAATGGTTGGATGTGCGCTCGTAGTGCGTTCCCGACAGCCGCCATTGGTCGTCCAACAGCAGGTCATCCTGGAAATGCAGCAGGGTGTCCGCCGCAGGCATGAGGCCACCCGTGAAGAAGTAGCGGCCCATCCAATTGTCGTCGCCTTCGGTCTCGAACGGATACATCAGTTCGCGATGGCAGAAAATGTGCACGAACAAGCGCCCATCGTCCTTCAGCCATCGCGAAACCTTGGCCAAAAGGCCAGCGTAGTTGCGCATGTGCTCGAACATTTCGATGGAAACGACGCGGTCGTAACGGTGTGGCAATTCCAAGGTGTTGACGTCGCAGGTGATGATCTCGATGTTGCCTAAGCCACGCAATTCAGCCTGCCGCAGGATGTGTTCGCGCTGACCGTGGGAGTTGGAAACACCGGTGATCCTGGCCTTCGGGAAGTGCTCCGCCATCCACAGGGTAAGCGAGCCCCAGCCACATCCAAGTTCGAGAATCCGCTGGCCATCGGCAAGTTCGGCACGTTGGCCGTAGAGTGCAAGCATGGCTTCTTCGGCCTGCTCGAGGCTCTCGCTGCCAGTGGCATAAAAGCAGCTCGAATACTTCAAGCGCTTGCCAAGACAAAGCTCAAAGAATCGCGCTGGCACTTCATAGTGCTGCCGATTGGCGGCTTCGGTTTCGATAGCCAAGGGACTGCGGCGCAGTTCATCACGCAACGCACGGAAACGCTCCCAAGCCGCGACCGCATCGTGTGCGTGCTCGTCGCGAAGGCGCTGCTTGCAAAGTCGGCGGATACCGTAACGCAGCAGGGAGTCAGGAATCAGGCTGCGTTCGGCAAGGTCAATTAAGGACATGGTTTAAGGACTGACGGTTGGAAGATTGGGGCTGCGGGATTGGAGAATCGGGACTCGGGGTGATGCAACACGCTCACGAACCGGGGCTTTGCGCGGCACCGTTCGGGTAAGACGAAGTCGGCGGCGGGAAGCGCCCGGCCGCTCCGTGACGCGAATCGGCCAGCAGCAAGTCAGGGGCGACTCGAGATTCGTATGCCTTGCGCTCGCGGTAGCCTAGGCTGCGGCTCTCCGGGTTAATCTCCACGCTTCACGAACCACGGAAAGAACACTGAGGTTTCGCGCTGATAGCGCCGGTAGTCCTCTCCCCGCGAACGCAGCGATTGCGCTTCTGTAAACGGAATGCCGGATACCCACATCAACGAGACCCCCATCAACACCGGACCCGCGAGGCTGAGCCACCACCACGGCGAGCCGATGCTGAGCAACACATAGCTGAACCAGTGCAACCATTCAAAAAAATAGTTGGGATGACGCGAATAGCGCCACAATCCAGCGCGACAGGTTTTGCCTTTGTTGCAAGGATTCGCCCGAAATCGGGCCAGTTGGCTGTCGGCAATGCTCTCTCCCGCCAAACTGAAAACCCAGATGACCACCGCCGCCAAGGCGCACAGGCCAAGATTTGATATGGGATTAGAGGCAGCGACCAAGAATGGCAGCGAGAACACCGCCGTCATCACCGCCTGCAGCATGAAAAAACCAAAGAACTTGAGCTGGCTGCCACCCCAATGCTCGCGCAGAAAGCGGTAGCGTCCGTCTTCAGCTTCATGCAGTACCCGCGACAAAAGATGCAGACTCAGCCGGAATCCCCAAATCCCTCCAAGCATCGCCACTAACAGGCGTGGCGCATTACTGCCCGCGCCCACTGCGCTGTAGAAAATCGCCGCGCCACCCATCAGCGCCGCCCACACTACGTCAACGTAGCCCGCGTTATGGGTGCGCCGCTGCAGCTCCCAGGTTGCTGTCATCGCCACCACGGAGACGGCAAACACGGCTAGCAATGGCTCAAACGGAAACATCATTCAAATCGCGCCAGCGGCCGGCGGCGGCATGAGCCGCTGCGCCAGCCACAACAGCAGTGGTGTAACCAATCCCCACGAAAGTGCAAGGCCGGCGTACGGCAGCCAGGATGCTTGGATGGTCGCGGCGTGCCAGACGCCGGCCGCAATCCAGTAGGAAAGCGGTCCCCCGATCAAGCCAAATACGACGGCGATGACGGTGTGCGCCTTCAGCGCCGACAGGGAATGGTTGAGGGTGAGTGCAAAGCCCATCCACATCGCCACGATCCAAATTGGCGCCAAGCTCGGCCATGGCTGCGGACTTTGAAACTCGATCCAACCCAGCTGCACCCATAACGAGTCAATAGCGAAACCCAGCACCGCAGCAAGCAGCATTACCTGGAAGTCAGCGGCGCGCCAACGACTGATAAACAATTGAATGCCGGCGAATATCGCCAAGGCCAGCGGACCCGCCCACCACCATCCGCGCGCGGCTCCGCCGACCGAGGCAATCCAGACGATCTGGAATCCCACTACGTTTGGTACCCATGCCCACTTGGAGGCACTCATCGGACTGGTGTTTGCCGCTTTGGAACTGGCCGACTTGCAGCAGCCCGACTTGCAGCAGGCCGATTTAGATCAGGCCGATTTAGATCAGGCCGATTTAGATCAGGCCGACCTGGATCACTCTGGTACAGATCCGGGAGCCAAGCCTCTCGACGAGCGCCGGGGCGGGTCAGCAACATTTGCACATCGCCAATTGAGCGCTCGATAAAGCCGCCCTCGCAATACGCCAGATAGAATTCCCACATACGCTCGAATCGCTTGGGATAGCCGAGTGCCGCCACCCGCTCGCGTTGCGCCAGAAAGCGCCGACGCCAGTGATTGAGAGTGAGCGCATAGCTGGGGCCGATGTCTTCCAGATCGATCAAGCGCAGGTCGCTACTGCGCGCGGAGGCATTCAGCATGGCGCTGACCGATGGGATGAAACTGCCGGGAAAGATGTGCCGTTTGATGAAGTCGACCGAGGTCAACGCTTGCTGGTAGCGATGGTCCTCAATGGTGATGGCTTGAATCAGCGCCATGCCACCCTCTTTCAGCAGATCGCCGACCTTGCCAAAGTAGGTGTCCAAGTACTGGTGGCCGATGGCCTCGATCATTTCGATCGATACCAAGCGATCAAAAGTGCCGCGCAAGTCGCGATAGTCTTCCAGCAATAGCGTGATTCGCTCACCGAGACCCGCTTTCTGCACCCGCTGGGCGGCCAGTTCGTGTTGCTCGCGCGAGATGGTGGTGGTGGTGATCCGGCAGCCGTAGTGGCTGGCGGCGTGAATGGCGAATCCTCCCCAGCCGGTGCCGATCTCGACGACGTGGCTTTCGGCATTCAGCTCAAGCTTTTGACAGATCCGATCCAGTTTGCGCGTGGATGCGACTTCGAGGGTTTCGTTGGCGTCGGCAAAAATCGCCGACGAGTACATCATGTTGGAGTCAAGAAACAGCTCGAACAGATCATTGCCAAGGTCGTAGTGGGCGGCGATATTACGCGCGCTGCCGCGGCGCGTATTGCGGCGCAACGCTTCCAGCCCGCGCATCAACCAACCACCGAGCCGCGCGCTGCCGGTTTCCATGCTGTCGAGCAGACCGCGGTTTCGCACCAGAACCCGCACCAGGGCAACCAGATCGTCGCAGGCCCAGTGGCCATCCATGTAGGCTTCCGCCGCGCCCACCGAGCCGTTGGCGGCAGCCGCTCGATAGAAGCCGACGTCGTGGATGCGCAAGCTGACACGCAGTGTCTGTTTGGGATCTGCCGACGCTGTGCCCAGCGTGACCCGGCCCATGCCGTCTTCGACCCGCAGTTCACAGTCGCGTAACGCGCCCAATTGCTCGAGTAGACGGCGTCGCAGCGCGCGGTCAAGCGGGCCAAACGCGCTGGCGTTCATGGCGCGCTCGGGTTCGTGTTGCAGCGCGGACTGAGTGGCTTCGTTCAAGGTGTCATCCATGGGCTTTCGAGGGGTGATCGTAAACTGGATTGCGTCTGCACCAGATCAAGAATGCCTGCCAATGAATGGCAATCACGATCCGCAAAGTCATCATCGGGTAAATCAATAGACAGCGCGCCAGCGACCACGCACTCAAGGCGCGACGCGTGAGCACGAGGGTAGTGTCGAGTTCAGGCAGCTCGGCGTTCATGACATCCATGTGCACCCGCAAATTCTCATCGGGGATCTGGAAGCGCCAGTCGTAGCGGCGCTGCATGGGCACAAACGGGGAAACATGGAACGCCTTGTCGAAGCGCCACGTGAGCGCACTGCCGTGCAATTCTGCGCCATCGCTTGCCAGCAGATAGCAGTGGCGCTCGCGCCACGGCGTGTTAGTGATCTCCGCGAGGATGTATTGCAGTTGCTCGCCGGCTTCGCTGTAGCAATAGTAGAAGCTGACGGGATTGAAGCAGTAGCCGAAATAACGCAAGTGGCTTAGCAGCCTAATCGGACCCTGCGGTCGCTCACCGCCAAGTTTTTCCACGGTGTCGCGCACCGCCTGATCCAACGGAGTGGCGGGATCGCCGTGGTAGTCGCTGCGCTTGAACTGGGCCAGATTGCGGCGCCCCACCGACCACAACCAGCGCCCACGGAACACCTCTGAAAGCTCAGACAAGTCAATGAACATCATGAAGATGCGATAGCGAAATGCGTGCGCGCGCGGCGTGTAGCGGCGGTGTCGGACCCAGCCGCTATAGATCGCGCTTTGCATGATCTGCCCGCTGTCATTAGTTGTGCTCATGGCCAGACGACGCCCATCTCGCTTGCGGCCGCAACCGCCGAGCGCATTCCGTCCTCGTGAAATCCCCAACCCCACCAAGCGCCAGCGTAATGAGTATGGCGCTGGCCACTGATTTCCGCGCGCCGCGTTTGCGCAGCCACGCTGGAGTGACTGTAGAGCGGATGCGCGTACGCCATCCGCGCAATGATCTTGCTGGGATCGATGTCTGCCGTGCGATTCAGGCTGACGACGAATGGCTCCGGTGAGTCAATACCCTGCAGCAGGTTCATGCAGTAGCTCACCGTGCACTGACCCTCCGGCGCGCCCGGTATGTATGCGTTCCACGCCGCCCATGCTTTGCGATTGCTGGGCAGGATGCGGCGATCGCTATGCAGCACGGTCTCGTTGGCTTGATAGGTGATTGCCCCCAGCACCTCGCGCTCGGCGTCACTGGGATCACGCAGCACGGCTAATGCCTCATCGCTGTGACACGCCAGCACGATGCGATCAAAGCGCTCTCTGTCGCCAGCGGTCTCGATCTCGACACCATCGGCGTCCCGCCGAACGCCCAGTACAGGCGTTTGCAAGCGCACCTGCACCTGCCAGCGTGTCATTAATGCGTTGACGTAAGACGAAGAGCCGCCGCGCACCACTCGCCACTGCGGCCGGTTGCTGACTTGCAGCATCTGGTGGTTGGCCATGAACTGGACGAGGTAGCGTGCGGGAAAGGCCAGCACTTGGGTCGAAGGCGACGACCACAAAGCCGATGCCATGGGCACGATGTGGTCGTCAATGAAACCTTTGGTGTAACCGCCAGCTTGGAGGTAGTCGCCCAGACTTGGTCCCGGTCCCGGACCTTCCAACAACGTCGCCGCCTCACGATAAAACCGCAGAATGCCGCGAACCATACCCAGGAAACGCGGCGACAAAAGGTTGCGGCGCTGGCAAAACAGGCCATCCAGATCGCCTGCGTTGTATTCCAGACCACTGCCGGCGTGTTGCACCGAGAAAGTCATGGAGGTGGGCTGTGAGGCCACACCCAGGGTCTCAAACAGGCGGCAAAGCAACGGGTAGCACGTTGGGTTGAAGACGATGAAGCCCGAATCGACGGCATAGTCCCGACCGGCCATGCTCACCTTGTGGGTGTGCGTATGCCCGCCGATGCGGGATTGCGCTTCAAATAGCACCACTTCGTGTTGTTGTGAGAGCAACCACGCCGAACACAATCCGCTGATGCCGGACCCGACAACCGCAATCCTCATGCGCTGGCACGTACCGCACGCTTGAATGCTGGCGGCACCGGCTTCAAGTCCCAGACCAGACCAAGCACGGCCATCATTCGCAGCACGTAGTAGGTGACATCGACCTCCCACCAGTGAAAACCTTGCCGTGCTGAGCCAGGAAAGTGATGGTGGTTGTTATGCCAGCCTTCGCCCAAAGTCAGCAGTGCAAGCAGCCAGTTGTTGCGGCTGTGGTCGTTGGTCTCATAGCGCCGGCTGCCAAAACGGTGGGCGAGGGAGTTGATCGTCACCGTGACGTGGAACAGCACCACGGTTGACACAAAAAAGCCCCAAAACAGCAATTGGCCGGCTGACGTTTCCAGCTGTGGTGCTGCTGTTTCCAGCCAACCACCAATAAAAAACAGGCCGACCGCGAGCGCTACCGGCAGCAGCAAGTCAAAACGATCCAGCCATCGCAATTCCGGGAAGCGTTGCAAGTCCTTGATCGCCGCCCAGTCGGTGCGGAAGCCACGCGGAGTCAGGAACCAGCCCATGTGACTCCACAAGAACCCGTGTTGCACCGGCGAGTGAAAATCGAGTTCCGTATCGGAATGGCGATGGTGGTTGCGATGGTGCGAGGCCCACCACAAAGGTCCACGTTGCACGCTGGATGCGCCAATCAGGGCGAATACAAACTGCACTAGGCGCGAGGTCTTGAACGCTTTGTGCGAAAAGTAACGGTGATAAAAGCCGGTGATTGCGAACATCCTCACTAGGTACAACGCCAACGCGACCGCGACTGCAAACCACGAGACACCCACCCAAAAAACACCCACGCACGCGATATGCATGCCAATGAATGGCAGCACCCGCAGCCAGTCAATGGTCTCAGATGGCGCGTCATCGGCGTCGTTGGCCGCCGTGTCGAACCAGCGCAACAGAGCGATCCAGGCGCGGCGAAGCGGGGTATGCGGTGTAAGCATGGGATTGGACATGGTTCCAACTAGTGGGGCGCAGCTTTGAGGGGGCAGCTTTCAGGATGCAACTTTCAAGGTGAAACTTTCTGAAGCGTGCGGTGAGGTCTGAGTGAATCGGTTACTCAGCGCAGAGCCGCAAAGCCTGCAAGCGTAGCCAATCTTGATGGCCGCCGTCATGCTTACGGCGACACGCGTTGAACGGATGCAGGGATGAGAGTGGCTGCGGGCGGATTTGCGAGTAAGCGGATTGCGAAAATACCAGGCGTGGTGCGCCACGGGGTTGCGCGAGCAATCTCGCGTGCGGGCGTCTGTTCGCGAACCAAAGCCAGAGAATACGTGCTGCTTGGTCGTGTTTATGTGGACGGACGTCGCGTCAGCGATCCTGAGTTTCCGACAACCGCCGCAAGTAGGATCGAAATCGATGGCGTGCGCTTGGGTGAGGCTGCGCGGGTTTACCTCATGTTGAACAAGCCACGCGGTCTCGTGACCAGCACTACCGATGAGCGCGGTCGCGACACGGTGTATCGCTGTTTCGAACAATCCGATCTGCCGTGGATGGCGCCGGTTGGGCGGCTGGACAAGGCCAGTGAGGGCTTGTTGTTGTTCAGCAATGATCCGGCGTGGTCGGCCGCCATCAGCGATCCGGCCTCAGGCCCGAACAAGACCTACCACGTCAAGATTGATCGGCTTGCCGACGCGAAGTTGCTGACGGAGCTTGAGCGAGGCGTTACCGACCAAGGCGAGCATTTGTGCGCCAACTCAGTGCGAGTTCTGCGTTGTGCAGAGCGCAGTGCCTGGCTCGAAATCGTGCTGGACGAAGGCCGCAATCGACAGATCCGTCGCTTGCTGGCTGCGTTCGATATCGAGGTATTGCGCTTGCTCCGCGTGGCGATTGGCGAGCTGCCTTTGGGCGATCTCGCGAAAGGCGCTTGGCGCGCTTTGACCGTCGAAGAAGTGAAGGCATTGGGCGCTTCATGGACGTAAACACACGCGGCAATCCGCGCCAAGCAGCGGAGCAAGCTCCGCTCTACCGCATATGGGTGTTGCGCCGATGAACCGTGGAGCCGAGCGAAGGCGCGCGCGCAGCGCGCAAACTTACTCGGCTGCTTTTCCCACTCCATCACGCGCAGCGATCACTCGCTGCGCGGTTCGGCGCTCAGGCTGCGCGCGACGAACGCTTGCGGTCGGACTCGGTGAGGTGCTTCTTGCGCAGGCGGATTTCCTTCGGTGTGACTTCAACCAGCTCGTCGTCCTCAATGAAATCCAGCGCCTGCTCCAGCGTGTACTTGATCGCTGGGGTGAGCTTGATCGCGTCGTCCTTGCCAGCGGCGCGCACATTGGTCAGCGGCTTGGGCTTGATCACGTTGACGGTCAGGTCGTTGTCCTTAGAATGGATGCCGACCAGCTGACCCTCATAGACATTGTCGCCCTCGGCGGCGAACAGCTTGCCGCGCTCCTCCAGCGGACCCAGCGAGTAGGCCGGGGTGACGCCCGCAGCGTTGGCGATCATCACGCCATTGATGCGCTTGGCGATCGCGCCGGTTTGCTTCGGGCCGTAGTGGTCGAAGACATGGAACAGCAGTCCCGACCCCTGAGTCAGGGTGCGAAACTCGTTCTGAAAACCAATCAGCCCGCGGGCAGGGATCATGTAGTCCAGTCGCACGCGCCCCTTGCCGTCGGACTCCATGTTCTTCAGCTGCGCCTTGCGGGTGCCGAGCTTTTCCATCACGCCACCCTGGTGCGGGTCCTCGACGTCGACCACAAGCTGCTCGATCGGCTCCATCAGCTCGCCATCGATTTCCTTGATGATCACTTCTGGGCGCGAAACTGCAAGCTCGAAGCCTTCCCGGCGCATGGTCTCGATCAGCACCGACAGGTGCAGCTCGCCGCGGCCAGAGACGAGGAATTTGTCCGGGTCCGAGCCTTCTTCGACTTTCAGCGCGACGTTGTGCAGGACCTCGCGCTCCAGACGCTCGCGAATCTGGCGGCTGGTGATGAATTTTCCGCCGCTGAACTCCTTGCTGCCAGAGAAGGGCGAGTTGTTGACTTGGAAGGTCATGCTGATCGTGGGCTCATCTACGGTCAGGGCCGGCAGCGCCTCGGGCGTGTCCAGCGCACAGATGGTGTCGGAAATGCTGAGTTCGGACACACCGGAGATCGCCACGATGTCCCCGGCATGGGCCTCCTCGACTTGGATCCGCTCCAGACCCAAGAAGCCCAGTACCTGCAGCACTTTGCCTTGGCGCTTCTTGCCATGGCGGTCGACCACACTGACCGGCATGTTGGTGCGGACCTTGCCGCGCTGGATACGGCCGACGCCGATCAGACCGACGAAGCTGCTGTAGTCGAGCTGGCTGATGCGCATCTGGAAGGGGCCTTCGCGATCCACATCAGGCTGCGGGACGTGCTTCATGATCGCTTCGTAAAGCGGGGTCATGTCGCCTTCGCGCGCGCTGTCCTCAAGACTGGCGTAACCATGCAGCGCCGAGGCATAGACGATGGGGAAGTCGAGCTGCTCGTTAGTCGCACCCAGATTGTCGAACAGGTCGAACACCTGGTCGATCACCCAGTCAGGACGCGCGCCCGGACGATCAATCTTGTTGACCACGACGATGGGCTTGAAGCCCATGGCAAAGGCTTTCTGAGTGACGAAGCGGGTCTGCGGCATCGGACCGTCCATCGCGTCGACCAGAATCAGCACTGAGTCGACCATCGAGAGCACGCGCTCGACTTCGCCACCGAAGTCGGCATGGCCCGGTGTGTCGACAATATTGATACGGTTGCCCTGCCAGTTGATCGCGGTGTTCTTGGACAGGATGGTGATGCCGCGTTCCTTCTCCTGATCGTTGCTGTCCATCATCCGCTCGGTGGTGACCGTGCGTTCGTTGAACGAGCCCGATTGCTTCAGAAGGCAGTCGACGAGGGTGGTCTTGCCATGGTCGACGTGGGCGACGATGGCGATATTGCGCAGCTTATCGATGGACATTGGGGTTCGCCGCGCGGTTGGACGCGGACTCTCTCGGCTGGAAGGGGCGGTAGTGGCCGAGTGTTGTCTGGCCACAGAAAAGCCCCTAAGTTTAACCCAGCGGTTGCGATTCGCGCCTTAACCAGCATTCAGACTGGCGCGGTCCTTAACCCTGTCGGAGTTGCCCCCATGCACATGTCAGCAGTCCATGGCCGCGCCCGGTTTACACTGGGCGACCCTTCCAGGATGAATATCCATGCACGACCTAACGGCTGAATTCGCTACTTCGCGTGGCACCATCCACCTGACCCTGTATCCCGAAGGCGCGCCGCTGACAGTGGCGAGCTTCGTACAGCTTGCCCAAATGGGCTACTACGACGGCCTGAATTTTCATCGGGTCATTCCCGATTTCATGGTCCAAGGTGGTTGCCCCGAGGGCAGTGGCCGCGGTGGTCCGGGCTATCGGTTTGAGGACGAGTGCAAGCCAACCCTGAGGCACGATCGCCCGGGCGTGCTGTCGATGGCCAACGCCGGCCCCGGCACCAACGGTAGCCAGTTTTTCATCACCCACGTCGCCACCCCTTGGCTTGACGGCAAGCACACCGTGTTTGGTGCGGTCGTGAGTGCAGCCGATCAGGACGTGGTGGACGCCATTCGGCAGGGCGACAAGTTGGATTCGCTGGTCATCAAGGGTGACGCCACGGCGTTGCTTGAGCGCTTCAAAGATCGCTTGGCGGGTTTTGCGGTAGCGGCGAAGCAGGCCCGTCGGCCTTAGGTTGATCGCCTGAGATTCGATAAGGGGCCAGCAAGTGTTGCCAGTCAGCAGTGACTGGCAACCTGTCAGAGGCTGAGTTGGCGGCAAGCGCGCGCAAGGCGTCGACTCGCGCCTGTATCTGGGTGAGTGCTTCTTCCTGCAGTTTGACGCGACTGAATTCGCGCGCCTTGGCCTGCTCGCTGCCTGCGACACGGCTGCCTCGCGATCGAGCCTCGTTGGCTTTGAGCAGCAGACGCTCAAGCAGAAACAAACCAGCGTCGGCGCGCAGATCGGCTTCGAGCAATGCACGCACCGCATCCGCATCCGCCTCCAATTCGAGGCGAGTGCGTGCTGTGGGAGATATCCCGATCCGATGTCTGAGCCGGCGGTGGGCGGTCTCGTGGGCGAGCACAAATGCCACTTCAGCCTCGTCGTGCGTTGCCAGCAACAGCCCAATGCTCACCAGCAAGCGGCCGTCGGGAAACATCTCGGCTTGCTCAAATGGCCGATCCAGGACCTGCAGTCGCAATTGCTCGCACTCGGGTTCGACACGACATAACAAGCCGCCCAACGCCTGTGTAAGCGCTGGATCGTCGATGACGACAGGAGGTGCCCGCGATGGCGCGCCGGAGCAGCCCGCAAGGGTGAAAAACAGCATCGCTAGGCTAAAGCGTGGTGCCATTTTGAGGTCAGAACGCGTGGGGTCCCTATGGTAATCTTGGCGGCCTTTTCACGTTGCCACTTTCGGAGTTTCGATGCTTCAGCTCGCTCGACGCGTTGGCCGCGCCAGACCCAGCGCAATCATGGTGGTGGCGGAGAAAGCCAAGCGTCTCAAGGCTGAAGGCCGCGACATCATTTCGTTCTCGATCGGCGTGCCGAATTTCTTGCCCGGCGAACATGTATACGCCGCGGTGCGCGAAGCATTAAGCAAGGATTCCGGACAGTACGGCAGCAATCGCGGGTCGGATGCCTTGCTGGATGCGTTTCTTGGGCACATCGACAGGGCTGGTTTGCAGGGCTACACGCGTGCCAATTGTGCGGTAGCGATTGGTGCCAAGCACATGCTCTACAACCTGTTCGAGGCGCTGCTGGATGAGGGCGATGAGATCGCTTTCCCGACACCGTACTGGACCAGCTATCTCGACATTGCGGAGATCGTCGGCGCCAAGATCCGCCTGCTTCCTTGCGGTGCGGACCAGGACTACAAGCTCACCCCGACCCAGCTCGACGAAGCCCTTTCGCACCGGCCGCGCTTGTTCCTGTTCAACAATCCCAGCAATCCCACCGGCATGGTTTACAACGCCGATGAGGTCGCTGCGCTGGCTGAAGTGTTGCTGCGCTATCCGGATACCTGGGTCATCACTGATGATATTTATCATCGGATGATCTTTGACGGTCTGAGTTACCGCAACTTCGTGCAAGTGCAACCTTCGTTGCGAGATCGGGTGATCTTCGTCGATTCACTGTCCAAGACTTACGGCATGCCGGGTTGGCGGGTGGGATTGATGGCGGGGCCTGAAGCGGTTGCGACCGCGATGGTGACGCTGAATTCCAACCACATCACCAATTTGCCGGAAATGGTCAGCGCGGCCGCAGTGGCCGCTTTCAACGGCCCGCAAGATGTACCGATCCAGAAGTGCGCCGAATTCCAGGCCAAGCGTGATCTGGTCATGGCGGCGATGACGTCGATCCCCGGCGTGATTTGCCCGCGCCCGCAAGGTGCGTTCTATGTGTTTCCGGATATTGCATGCGCCTTTGGGAAGTCCCACAACGGAGTGCGGATTGGCAACGACGTGGACCTCTGCAATGCCTTGCTTGACGTCAAAGGCGTCGCCTGTGTGCCCGGATCAGCCTTTGGTGAGCCCCGCGCGCTAAGAATTTCGTACACCTGCCCGACGCCGCAGTTGGCACCGGGCTTGGCGCGAATTGTCGAGTTTTTTGCTGAGTTGGTTTGAGAGCCGGGATTCGGGATTGGTGATTCGGGATTCGCCAAGCCCTGACTCCCGCGATGCTCCGCTTGAACGAATCCCGAATTCCGAATCCCGAATCCCCACACTGGAGAACGATCATGAAAACCCCCGTTCGCGTTGCCGTTACTGGCGCTGCTGGTCAAATCGGATATTCGCTGCTGTTTCGGATCGCCTCCGGCGAGATGCTTGGCAAGGATCAGCCGGTCATCCTGCAACTGCTTGAGTTGCCGATGGAAAAAGCCCAAGCCGCGTTGCGCGGTGTGATGATGGAGTTGGAGGATTGTGCGTTCCCGCTGCTGGCAGGGATGGTGGGTACGGATGACCCGATGGTCGCTTTCAAGGACATTGACGTGGCGCTGTTGGTTGGCGCGATGCCGCGCGGTCCGGGCATGGAGCGCAAGGACTTGCTGCTGAAAAACGCCGAAATCTTCACCGTGCAGGGCCGCGCCCTCAACGCGGTCGCGTCGCGCGACGTGAAGGTGTTGGTGGTCGGCAATCCGGCCAATACCAACGCTTACATCGCGATGAAGTCAGCGCCCGATCTCAACCCTGGCAACTTCACCGCCATGCTGCGCCTCGATCACAACCGCGCCTTGTCTCAGCTTGCCAGCAAGGCTGGGGTGGCGGTGGGTGATATCGAGAAGTTGATCGTGTGGGGCAACCATTCGCCGACCATGTACCCGGATTACCGCTTTGCCCACGCCGGCGGGTCGTCGCTGAAAGACGCAGTTAACGACGAGAGCTGGAATCGCGAGACCTTTATCCCGAAAGTTGGCAAGCGTGGAGCGGCGATCATCGAAGCCCGTGGCTTGAGTTCAGCCGCCTCCGCCGCCAACGCCGCTATCGACCACATTCATGACTGGGTGCTGGGCACCAATGGCAAGTGGGTGACCATGGGCATTCCGTCGGACGGCAGCTACGGCATTCCCGAAACTGTCATGTACGGCGTGCCGGTGACCTGCGAAAACGGCAACTACAGCCGCATCACGGGTCTGGAAATTGACGATTACTCGCGCGCAATGATGGACAAAACCCTTGCTGAGCTGGAAGAAGAGCGCGCGGGTGTGGCGCATTTACTGGCTTGAGCGGGGATTTCGAATCACGCAGCACGAGCTGCGCAATTCAGATCACCGAAGTCCGTACCCTCACCCCAACCCACACCCCGGCATCAGCGCGCCGCGCCGATGCGTTCGGGGCCGTGCGAACCTACGGTTCGCGACCACGGCCTCTCACCCCGCTGGGAGAGGGGCTTTAGCCCAAGCGAACATGACCCAGTCTTCCGGTGCCAAATTTCGTGCCGCACTCGCTGCCGAAAAGCCGCTGCAAGTGAGCGGTACGATCAACGCCAATCACGCGTTGCTGGCCAAGCGCGCTGGCTTTCGGGCGATTTATTTGTCGGGCGGAGGGGTCGCGGCCGGTTCGCTGGGCTTGCCCGATCTTGGCATCAACACGCTGGAAGACGTGCTGATCGACGTGCGCCGGATTACTGATGTCTGCGACTTGCCGTTGTTGGTTGACATCGACACCGGCTTCGGGCCCAGCGCTTTCAACATTGAGCGCACGGTGAAGTCGTTGATCAAAGCGGGTGCAGCGGCATGCCATATCGAGGATCAGGTCGGTGCCAAGCGCTGCGGTCATCGTCCGGGCAAGGAGATCGTCAGCACCGAAGAAATGGTGGATCGCGTTAAAGCGGCGGTGGATGCCAAAACCGATTCAGCGTTCTTCGTGATCGCGCGCACTGATGCCATCGCCGTGCATGGGGTGGATGCCGCAATCGAGCGCTCGCTGGCTTGCGTTGAAGCCGGCGCTGACGGCATTTTTGCCGAAGCCGCCTACGACCTGCCGACCTACCAGCGCTTTGTCGATGCGGTGAAGGTGCCCGTGCTGGCCAACATTACTGAGTTCGGCCAGACGCCTTTGTTCACGCGCGACGAGCTTGCCTCAGTCGGCGTTGCCATCCAGTTGTATCCGCTAAGCGCATTTCGGGCGATGAACAAGGCAGCGGAAGCGGTGTACGAGGCGATTCGTCGGGACGGCCATCAGCAGGCTGTGCTCGCAAGCATGCAGACCCGCGAAGAGTTGTATGACCGCATCGGCTATCACGCCTTTGAGCAGCGCTTGGACGGTTTGTTTGCGGCGAAGAAATAGGCACCAAGCGAAGGTGCTTGCGTTGCAAAGTAGTCGAGTCCTGCTTCTGTGGGAGCGCCGGAAGGTACGATGCTGTTTGCGTGAGGCAACTCACATCGCGCCTTCCGGTATTCCCACAACAGCAGCGATTGGCCGCTCAATTCTCGAGCACAGCGCCGTCGATGACAGTAGCGTCGACCACCGCGCCGTCGACCACAGCGCCCGCGTCAACGGCGGTTGCAAAGTCCCCCGCCAGCGCCTTGTATACAGCCACCAGTGCGGTCGCCTGCTCCACTCGTGCTTGCAGAGCCTGCGACTGCAGATCGAGTTGGCTGCGTTGCGCATCCAGAACATCCAAATAGTTGGAAGCCCCGGCATCAAAACGCAGCTGGGCCAGCCGTGTGGCTTCGTCTGATGCGTTCCGCGCGCTGCCCAATTCGACAGCGCCCTGGTTAGCCGCGCGCAACCCGGCCAGCGCGTTCTCGGTGTCTTCCAGCGCACGTAAAACGGTCTCCTGATACAGGGCTCGAGCTGCATCCGCCCGCGCCTCGGCGGCGTCGACAAACTGACCAACACGTCCGAAATCAAGGAAGCGCCAGGTGAGAGACGGACCAAAACTCCAGCGATCGGCGGCGCGGTTGCCGAGCTTGCCGAACTGCTGGGCGGTCCAGCCATAGTCGCCAAGCAAGGTCAGGATCGGAAAATACTGCGCCTTCTCATAGCCGATGTCGGAGTAGGCGGCCGCCAGCTGCCGCTCGGCGCGGCGAATGTCGGGACGCCGCAGCAACCAGTCAGCGGGCGAGCCAATCGTTTGCAGAGTGGGCAGGGCGGGCAGCTGCTGCTTGGAATCGAGCTGCATGCGCAGCGCGGTCACTGGCGACGCGGTGAGCACGGCGAGACGTTGTTCGTGACGTACCAGTGCTGCCTGCGTCTGCGCTACGCTGGCTGCCAGCGTATGCGCCAAGACCTGCGCACGCGCCACATCGAAAGCGGTGCCGCGACCGGCGTCCATCAACGTCGTCAACAGATCCACGTTGGCCTGCACATTGGCCAATTGTTGTTGAGCAAGCGCCAACTGCTCGCGCGCGCCGAGCAAGGCAAACCAGGCCTGCGCGACTTCCGCGATGATCGACAGCTGCACGTCGGCCAGCGCTGCCGCTTGCGCATCCACTTGTTGATAGATCTCGTTGGACTGATTGCGCAGGCTACCGAACAGATCGATCTCCCAACTGACATCAAAGCCAGCGCGATAAGTTTCGGTTTGGCCCGCTGCTTGCTCAGGAATGAATGGGTCGCTGCCGCTGGGCCGACTGCGTTCCGCGTTGCTCACGGCGGTCACGGTTGGGAACAGCGAGTACGGGCTAAGCCCTGCCAGCGCGCGGGTTTCAGCCAAGCGCGCGGCGGCTTGCGCCACCGTGGTGTTGGCCGCCAGCGATCGGTCCATCAGAGCATCCAGTTCGGCGCTGGCGAAACTGCGCCACAACAGGCGCGGCGCTTTGCTCGCTTGTACTTCATCAGGCGGATTTCCGGCCGCTTGACTTGGCTGATTGCCGGGCGCCTGTTCGAAGCTCACTGGCAACTCCGATTCGGGGCGAACATAGTCGGGGCCGACGGTACAGCCAGCCACCAGCAGCGCCAAGCTGAGCGCGCTGGCAATCGCCCCTGCGCGCTTACCATCAGCAGAGGGAACGGTCACACTTGTTAGCGCTCGCGCGCTTGCCGACGAATGCAAGGCGTTGCGCTTACTCATGACCCACCTCCGGCAACTGCGCGTCGCGGGCTCGTTGCGCGCGGCGCTCCACCCAACTGCGCAAGGCGACATAGAACACCGGCGTGAAGAACAGTCCAAACAGGGTCACCCCAAGCATGCCGAAAAATACAGTGATGCCCATGACGTGGCGCACTTCGAATCCGGCACCGCTGGCGAACACCAGCGGAATAACGCCGGCACAGAAGGCGAAACTAGTCATCAGGATGGGCCGTAGGCGCAGCCGGCATGCCTCCAAAGCGGCGTCGATGATGCTCATGCCTTGGCGCTCCAAATCGCGCGCGAACTCGACGATCAAGATGGCGTTTTTGCAGGCCAAGCCCATCAGTACGACGAAACCGATCTGGGTGAATATATTGTTGTCGAGGAAGGTAGGCGGCCCGGTGGGCGGAAACAGCATCAGCGACAAACCATGCAAGAAGTTAATGGTCCAGATGCCGCCAATGGCCGACAGTAGGCACAGCGGCACAATCAGGATGACCGACAGCGGCAGCGTCCAGCTTTCGTACAAAGCGGCCAGCACCAGATACACCAGCAGCACACACAGCGGAAACACCAGCAGCGCGGTGTCGCCTTGATTCACTTGCTGGTAGGTGAGCCCGGTCCATTCCAAAGCCATGCCACGAGGAAGCACCTGCGCAGCGATGGCTTTTACCTGGATCAATGCTTCTGACGATGACAGCAGAGCGGTATTGAGCCCGGCTCCCAAGTCGGCAGCGGGATAGGCGTTGTAGCGAATGACCGGGTCCGGGCCAAAGCTGGGTTTGACATCGACCACACTGGCCAGCGGCACCATCTCGCCCGCATCGTTGCGCACGCGAAGGTTGCCTATATCGGCCGCATCTTTGCGGAAGTCGGCATCGGCCTGTGCATACACGCTGTAAGTACGGCCGAACAAATTGAAGTCGTTGACGTAGGCCGAACCCAGATACACCTGCAAGGTGCCGTAGATATCCGCTAATGAAAGTCCTTGCTGCTTGGCTTTGGTGCGATCAACCACGGCATCCAGCTGCGGCACGTTGGGCTGGAACGAGCTGAAGGTGCCGGTAGGATCAAATCCCGGAGTGCTGCGCAGGGCTCCGATCAGTGCCTGCGTCTGGTTGTTGAGTTCGGCGTAGCCAATATCGTTTCGATCTTGCACATACATCTCGAGACCGCTGGCGTTGCCCAAGCCCAATACCGGTGGTGGCAACAAGGCGAATGCCAATCCTTCCTTGATCTGACTGAAGGCGATGTTGAGTTGCATGGCAATTTCCGAGGCTTCGATGTCGCGCTCGGACTGCGGCGTGATGCCGACAAACATGGTGCCGATATTGGGCGTGGCCACGAAGTGGATGGCGTTCAAGCCGGGAAACTGCACCGCACTCGCCACGCCGGGCGTGGCCAGCGCAATCTCGCCCATCTGCCGCATTGCCGCCTCGGTGCGATCAATTGTCGCCCCTTCTGGCAACTGCACGATCGCGAACAAATATTGCTTGTCCTGGGTCGGGATAAAGCCGCCGGGCACCGCGCGAAAGCCGAGCACGGTCACCACCAGCAGCAGGCCGTAAATGACCAGCATGCGCGGCGTGCGACCGACTGTCCGCCCGATCCGTGAGGTGTACCCGTTGGCGCTGCGCTTGAATATGCGATTGAAGCGCACGAAAAAGCCACCGAAGAGGCGCTCGATGCCGCGACCCAAGGCGTCTTTCTTCGCGCCGTGCGGTTGCAGCAACACCGCTGCCAATGCCGGCGACAACGTCAGTGAATTGAAGGCTGAAATGATTACGGAGACGGCAATGGTCACCGCGAATTGCTTGTAGAACTCGCCGGTAACGCCGGGGATGAAAGCCATCGGCACAAACACCGATGCCAGCACCAGGGAAATGGCAACGATGGGTCCGGAGACCTCCTGCATCGCCTTGTGCGCAGCGGCCAGCGGCTGCATGCCTTCTTCGATATGCCGTTCCACATTCTCGACGACGACAATCGCGTCATCGACAACGATGCCAATGGCCAGCACGAGGCCAAATAAGGTCAGCACATTGACCGAGTAGCCCAGCAGCCAGAGCACCGCAAAGGTGCCGATGATCGACACTGGCACAGCCAGCAACGGAATCAGCGAAGCCCGCCACGTCTGCAGGAACACCACGACGACCAGCACCACCAAGGCAATTGCTTCCAGCAAGGTGGTGATGACGGATTTGATCGACTCCTGCACAAACACGGTCGGGTCGTATACCACCGACCATTCCACGCCTTGCGGAAACGTCGGCGCGAGTTCGGCCATCTTGGCGCGTACCGCTTGCGACAGCGCCACCGAGTTGGCTCCAGGGGCTTCGAAAATCACGATGGCTGCGGCGTCTTCGTTGTTCAGCAGAGAGCGCAGTGCATACGACGATGAGCCCAGCTCGATGCGTGCTACATCCTTGAGCCTTGTCAGCGCACCTTGCTCGGCTTTGAGCACAATTTCGCCAAAGGCCTCGGGCGTGTCCAAGCGACCCTGCGCGTTGACCGCCAGCTGCAGGACGGTGCCATCAGCAGAAGGTGGGCCACCAATGCTGCCAGCCGAAACCTGGATGTTCTGCTCGCGAATGGCATTGACGATGTCGTTGGCGGTCATGCCGCGCGCGGCGGCTTGCTCGGGGTCAATCCATACCCGCATCGCGTAGTTGCCAGCACCAAACGCGACGGCTTGGCCGACGCCCTCCAAGCGCGCCAGTTCGTCTCGAACACGCAGGTTGGCGTAGTTCGAGAGGTACAACCCATCATAGGTTCCGGTCGGCGAGGCCAAGTGCACGACCATGGTCAAATTGGGCGATGACTTGACCGTGGTGACGCCGAGCGCGCGCACCGTCTCGGGCAGTCGCGGCAGGGCTTGGGCGACGCGGTTCTGCACCTGCACGGCGGCAAGGTCGATGTTGGTGCCACCCTTGAAGGTAACCGCCAAACTCATCGAGCCGTCCGAGCCCGACGTCGATTTCATGTAAATCATGCCTTCGACGCCGTTGATGGCCTCCTCCAGCGGCGCCGCAACGGTCTCGGCAATCGTGGTCGGATTGGCGCCGGGATACAGCGCGGTGACTTGTACCGAGGGCGGCACCACGTCGGGGTACTCGCTGACGGGCAAGTTGGGAATCGCGATGATGCCGGCGACCACAATCAGGATAGACAGCACCGAAGCGAGTACCGGGCGGTCGATGAAGACGCGCGAAATTTCCATGCTGGCCATCGCTGATCAGCCCTCCGCCGGGGTCGAGGCAGCCGGCGCTGCAGCAGCCGGCGCTGCAGCAGCCGGAGTTGGAGCAGTCGGAGTTGGAGCAGTCGGAGATGGTGCAGCCGGACTCAAGTTCGGTTGCTCCATCGGCACGACCACCGGCGTCACCGGTTGGCCGGGAAAGAAAATCTTGCGGGTGCCATTGACAATGACTTGCTCGGTCGCCGTCAGTCCGGTTTCAACCACACGCAGGCCATCGACCAGCGGTCCCAACGTGATGTCTCGACGCTGCGCGGTATTGCCCTCGCCAATCACGTACACGTAGCGACGATCTTGGTCGGTGAGCAAGGCCTGCTCATGGATCAACAAGGCATCGGCGCGAGTGGCACCGAGCAAGCGCACGCGCGCAAACAAGCCGGGCGTAAACACACCTTTCGGATTGGCCAGCAGCGCACGCGCGCGGATGGTGCCGGTCGCCGGATTCAGCGCGTTGTCGATGAAGACGATTTCGCCCTTGTAGGGATAGCCTTGGTCGTTGGATAAGCCAACTTCAACTGTCGTGCTGTGTTCACGAGGGCTTTCCCACTCGCCCCGACGAATCATGCCTTGATAGCGCAAATAAGCATTTTCGTCGCCGTCAAAGCCAACGTAAACCGGATCCAGCGACACCAGCGTGGTGAGCAAAGACGTATCGGGCGCAAGCAGGTTGCCGGGTTTGATCATCGCCGCGCCCACGCGACCTGCAATCGGTGCGCTGATGCGAGTGAAGCTCAAGGTCAGCTCGGCTTGATCAAGCCGGGCACGCGCTGCCAAATGATCAGCTTCGGCTTGTTTCAACTCGCCGCGCCGTCCCTCCAATTCGCCTTGCGACACCGCTTTGGCGGCGATCAACTTGTCGCTTCGGGCGAGTTCGTCTTTGGCCAGCAACAGCCGCGATGCGGCGCGAGCGACGTCGGCGCGGGCACTCGCTGCAGCTGCGCGATACTCGCGATCATCAATGGTGAAGAGCAGGTCGCCCTTCGCCACTGTGCTGCCTTCGGCAAAATCGACGGTCTGCAAATAGCCGCCAACACGGGACCGAATCTCGACTGAATCAATCGCTTCGACACGGCCGCTGTATTCATCCCATTCGGTGACTGACTTCTGCACTGGTGCCGCCACATTGACCTCTGGCGGTGGGAATTGCTGGTCGCCACCGCCACCCTCGCCACTACAAGCAATCAACATTCCTCCCGCAGCCAACAGTAGAGCGAGCTGGGTAACGCGAAGGGTGCTAGGACCGAACGGATGGATGCTCATGGGGGCCTTACAAGCGGTCGAGGTTATTGGAAGTCAAGAGAGTCCGAGCAGCGGAAAGCAGCGCCGCACTTGGGGGTTAGGCAGGTGCTTGAACCCATTCGCGCGCCAGCTTTTCCAGCAACGCGACCAGTTTGGCGCGTGCCTCGGCGGGCAAGTGGTTGAATTGGAAAACCTCGTCCCAGAACATTCCCAGCGCTGCCATCCGCAACAGATAAGCGCGCACGGATGGCTCGTCCCAAGTTTCATCGGCAAAACGCTGGCGGATCTCTTCGCGGCAACTTTCCAGCAGCTCAGGCTGGTGCACCGCCGCGCTCAACATGCCGGCGACAAAACGCTGCCGATCAACGTCTTGAATGGTGTGCGAGCGAATGAAGCCGAGCAACTCGCAGGTCTGTGGACAGGCCTCGTCGGTGGGCATCAACTCGGCCTCGCTCGATTTCCATTGGGCCATGTCCTGGTCCAGCAAGCCGCGCAGCAGCGCGTCCTTGGTCGGGAAGTGATAAGTAATTCCACCGCGGGTGACACCGCTGACAATGGCCAGTTCGTCAAAGGTCAGAGCGCCGGCACCACTGCTCGCGACGATGTCACGAGCGGCTTGCAGAATGCGGAGTTTGGCGCGCGGTGGACGGGTCATGGGGCGAAATTCTATACAGAACATTCTGTAAAGAAAAGAGTCGCCGAGATCAACTGGGCAGTGCCTCGCACGCAGCGGGTCAGGTCTTTTGTGGAGGCGTCGGAAGGCGCGATGCTCTTGGGTAAGTGCGTCGAGTCGCGCCTTCCGGCGCGCCCACAACAGCCACCCAAGCCAAAGCAGGCCGCCAGCAACGCTCTGCCTTATCATTCACGGCTCACTCGAATTGGTTATTCCCCATGAGCGAAGTCGCTGCCGGCCTGCCCAAGGCAAAAAAATCCGTCGCCTTGTCTGGCACTGTTGCCGGCAATACCGCGCTGTGCACGGTGGGCCGTACCGGCAACGACTTGGCGTACCGCGGTTACGACATCAAGGACTTGGCGCAAGGCGCGAGTTTCGAGGAAGTCGCCCATTTGCTGGTTCATCAAACGCTGCCAACGCATGATCAGTTGGTCGCCTATCAGCGCAAGCTGAAACGCCTGCGCGGCTTGCCGGCCTTGGTGCAAGACGCGCTGGAACTGATCCCGGCCAATGCGCATCCGATGGATGTCATGCGCAGCGGTTGCTCGATGCTCGGTGCGGTGCTGCCAGAGCGGGATGGTTTTCCGCTGCACGAGGCGCGCGATATTGCCGACCGGCTGATGGCCAGCTTTGGATCAATGTTGCTGTATTGGTGGCATTTCACTCGCAACGGCCGCCGCATCGATGTCGAAACCGACGACGACACCATCGCTGGACACTTCCTGCACCTGCTGCATGGAATGCCAGCCAGTACGGCGCATGTGCGGGCGCTGGATCAATCGCTCATTCTGTATGCCGAGCATGAGTTCAATGCGAGTACCTTCGCCGCGCGCGTGATCGCGGGAACAGGTTCGGACATGCACTCCTGCGTCGCCGGTGCCATTGGTGCTTTGCGCGGCCCCAAGCACGGCGGTGCCAATGAAGTCGCGATGGAGATCATTTCGCGCTATAGCAGCGCCGACGCTGCCGAAGCGGATATCCGCGCGCGTGTCGCCGCGAAAGAAATCATCATTGGCTTCGGCCATCCCGTCTACACCATCAGCGACCCGCGCAACGCCATCATCAAGGCCATTTCGCGTGAGCTGTGCGAGTCCGGCGGCAACCGCAATCTGTTCGAAGTCAGCGAGCGCATCGAGTCGCTGATGGCCGAGCTGAAAAATATGTTCCCGAATCTGGATTGGTTCAGTGCGTCGAGCTATCACATGCTCGGCGTGCCGACTGCGATGTTCACACCGCTTTTCGTCATCTCGCGGACCTCGGGTTGGACCGCGCACGTGATGGAACAGCGTGCCGACGGCAAAATCATTCGCCCCAGCGCCAATTACATTGGGCCCGAGGATCGTGAGTTCCTGCCTATCGTGCAGCGCGGCTGAGCCAGCCGCGCCGTAGCACACAGGGGACGATCCGGCGCGCGAAGCGCAACTAGGCGCGCGGAACGCTCAGGCAACCGAGCTACAGGCGGGTGACGTTGTAAAACGTGTGATCGCCGATCTGGGCCACTGGCGTGCCACGCGCCCACACCGGGCTGGCGCGCGCCAGCACGACGAAAGAATCTGCACCCGGCACCAACAGCTGACGACGGTCATGCGGGCGCTGCCACTCGCGTTGCGTGTGCAGCGCGATCTTCATCGCCCGATGCCACGCCTTCAGGTTGTCTACCTCGTAATCGGTGGGCATCAAGGTCGGCGCAAATTGCTTGGGTGCCATCACCACCGCGCACATGCTCTCTCCCCAACGGCCGCTCTCCAATCGCCGCAATGCGACTTCCGCCACCGCCTGTTGGCCGAGGGAAGATTGATTGCGGGCTTCCAAATACACCGTGGTCGCCAGACATACATCGTCTGCAACCGGCGGCGGCAGCAGGCTGCTCAACCACAACAACAACGATAGTTTCATCGCAGTACTCCTTCTTCGTTGCGGCGCTTGCGGCCTTCTGCCCGCAGGCAGATGTCTAAATCCCGAACGCGCAAGCCAGCGGCTGTGCAGATCGCGAATCTGACGGAAGCAACAAACGACATGGCGTTGTCGGGTACGCTTGGCGCGCGGCCGTGGTTTCGGCATTGCGGCACCAACCGCAGGCAGCAAGGATTGCTGCAACAGTTCGATGAGGCGGCATCCTGCACGCCCGCTCGAACCAAATACATCGGCCAATCACATCAGCCAATCACACCAGCCAATCACACCAGCCAATCACACCAGCCAATCACACCAGCAGTTCTGTTGAGATGAGCGCTTTGGCCTCACTGGATCGGGCTCACCGGGTGGACTGGATTGAATTGGTTTCATAGCTCCAGCCCATGCATCGGGCCAAAAGTTCGGCGACGCTAAACGGCGTGTCAGCAACCTCGAATGAACGCCGTTGCCGACGGCGTCTGACATCCCACGAAACCGACCTTAAGGCGCGGGTCTAGAGCAGTCGACCAAAAAATTGTCAACAGTCGCCGCGAGCGTTCCTCGTTCGGCAAAGGCAACGCATTCAAGGTGTGGCGAAGTGCTCGCCAGAAAAAGAAAAACGCCCGCGCAATGGCGGGCGATCGGGCAACAAAGTGAGGGGTAACGGCCTAAGTAAAAGGCGGCGCGTCATGCAAGCCAGCGCAAAGCGTTTGAAATGTGGCGCCCGAAGTTGGACTCGAACCAACGACCCCCTGATTAACAGTCAAGTGCTCTAACCGGCTGAGCTATTCGGGCGGGGTATTGCGAGCCGCGTATGATCCGGCGAACTCGCCGCCGAGTCAACAATGGGCCGAAATCTTGTTTCCGGTTGTTTGCCGGTGGCCGGAAATCACCGGCCGATGAAGCGCTCGCTTGCCGCGACAGTTACCAGTCAAAACCAAGTGAGAGGTAGGTCTCGCCTCGATTGCGGCCCTTGAAGCCCGAGTTTGAGACGTGTCGCAAGGTCAGGCTGGCATGGCCGATGTGGACGCCTCCGGTGGTGACGAACTGGTACCAACTGCTGAGCGCCTCAGATGTCTGGTCAACGGCAACGATGCCCCCACCGGTGAACCAACGGCCGAAGTTGCTGCGAAATCCGTAGCCGGCAAACAGCGTGTGATCGTCGAGTGGCGGTAGCGGGCGCGATTCAATCCAGCCCACCAGCACTTCGTGCTCGTCGATCACGTTGAATCGGCCCGAGGTTGGCCAGCGCAAACTCAGGTCAACAACCGTTGCAGACTCGCGGTCGTGGTCATGCGCCGAGCCGACGCCCAAGGTGCCGCTCATCGCGTTTGACTCGGCGGCGTAGCTGAGTTCGAGCAGCAACCACCCAAGCAAAAAAATTCGTCGCATAACACCTTGTTGTCGACTAGAAGGCCGAATCTATAGCGGGTCAGTCGCGTTGTGCAGCTGTTGCAATGCCAGTTCAAGCGCTGCAACTCGTTCTTCCAGTTGAATTAAGCGCTCGTTGACGCCACCCGTCTGTGCGCTAGCAGGCATTGCGGCACGCGCTGTGGCGGCAAGTGCTTCCACGTCAATCGGCCCGCCCAACAAATGCATGTAGCGCTCCTCACGCTGCCCACTGGCACGCGGCAGGCGCACGGCGAGCGCGGGTTCGCGCGAGGCGAGGCGATCAAGGCAGTGGACGACATCATCGGCGTCAGCAAACTTGGCCAAGCGATCAGTACGGGTGAGGATTTCGGCCACCGTCTGTGGTCCGCGCAACAGCAGCACCGCGATCACTGCTTGTTGCTGGCCGGTGATCCCGTAGGCCTTGGCAGTGGAGTGCTCGTAGCGCTGCGCGCGCGAGGCATGCACGCTGCGCACCAGCTTGCGTTCTTCCATTTGCCGCAATGCGTGGCCGACTTCGCCAGGTTCCAGCGCCATCAACGGCTCGCGGCTGGTTTTCTGGTTGCAGGCCAGCTGCACCGCATTCTGGGTCAACGGATACTGCTCGGGCGTGGTCGCTTCCTTTTCGATCAGGCTGCCAAGAATGCGTGCTTCGACGCGACTCAATGCGGGTAAGGCGGTTTCGTTGGACATGCGTGTCGGCCTTGATTCTTGTGAAAGGATTCTCGTGAAAGACATTCGAGTTCCCCGCCTTTCTCCCTCCCCGATGTTCGGGGAGGGCTGGGGAGGGGTTAGGAAGCACATCTC
>ENA-ORBV01000928-ORBV01000928.1-microbial-mat-metagenome-genome-assembly--contig:-NODE-928-length-66674-cov-12.678965_pt1 | contig 66674 bp, 66 predicted proteins | sample MGYA00237777_ERZ505514 | MGnify/ENA primary metagenome ERZ505514 (study PRJEB26160, sample SAMN06269048) | microbial mat metagenome | isolation source: Oligotrophic lake microbial mat | place...
CCCAACCTTCCCCCGCAAGCAGGGGAAGGAGAAAGATGACTGCGTGATGATCGACTGCCCATCCCAACCTTCCCCCGTAAACGACGGGTGAAGGGCCTTGAAGAAAGCGCCGTAAAAACTATACGGATATACATGTTATGCCGATGCGCGCACCGCCGCCAGCAGCGGGGCGCTAGAATGCGAACACCTTGAAAAGACGCGAAAAATTTTACGGCGTCGCCGCGTGACGGCGCCCGACGCGCGCAGCGTCCCGTTCGGCACGCTGGCGCTGACGCTGGCGATCCAGTCGCTGGTGTCGCTGGTCGTCTATGCGATGGGCGTGCTGATTCCGCTGGCCTACCAGGACGCCGGGGCGGCGGCCACGGCGATCGGCGTGTTCACCGCGCTGGCGTATGGCATGTCGGCCTTTTCGGCGCCGATCGGTGGCGGCTTCGTCGCGCGGCATGGCGGCCTGCGCGTGAGCCAGGTCTGCCTGCTGGCGGCTGGCTTCGGCGGTGCGCTGTGTGCCGTGCCGTATGCCTGGGCCGGGGTGCTCGGTGCGCTGCTGATCGGCGTCGGCTACGGACCTTCGACGCCGGCCAGCGCCGCGCTGCTGGCTGAGCGCACGCCGGAACGGATCCGCAACCTCATCATGTCCATCCGCCAGACCGGCGTGCCGGTCGGCGGCGCACTGGCGGGCGCCATCGTGCCGACGCTGGCCCTCACGGTGGGCTGGCAGGCCGCGACCCTCATCATCGGCGCGGTGTGCATCGTAGCTGCGGTCGCCATGCAGCCGCTGCGCGCCACTTACGATGCGGGGGCGCGCGCGGCTTCCGCTGCGCCGCGTCCGGGCCTGCGCGATTTTCTCGCCGTCACTTTCAGCCACCCGCGCCTGGCGGAGCTCGCGCTCGCCTCCTTCGGCTACGCCGGTGTGCAGATCTGCCTGTCCATGTTCATGGTGGCCTACCTGCACGAGCAGATCGGTTACTCGGTGGTGGCGGCGGGGGCGGTGCTGGCGACCGCGATGACCGCCGGCATCATCGGGCGTGTGTGCTGGGGGCTGATCGCCGACCTCGCGGGCAACCCGCGCCGGGTCCTCGGCGTGCTGGGCGCGGTGATGGCGGTCTCCACCGGACTGCTCGGGGTGGTGACGGACGGCTGGCCGTACGGCGTGGTACTCGCGCTGGGCGCGGTGTTTGGCGCCAGCGCCATCGGCTGGAACGGCGTGTTCATCGCGGAAATTTCCCGCCACGCGCCGCCGGGCAAGGTGGCGCTCGCCACCGGCGCGTCGCTGATGTTCACCTACACGGGCGTGGTGGTGGTGCCGCTGACGTTCTCGCTGCTGGTGGCGGTGAGCGGCTACCGCCCGGCCTACGCCATGCTGGCCGTGGTGACGGCGCTGGCGGCGGGGTTGTTTTTCAGGCGGGCCAGGCTGGGAGCCTGATTTACCCTCCTCATCGAGGAGGGGTGACGCGCAGCGACGGGGTGGTGAACCGGCATGCGCTGACCACGACCACCCCGGCCCTTGCGGGCCACCCCTCCTTGTCAAGGAGGGGATGAAGCGATCGTGGCGGCGCTTCTACTTCTCCAGCAGGCTGCGCAGCATCCACGCGGTCTTCTCATGCACCTGCATGCGTTGGGTGAGGAGGTCGGCGGTCGGCTCGTCGTTGACCTTGTCCACCAGCGGGAACACCTTGCGCGCGGTGCGGGCGACGGCTTCCTGGCCCTCGACCAGCAGCTTGATCATCTTCGCGGCCGGCGGCACGCCTTTCGTCTCCGGGATCGAGGACAGCTTCGCGTACTCGGAGTAGGTGCCCGGCGCCGGGAAGCCCAGCGCGCGGATGCGCTCGGCGATCAGGTCCACGGCGAGTGCGAGTTCGTTGTACTGCGTCTCGAACATGAGGTGCAGCGTCTGGAACATCGGGCCCGTCACGTTCCAGTGGAAGTTGTGGGTCTTGAGGTACAGCGAATAGGTGTCGGCGAGCAGGTGCGAGAGCCCGTCCGCGATCTGCTTGCGGTCTTTTTCCTTGATGCCGATGTCGATGGCCATGGTGATTCCTTTTTTTTGCGTGCGGACGAAAATTATAGGGAGAGCCGCCGTGCCGTGCCACCGGATTTCCGGCTCACAGCGATCGGCGGCAACGGTGCGGCGGCAGATGACCTGAACGTTACAGCAGCGACGCGGCGCCGATGCTCATGCCGCCGCAGACGAACAGCGTCTGCCCGGTGATGAAGCCGCTCTCGCGCGCCAGCAGGAAGGCGACCGCGTGCGCCACCTCGGTCGGCGTGCCGATACGGCCGACGACGATCGAGGCCTCGAGCTTGCGGCGGATCGGGCTGCCGGCGGGGTTCTTGCCCAGAAACATCTTCGTCGCGATCGGCCCCGGGGCGACGGCGTTGACGGTGATGCCCTGCGCGCCGAATTCGAGCGCCCAGACGCGCGCCAGCGCCATCATTGCCGCCTTGGTGGAGGAATAGGCGCCGCGGTCGGGCCGCCCCAGCGCCGCGCGCGAGGACAGCAGCACGATGCGACCGAAGCGGCGCTTCTTCATGCCCGGCATGATCGCTTGCGCGAGGGCGACGGCGGCGTCCACATGCAGCCGGTACGAATAGTCGTAATCGCTGGCCCGCGAATCGGCGAGGCTGGCACCGAGGCTCACGCCGGAATTGTGGACGAAGTGCGTGATCGTGTGCCGCTTCGCGATCTCGCGCCCGATGGTGCGCGCCGCCGCGGTGTCGGCGAGATCGGCGGTGTAGCAGGTGACGCCTTTGCGCGGGCGCTTCGGCGCATGCCGCGCGACCACCACCACGCGGTAGCCCTGCTTGAGCAGCGCGTCGCAGATCGCCTTGCCGATGCCGGTGGTGCCGCCGGTGACGAGCGCGGTGGAGAGCGTCATGTCGATGTCCTAGTCTTCGCGGGGGATGCCCGCCTGTTTGACGATCCGGCTGATGCGTATGAACTCCGCGCGAATGAACGTGGCGAGTTCCTGCGGCGTGCTGCCGACGGTGGTGGCGCCCTGTGCGGCGAAGCGCTCGCGCACGTCCGGCGACCGCAGGGCCTCGGTGGTTGCGTCGTGGAGCCGTTTCTGGATCGCCGCCGGGGTTTTCGCTGGCACCACCAGGCCCCACCACTGCGTGATGTCGTACCCCGGGAGCGTTTCGGCGACGGTGGGCAGGTCGGGCCACGCCGGATTGCGTTTCACGCCGGTGGTGGCGATGACGCGGACGCGCCCCGAGGGCACGTGCGGCATGGCGGAGATCGGCGAGGTGACGAAAACCTGCACCTGGCCCGCCATCAGGTCGGTCAGCGCGGGGGCCGCGCCCTTGTACGACACGTGGGTCATTTTCAGGCCGGCCAGGGCGTTCAGGAGTTCGCCACCCAGATGCGCCGGCGTGAGCGCGCCGGAAGACGCGAACAGGAGCGGCGTCGCTTTCCCGTACTGGACGAGTTCGGCCACCGTCTTCACCGGGAGGCCGGGCGTTACCGCCACCACGTTCGGCGATTCGGCGACCAGTGTGATGGGCGCGAAATCCTTGAAGGGATCGAACGGCAGCCGGGTGCGCACGGCGGGCAGCACACCGAAGATCGCCGCGCCCGCCAGCATGATGGTGTAGCCGTCCGGTGGGGCGGTGGCCACGAGTTCGCCGGCGACCAGCCCGCCCGCGCTGGAGCGCAGGTCGACGACGATCTGCTGGCCGAGGCTGGCGGCGAGCTTCACACCCAGTGCCCGCGCGATGACGTCGGGCGCGCCGCCAGGCGAGGCGTTGACGATGCAGCGGATTGGCCGCGTTGGGTAGGGCTCGGCGGCGTATGCGGGTACCGCGCAGACGACGGCAATGGCAAGGGCCTTACGTTGAATACCCACGATCACCATCCTTTTTTGCGTCGAGCCGGCGGCGGACGCATTACTGCAGGGGCATCCCGGATGCTTTTACGAGTTTCGCGTATTTGGCGATGTCGGCGTGCATGAATGCCGTGAATTGCTCGGGGGTGCCGCCGGCGACCTCGAGACCCAGCTCGATAAGCCGTTTGCGCAAATCACCGTCGATTGCCTTCTGGATTTCGGCATTGAGCTTGGCAACGATGTCCTTTGGCGTGCCCGCGGGCGCGAGCACCCCGAGCCAGCCGATGAAGTGGTAGCCCTTGATTCCCGCTTCCTGCATGGTCGGCACGCCGGGTAGCATGCCGGAGGGCTGGCTGGAGGTGACCGCCAGTGCGCGCAGCTTGCCGGACTGGATGAACGGGATGGCCGTCGGCACCAGTTCGAACATGAGCTCGATCTGGCCGCCGACGAGGTCGGTCAGCGCCGGCGCGCTGCCCTTGTACGGCACGTGCCCCATGTTGGCGCCCGTCATCATGATGAACATCTCCGTCGCCATGTGCGACGCGCTGCCCGTGCCCGTTGACCCGTAGTTGAGTTTTCCAGGGCGCGCTTTCGCCAGCGCAATGAATTCGGCGACGGTCTTGACGGGCAATGAAGGGTGCAGCACGAGCACGATGGGCTGGTGGGCGACGAGTGCCACCGGCGCGAAATCATTCATAAGCTCAAACGGCAGCTTGGCGAGGACGCTGACGCTGGCGGTGAGCCCGGTTGCGCCCATCAGCAGCGTGTAGCCGTCCGGCGCGGACTTTGCCACCAAGCTGGCGCCGATAAATCCGGTTGCGCCGGGCCGGTTGTCGACAATGAAGGACTGGCCGAGTGTTTCGGCCAGCTTCGGGGCGAGCAGGCGTGCGACAAGATCGACGCTGCCGCCGGCCGGAAAGCCGACCACCATGCGCACGGTTCTGGCGGGATAGTTTTGCGCGTGGGCCGTTGCCGTCAGGCAGAGGGCGAGCAGCAGCGGCAGCGGGACGTGACGGATGGTGATGCGCATCGAATCTCCTATTGCAGTGATGAGTCCGGACGACGAAGTGCCGGCCTCGTCAGAAGGCGGCCAAGCTCGCGTTGAGGCGGTCCGTGATGAGCATGCAGCCCGGCGTGTGCGTGATACAGATCGGCGGCCGCGCGTTTTCGATCGCCAGTTGCGGCGTCACCCCGCATCCCCAAAACAGCGGTATCTCGTCATCTTCCAGCGCGATGAGCCTGGTCTCGCATTGCGCTTGCATATCCTCGATGCCGATGAGGTGGGGGAGGCCGATATGCACCGGCGCGCCGTGTACCAGCGGAAAGCGCGACGTGGCCAGGATGGCCCGGATGGCGTCCGCAGGCCGGAACGGCCGCATCGTGACCACCATGCGGCCATGAAAGGGGCCCGCACGCAGGGTTTCGATGTTCGTGTTGTAGCGCGCCGGCCGTATGCCCTGCTCGAGATGTTTCAGCCGCAGCCCCGCGTCGAGCAATACCTGCTCGAACGAATAGGAACAGCCGAGCGCGAAGGTGACGAAATTCTTCTGCCATAGTGAACGGATATCCGTGACCGATTCCTGTTGCTCGCCGTGCAAGAAGACATCGTATCGGCCAACGTCGGTACGTACATCGAGATCGTCTCCCCAGCCCGGCAGCGCAGGGTCGCCGGTTTCGGACACGGCGAGCAGCGGACAGGACTTGGGGTTGCGCTGGCAGTAGCGCAGGAAGTCGTTGGCATAGTCGGCGGGCAGAATGCACAGGTTCGCCTGGACGTAACCCGGGGCCAGGCCGCCGGTGCGGTCATCGTAAAGCCCGCTGCGGATCGCCCGCCGGATGTCCGAAGGATGCTGCATGGTGCGGACGTCTGCGTTTTGCTTCAGCCCGGTCGCGTCGTTCATGCCGCCCTCACTTTCTGCTAGCGTACGCCGATCTCCAGTCAATCCGCAAGGCTCGGCTGTCCCGGCTCAGGTAGCCGAAGGAATGCGCCACGCGTCTTCCTTCGAGACCCCCGGCGGCGGGGTGAAGACGATGTTCACTTCGCCGCGCAGCTTCTCGGGCCCGCCCCAGGATTCGGCGGCCAGGCGCTGGTCGGCTTTGGCGCGCGCGTCCACCGCTTCGGGGTCGCAAATGGCGCGCAGTTTCTTCTCCAGCGCCGCCACGTGGTTGCCGGCGCGGTCTTCCTCGACGAGGTCGTGCACTTCGTCGGGGTCCACGGCGAGATCGAACAATTGCGGGGGCATGCCGACGTGGTAAACCAGTTTTAACGCCCCTTCCCGGAGCATGAACGCGCCAGACTTGGAGCCCTGTGCGTGGAACTCCGCGAACACCGGCCGCGCCAGGTCTTCCTTGCCCGCGAGCGCGGGAAACAACGAGCGGCCGGGCAGCGCGCGGTCGTCCGCGGCGGCCGCGAGGCCGGCGCCCTCGACGAAGGTCGGGAACAGGTCGACGTGAGAAGCGAGCTGGTTCACGGTGCGGCCCGCGGGTACGTCAGGCCCCGCCATGACAAGCGGCACGCCGACCGAGCCTTCGTAGAGATTTTTCTTGCCGAAGATGCCCTGCCAGCCGAAGAGGTCGCCGTGATCGCTGGTGTAGACGACGCGCGTGTTCTCCATCAGGCCGAGCGCTTCGGCTTCCTTCATCACGAGGCCCATCTGCTCGTCCAGGTGGGTGATGAGGCCGAAGTAGCCGGCAGCCACACGGCGCAGCATCGCCTCGTCGGTCATGTCGAGCCAGCCGTCGATCTCGCGCAGGTAGCGCATGGCGGGATGCTCGGGGCGGTCGCCCGGCCGGTGACGCACCGGCAGCGGCACGCGGTCGAGCGGGTATAGGTCGAGCAGGCGCTGCGGCACGCTGAACGGCGGGTGCGGGCTGATGTAGCCGACGTACAGCGCCCAGGGCTTGTCTCCCGTCTTGCGGTGACCGCGCAGCCAGTCAAGGGTCTGCGCGGTGATCTTGCGGTCGTAGTCCTGGTAGTGCGTCGTGCCGGCGCCGGAGCGCTCGGCGTACAGCTTCCAGCGCGCGCCGTCGGTGCACGGCAGTTCGGCGTCGTAGCCGCGCAGCAGGTTCTTGATGGCACCTTTGCCCTCGTGCAGGTGCATGGGCAGCAATTCCTCGGTGAACCCGTGGTCTTCACCTTCCGCCCGGTAATGGAGCTTGCCGATCGCCGTCACTTCGGATCCGCCATCGCGCAGTCTGCGCATCCAGCTCGGGCGCCGGCCGTCGTAGGCGATCGCGTTATCCCAGCAGCCGTTCTGGTGCACGTAGCTGCCGGTGGCGAGGCTGGCGCGCGAGGGGACGCACAGCGTGCTCTGGGCGTAGCTGTTGGCGAAGCGCGTGCCGCGGCCGGCGAGCCGATCGATCGTCGGCGTCTGCACGAACGGGTGGCCGTAGCAGCCGGTCACCTGCCGGTTGTGGTTGTCGGAGACGATAAACAGCAGATTGGCGGGGGTGGTCATGGCGGGGCTTTCAATCGAGGAGGATGTTGGCCTTCTTGCCGATTTCCGCGATGCGCCCGCGCTCGGCCTTCATGTGTGCGGCAAATTCGGCGGGCGTTTCGGGATGGGCGGTGGCGCCCTGTTTGGCCAGCAGTTCACGCACCTCTGGCGTCTGCAGGGCCCTGACGATCTCGGCGTGTAGTTTTTTCTGGAGTGCCGCCGGCGTTTTGACCGGCATGACGACGCCCCACCATTGGGTGATGTCGTAGCCGGGAACCGTCTGCGCCACCGTCGGTAGGTCGGGAATCAGCGGATCGGGTTTCGCGCCGGTGGTCGCGAGCACCTTGATGCGGCCGCCTTTCGCATGCGGCATAGCCACCAGCGGCGACGTGATCAGCATCTGCAACTGGCCGGCGATCAGGTCGTTCAGCGCCGGCGCTGCGCCCTTGTAAGGAACATGCGTCGTCCGCACGCCCGCCAGGACATCGAGCATGGCGCCGGCGAGATGCGCGGGCGAACCGTTGCCCGCCGAGCCGTAATTGATGCTGTCCGGTTTCGCTTTGGCGATCCGCACCACGTCGGCGACCGAATTCGCGCCCAGCCCGGCACTGACGGTCATCACGTTCGCCACCCAGGCGATGCGCGTGAGCGGCGCGAAATCGCGTGCGGGGTCGAAGGACAGGTCGGGCTTGAGCGCGGGGAGTGACGCGAACAGCGTGGTGGTCGCCAGCACGATGGTGTAGCCGTCGGACGGCGCATTCTTCGCGATCTCGATGCCGATGATGCCGCTCGCGCCGGAGCGGTTGTCCACGATGACCTGCTGACCGAGTTGATCGGACAGGCGATTGCCGACGATGCGCGCCAGAATGTCGGGCGAACCGCCGGGCGGGCTGGGCACGAGGAAACGGATCGGGCGGTCAGGGTAGCGGTCGGCGCTCCAGGCGGCGCCCCCCGCCATGGCCGCCGACAGAATGACGAGCAGTCTCAGTGCCTTCATAAGTTCCTCCTGATGTTGCCGGTGCCCGCTTGGCAGGGGCATTCCGATTTGCGGTGCGTTAATGCTGGCCTTCGAAGAACTTCGCCTCCGATCCGGGTGGTGGCGAATAGCGGAAGTGGCCGGCTTTGAAAATCGCTTCTTTGCCGCCTACCGCCGCGATCTTCGCCGCCTGGTCGGCGCGGGCCAGAGCGTCCGCGCTTTCGGGGTCTACTACCGTGCGCAGCCGGGCTTCGCATTCGGCAATGACCGCTTTGTGTGCCGGGTCGCGGCCGAGGTCTTTCGTCTCGTTCGGATCGGCGGCGAGGTCGAACAGCATGGGCGGCTGGCCGACGTAGTAGACGAACTTCCACTTCCCGTTGCGGATCATGTACGAACCGGTGATCGATCCCGCGGCGTGGTACTCGGACAGGATCGTGCGCGCGGGCGTGGCGCCGTTCGCGATGTCCGTGAGCGATACGCCCGGGAGGTCCGCGTCGCGCGGATCGGGTGCTAAGCCCACCGACTGCACGATGGTCGGGAAGGCGTCGGCCAGCGTGACGGGCGTGTCGCAGACCTTGCCCTGCGGGATGCCGGGGCCGGCGGCGATCATCGGGATGCCGGCAGACTCCTCGTACATGGTGGACTTGCCCCACATGCCGCGCGTGCCGAGGTTGTCGCCGTGGTCGGAGGAGTACACCACGCGAGTGTTCGCGGCGAGGCCGGTGTCTTCCAGCGCCTTCAGGATCTGCCCGACGTTGTCGTCGAGGAAGGACACCAGCCCGAAGTAGGCGGTGATCGCGCGGCGCACCATCGGCTCGTCGAAGTGCTCGTCGTAGCACAGGCACTTGCGCATCGCATCGGTGAAGGGGTGTTGCGGGCGCTCGTGCTTGGCATACATCAGCGGCCACGGCACGTCTTTTTCGGAATACAGATCGTAGAATTTTTCGGGCGCGATCAGCGGGAAGTGCGGCGCGACGAAGCCGACGTAGATCATCCAGGGCTTCGCTTTGTATTTGGGGGCTTCGTTCTTCAGCCAGTTGACGGTGTTATTGGCGATGTCGCGGTCGTACTTCGTATATTCCGACTCGCCGCGCCCGGCTTCCGGTCCCAGGTTCTTGGAGCCGGGCCGCACCGGCAGTTCGTCGCGGATGAGGCCCAGCAGGTCGCCCTGGCCCTTGACCAGGTGCATGGGCAGGATTTCCTCGTCGAAGCCGTTGCGTTTCGGATCGGAATTCACGTAGTGCAGCTTGCCGATGGAGGTCACGCGGTGGCCCTCGTCCATCAGGCGGTGGCCCCACGCTGCGGGCGTGCCGTCGTAGGCGATGGCGTTGTCCCAGTAGCGGATCTGGTTGACGTAACGGCCGGTCGCGAAGGCCGCGCGTGCCGGCACGCAGATCGGGCAGTTGGTGTAGGCGGAGGTGAAGCGGGTGCCGCGCGCGGCGAGCTTGTCGAAATTGGGGGTCTGGATCATCGGGTGCCCGTAGCAGCCGAGCACGCGCTTGTTGTGCTCGTCAGACAGGATGACGATCTGGTTTACAGGAGACGGGGGCGTTGCTGCGGTCATTTGTATTTCTTCCTCATGAGATCGGCGACATCCGTGCCGCCATCGATGTCCTGCTTGCGCTTGTTGTCGCCGGCATCGATCTTGCGGGCGGCCTCCAGCACTTCCGCAGCGCGCGCATGCGGCACAAAGCAGATGCCGGCGTTGTCCGCGCACACGATATCCCCGGGTTTCACCAGAATGCCGGCGATCTGCACGGTACCATTGATCTCAACCGTCTGCATCCGCCACTTGCCGGTGATCGGCGTGACGCCGCGGATCCATACCGGCCAGCCCATGGCCTGGTACTGGTCGGGATCGCGGATGGAGCCGTCGACGATGGCGCCGGCTTCGCCCTGCCGCATGCCGATGGTCGCGGATTGCCCGCCCATGTTGGAGCAGCCGAGCACGCCCTCGATCACGAGCACGTCGCCCGGTTCGGCGAGGTTGTGCGCCTCACTCTCGCCCTGACCGCTGGCTTTGTCCTGCGCGGCCTTGTGGATTTGCGTCGCGTGCCGGACGTTGCGCACGGTGAGGGCCGGGCCGACGATGCGCTTGCCGGGGTTGAGGGGGTACAGTTCGCTGGCGGAAATCGTGCTGACGATGCCGAGCTCGTCGCAAGCGTCGGACAGCGTGCCGGTCAGGTCGACGAGGCTCTTGAAGCCGTCGAGAACGTGGGCCGTTACGCGCGGCAGTTGCAGCAGGCGTACCGCTTCGCGTGGCAGCCGGCCGATGAGCTTCTTCTCCTCCATGCCGCCTCTTCTGGTGGTGGTCGCAGGGCGTGGATTGTAGGCAGCGCGTGAGAAGACGGTCAATGCACGGGCGCCGACGCCAACTAACGGGCGCTGGCGTCGGACGGCGGCTGCGCGGGCGCGGCGTACCACTGATCCTTCGGCACCAGCTTTGCCTGCGGCGGGTCGCCGAGGTAATGCGGCGACATGATCTGCACGCCATGCTCGTTGAACACGTCCTGGATGTTCTGGTGCAACATGTTCAGGACTTGCGCGCGCGGGCGCGGGTCGCTCGGAATGGCGAGTCCGGCGAGCCGGTATTCGACGTAAAAGTCGGAGAGCGCCGTCTGGAAGACGCGCGGCGGCGGATCCTCCACGATGCCGTCGGTGCGCCGTGCCGCTTCCAGAAGCAGCGCATGGATCTGCCGCCACGGCGCGTCATAGCCGATCGTCACGGTGGTGTCGATGACGTAGCCGCGCCCGTTGCTGACCCGCGAGTAATTCTTGGTCACGGTGCCGACGACCATCGAATTGGGCAGCGTCAGTTCTTCGCCCATGCCGGTCCGGATACGGGTGTTGAACAATCCCAGTTCGGTGATCGTGCCTTCGTGGTCGGCGATACGCACGTATTCGCCGACGCGGATGGTGCGTGTGTACATGAGGATCAGCCCGCTCGCGGCCTGGCCGATGGTGCTGGAAGCGCCGAGAGACACCATCAGGCCGAGCAGCACCGAGATGCCCTTGAACGCATCCGTGTTAGCCCCGGGCAGGTACGGGTAGGCCATGACCAGCGCGAAGGCCCAGATCAGCAGGCTGAAGATGCGCGCAGTCGGGCCCGCGGTGTCGGCGTCGAGCCAGCCGACCTCCAGACGTCCGGACTCCACGCGGCGGAAAAACCCCTTCAGCATCTTCGCGAAGAAACGCGCGATGAGGAAGATGAGCACGGCGATCAGGAGGTTGGGCAGCGCGTCGAGCATGCCGTCGATCAGCAGCGCCGCGGTATCCAAGAGGAACGCGTGCAGTTGCTCGCCCCAGCGCCGGGTGTAGGGGAAGCGCTGCAGCACGAAGTCCAGCCAGGCGTACGCCAGCAGCAGGGCGACCACGGTCAGCAGCGCGTTCGTGACCCGCTGCGCGATGTGATACAGCTGCTCCATCTGCACCAGCGCAGTCCCGCCTACGCGCAGGCGCTGCACGTGTTTCTGGGCCAGTTTCTGCGCCAGGGTGGCGGCTGCGCGTCGCGCCCACCACAGGCCCCACAGGAGCGCGAGAAACAAGGCGGTGGCGACGGCGCTGGCCAGTAGCGCGTGGCCCAAGGTGCGCAGATTGCGACTCTCGTGCGTTTCCGCGATTGCCTGCTCCAGCGCCTGCACGGCTTTGGCGGCGATTGATTCAAGGGTTTCGCCGGTCAGGACTTCAACGTCTCCCGGCGTCACGATGAACACGTAGACGCCGTCGATCTTCACCACAACACCCGCCGGGGCCGTTTCCTGGGAGACAGCGCCGGCGTTCCCGCGTTCAAGCAGGCGATCGATGCGGGTGCGGGCGCTCAGCGCGCGATCCGCCGGCGGGTTGCCGACGAACAGCGCGCGAAACATGACGATGGGGCGATTGAACACGACGAGTTCGGCCGGCCGCACCGTAGTGGCCGTTTTGTCGGCAGTCTCGGCAGTGGCGGCTTTTGCGTCGGTGGGCGGCGCGGGCGAAGCTGCGAACGCAGCGGCCGTTACCGACAGCAGAAACCACAGCGTCGCCATGCGCCCGGCGCGCGCCGTATCGTGAAGGATGGACATGTTCGCGGGGGGGTGACGGGAGGGAGCGCAATTGTAGTGCAGGCGCGCCGCTTCGGTTGCGCCGGTGCAGCACATTCGCTATCGTGCCCTTCCTTCCCTCCACACCACCGGAAACACAAACCCCATGGCCGATACCGCCAAGGGCATGCGCCGAGGCCTCACCGCCTACGGCGACGCCGACTTTTCACTGTTCCTGCGCACGGCCTTCATCAAGGCGATGGGCTATTCCGACGACGCCCTGTCGCGGCCCATCATCGGCATCACCAATACGTACTCCGCGTACAACGCCTGCCACCGCAACGTGCCCGATATCGTCGAGGCCGTGAAGCGCGGCGTCATGCTCGCCGGCGGCCTGCCGATCGAATTTCCGATCGTGTCGCTGCACGAGTCCTTCGCGCATCCGACCAGCATGTTCCTGCGCAACCTGATGGCGATCGACGCGGAGGAAATGATCCGCGCGCAGCCGATGGACGCGGTGGTGCTGCTCGGCGGCTGCGACAAGACGGTACCCGCATTGCTGATGGGCGCCGCCAGCGCGAACGTGCCCGCCATCCTCGAAGTCACGGGTCCCATGTCCACCGGCGACCACAAGGGCGAACGGCTGGGCGCGTGCACCGACTGCCGCCGCTTCTGGGCCAAGTTCCGCGCCGGCGAAATTGACGCGCAGGAAATCAACGACGTCAACGCCAAGCTCGCGCCGACCGCGGGCACCTGCATGGTGATGGGCACTGCCAGCACGATGGCCTGCTGCGCCGAGGCGCTGGGCATGATGCTGCCGCAGGGCGCGGCGATTCCCGCCGTGCACGCGGAGCGGCTGCGCCACGCGGAAGCGACCGGCGCGCGCGCGGTGCAACTGGCTGCGGAGAAGCTGACGCCGGCGCAGATCATGACGCCGGCCGCGTTCGAGAACGCGCTGCGCGTGCTGCTCGCCATCGGCGGCTCGACCAATGCGATCGTGCACATGGCGGCGATCGCGGGCCGGCTGGGGTTCCAGCTTGACCTCGATGCCTTCGACCGCATGGGCCATGACACGCCGATGCTGGTGGATCTCAAACCCACCGGGCAGGGCTACATGGAGGACCTGTATCACGCCGGCGGCCTCGTCACCGTCCTGCGCGAACTCGCACCGCTGCTCAAGGGCGACGCGCTGACGGTCACCGGCAAGACGCTGGCGGAAAATATCGCCGCGGCGCCGGCCGCCTGGGCGCAGCAGGTCGTCAAGACCGCGTCCAATCCGGTCTATGCGAAGGACGCGATGATCGTGCTGCGTGGCAACCTCGCGCCGGACGGCGCGATTCTCAAGCAGTGCGCGGCGCAGCAGAACCTGCTCGTGCATACCGGCCCTGCCTGCGTGTTCGAATCGCTGGAGGACCTCGCCAACCGTATTGACGATCCGGCGCTCGACGTAACCGCTGACAGCGTGCTGGTGCTGAAGAATGCTGGTCCCATCGGCGCGCCGGGGATGCCGGAAGCCGGTTACCTGCCGATACCGAAGAAGCTCGCGGCCAAGGGCGTGAAGGACATGGTGCGGATTTCGGATGCGCGCATGAGCGGCACCGCCTTTGGCACGATCATCCTGCACGTGACCCCGGAGTCCGCCGTCGGCGGGCCACTCGCGCTCGTAAAGGACGGCGACCTGATCGAACTCGATGCGCCCAAACGGCGGCTGGAACTCAAAGTGTCGGCCGCCGAACTGGACGCACGGCGCAAGCTGTGGAAGCCGGCCCCGGCGCGCGAGGGCGACGACCGCGGTTACCGCAAGCTGTATCTGGACACTGTGCAGCAGGCGGGGCAGGGCTGCGATTTCGCTTTCCTGGTGCCGCCGTCGCGGGGGCGCGTACCGGGCTAAGCGCGCCGCCCGCGCATGGCCTGGCTGCAGCAGCACCTCCCGCTTATCGGTTCGCTGTACTACGCTAGCGAGTGGGTGATCCGCATCGTGATGCTGCTGTACGTGCCGCAGCGGCGGACGCCGGCCGCTGCGCGCACCTGGCTGCTGCTGATCCTGTTTCTGCCGTGGCCGGGCCTCGTCCTCTACGCCATCTTCGGCCGCGTGTATTACCCGCAGCAGCGCATCGCCATGCAGCGCCAGGTTGCGGAGCTGGTGCAACGCACGCGCGACCGCCTGCTGCGGCACGAGAACATCGCACCTCCCGTCATTGCCGCCCCTTTCGATCAGCCGGCCCGGCTGGCCGAGAACCTCGGTGACTTTCCGCCCAGCGCCGGCAACCGTTTCGAACTGCTGGGCGATTACGCGGGCACCATCGACCGGCTGGTCGCGGACATCGATGCCGCCGCCAGCCACGTGCATCTGCTGTACTACATCTTCGAGGATGACCGCACGGGCCGGCAGGTGGCCGCGGCGCTCATGCGGGCCGCGGCGCGCGGCGTGACCTGCCGGCTGCTGATGGACAGCATCGGTTCCAAGGGCGCGCGCAGGCGCCTGGCGCACGAATTGCGCGCGGCCGGCGTCGAGGTGATCGAACTCATGCGCGTGCGCTGGTTCCGGCGCAACGCCGCGCGGTTCGACCTGCGTAACCACCGCAAGATCGCGGTGATCGACGGCCGCATCGGCTACACCGGCTCGCAGAACATCGTGGCCGCAGAGGCCAATGCGGGCATGACCAACGAGGAGCTGGTAGTGCGCGCGACCGGCCAGGTGGTGCGCCAGTTGCAGATACTGCTGCTGGCCGACCGTTACCTTGAGACCGGCGACGAGAAGACGCACCCTTCGTGGTTCCCGCCGCCAGAGCGCACGGGATCCTCGGCCGCACAGGTGCTGGGCAGTGGCCCCGGCTACCGCCAGGGGCAGGTCGACCACGTGCTGATCACGCTCATGCATGCGGCCACCCGCCGCATCGTGCTGACGACGCCGTACTTCATCCCGGACACCGCCTTTCTGCTGACGATGCGGCTGGCCGTCGAACGCGGGGTGGAGGTGCACCTGATCGTGTCCAAGCACTCCAACCAACGCCTGGCACGTCTGGCGCAACAATCGTTTTACGACGACCTGCTGGACGCGGGGGTGCAGGTCCACTTCTACCGCCGCAACTTCCTGCACGCCAAGCACGCGAGCTTCGACGACCGCGTCGCGCTGATCGGCTCCAGCAATCTCGACATCCGGTCCTTCGCGCTGAATAGCGAAATCAGCCTGCTGATCTACGATCCGGCGGTGGTCGCCGAGCTGGGCGCCGTGCAGGCGCGGTATCTGGCCGATGCAGACCGGCTCGACGCCGCGGTCTGGGGCGCGCGGCCGGCCTGGCAGCGGTTGCTGCAGAACACGGGCCGCCTCGCCGACTCTTTTTTGTAGCAGCGGTGCGCTACAATTCGCGGCGTTTTCCAAAGATAAAAATTCGTTTGAGCAACATGGCCCAGTCGCAGTCGACATCCCGCCGCACCCGCAGCGGCAGCCCCCGCAGCCCACGCCGTCGATCGCCCCCCCGGTTCATTGCCCGCCAGTCCGGCATCCACGGCCGCGGCGTTTTCGCGCTGGCGCCCATCGCCAAAGGCGAGCGTATCGTCGAGTACACCGGCGAGCGCATCACCCACCGCGAAGCCAACCGCCGCGAGCGCGCCGCGAAGGGCCATCCGCCGCACACCTTCCTGTTCATCCTCGACGACAAGGTCGTGCTCGACGCCACGCGCGGCGGCAACAGCGCGCGCTGGATCAACCACTCCTGCGCACCCAACTGCGAATCCGACGACGAAAACGGCCGGATGTACATCAAGGCCCTGCGCAAGATCCGGCCCGGCGAGGAACTTACCTACGACTACAACCTCGTGCTGGTCGAACGGCACACGCCCAAGGCCAAGCGCGAGAACCAGTGTCTCTGCGGCAGCCGGAAGTGTCGGGGCACGCTGCTCGGACCGAAGCGCTGAGCGGCTGCCGCCAGCACCTGTTTCTGCAACTTCCAGTTCCTCCGATCAACCTTCTATGATGGATCTTTGATGGCACGCAAGACGAAGAAGTCCGGCAAGAAAGCTCCCAAGACCGCCCGCAAGGCGACCGCCGTGAAGAAGGCGGCGGTGGTGATTCCACAGGTTGCGCGAAATCCCCGCATCGTGGCCCGCAAGTCGAAGATCCACGGGCGCGGTGTATTTGCCGTTGCCGCGCTCAAGAAGGGCGAGCGGCTGATCGAATACCTGGGTGAGCGCATCAGCAACAAGGAAGCCGATCGCCGCTACGCCGAGGAGCACGAATGGTCGCCGCACACCTTCCTGTTCATGGTGGACGACAAGACCGTCATCGACGCCACGAACAAGGGCAACGTCGCGCGCTGGATCAACCACTCCTGCGCACCCAACTGCGAAGTCGAAGATGCGGACAAGCGCATCTTCATCCACGCCCTGCGCAACATCCGGCGCGGCGAGGAACTGTCCTACGACTACAACCTGGTGCTCGACGAGCGCCATACGCCGGCGGCCAAGAAGGCGCACCCGTGCTTCTGTGGCTCGAAAAAGTGCCGCGCCACGCTGCTCGGCAACAAGCGCTGATCCGTGCGGCCGGCGTGAACGGGGCTGCCGGATGGCAGCCCCGTTTTTTCTATTAGGAAACCCCTGAATAACCCCGTCACCCCAGCGAAAGCTGGTGCCCATTTTATTGATTTCACTGGATTCCAGCTTTTGCTGGAATGACGAAAGTATAGTTTTTCAGAGCTTCCTTAGTTGTACTTGATGCTGCAGCCGTACGGCGTTGCGGTCGCGGTGCTGACCGGTTTGCCGGCCGTGACTTCCGTCAGCGCGGCCGTCACGTAGTTCTTCGCGGTCTTGATGTCGGACTGGCTGGTCGTGCGCTTGTCGTCGATGCCGCCGGCGTAGACCAGCGTGCCTTTGGGGTCGATCACGTACATGTGCGGGGTGGTGCGCGCGTCGTACAGGCGCCCGACTTTGCCGTCATCGTCCATCAGCAGCGCGCGCGGCGTGGCGCCCTGTTTCTTCCACAGCGCGGCGAGCTGGTCGGGTTTCTGGTAGTCGCCGCTGCGCGGATTCGTAGAACTGATGGACAGCCACACGACGTCCTTCGCGCCCCAGGTTTTCTGCAGGCTCTGCATGTTGCCGCTGTCGTAGTGCTTGGCGACGAAGGGGCAGCCCGGATTGGTCCATTCGAGCACGACGACCTTGCCGCGGAAATCGGACAGCTTCACGGACTTGCCCGCGGTATCGGGGACGGCGAAGTCTGGGGCAGGCTGGCCGACCGTGGGTGCGGCCTGAGCGGGGAAGGCCGCGAACAGCAGGCCGGCGAGTACGAAGGGCGAGGAAGTGCGGAGCATTGCGTTCATGGCTGAGTCTCCTTGCGGGGGGTGGTGGTGCGGGGAAGCGGAGCGAGTGCATCCAGCACGATTTGTTCGCGCAGCAGCTCGGGCAGCACCTGCGGAGCGGCGCCCGGACGGTGGAGCACGTAGACGGGGACGCCGGTGCGGCCGAGCGCCGCGAGCGCGGCACCGATCGCCGGATCACGGTTCGTCCAGTCGGCCCGCAGCAGCGCGACGCCGCGCTCGGCGAAGGCCGCGCGCACCGTGGCGCTCTGCAGGACGAGTTGTTTGTTGACCTGGCAGGTAACGCACCACGCGGCAGTGAAATCGACGAATACCGGGGTGCCTGCGGCCGTCAGTTCCGCCACGCGCGCGGGTGACCAGGCTTCCCAGCCCGTGTCGGCTGCGGCGGAGCGGTCGGAAGGCAGCGCTGCGGGTACGGTCGCCGGCCACGCAAGCCACAGCGCGAGCAGCACGCCTGCCGCCGATGCGATGCGCGCTTTGCCTGCGCCGGCTTGCGCGAGGCCGTAGGCCCAGGCGGCGAAGCCCAGCGCGACGAGGGCCAAGGCGAAGCGCCCGAGCACGTCGACGCCGCTCTGAGTACCGAGTACCCAGGCGAGCCACACCACCGTTGCGTAGAGCGGGAAGGCCAGCACCTGCCGGAAGCGCACCATCCACGGTCCCGGCTTCGGCAGCCGTTTGAGCCACGCCGGATAAGCGCAGAGGATCACGAAGGGCAGGCTCATGCCGAGCGCGAGCGTGGCGAAGATGGCCAGCGCCACGGCGGCGGGCTGGGTAACGGCGTAGCCCATCGCCGCACCCATGAACGGTGCGGTGCAGGGCGAAGCCACGACGGCGGCCAGCACGCCGCCGAGCAGGGCGTTGACACGCGGATGCGCGGACCGGGGCGCGCCGGTTGCGCCCAGCGAAAATTCGAAGACGCCGGACAGATTGAGCCCCAGCAGGAAGAACAGTGCGGCGAGGGCGGCGACGGTTGCCGGCGACTGCAACTGGAAGCCCCAGCCGAGTTGCGCGCCGCCCGCGCGCAGCGCAAGCAGGGCGCCGGCCAGCGCCAGAAAGGTGGCGAGTACGCCCGCCGCGAACAGCAGGCCGTGCAGGAACTGCTCGCGGCGCGCGCCATGCGCCTGCCGTACCGCGCCCAGTACCTTGATCGAGAGCACCGGGAACACGCAGGGCATCAGGTTGAGAATGAGGCCGCCGCCGAAGGCGAACAGCAGCGCGACGGCGAGGCCCAGCGCGGGTTCGCCGCCGGCGCTGCCGCGCACCGCACCAAGGTCCGGCGGCGCGGTCACCACGATCGGGGTGTCGACGACGTAGGCGCGCGGCGTGCCGTCCGTACCCAGCACGACGAGCACGCCGTCCGCGCGCTCGAAAGTGCCGACGGGCTGTTTGGCCGGAGGCAGCACCAGTTGCGCGCCGCGCTCGTGCAGCATCAGCAGTTGCGCGTCGGCGGGTTCAAGCTTGCCTTCCGCATGCGGGAAGAAGGTGGCGCCGCGCCAGGCGGCGGCGGGCGCGCCGTCGAGCGCCAGCATCACACGGCCGTCGGCGCCGCGGTGCGCGCTGGTGCGCCAGCCCTCGGGCGCGCGGGGCAGGGCGTCGCGCGTGGCGGCGATGCCCATGGAGCCTGCCGTGTTGCCCGAAGCGGCGGCTGCGACCGGCAGGGTCAGTGTGAGGTCGGCGCTTTCAGGGATGCACACCTCGCGGCACACCAGCCAGTTCGCCTTGGCGCGCAGCGTAACCGCAGATCTCGTCGCCAGCCCGGCGGGCGCTTGCATGTCAACGAGGAGGAAGACTTCGTTTTCGAAGCCGTAGTTCATCAATGGCCCGACCGGAAGCGCTTTCGGCGCGGGCCACTGGATGTCGCTGGCCTGGAAACCGGGCGGGAGCGTCCAGGCGATGGTCGTCGGCAGGCCCGAGTCGCCGGGATTGCGCCAGTAGGTGTGCCACTCCGGGGCCATCTTCAGGCGCAGCGCGACGGTGAACGGCTGGCCGGCGGCGATGGTGGCGGTTTCGGCAACCAGCTCCGCTTCGACATGCGCTGTACGTACCGGCTTGGCAACGGCCGCAAGCGACCCTGCGCACAGGGCGAGCGCAATTAAACGGAGAAAAAGGGCGCGGGGCATGGACGGATGGTAGCGGGAAAATCCGATGGTTAGACCGGTTTGGCGGACGAGGTTCCGCTGTAGGCGGACAAAAGGCCAGGTGCGCTTATTCCTGCCGGTTGCGCATCCAGTCCGCGGTGCCGGCAAAGGCATTGAGCAGGCCCATGCGCAGGCCGTCCGGCGCGCCGGAGTCTTCCATCGCCTGCAGCATGCAGGCGAGCCAGGCGTCGCGTTCGGCGATGCCGATGCTGAAAGGCAAGTGCCGGGCCCTGAGCATCGGGTGCCCGTACTTCTCGACGTAAAGGCCCGGGCCGCCGAGCCAGCCGGACAGGAAGAGGTAGAGCTTCTCGCGCGAGCCCGCGAGATCCTGCGGGTGCAGTTTACGGATGCCGTAGTACTCCGGCACCGTGTCCATCAGGTCATAGAAGCGGTCGACCAGCGCGCGGACGGCGGTTGCGCCGCCGAGCAGCTCGTACGGTGGCGTCTTGGGATCGGGATGTGCGTCGGCCATGTCCCGGCGCAGGTGACTGACCGGTCAGGCCGCCTTGTTCGCGCGCTTGCGGTCGGTTTCGATCAGGTGCCGCTTGCGGATGCGGATCGATTTCGGCGTGATCTCGACCAGTTCGTCATCCGCGATGAATTCGATCGCGGATTCCAGTGTGACCTGGATCGGCGGCACGAGGCGCACCGCTTCGTCGGTGCCGGAAGCACGCACGTTGGTGAGCTGCTTGCCCTTGATCGGATTGACGACGAGGTCGTTGTCGCGCGAATGGATGCCGATGACGATGCCCTCGTAGAGCGGGTCGCCGGGTGACACGAACATGCGGCCGCGTTCCTGCAGCTTCCACAGCGCGTAGGCGACGGCTTCGCCGGCCTCGGCGGAGATCAGCACGCCGTTGCGACGTTCCGCCATCTCGGGCTTCAAGGGGCCGTAGTCGTCGAACACGTGGCTCATCACGCCGGTGCCGCGCGTCATGGTCAGGAAGTCCGACTGGAAGCCGATCAGGCCGCGCGCCGGGATATGGTAGTCGAGCCGCACGCGGCCCTTGCCGTCGGGCTGCATGTCCTGGAGGTCGCCGCGGCGGGCGCCGAGCGCTTCCATCACGGCGCCCTGGTTGCCGTCCTCGACATCCACCGTCAGCAGTTCATACGGCTCCTGTTTCTCGCCGTTGACGGTCTTGATAACCACGCGCGGGCGGGAAACGGCCAGTTCGTAGCCTTCGCGGCGCATGTTTTCCAGCAGGATGGTGAGATGCAGTTCTCCGCGGCCGCAGACTTCGAACACGTCGGCGTCGCCGGTTTCGGTCATGCGCAGCGCGACGTTGCTCATCAGCTCGCGGTTGAGCCGTTCGCGCAACTGCCGGCTGGTCACGTACTTGCCTTCGCGCCCGGCGAGCGGCGAGGTGTTGACCTGGAAGTTCATGGTCAGCGTGGGCTCGTCCACTTTCAGCAGCGGCAGCGCCTCGGGCGTGGCCGGGTCGGTGATGGTGACGCCGATGCTGACTTGCTCGATGCCGTTGACCAGCACGATGTCGCCGGCTTCCGCCTGGTCCACGACCACGCGTTCCAGGCCCTTGAACACCTGCACCTGGTTGACCTTGGCGGTCACGGGCGTCGAGTCCGGGCCGTTCAGGACGCTGATCGTCTGGCCGGACTTGATGCGGCCGCGCGTGACGCGGCCGATGCCGATGCGGCCGACGTAGCTGGAGTAATCGAGCGAGCAGATCTGCAACTGGAGCGGCGCGTCCGGATCGTCGTCGCGCGCCGGCACGTGCTTGAGGATGGCCTCGAACAGCGGCTTGAGCGTGTCGCTCTTGTGCGCGAGGTCGGTGGTGGCCCAGCCCTCCAGTGCGGAGGCGTAAATAACCGGGAAGTCGAGCTGTTGTTCGGTGGCCCCGAGTTTGTCGAAGAGATCGAAGGTGTGGTTGATGACCCAGTCAGGGCGGGCGCCCGGACGGTCCACCTTGTTGACGACGACGATGGGCTTCAAGCCGAGGGCCAGCGCCTTGCGCGTGACGAAGCGCGTTTGCGGCATCGGGCCTTCGACCGCGTCCACCAGCAGCAGCACGCCGTCCACCATCGACAGCACGCGTTCGACTTCACCGCCGAAGTCCGCGTGTCCCGGGGTGTCCACGATGTTGATGTGGGTGCCCTCGTACATGACCGCGCAGTTCTTGGCGAGAATGGTGATGCCGCGTTCCTTCTCCAGGTCGTTGGAGTCCATGACCCGTTCGACCATGGCCTGGTGGGCGGCGAAGGTGCCGGACTGGCGGAGCAGCTTGTCGACGAGCGTGGTCTTGCCGTGGTCGACGTGGGCAATGATGGCGATGTTGCGGATGGCGCGGCGCATGGGAGGTTCCGGTCGGGAGAGGTCCCCCGAAAAGGCGCGGATTCTAGCACGCGGCCCCCTCCCATGCCGCGTTGCAGCAAAAGCGGGAAAGGGCGGATGGAACGCCCTGCCGGTACGTGGCCTCAGGCGGCCGTCAGCCCCGGTTTGCGAAAGCGGGCGTACAGCGCCCACATCCACCACACCATGCCGAACGCGAACACGCCCAGCAGCGTCCAGAACACCTCCGCCGGCAGGTGCGGCGGGGTGCTTTCATGCGCGAGCACGATGGCGTAATGCATGCCCGCGATCAGCCCGCTCATCAGGCAGGCGAGCCAGCAGACGTGCCTGGACAGGTAGTCGCCCGTGGTGGCGCGCTGCGTGTCGGACAGCCAGAAGTCCCGGTGCGGGATGTTGAAGTGCTGGGGAAAGCTGCGGGCGAGGGTGGCCGTCAGGCCGACCAGCAGGATCGGCATGCCGACCGCCAGCCCGAGCATCAGCGGCAAATACAGGCTCTTCGCCATCCAGCTCGTGACCAGGTCGTCGGCGCCGAACTTGGAGGCGACGGGATCCGGCAGCCCGCCGGTGGTCAGCAGGATGAAGCCGCCGGCCGCGGCCAGCACCGCATAGAGAACGGGTTGGGCAAATTTCAGCACGTGGTTCTCCTCAGGGTTTACTGGACGGTGGCGGCGCGGCGCGGGTCATGTCCGTCAACGTCTGCACGGCCGGCACCACGACCGCCATCAGCAGCGTAGCGAAGACTATCAGGCCGAAGACGGTGCGGGCGCGCAGGGACAGCCAGCCGCCCACGCCGCGGATCAGCAGGGCGCACAGCACCGCCAGCAGCGCGCCGCCCAGCAGTGCGAGCAGCCAGCCGCCGCCCGTGCCGGCGCGCGCCGCGAGCCAGGGCTGGAGCCGCAACATGCCGTAGAAGCCGAGGATGAGCGCGCTGCCGCCTTCGAGGATCCAGAACGAAGCGCGGGTGGCGGGGCTGAGCGGGCGGGTGGTGCCGGTCATACCTACTCGGGCTTCGCCTTCGATTCGCGCACGACCTTGGCCCAGCGCACGATCTCCGCGTTGAGGTACTTGGCGAAGTACTCCGGCGTTTCGGCGACGGGGTCCGCGCCCATCTGCGCCAGCCGCTCGCGGAACTCCGGCTTCTGCACGGCCTTCACGGCGACGGCGTTGAGCGTAGTGACGATTTCGCGCGGGGTGCCGGCCGGCACCAGCAGGCCGTACCAGGTTTCCGTGACGAAGCCCGCCAGGCCGCCTTCCACCATGGTCGGCAGTTCGGGTAGCAGCGGCGAGCGCTTGGCGCTGGTGATGCCGAGGGCGCGGATGCGGCCCGGCGTCATGAGCGGCTGCGCGGAGGGAATGTTGTTGAACGCGAAGTCCACTTCGCCGCTCGCCAGCGCGGTGAGCGAGGGCGCGCTGCCCTTGTACGGGATATGCGTCATGTCCACGCCGATCATCACCTTCAGCATTTCGCCGGACAGGTGCTGCGAGCTGCCGCTGCCGGAGGACGAGAAATTGAGCTTGCCCGGATTCTTCTTCGCGACCGCAATGAACTCCTTGACGTTCTTCGCCGGGAAGGACGGATGCACCAGCAGCAGGTTGGGGCTGGTCGCGAAGATGGCGACGGTGATGAAGTCCTTGACCGGGTCGTAGTTGAGCTTCGGGTACAGGCTCACGTTGATGCCGTGCGCGGCCGAGCTCATGAAGATCGTGTAGCCGTCGGCGGGCTGCTTGGTCATGTATTCCGCTGCCACGTTCTGCGCGGCGCCGGCGCGGTTCTCCACCACAACCTGCTGGCCCAGCGCGTCGGTGATCTGCTGCGCCATCAGGCGGCCCATGATGTCGCTGCCGCCGCCGGGGGCGTAGCCGACGATCATGCGGATGGGCTTGGACGGATATTTCGCGGCGGGGGCCTGCGCGTAGGCTTGGGGCGCGGCTGCCAGAGCGGCGGCCAGCAGCGTGAAGCGGGTTCTGAGTTTCATGCGGTTTCCCCGGTCGTTTTTTATGTGCAGAGGGGGTGAATGCTACACCGGTGGCGGCATGAGGCCGTGTCGTCGTTACCTTAGACGGGATCAATGGCGGGAAAAAAAGCGGGTCCTTGATGCCTCTGCGATGGCGACGACGCAGGGGTGCTTTACGCGGCGCTCGACCGAAATCGCGAAGAACTCATCAGTGATCTCTTTCGTTCGGCCAATCGCTTTCACATCATACTGCGCTTCAATTTCCGATTCGATAACAGTAGGTCCGATGAACACTCCCATTTCGCGCTGCCCGAACGCCTTCATTAACGCGCTATCGTCGAACTCTCCGACCACGCGAGGTTGGAGTTTATTGTCTTCGCACCATCGATCCAGGCGAGATCTTATTGCTACGTCCACGGACGGAACCAACATCGGGGCGCCGTTCAGGCAGGCTGGAAACTTCCCCTTGAGGCCCTTGACGAGTGGGCCCGCCGCGAAAAAACTCGTTCCGGATTCGCCCAGTCGGTGGTTATACGCGCGCACGCTCACCGAGGGCGGGATCGGAGCACTCGCGATCACCAGGTCCAACCGATGGGCGGCAAGTTCCACTAGAAGGCTTTCGAGCTTCGATTCACGGCAGAAGATGCGCACCGACTCGGGCAGTCGTGTTGCCGGTTCGATCAGGCGACAAGCGATCGTCTTCGGCACCGCGTCCGCCACGCCGACCCGGAACTCAATCGGACGTCCACCCGCCTGGTAGTTCCGCACGGATTCCTCCAGTTCGGAGCCGAGCGTGAAGATGTCCTGCGCGTAGTCGAAGGCGAGTTTCCCCGCGTCGGTCAATTCAATGTTGCGGCCACGCTTGGCATATAACGGGGTTCCAAGGTCATCCTCCAGGATCCCTATCTGCCCGCTGATGGTGTGTGGCGTCACGTGCAGTTGCTCGCCTGCCTTTACTACACTACCCGCCTTGGCGACCCACCAAAAATAGTAAAGATGCTTGTAATTCATCACGCGAATCCTTCGAATAAATCGATGTCTTAGATATTATAAATCGATTTTACATCATGTCATGATGACTCTAGAGTGCGCACATATTTCAATAACCAACTACTCGGAGAACGACGATGACCTTCCTGATGTTGCTCGCTGTTTGCACCCTTTTGCACGGCACATCACGCCTTTTGACGAAGAACGCTCCCGTGCACTCCATGGCACGCTCCCCACAGTCGCGGGTGACACGACCGAGGCGCCGGTGATCGTTCGAAACCTGAGGCGGGGATAGCAGACCATGGCTCGTCGTTTTGTACGTCGTTGGCTCCCTGATCCAGCGTCCTTGCGCACCTATCGCAGTTTGCGCTGGATGGGCCCGCTACTCGACCGCCCGTGGCTGTGGCATGTGAACCGCAGTTCCATCTCAAAAGGGCTGGCGATCGGCATGTTCTTCGGGTTTTTGTTGCCTTTTGGACAGGGGTTTGTGGCCGGTGTCGTGGCAATAGGACTGCGGGCCAATCTGCCAGCCGCGGTGCTCGCGACGTTCATCTCGAACCCGTTGACGACGCCGGCCATACTCATTGCCGCCTACCATGCCGGCTTAGCCGTGATCCGCGAACCGGCGGCGCTGCCTGCTCTTGCGGAGGACATTGGCTGGATCGAGAAGATCGGTGCTATGGGTGAACCGCTGCTCGTTGGCCTCGCCCTCCTCGCCGTCGCGGGCGCGGCCCTCACCTACTTCGGCGTACAACTCGCCTGGCGCATCGGCGTGCTCTGCAAAATGGCGGCGCGGCGCCCGCCCGCCGGCGGCTGACGGGGGGGGATTGGCCATGAAAAGACAGCATCGCGCCGCCGACACCCATTTTGACGCACGTACAGCCTGCAGCATTACGAGGAACCATTGATGACAGAAGTCGCACATACAGGCTCGCCGATCCTTTACCTCGGATTCAGCCTGCTCGTCGTCGTATTTCTGGTCCTCGATTTCGTACTTCTCAAGGCGAAGGGTCAGCATAAGGTGCCCGTCGGCGAGGCGCTTGCCTGGGCCGTGGTGTGGTTCGTCGCGGCCATGGTGTTTGCAGGCTGGTATTGGTGGTACGTCGACGGCACCCACGGTCGCGAGGTCGCCAACGCGAAGACCATCGAATACGTTACCGGCTACCTGATCGAAAAGGCACTCGCGACTGAAAACGTCTTCGTCTGGGTGACGATCTTCACGTACTTCGCCGTGCCGCCGGAGTTTCAGAAGCGTGTGCTTCTCTACGGCGTAGTTGGCGCAATCCTGATGCGGGCGATCCTCATCTATCTCGGCGTACTGCTGATCGAGAAGTTTGACTGGATGTTCTACGTCTTCGGCTTGTTCCTGCTCGCCACCGGCGTAAAGATGTTTTTGTTCGGCGATCAGAAACCGGATCTGGCGAAGAATCCGGTGATTCGCTGGATTCGCAATCACATGCGTGTCACCGAGGCATACCACGGTGAGCGCTTCTTCGTCATGAAGGACGGATTGCGCTACGCGACACCGCTGTTTCTCGTGCTGGTGCTGGTCGAGGTCACTGACCTGATTTTCGCCGTCGACAGCATCCCGGCGATCTTTGCCGTCACCACGGACCCGTTCGTCGTCTTCACCTCGAACATCTTCGCGATCCTCGGCCTGCGGGCGATGTACTTCCTGCTCTCCGACATGGCCGAGCGCTTTCACCTTCTCAACTATGGTCTGGCGCTGATCGTCATGTTCATCGGCGTGAAGATGCTGATCATTGACCTTTACAAAATCCCCATCCCCTGGATGCTCGGCACAGTTTTCGCGATCCTCGCAATTTCCATCGTGGCCAGTCTGCTCAGGCCGGCCGGAGACACCCGCAAGGGCGGAGATACCTGATGCGCATCGAGATAGACACACTTCCCGGCTGGCGGGGGACGCTCGCGCGGCACATTGAATCGAGGTCTACGCAAGCTGTTCTGATCACGCTCATTCTCATCAACGCCGTGATTCTTGGCCTTGAAACGAGCGAAGCCATCATGGCTCGGTGGGGCTCCGTGCTGGTCGCTTCCGACCGCGCAATTCTTGCGGTATTCGTGGTGGAGATCGGGCTGAAGCTTGCCATCTGGAGGGGCGGCTTTTTTCGTGACCCCTGGAGCGTGTTCGACTTTATCGTGGTCAGCATCGCGCTCATACCGGCGGCAGGACCACTGGCCGTGCTGCGGGCGCTACGGGTGCTGCGGGTGCTGCGCCTGATCTCGATGGTGCCGAGCATGCGCCGTGTGGCGGGAGGACTGCTCGCCGCGATCCCCGGGCTCGGTTCGGTGGTCGGCATCATCGCGGTAATTCTCTATGTATTCTCCGTCATTGCCACCAAACTTTTCTCGGAACACTTCCCGCAATGGTTCGGCACGCTCGGCGAAAGCGCTTACACCTTGTTCCAAATCATGACGCTGGAAGGCTGGGCGGATATCGCCCGCTCGGTCATGGAGGTCTACCCCATCGCGTGGCTGTTCTTTGTCATATTTATCCTGGTGTCGACGTTCACCATGCTCAATCTATTCATCGCCGTAGTGGTGACATCGATGCAGAGTGAACAAACGGGCGAGATCGACGCCGAGCGTACCGATGCCCTGTCGGATACCGAACTGAGGCGAGAACTCGCCGAGATGCGTACGGAGATGCGCTCGCTCCGCGCATTGCTGCAGCAGAACGCTGACGAATTACCGCGCACACGGCGGGGTCTGCCGTGAGCGTGCATACCGGTTTCAGACGAGTCGCATCCGATGGCCAATATCGGAATCGGTGCCGGCCTGCCGTTCGTCCCTGCCGAAACGCATTGCGTCTGCCCCCCGCCGACGATCCCACGGGAGCATCCTATGGAGCCACTGACTACGCTTGATGAACTGCGCCGCCAGATCGGATTGCTGGCCTGCGTTGAGGAGTCGCACGCGCCTTTTGTGAGCTGTTTTCTCAACCTAGAACAAGGCAGGGAAAGCTACCGCAAGGCACTCGAGGAGCGTGCGCTGGCCGTGCGTTGCACGCTGGATAGCGAAGCGCAGACCGATTTCGACGCCACCATCAGTCAGATTAACGATTACCTAGCCGGAATGTTACAGCCCGACGCGTTGGGCGTGGCCATGTATAGTCGCCACTTTCGCGGCGGCGCCATTTTTCTGCCCATGCAGTTCGCCGCACCGCTGCCTAACTGAATTGCGGTCTATCCCTCCCCAAACCTCTTTCATCTGATGGCGCTGAAAGACACCTATCACCGCTACGTCGTGTTACTTGCCAATCAGGCCTCGGTACGCATTCTCGAGGTGAACCTTGGTGCAGCCACCACTAAGGCCTGGACCGAGCAGCCTGCACTACGCGAGCGTGTCGGACGCGAATGGACCAAAGCGCATTACGAGAGCCATCGATGCGAGCGTACCTCACGCTTTCTGAAGGAGCAGATCAGTTTGCTCGAACGCCTCATTGTTGCAGGCGGTCATACTCACCTGATCTTGGCGGGCGAGCCGCGCCTGACTGGAGAGATACGACGCGCACTACCCAAGTCGGTCGCGGCCAAACTGATCGACACTATTCCGGCGGCAAGCCGGGTCACGCAGGACGATGTCGTTGCCGCCACTCTGTCAGCCTTTATCGAAGGCGAAGAACAGGAATCACAGGAAATCGCAGCGCGTTTTTTGTGAGGTATTCGGACACAAGATCGGGCGGTGGCGGGTGCGACTGCCTGCCTGGATGCGCTACGTCAGCAGCGGGCAGATATGCTCCTGCTGGCACGCGATCTTCTGCCCGCACCGGGTTGGCGCTGCGCCGCTTGCGGAGTAATCCGCATCGAGCATCATGCGCCTGCTGCATGCCCTGAGTGAGGCAATATGTCGGTACAGCCTGTCGAAGCAACGGTCGAGTTGGTCAGACTGGCCGGACAACAGGAATGCCCAATCGAGGTCGTTGATCATTGCGACCCGCTGATGGCTTTGGACGGCATTGGCTGCCTGCTGCGTTATTAGCGCGGGACCGTCGGCCGATGAGGGCATTGACGCGGCGGCCGCGAAAACTCCAACCAGAATCAGGAGACATACCAAGAATGGAAACGATAGCTACACCATGGATGTGGGCTGGATTCTTCGCCTTTGTCATCGCGGCGACCGCCGTCGACCTCAAGGTTCTCTCGGCGCGCGGCGCGACGCGGGTCAGCGTCAAAGAGGCGCTGGGCTGGACCACGGTCTGGGTCGCACTATCGTTCGCCTTCGCCGGCTGGCTCTGGTGGCATCTTGCGGGAGCAGCCGGTCCAGAGATCGCCCGCGAAAAGACACTCGAGTTTCTGACCGGCTACCTGATCGAGAAATCGCTCTCGGTGGACAACATCTTCGTCTTCCTGATGTTGTTCACGTACTTCGCCGTGCCTCCGGAGCTGCAGCGGCGCACGCTGGTTTACGGCGTGATAGGCGCAATCGCGCTGCGCATCGTCATGATCCTTATCGGTGCTTGGCTGATCGCCAAATTCCACTGGATCATTTACGTGTTCGGTCTGTTCTTGCTGGTCACCGGTGCGAAGATGCTGTTCTTCGCCGGCGACAAACCAGACTTGGAGAAGAACCCGGCGCTGCGCTGGATGCGCGGCCATCTCCCGGTCACGCCAGGCTTCGAGGGCGAGCGTTTCTGGATATTGCGCGATGGGGTCCGCACGTATACGCCGTTGTTTCTGGTGCTGGTGATGATTGCCATCACCGACATTGTTTTCGCGGTGGACAGCATCCCGGCAATCTTCGCAATCACCGACGATCCGTTTATCGTCATGACATCCAACATCTTTGCCGTCCTTGGCTTGCGCGCGCTGTACTTCGTGCTCGCCGACATGGCGGACCGCTTCCACCTGCTTTCTTACGGTTTGGCACTTGTCCTGATGTTCATCGGCGTGAAGATGCTACTGATCAATTTCTTCAAAATCCCGGTTTTTCTCGCCTTGGGCGTCGTTGTTGCGCTGATAGCGGCGAGCATTGCCGCGAGTCTGATCTGGCGTACGAAGCTGCCAGGCTGAGCGACCGTGGTGCTTAGGCCCCTTCGGTCGGCGTCCGCGGCAATGGCCGTTCTGGCCATCGGCGCGATGCCGGTATGCACGGCGAGCGAGTGCGCGCCGCCGTCCTGGGAACTGAAGATCCTCCGGTGGTTTGCCGAACAACGCCATCCCGCGCTGGATGCGCTCTTCGCAACCGCTACATGGCTGGGCTCGCTATGGCTGCTGCTGCCGCTCGGACTTGCGCTGGTCGCTTCCAAAGTTGCAGCCGGACATGGCGCCAGGGCGCGACGTTTCGCCGCAGTCTTTAGTGGTACCGTGGCGCTGGGATACCTTGCCAAATTCATGTTCGCGCGGGCGCGGCCGTCTGTGCTGGAACCACTCATCGCAATGCCAAGCGACTCTTAGTTCCCGAGCGGGCGCGCAATGCAGATCACAGCCTTTACACTGGCCGCAGTACTGATGCTGACACCACCGACGCAGCGCGGCCGATGGTTCGCGCTGGCGTTGATACCTATCGTGCTTGTCGGGGCTTCGCGACTATACCTGCAGGTGCATTATCCCAGCGACGTGCTGACGGGGACCGCCGCTGCTGCCCTTTGGGTCTTTGGCTTCTCTCCCGCGAACATAGGGCAACATGCGTAACAAGTTTCTCGGGACCGGCGAGCCGGGCTATCACCCACTGCGCAAGCTCCGCACGGTCTGTTCCGGGCTGCGCTTCGCCGCGCTCTATGACTTCAGCGTCGCCTACAAACTCGCGCTTTCAGCGCTGCTTGTGGCAGCGGCGTTCTGGCTGCGGGAGTGGGTGGACATGCTGCTCATCCTGTTCGCGACCGCGCTGGTAGTGATCACCGAGATGATGAACACCGCGATCGAGGCACTGTGCGATTTTATCGAGGTACGCCACAACGAGAAGATTCGCGTCATCAAGGACGTGGCCGCAGCAGCGGTTGGGATCAGCATTGCAGTATGGGCGGTGATCGTCATCGTCGAGGTGGCCCGCCTATGGCCACGGCTGTTCGGTTGAGAAAAGGAATGAATGAGTGGAATCGCCTGATCGGGAGGCAACCCTATTGATCTTTCACTAATTCGCGACAGCGAATTGGTGCCATGCTCACCCTCGCCCTCCGGGAGAGGGCCGGGGTGAGGGATTGAGCGTTCCAACTGTCATCAATTATCAAACGCTCAATAAGTTCGCCGCGCCGATATATCGGTTTGTTCGATGAGTTTATATCTATAAATCGATTTTACATGATGATGAGGCATCTCTAGAGTAGCGTGATCGGTCATTGAGCAACAAGGACAACGAGTATGCGCATCGACATCAAGGGTTCGGGTTTTCCGGTCACCACAGCCCTTATGGATCATACCGAGCGTCGGCTGCGTTTCGCCCTTTCACGGCGCTGCGACCGGATCGTTCGGGTGGCGGTACTGGTGGGTGATACCAACGGTCCGCGCGGCGGCACGGATAAATTCTGCCGGATACGGATTCTTTTGAAGCGCGCACCCGAGGTACTAATCGAAGATTCTGGCGCCGAGTTGTACGCCGTCATTGACCGGGCGGTGGAACGCGCTGGACGCAACGTCGCCAAACGCGTTGATCGAATGAGGGCGAACGTTCGGCCGGCAGGACTGAAGCCGCTGCACTCGCCTCCAAGCGGTGCTTCTGACGTCACGGAGAACTGACGGAATCTGACCATAAAACGCATCGCACTTTTTCTCGCTACCAACCTTGCCATCGACTGGCGTAGAGCCTTGGACAAGGCGTTTTTGCAGGCTGCGCGGTTCCTGATGCGTCAGTGGCGGCGTGGCATTGACAACATGCGTCTGCGTCAACGTTCCGTCCCGCTGAGCAACGGCGAACAGCAGCCAGGATGAATGCCCCGTTTAATGAGAAGACCATGAAGTTCCCTACCTGCCCTGAATCCGCACTGGTGATGGCCGATAGCCTAAGCGTCGAGATTGACTATTGCCCCGACTGCCAGAGCGTCTGGCACGACCGAAATCGGAACACGGGCCGGCAGAAGTCGTGGATGAGCAACGTTTTCGATTGACGCCGCCCCCCTCACCCTTGGAGAAGACAACATGCGCATTTATCCTTGCAACAGCCCGCAGGCCGCGGCCCGCATCGTCGCGCTGACCGTCCTCGCAGACCGGGACATCGACAAGACCGAGTTCGACCTGCTTGACCGCATGGCCATTCACGAGCAACTGGGTATTGACCGGCAGGAGTTCCATGCCGTGCTCGACAGCCTTTGCGAAGACCTCTTGTCGAGCGAGCAACTGCAATGGGCGGACACGTGCCCGGTGGATAACCGCACGCTGGCCGAGTTGATGGGCGAGATCGAGGATACAGCGCTGCAGCGAAGGCTGCTGCGCCTGTGCATCGTAATCGCCGAGGCCAACGGGCAGGTTGCCGAGGGCGAATCGATCGTGTTGACCGCCGCCGTCGAGCACTGGGACTTGCACCACGAGATGCTTCGGTCGCCGGACCGGGACCTGCTGGCAAAGACAATGACCTAAACGTAGCGGGCGAGTCCATCGCGGCGAACTGCTGCAACCACGCGGCATCTATTGCGCCGTGGTTCTGGCGAATATCGACCAGCAAATCAACCGCGCCAAAGTGCCCAAACCCCACACTGGTGCACGGTGACTGAAAAGGCCTGGAACCCACATGAAACCAATCAAGCGAATCCTTGCAGAGACGGATTTCTCGCCTTTGGGCAATGCGGCTGTTGAGCGTGCAATCATGCTTGCCGCGCGCGATAAAGCCAAACCCCATGTTGAGCACGCCTTTCCGAAGCTGGGCATTCTGAATGCCATACTGGCCACGGAAGACAGCTTGCACGAACAACTGAGGGGTGGGCGTGCAGGAGTACCTTGAGGAGTTGGTCCGGCAGGCGGGAGCAGGTGCAGCGACGATCAATGCGAAGGTGCTGGAAGGATCTGCCACGGAAGTGATTTCGATGGCTGCAGGTGATTTTAGCCCCGATCTCATTGTAATCGGTGCGCATGCACAGGGCGCTGTCCAGCAGTTCTTCCTGGGGGGCACGGCATCGCGCATTCTGGTGCGTGCGAGTTGCCCGGTACTGGTCGTACGCAAGCCAACCCAGGCTGACTATGCGCGGGTACTGGCAGCCGTGGACCTGGAGCCCGACTCCACGCGAGTCATCGAAAACGCACTGGCGATGTTGCACCACGGCCGGATCACCATCGCTCACGCATATCAGCCGCCCTTCGACTCAAATCTGAACTACAGCGCCAATTCCGCGGAATACCTTGAACGCCTGGCCGAAACGGAGCCACGAAGGCACAAAGCCAGATGGCGGAGTTGATCGCGACGCATGAACTGACCGGAGCGAGCCTGCAGACCAGGGTCATCCGGGGCCGCCCAATCCGGTTCTCTTGGACCTTGCGGTAGAAATAAACGCAGATCTGTTCGTGGCGCTGCGCCACAAGGGTTCGCGAATTGAAGAAACGATCATGGGTAGCATTGCCCGACTGCTGGCCTACTACGCTCCCTGTGATGTCCTGCTGGCTTGAACAACTAGGCATGGCCTGCTGCCCGTCGCAGATCACGCGCAAGTCCCTTACGAAATGTGCGCAAAAAGGACGTTGATGAAAATCATTGTATGGGCAGTGTTTAGTGTGCTGACGGTGGTGTGGACTTTGGGCGCGATAATTGTTGCGGAACTGGTGCAATGGGGCGCTCAGTTCATCGCGTCGGGCGCGGCCACGGAACTGGGCCATTCTGCCGCACAATGGCCGGCTCCGGCATGGCTCGCGTTGTGGCTTGATCCGGCGGCGATCAAAGCCGTGCAGGAAGGCCTCCTGACAGGGTTCGAAGCATTCCGCAGCGCCTTGCCCTGGATCGGATCGGCCGTAGGCTGGTTGGTGCCGCTGGTGTGGCTATCATGGGGCATTGGCGTGGCGCTGTTGTTGTCAATGGCCGGTGGCGCGCACTGGCTGGCGTCCCGTGACACACGAGCCCTGCGCAACGGTTGAAACCCCCGCGAACGGCAAGAGAGATGGAAATCATGCAATCAGAACAGCAACGCGCCCTACTGGCCATCGGCCTGCACGCCGCATTTTCCGACGGCGTCAAAGATGAACGTGAACGCAGTGAGCTCCGTCGTATCGCCGAATCACTCGCTGAAGAAGCCTCTACGCCCGATCTTGCACGGATCTATCAGGACGTGCTGCTCAAGCGCGTAAGCCTCAAGGCTGCGACAGCGGAACTGACTGCGCCGGAGCAACGCCAACTTGCTTACGAAATGGCAGTGTGCGTTTGCGATGCCGACGGCCGCCAGAGCGAATCCGAGCGCAGCTTTCTGGAAGCACTTAAAAAGCTGCTGCGGCTCGATCCAGACCAGGTAGCAGCATTCGAAAGCGAGGCGGACGCCATCGTCGCTCTGTCGGAAGCCGCCGCGCCTGCCGCGGCGACGAGCAGCTTCTCGGTCGCCCCTGGCCCAGTGATGGCCGCAACGCCAAAAGTGCCTGGGGAGGAGATCGACAAGTCCATCCTCAACTACGCATTGGTCAACGGCGCGTTGGAACTGTTGCCACAGTCGTGGGCATCGATGGCCATCATTCCTTTGCAGATCAAGATGGTATACAGCATCGGCAAGGCGCACGGCGCCGAACTCGACCAACGTCACATCAAGGAATTCATCGCCGCCGCCGGGGTAGGCCTCACCTCCCAGTATCTTGAACAGTTCGGTCGCAAACTGTTGGGCGGGCTGCTCGGCAAGGCGGCAGGCAAAACCTTTGGCAAGCTCGGCCACGCCGCCACCGGCGTGGCGTTCTCATTCGCCACCACTTACGCGCTTGGACATCTTGCCAAACGCTACTACGCAGGAGGACGGGTGATGAACACCACGGTGCTGCGTGATTCTTTCCAGAGCCTCCTAGGCCCGGCCAAACAAATGCAGATGCAGTACATGCCGCAAATCCGGCAGCAAGCCGACAATCTAGATATGGGACGGGTGATGGCCATGGTGCGAGGCACCTGAACACCATGCACGTAACCTGTGCGCTGCGCGAGTTTGTCTCATTTGAATCCGCTGCTGGTGTTAAATCTAACTTGCTGTAACAGCGGCGCACGTTCTTGCCAACTCACCGATCGTTTATCTATACGCCACCTTCTCGTCCGTGGAGAACCGTGAGGACTCCGGCGTTGAGCCCGGCGATGAACGGTCTGGTTGCTGCCTGCGCCATTACCGACGGACATGATCGGAGTTGATTCTTATCCCGGCATGCCAGACTCGGTTTCAAGTGCTTTTTCCGTCTCGATCCTCGTCGCGCGAGATCATGATTCTTGATCCCTGTTCCGCGGGCATCGATTTAAAGCCAGAACGCCGATTGCCTCCAACTGTTCGATTGTCGGCACCTCCGTCAGCTCATGGAATTATTGAACAACGACGTCCCGCATGTTCAAGTGTAGCGCCAAACAACGGTCATGCGGGTAGGCGCGCCCGGTTTGAACGGCCAACCAGCATTGCATTTTCAATGTCTTGGTGAGAAACCTGCGGGCGGCTGATATATACGGCACTTCTGCCGGTTAACAGGAAGCGCTGTCCGTTGAGCAGGATCGGCGGGGCTATGGAAACGCGTTCACCATCTCTGTCCCGGCGAAAATCTGAACGAAAGAATTCCGCAAATAGCCGCTTCACTGGCGGCCATGTGCCCTCTACCTGCTAGTTGCTATGAGGCATAACGTGCAAGGTACCCGGCGCGCCAGAGGCTGGCGAAGCCGCGCCGAAGCGCGTCCGCGTTGACCGCCCTGTTAGGGCCCGGCGGTTTGTGAACGCGCACGTTCGGAAAGATAAACAGCTTTCAGTTCCGCCGGCCAAGCCGACTCGTGAAACAGGACATTGTAGCCAGCCACTTTGTGGATATACAGCCACCAGTCTTCGAGTTGGTCGACGTTGATCAGAAGTCCGTAGCCGCGCTTGCTGCCAAAGGAGAACTGGACTGCGGAGATCCCCATTCCGACAATTGAAACATCCATCGCGTGGTCAAGTGTTGATTCGGGATATCGGAACTCCTCGAACATGTGTATGACCTGAGCGGATTTCGTGTGCATCGCTTCAGGCACACCGTAGAGGGCCTCGAACGCAGTCCATAGCTTCGGAAGGTCGTGTCGATATGCCGCTACCTCCTTAAGAGTCTTGCCGCGTGACAATGCAGACTTCAGGATCATTTCAAAGCCGTGATGAAACAGATTGCCGAACACCGCATGACATCGGTCAACCACAGCACGCCGACCATAGACATAGTACTCAGACGCGTTACGCGACGTTGCCACATCGTATCGATCTTCGCACGGCTTCAAGCGGGCCCTAACAGGAAGTGGTGTCTGTTGAACAGGATGACCACGCGGTCCGGGAAAGCGTTCATGGCCATGATCCTTGCGCGAAATCTTGAAGAAAACAGCTGTACCAAAAGCCGGTTAACGGGCTGCGCGTAAGCAACCAGTGGCGGTACAACGCCCACCGTCAGACCTCGTCGTTGAGGTGGCAAGCCGACTGATGACCGGCGGCGACTTCCCGCAGCGCGGGAATCTCTTCCCGGCAGCGCGCCATCGCATGCGGGCAGCGCGGATGGAAGTGGCAACCGGGGGGCGGGTGCAGCGGCGAGGGGATCTCGCCCTTCACCGGCGTATAGGCGCGCTTGCGCTTGTCCAGCGTGGGCACTTCCGCGAGTAGCGCCTGGGTATAGGGATGGTTGGGCCGCGCGTAGAGCTCAGCGGTGGGCGCGCTTTCGACTGCGCGGCCGAGGTACATGATGACCACGCGGTCGGACAGGTGCTCCACCACGCCGAGGTCGTGGCTGATAAACAGGTAGGTGAGGTTCAGTTCCTCGCGTAACTGGATGAAGAGGTTCAGCACCTGCGCCTGGATCGATACGTCGAGCGCGGCGACGGCCTCGTCGCAGACTAGGAACTCCGGGTTCACGGCGAGCGCGCGGGCGATGTTGATGCGGGCGCGCTGGCCGCCGGAGAACTGGTGCGGGAAGCGGCGCTTGAGTTCGGGGTCCAGCCCCACTCGCCGCAGCAGCGCGTCCACGGCCTCGCCCGCCTCGGCGCCGGTGATGAGGCCGTGCGCGAGCGGGGCTTCGGCGATCGCGTCACCAACGCGCAGCCGCGGGTTGAGCGAGGCCGCGGCGTCCTGGAAGATCATCTGGATGTTCAGCTCGGCGGTGCGCCGCTCGCGCACGGGCATGTCCGCGAAATTGCGCCCCTGCCAGCGGCGTTCGCCGGCGGTGGGCGTCAGGATGCCGGCGGCGATGCGGCCGAGTGTGGACTTGCCGCAGCCCGACTCGCCGACCAGGCCCACGACTTCCGCCGGTTTGAGGTCGAGCGTTACGCCGTCGAGCGCGTGCACCACCTGTTCCTCGACGTGGCGGCCCCGGGCGCCGAGCACGCGCGCGATCTTCGCCGCGGCGTCGAGCGGGCGCACGAAGCGCTTGGTGATGGCGTGCAGTTCGAGGAGGGCGGTCATGTTGTTACTGGGAATTTCGTAATTGTGTGACGGTCGCGCTCACGCATGCGTGCCACCCCCACCCTAGGCCTCCCCCTGCAAGGGGGAGGGGATAAAACCCCTTCCCCCTCTGAGGGGGAAGGTTGGGATGGGGGTGCGGCGTGTCACGAAGAAAGGTAAGGATCGTTAGATCGAAATCCGTTTTGCCGCCAGGATCAGTGTGGACGGATTCAGGGCGCCAGTTCCGCCGGCAGCGTCACGCCGACCTCGCGGTAATAGCGCACTGCACCCGGATGGAAGGTCATGAAGGTGTTGGCCGTTGCGTTCTTCGTCACGGTGGCGTTCGCGGCGGGATGCGCCTTGGCGATTTTCTGCGGGTTGTCGAGCACGGCTTTCACGAACCAGTAGGCGGTCGCTTCCGGCACACTCTTGTGCGCGATCACAAAGTTCCAGACCGCAACGGTGCGCACCGGCGCGGTCTGGCCCGCGTAGATGTTGGCCGGGATCACATAAGGCGCGAGGTAGGGGAAGCGTTTGCGGATCAGCGCGCTTTCGTCGTCGGTGAGACCAAAGATCACCGTCGGCTGTGTTTTCGCCATGTGCTCCATCGGCCCCAGCGGCAGACCGGCGCCGAACCAGAAGGCGTCGATCTTGCCTTCCAGCGCGAGCTTGCCCATCTCGAAAGGCGTGCCGTTGACGATGACGGGCGCGATGCCCAGCCGCTCGACGAGGCCGCGGAAGATCAGTTCCGCCGGCCCGCCTTTGGGGCCGACGCCCACGCGTTTCTTGTCGAGCTGCTGCATGGAGGTGATGCCGGTCGAGCGCAGCGCCGCGACGTGGAAGGGCGTCTCGTACATCGGCAGCAGCGCGCGCATGTCGCGCATCTGCTTGCCTTCGGTCCATTTTTCGCTGCCCGTCCAGCCTTCGAAGACCGGGCCCATGTTGGCGAGCGCTGTTTCCATGGTGCCGGCGTTGACGCGCTGCACGTTCTCCACGGAGCCGGCGGTGATGCGGATCACGATCGGCAGGCCGGTGACTTCGGTGACGACGTTGGCGATGCCCGGGCCGTAGTCGTAGAACGCGCCGCCCTGCGCGCCGGTGCCGAGCGTGACGGGCTCGGTCGGCATTTTGGGGGTACTGCTGCAGGCGGTCAGTGCGACGGCGGCGAGGAGGGCGGCGGCGGACAGTGCGACGGAGCGGCGGGGCTTGCGGGGCATGGTGGTCTCCTTTCAGGCGGTGTGGGGGATGGCCGCGGCGGCCAGCGGATGAAAGCAGCGCACGCGCCGCGCGCCGGCCGCAGTCTCGGCGGGCACGCGGGCACACGCCGCGTCTGCGTATTGGCAGCGCGGCGCGAACGCGCAGCCCGGCGGCATCGCGGCGAGCGAGGGCGTCATGCCGGGAATCTGCTTGAGCGGCGCGCCGCGCCGGTTGCGGCTCGGCACCGAGCCGATGAGGCCGGCGGTGTAGGGATGCAGCGGCGCATCCAGCACGGCGTCCACCGGGCCGGATTCGACAACGCGGCCGGCGTACATCACGCACACGCGGTCGGCGAGACCCGCGACGACGGCGAGATCGTGGGTGATCCAGATCAGCGCGGTGCCGCTGTCGCGGGCAAGGTTCTGCATCTCGAACAGGATCTGCGCCTGGATGGTGACGTCGAGCGCGGTCGTTGGCTCGTCCGCGATCATCAGCTGCGGCTTGTGCAGCAGCGCGATCGCGATGGCGACCCGCTGGCGCATGCCTCCCGACAACTGGTGCGGGTAGTTGAGGAGGCGTTCGTCTGGCGAGGGGATGCCGACCTGCGCGAGCGCGGCACGGCAACGGTCACGCGCTTCGTCTTTGGACACCGGGTCGTGTGCGAGCACGGCCTCGATCATCTGCGTGTCCACCCGCAGCACGGGGTTCAGCGTCATCATCGGGTCCTGGAACACCATTGCGATGCGGCGGCCGCGGATCGCGCGCAGTGCTTCTTCCGGCAGGCCAACCAGGTCGCGGCCCTCGAACAGGATGCGGCCGCCGGTGATGCGGCCCGGCGGATCGACCAGCCCCAACAGCGAAAAGCCGGTGACGCTCTTGCCCGAGCCCGATTCACCGACGAGACCCAGCACTTCGCCCGGCTCGAGCGTGAAGCTGACGTCGTCCACCGCCTTCACCACGCCCGTGCGGGTGGTGAAGTAGGTGCGCAGCCCTTCGACGGCCAGCAGGGGCGCGGTCATTTCTGCAGTCTTGGGTTCAACACGTCCCGCAACTGATCGCCCACCAGGTTGATGCTGACGATGGTGACGAGCAGCGCCACGCCGGGGAAGAAGCTGATCCAGTATTTTCCAGAGAGCAAATGGGAGAAGCCGTTGGCGATCAGCAGCCCCAACGACGGCGAGGTGATCGGCATGCCGAGGCCAAGGAAGGACAGCGTGGCTTCCAGCGCGATGGCGTGCGCCACTTGCACGGTTGCCACCACGATCAGCGGCGGCAGGCAGTTCGGCAGCAGGTGGCGGAACAGGATACGGGCGGTGGACAGTTGCAGGCACTGCGCCGCTTCGATGTATTCCTTGCGCCGTTCCACCAGCGCGCTGCCGCGCACGGTGCGCGCGTAGTACGCCCATTGCACCGTCACCAGCGCGATCACGATCTTGTCCACGCCCTGGCCGAGCGCCGCCAGCAGGATCAGCGCGATGAGGATCGCCGGAAAGGAGAGCTGCAGGTCGACGATGCGCATGATCACCCCGTCCACGCGTCCGCCGAAGAAGGCGGCGGTGAGGCCGAAACTCAGCCCGATGGCGAGGGCGAGCACGGTGGACAGGACACCCACGCCCAGACTGATGCGCAGACCGTAGAAAATCGCCGACAGCATGTCGCGGCCCTGGTCGTCGGTGCCCAGCACGAACGTCATGCCGTCGCCGCCTACTGAGCCGGGCGGCAGCTTGGAGTCCATGATGTCGAGCTTGGAGAGGTCGTACGGGTTCTGCGGCGACACCCACGGGGCGAACACCGCCACCACCAGCACCAGCGTGAACAGCACGAGGCCCAGCACCGCCAGCCGGCTCGCAAGAAAGTCGACGCGGAAGCGCCGCCACGGCGTTTCCACCGGCGGGATGGCGTCGTCCGGTGCTGCGGGAACGGAAGGCGATGCGCTCATGCCGCCGCCTCCTCGAGTGTTGCGGTGTATGAACAGTCGGCGTGTCGGCGGCTGGCGGCACTCGCCTGACTGCCGATCCCCGTCAGGTGGCTCATGCCGCCACCTCGGTCAATCTGACCCGCGGATCGAGCGCCGAGTACAGCAGGTCGATGATGAGGTTGATCACGACGAAGATCAGCACGACCAGCATGACGTAGGCCACGATCACCGGGCGGTCGAGCGTGTTGATGGAGTCGATCAGCAGCTTGCCCATGCCGGGCCAGGCGAAGATGGTCTCGGTGACAATGGCGAAGGCGATCACCGAGCCGAACTCAAGCCCGATCACGGTGACGATGGGGATCATGATGTTCTTCAGCACGTGCACGCCGATCACGCGCCGCGTGGACAGCCCCTTGGCGCGCGCGAACTTGACGTAGTCCTGCTGCAGGGCTTCGCGCGTGCCGGCGCGCGTCAGCCGGATCAGAAGTGAGAGCTTGAACAGCGCGAGATTGAGCGCCGGCATCATCAGGTGCCTGAGGCCGTCGACCGTGAGAAAGCTGACCGCGATGCCGAACACGGTGACCGTGTCGCCGCGCCCGGTGGAAGGCAGCCAGCCGAGCTGCACGGCGAACAGCATGATCAGGAGCAGCCCGACCCAGAAGGTGGGCAGAGAGAAGCCTAGGATGGAACCCGCCATGATCGCCTTGCCGGCAAAGGAGTCCGGCCGCAGCCCCGCCCACAGGCCGAGCGGGATGCCGAGGCCGATCGCGATCACCATGGCGGTGACCGCGAGCTCCACGGTCGCCGGCATGCGCGAGAGGATCAGTTCGACCGCGGGCACGCTGTGCACGAAGGAGCGGCCGAGGTTGCCGCTGAAGGCGTTGCGCAGGAAGTCCCAGTACTGCACCCACAGCGGCTGATCGAGGCCCAGCGCGGCGGTCGCGCGCGCGATCTCGGCCTGGTCAGCCTGCGGGCTGACCAGGATGTCGATCGGGTTGCCGATGGCGAACACGCCGACGAACACGAGGATGGACACCACGAACAGCGCGAACGCGCTCTGGAACAGCCGGCGGAGGATGTAGACGGCCATCGGAATTCAGGGATGGGGGATGAGGGGTGAAGCGAGAGACGAAAGAGGAGAGACGAGAGAGCGGGGCCTGCCTCTCGAATCCCCAATCCCCAATCCCCAATCCCGGCCCGTCATTTGACGGGCCTGAAATGCTGCGCGAGCGTGAATTCGTCGGTGCGCGGCACGTACTCGAGGCCCCGCTTCATGGCCCAGGCGGCCACCTGGTGGTAGAGAGGAATCAGGGCAAAGTCCTCCATCGCCAGCGCGTTTGCGGCGCGCGCGGCCGCGATGCGCTTCGTTTCGTCCACCGCCGCGAAGGACGCCTCGACCGCGGCGTCGAGCTTGGGGCTGGTGTAACCGCCCCAGTTCCAGGCGCCGTAGCCTTTCTCCGCGCTCGGCGTCAGGGCGAGGGACCGCAAGGCGAGGTCGGCGGCGCTGGAGCCCCAGCCGAGCAGCGGCAGGCTGAATTCGCCGGCACGCGCTTTGGTCACGTAGGTCTGGAAGGGCAGGGTCACGACCTGCGCCTTGATGCCCACGCGCGCGAGCATCTGGGCGACGGCCTGCGCGACCTGTTCGTCGTTGGGATAGCGGTTGTTGGGGGCCGCTACCGTCATCGCGAAGCCCTCCGGGTATCCCGCCTCCGCCAGCAGCCTGCGCGCGGCCGCGGGATCGGCGGCGGCGGCTTTCTGCGCCGGATCGTGGCCGAGGATCGCCGGGCCGACGACGTTCGCCGCCGGCACCGCCATGCCCTCCATCACGCGGTCTGCGAGCGCGCTGCGGTCGATGGCGAGCGACAAGGCGCGGCGCACGCGGACGTCCTTGTACGGATTGCGCGCGAGCGGCTTGCCCTGCGCGTCGCTGATGCCCGGCGCGACATCGCTTTTCTGGTCGACGAGCAGGTGGATCGTGCGCCACGAGGGCGTCTGCGAGACCGCATAGGCGGGGTTGCGCTTGAGCCGCGCGAGATCGGCCGGCGGGATGGTTTCGATGGCGTCCACGTCGCCCGCGAGCAGCGCCGCGGTGCGCGACGGCTCGCTGGCGATCATGCGGATGGTGACGCGTTCCCACGCCGGTTTCTCGCCCCAGTAGCCGTCAAAGCGCGCGAGCTCGATGCGGTCGCCGCGGGCGAAGCGCACGAGCCGGAACGGGCCGGTGCCCACGGCCGCCGCGCCGCTGTCGAAGTCCTCGGGCGCGGCGTTGGCGGCGGCCCGCCGCGACACCATGGCGACCGAGTTCAGCTCCTGCAGCATCGGGCCGTACGGGCGCGTGGTGCGGATGCGCACGGTCAGCGGGTCGACCACCTGCACCGAGGCGATGGCGCGCACGTAGGGGGCGAAGCCGCCCGGGCTGCCCTTGATGTTGAGCGGGCGCGCGAGCGAGAACACCACATCTTCCGCGGTGAACGCAGAGCCGTCGTGAAACCGGACGCCCGGGCGGAGTTTGAACTCCCAGGTGTTCGCATCGACGGCGCGCCACGACTGCGCAAGCGCCGGCACCATGCGGGACTGCGCGTCCGCCGCCACCAGCGGTTCGAACAGGTGGTGCGTCAGCGCAAGATTCGCCTGCGCGGCGAGGAAGTGCGGGTCGACCGTCGTGACTTCAGACGAGAAGGCGAGTTTCAGCTCCGACGCCGCGGCGTGCAGCGGCGCGGCGGCGAGGCACAGAAAGGCGCAGGCGCGCAGTAGCCGTGTCACGGTAGCGGCGGCGGGCTTCATGGTGCTGGCCGCACTTCGTGGGCGTAGGTGCGTTCGTCAGTCCGCGGGGTGTAGGTGAAACCGCGGCGCCCGGCCCAGGTGTTGACCTGGTAATGCAGGGGAATCACGCCGTAGTCGGCGATCACGAGCTCGGTGGCCTGCTGCAGGAGTTTTTCGCGTTTCGGGTTGTCCACGGTGGCGAGCGCCTGCTCCAGCACGGCGTCGGCCTTAGGGTTCGCGTAGCGGCCCCAGTTCCAGGTGCCGAAGCCCTTGTCGCGGTTGAAGGTGGCCACCAGCGAGCGCAGCGGGTAGGACGCCTCGCCGGTGCTCACCCCCCAGCCGAGCAGCGCCGCGCTGAAGTCCAGCTTGTTCGCGCGGGCGGTGTAGATCGACATCGGCATCGTTTCCACTTTCACGGCGATGCCCACGCGCGCCAGCATCTGCGCGACGGTCTGCACGATCTGATCGTCGTTGACGTAGCGGTTGTTGGGGCCGTGCAGCGTGAGCCCGAAGCCGTCTGGGTAACCGGCTTCCGCCAGCAGTTTCTTCGCGCCGTCCGGATCGTAGGCCTCGGCTTTCAGTGCCGGCGCGAAACCGAAGAAGCCCTCCGGCACTATCTGGCCAGCGGGAATGGCGAGACCCTCCATCACGCGCTCGACAATGGCCGGGCGGTTGATGGCCTTGGAGATCGCGCGCCGCACGCGGACGTCCTTGAGGGGGTTCTTCTCCAGCGGCTTGCCCGCCTTGTCGGTGACGAACGGCGACTGGTCGCGGTTCGAGTCGAGGTGCAGGTGGATCATGCGGTTGGACACCGTGGTGAAGAGCGTGATGTCCTTGTTCGTTTTCATCTTCGCGTAGTCGGCGGTCGGCACGACCTCGATGAACTGCACGTCGCCCGCCAGCAGCGCCGCGATCCGCGAGGGATCGGAAATGATGAGCCGGAACGTGACCTTGTCCCACACCGGCTTCGGGCCCCAATAGGCGTCGTTGCGCGCGAGCTCGATGCGGTCGCCCTTCGCGTAGCGCACGAACTTCCACGCGCCGGTGCCGATGGCGGCCTTGCCCGTGTCGAAATCGGCCGTGCTGGCGTTGCGCGCCTTCGCCTGGACGATCGGCAGTCCGGAGAGGTCCGTCGGCAGGTTGGGGTAGGGCGTCGCCGTCTTCAGGCGGAGCGTGTACGGATCGACGATGATCTTCTCGGTAATGGCGCGGGTGAAGATCGTCATGCCGCCGGGGCTGTTGAGTACGGCGGGCCGCTCGATGGAGGCCACCACGTCCGCCGCGGTGAAGTCGGTGCCGTCGTGGAACTTCACGCCGCGCCGCAGCTTGAACTCCCAGGTGGTGTCGTCGATCGTGCGCCACGACTCGGCCAGCCCCGGCCGCTGATTCTGCTTCGCGTCATTGACGATCAGCTTGTCGAAAATCTGTTCCGCGATCGAGTTGTTAGGCGCGGCGTTGGAGAAGTGCGGGTCGAGCGAGGTGACGTCCGCGCCGAGCCCGATCATGAGGTCGGCGGCCGCGGCGGGCAGGGCGAGCAGGGCGAGAGCAAGAGCGGCGAGCAATCGGCGCATGAGGGTCTCCTGGTATTGATGGGGCAAGCGGGCGGCGGTCGTTAGGGCGCCGGCCGGAATTCGTGCGCGAGCGTGCGCTCGTCGGTGCGGGCCGTATAGGTGGTGCCCCGGCGCGCCGACCACAGGTTGACCTGGTGGTGGAGCGGGATGATGCCGAGATCGTTGACCGAGACTTCCATCGCCTGGATCAGGATTTTCTCGCGCCGGCCATCGTCCACCGTCGCCAGGCCCTGCTCGAGGAGCTGGTCCATCTTCGCGTTGGAGTAGCGCCCGCGGTTGGCCGCGCCCATGCCCTTCTTGGCGTCGAAGGTGGCGAGCAGCGATTTCAGCGGCGAGGAGATCTCCGCGGTGTCGGAGGCCCAGCCCACCAGCATGAAGCTGAACTCGAGCTTGGAAGCGCGGGTGAAGTACACCGATGACGGCAGCGTTTCCACGCGCGCGGCGATGCCGATGCGGGCGAGCATCTGCGCGATGGCCTGGCAGATCTGGTCGTCGTTCACGTAACGGTCGTTAGGGCCGTGGATCGTGAGGCCGAAACCGTCGGGATAGCCCGCTTCCGCCAGCAGCTTCTTCGCGCCGTCCGGATCGTAGCGCTCGGGTTTCATGCCGGCGGTGTAGCCGAACATGCCTTCTGCCATCAGCTGGCCGGTCGGCACCGCGGCGCCGTCCATCACGCGCTCGACCAGCGCGGGGCGGTTGATCGCTTTCGACAGCGCCTGCCGCACGCGCAGGTCTTTCAGCGGATTCTTTTCCAGCGGCTTGCCGGCCTTGTCGGTGACGAAGGGCGAACGGTCCCGGCTGGTGTCGAGGTGCATGTAGATCAGGCGGTGCGAGACCGCGCGCGACACCACGACATCCGAAGTCTTCGAGAGCCGGGCGAGATCGGCGGTCGGCACGTTCTCGATGGCGCGCACGTCGCCGGCGAGCAGCGCCGCCACGCGTGACGGGTCGCTCGGGATCAGCCGGAAGGTGACTTTGTCCCAGGCAGGCTTGGAACCCCAGTAGGTCTCGTTGCGGACGAGTTCGATGCGGTCGCCCTTGGCGTAGCGCACGAACTTGAACGGCCCGGTGCCCACGGTCGCCTTGCCCGAGTTGAAGTCCTCGGTGCTGGCGCCTTTGGCCGCGCGGCTCGACACGATGAAGACCGTGCTCATGTCGTTGGGCATGAGCGGATAGGGTGTCGCTGTCTTCAGGCGGATGGTCAGCGGATCGACGATGATCTTTTCGGTGATCTGCTTGGTATAGATCGTGAACGGACTCGGGCTGTTGGGTACCAGGCCGGTGCGGTCGAGCGAAAAGGCTACATCCTGCGCGGTGAGATCCGAACCGTCGTGGAACTTGACGCCTTTGCGCAGTTTGAACTCCCAGGTCAGGTCGTCCACCGCGCGCCAGGATTCGGCCAGCGCGGGTTTCAGCTGCGACTTGGCGTCCTTGGTGACGAGCGTGTCGAAGATGTGCTCGGCGATATTGTTGTTCGGCGTGAGGTTGTGATAATGCGGGTCGATCGACGTGACATCCGCCGAGAGCGCGATGCTGATGTCTGCGCTTCTCGCGTCCGCGGCGGCGGCCGGAGTGACCACGGGGTAATGCGGGGTGCCAAGCGCGAAAGCCAGCGGCAAGACGGCAAGGCCTGCGAGACGGAACAGACGGCGACGCGTGTTCGGCGTGTTCATATGGTGCTCCCCAAGATGGTCTCCGCGCAGCAAAGGCGGCGCGGGCGGCGTTCGGTATGGCTGCTCGTTCCCGGTACAGGGTGGTGGGCCGCGGCGGAGGTTTTTTGTGCGCCGCTCCGCAGGTTGCGGGGTGGCGCTTGCCGTCAGCTGATGCCGGAGCATTATAGTGAATGCCCGGTGGCCGTACGGGGATGCCGATTTCCGCTGGCCGCTCCCCGTGTTTCCAGCCAGCGGGTTGCCGCCGGCGGCTACAATTGACCCATGACTGCACCCTCACTGGCGGCCCCCAGCGCGGCGGGCGTGGCCGCGATCCGGCGGCTCATCGCCTTCCCGACGGTCAGCCGGGACTCCAACCTCGAATTGATCGATTTCGTGCGGGAAGCGGTACGGCCGCTCGACGCCGACGTGCGACTGACCTTCGACAACGACCGGCGCAAGGCCAATTTGTTCGCCACGCTGGGGCCGAGGGACATCCAGTCGCTGCCCGGCATCGTGCTCTCGGGCCATACTGACGTGGTGCCGGTCGAGGGCCAGGCCTGGGACAGCGACCCGTTCACGGTCGTCGAGAAGGATGGCCGCCTGTACGGGCGCGGCACCTCCGACATGAAAAGTTTCGTTGCGCTCGCGCTGGCGGCGGCCCCCGAATTCGTACGCCGCGGGCTCAAAGTCCCCATCCATCTGGCGTTTTCCTATGACGAGGAAGTCGGTTGCCTGGGCGTGGGCCGGCTCATCACCGACTTGGCCGCCGCCGGCATCCGGCCCAAGGCCTGTATCGTCGGCGAGCCGACGCTCATGCAGCCGGTGATCGCGCACAAGGGCAAGCACGGCTTCCGTTGCACAGTCACCGGCCTCGCTTCGCATTCCGCGTACGCGCCGCAGGGCGTCAACGCGGTGGAGTTCGCCGCCGAAGCGGTGGCTTTCCTCAAAGGCATGGCGCGCCGCCACCGCGATCGCGGCCCCTACGACCGCAGCTTCGACGTCGCGCACACCACCGTGCATACGGGGCACATGCACGGGGGTACGGCCTTGAACATCGTGCCGCACGGCTGCTGGTTCGAATTCGAGTTCCGCCACCTGCCCGGCGACGACCCGGTGGCCTTGCTGGAGGAGTTCGAGGGCTTCGTGCGTGGCGTGCTGGAGCCGGAGATGAAGACGGTGCATCCCGCCGCCGGTTTCCGCATCGTGCCGTTGTCGGTGCTGCCGGTGCTCGATACCGGCCCGGAAAGCGAGGTCGTGGGACTCGCGCAGGAGCTCTGCGGCTCGCACGATATCGGCAAGGTGTCCTACGGCACGGAGGGTTCCCAGTTCCAGCGCGCGGGCATCCCGACGGTGGTGTGCGGCCCGGGCTCGATTGCGCAGGCGCACAAGCCGAACGAATGGGTGGCGCTGGAGCAGATTGCGCGGTGCGAACGCTTTCTGGCGCGCCTGATGGACCGCGTGTGCGAGCGCTGATGCGCGGCCAAGCCTCAGTCCACTGTAGGGATCGTCCTACGTACGGTGCTGCCACCGCTGACGGATGCGCGGCGGTCTTTCCGTTATATCTCCCCCCGGGTTTCGCTTGGTACAGGGGGAGCAATGAAAACAGGGGCGCGCGGCAGGGGCTCGAGCTTGCTCGCCGCATTGCTGCTGGGCGCTTGCGCCAGCCTGCCGCCGGTGGAGCCGATGATCGCGGCAGCGGTGGCAGCCGACAAGGCGCCGACGGTGCAACTTCCCAGTGGGAAAGCCAGCGCGGCAGCCGGCAATCGGATGGTGGCCGACGTCGACCGCGTTTCGGAAGACTTTTCGCAGCACGTTGCCGCCGAAGAGGCGATCGCCGGTGTGCCGCTCACCGCCGGCAACAGCGTCACCCTCCTGCAGGACGGGCCCGCCAGCTACCGCGCCATGTTTGCGGCCATGGAGCAGGCGAAGGATCATATCAACATCGAGTTTTACATCATCGAGGCGGATGCGGTAGGCGACCGCCTGACCGCGGTGTTGCTGAAAAAAAGGGCGCAAGGCGTCAAGGTCAACCTGATCTACGACAGCGTGGGATCCAGCAACACGCCGCGGGAATTCTTCGGGCGCCTGCGCGAGGCCGGCGTGAAGGTCATGGAGTTTCACCCGCTCAATCCGACGGAGGTCGGCAAGCGCGGATGGCAGATCAACAAGCGCGATCACCGCAAGATCCTGATCGTGGATGGCACCGTCGCTTTCACTGGCGGCATCAACATCAGCAGCGTCTATTCGAGCGGGTCGGGCCCGGGTGGTTCGGGTTCGCGAGGGCGCGTCGCGCCGCGCGCCGCCACGGACTTCGGGGATCCGGACGCCGCGAAGAATGACGAGTCGAAAAATCCCAAGGATCCCAAGCGTTCTGGCTGGCGCGACACCAATATCCAGGTGCGGGGGCCGGCGGTGGCGCAGTTTCAGCAACTGTTTACGGACACCTGGGTGAAACATACCGGCGAAGCGCTGCAGCCGGCTGATTATTTCCCCGCCCCCCGCGCTGAAGGCCGGCATTTAGTGCGCGTCATCGGCAGTTCGCCGGACGACCCGGTGGCCACGATCCATGCGACGCTGATCTCCGCCGTGCAGCATGCGCAGCGTTCGATCCATATCACGATGGCCTACTTCATTCCCGATCCGCAGACCTTGGCGGCGCTGACCGTCGCGGCCGGCCGCGGCGTGGAGGTCAAGCTGGTGCTGCCGTCGTACAGCGATTTCTGGGCCAGCTTTCATGCCGGGCGTTCGCATTACCGCGAGTTGCTGGACGCCGGCGTCAAGATCTACGAACGCCAGGGTGCGCTGTTGCATGCGAAAACCATCGTCATCGACGGCCTTTGGTCAACGGTGGGTTCCAGCAATATCGACTGGCGCAGCTTCCTGCATAACGACGAGGTCAATGCGGTGGTCCTGAGTCCCGAGTTCGCCGCCCAGATGGAAGCGATGTTTCAGCGCGATCTTGACCATTCCATGCCTGTCACGGCGGCAAGCTGGAAACAGCGTCCGTTCAGCGACCGCGTCAAGGAATGGGGCGCGCGAGTGTGGGAGTACTGGCTGTAGGAAAGCAGGGATTCGGGAGTTGGGGTTAGGGATTTGAGATCAACACCGAACAGGTTGGGCATCGTGTCGCCCAAGTCTGGACTGGTTTCAAATCGCTAATCCCCAATCCCCAATCCCAATTGTAAGTGTGGGCGGTGGGCGCTATCCTGCGGGTTCCCGCAGGCCACCTCCGGAGGTCGCATGACCACTCTGTTTCGTGTCGTACTCGTCGCGCTGGTCTGTGGTTCTTCCGTGCCGGCGGCCCTGGCGGACTATCCCGACCGTCCGATCCGCCTCATCATTTCCTCCGCCGCCGGCGGCTCTCCGGACGTGGTGACCCGCATCCTCGCGGTCGAACTCACGAAGCAACTGGGGCAGACGTTCGTGATCGACAACCGGCCAGGCGCGGCGCAGACCATCGGCACTGAAATGGTCGTGCGCGCGAACCCGGACGGCTACACCATCGGCTACGCCAATGTGGTGACGATGGCCATCAACAAATCGTTGTTGCCGAAGCAGCCGTATGACCCCGACCGCGACCTGCTGCCGATCGGCCAGTTCCTGTCCACCTTCAACCTGCTCTGCGTGAACAACGGCCTGCCGGTGCGCTCGGTGAAGGAACTGATCGATTACGCGAAGGCCAATCCCGGCAAGCTGCTCAACGCCTCCGGCGGCAACGGCACCACGGGCCATCTGGGCGGCGAGTTGTTCAAGATCATGACCGCTACGCAGATCACGCACGTGCCCTACAAGGGCAGCCCGCAGGGCATCCAGGACCTGATGGCGGGGCAGGTGCAGCTCATGTTCGACAACCTCACGTCGATTTCGCCGCACGTGAAGTCCGGCAAGCTGCGCGGGCTCGGCGTGTCGAGCCTGAAGCGCTCGCCCGTCTTCCCCGACATTCCGACCATTGCCGAAGCCGGTGTTCCGGGCTACGAGACCAACGCGTGGGGCGGGCTGGTCGCACCGGTGGGCACCCCGCGCGCCATCATCGTGAAGCTGAACGCCGAGGTGAACAAGGCTCTGCAGTCGCCAGCCTTGCGCGAACGCTATGCCGCGATAGAGGCGGAGCCGGTCGGCGGCACGCCCGAGCAGTTCGCCGCCTTCGCGCAGCGGGAAACGCTGAAGTGGGCCGATGTGGTGAAGAAGTCCGGGGCGAAGCTGGACTGAATTCCGGGATTCGATATCAAAACCCACCGGGTGCCATCGATAGCTGATCCCGTTTCACGTCCGGACGTTTTCCAATCCCCAATCCCCAATCCCCAATCTCAAATCCCCAATCCCGTTTTTGACATGCACTACGACCTGATCCTCCGCAACGGCACCGTCATCGACGGCACCAAAGCCCTCCGTTTCTCCGCCGATGTGGCGGTGCGCGACGGCCGCATCGCGGCGATCGGCCGACTGGACGGTGCGCGCGCGGACGTGGACATCGACGCCAGCGGAATGATCGTCGCGCCGGGCTTCATCGACGCGCACACGCACGACGACCGGCTGCTGTTCTCCGACCCGGCGATGACGCCGAAAGTCAGCCAGGGCGTCACCACCGTCATCACCGGCAACTGCGGCATCAGCCTCGCGCATTCGCCGCCGCCCGGCGCGGATGGAACGATTGTGCCGCCGATCGACCTGCTCGATGGGTCCGGCGAGTGGCTGCGCTTTCCCAGCTTCGCGGCCTACCGGGAGGAGCTTGCGGCGAAGCCCGCCGCGCTGAATGCCGCCTGTCTCGTGGGCCACACGACGTTCCGGGTGGCGGTCATGGACAAGCTCGAGCGTGCCGCTACGCCGGCCGAGATCGCCAAAATGCGCGAGATGGCCCGCGAGTCATTGGCCTCCGGTGCCATCGGCGTATCCACCGGCACGGCCTATCCGCCGGCGGCGATGGCGCCCACCGCCGAGCTGATCGAGGTCTGCCGGCCGCTCACCGAGTACGGCGGCCTGTACGTCACGCACATGCGCAATGAAGACGACCAGGTGTGCGAGTCCATCGACGAAACTTGCGACATTGGCCGAGCGCTGGGCGTGCCGGTGATCATTTCGCACCACAAGTGCGTCGGCATCCGCAATCATGGACGCTCTCCCGAGACGCTCGCACTCATCGAGCGGCGCATGCAGGAACAGTCCGTGGGCCTGGACTGCTACCCCTACATCGCGTCCTCGACGGTGCTGCGCTACGACCGGCTCGAGCAATCCTCGCGCATCATCATCACGTGGTCGAAGCCGCATCCGGAGTTCTCCGGCGTCGACCTCGACGAGGTGGCGAAGCGGCTGGGCATGAGCAAGACCGACGCGGTGGAGAAGATCAAGCCGGCGGGCGCGATTTACTTCATGCTCGACGAGCAGGACGTGCAGCGCGTCCTGGCCTATGAGCACACGATGATCGGCTCCGACGGCCTGCCGCACGACCAGAAACCCCACCCGCGCCTGTGGGGCACGTTCCCCCGTGTGCTGGGGCACTACGCGCGCGACCTGAAGCTGTTCCCGCTGGAAACGGCGGTCTACAAGATGACGGGTCTGCCGGCGGCGAAGTTCGGGCTGGCGGGGCGGGGTACGCTGCGGGAAGGCTACGCGGCGGACATCACGGTATTCGATGCGGACACGGTGATCGACGTGGCGGATTTCCAGAACGGCGCAGCACCCGCGCGCGGCATCGAGACGGTGGTCGTGAACGGTGCCGTGGTGTGGCGCGGGGGGCGGGAGACCGGGGCAAGGCCCGGAAAATTGCTGCGGCGGGCATAAGCCCGCTGGCTCAGTGCTGCAGGATCTTCGACAGGAACTGCACCGCGCGCTCGGAGCGCGGTTTGCCGAAAAAATCGTCCTTCGTCGCGTCTTCCACGATCTCGCCCTTGTCCATGAAGATCACGCGGTGGGCAACCTTCTTGGCGAAGCCCATTTCGTGGGTCACGACCATCATGGTCATGCCCTCCTGTGCGAGCTGCACCATCACGTCGAGCACCTCGTTGATCATCTCCGGGTCTAGCGCGGAGGTCGGCTCATCGAACAGCATCGCGATGGGGTCCATCGACAGGGCGCGGGCAATCGCCACGCGCTGCTGCTGGCCGCCGGAGAGCTGACCGGGATACTTGTCCTTCTGCTCGATGAGTCCGACGCGGTCGAGCAGTTTGAGCCCGCGCGTCACGGCTTCGTCCTTCGGACGCCCGAGCACCTTGATCTGGCCGAGGGTCAGGTTCTCGGTGATCGACAGGTGCGGAAAAAGCTCGAAGTTCTGGAACACCATGCCGATGCGCGAGCGCAGCTTGGACAAATTGGTGTCCTTCGCGGTCAGCGAAACGCCGTCGACGCTGATGTTGCCTTTCTGGAAGGGTTCGAGGCCGTTCACCGCCTTGATGAGCGTACTTTTGCCCGAGCCTGAAGGGCCGCAGACGACCACCACCTCGCCTTTGTCGACCGTGGTGCTGCAATTGGCCAGCACCTGGAAGCTGCCGTACCACTTGCTGACATCCTTGATTTCGATCATTGCCATGGCGGAGCCTTAACGGATGATGGCCATCTTGGCCTGCAGTCGCTTCACGACGAGGGACAGCGAGAATGAAATGACGAAATACACCACGGCGGCGAAGGTGTACATCTCGACCAGCCGGTAATCGCGGTTGGCGATCTTCGACGCGGCGCCCAGGAAATCCGTCACCGAGATCACGTACACAAGCGAGGTGTCCTGAAACAGGATGATCGTCTGGGTCAGCAGTACCGGCGTCATGTTGCGGAAGGCCTGCGGCAGCACGATCGTGCCCATGGTCTGCCAGTAGTTGAGTCCGAGGGCTGAACCGGCCTGCACCTGCCCGCGGGGAATCGACTGGATGCCGGCGCGCATGATCTCGCAGTAGTACGCGGCCTCGAACATCATGAAGGTGATGACGCAGGACAGGAATGCCCCGACCGCCACGGGCCTCGGCGCGCCGATGATCCAGGCGGCGATGTAGGGTACCAGGAAGTAGAACCAGAAGATCACCAGCACCAGCGGCACCGAGCGCATGATATTGACGTAGGCGCCGGCCGGAAGGTTCAGGAGCGGAAAGCGCGACAGCCGCATCATCGCGAGCAGCGTGCCGAAGAAGATGCCGCCCGCCATCGCGAGCGCCGTCAGCGTCAGCGTGAAGGTCATGCCCTCCCGGAACAGGTAGGGCAGGGAGCGCTGGATGACGTCGAAGTCGTAGCCGGAAAACATCGCTCAGTGTCCTGCGGGCGCTTGAGAAGCGCTGCCGATGAAGCCGGGCACCCGCAGTTTTTTCTCGAGGACGCGCATCAGCAACACGATGACAAGATTGGTGATCAGGTAGATCAAGGTCGCCGCGGAAAATGCTTCAAATACCTTGAAGCTGAACTCCTGCATGGCGCGCGTGCGCCCGGTGAGCTCAAGCAGGCCGATGGTCAGCGCCACCGACGAATTCTTGATGATGTTGAGGAACTCGGAGGTGAGCGGCGGCATCACGATGCGGAAAGCCATCGGCAGCAGCACGTAGCGGTAGGTCTGCGGCAGCGTGAGTCCAATCGCCGTTCCCGCCATGCCCTGGCCGCGCGGCAGGGACTGGATTCCGGCGCGTACCTGCTCTGCGACGCGCACCGACGTATAGAGCCCCAGGCAGAGCACCGCCGGGACGTAGGACCCCCACGGCGGGGGCATCTGCTTGATCGCGTCCCCTAAACCCTTGGGCAGCAGTTCGGGGATGACGAAGAACCACAGGAACATCTGCACGAGCAGCGGAACGTTGCGGAAGATCTCGACGTAGGCGTTGCCGAGACGAACCACCCATTTCATGGGCGTCGTGCGCAACGTTCCGACGATGGAGCCGATCGAGAGCGCGATCACCCAGGCGGAGAGCGCGGTGGCCAGCGACCACAGAAGTCCCACGAGCAGGTAGTTCAGCCACGTCCCCGAACCGTCCGCGGCGGGCTGCAAGTAGATGCTCCACTGCCAGTTGTACACGGCCGGCTCTCCCCAAGCATAACGGGGGACCTCCCAGTCCCCCGTGCAATGCGTGACGCGCTACTTGTAGTCGGCTGGATCGCCCGAATCGGTAGGATTCGCAACGAGGTTCTTGAACTGCTGCGACATCGGCACGTTGTAGTTGATGTCTTTGGGCGGTACCGGCTTGACGAACCATTTCTCGTAGATCCGGTTGATCTCGCCGCTCTTGTAGACGGCCCGCATCGCGTTGTCCACGACTTTCTTGAAAGCGGGGTCGTCCCTCCGCATCATGATGCCGTAGGGCTCCGGCAGGGACAGCGCGTCGTTGGAGATCACGTAATCCCCGGGCGTGCGCGACGACGCGACCAGCGTGTAGAGCAGGATGTCGTCCATCACGAAGGCGACCGCACGGCCGGTTTCCACCATCTGGAACGCTTCCGGGTGGCCGTTCGCCGGGATGATGTTGATCCCCATGTTTTTGGCAAGGTTAAGATCTGTCAGTTGTTTGATGTTGGTCGTGCCCGAAGTCGAAACCACCGTCTTGCCTTTCAGGTCTTCGATCGACTTGATGTTCGACGACTTCTTCGAGACGTAGCGGTTGGCGGTCAGAAAGTGGGTGATCGTGAAGCCTACTTCCTTCTGACGCGCGACGTTGTTCGTCGTCGAACCGCACTCGAGGTCGATCGTGCCGTTCGCCATCAGCGGGATCCGGTTCGCCGAGGTGACAAGCTGGTATTTGACGTCCAGCTTGGGCAGCTTCAGTTCGGCCTTAACGGCGTCAGCGATCTTGAGACACAGGTCCATCGCATAGCCGATCGGCTGCTGCTTGTCGTCGTAATACGAGAACGGGATTGACGCGTCGCGGTGGCCGATGGTGATGGTGCCCGAGTTCTTGATCTTGCCGAGCGCGCCATCCTGTGCGGACACCGTGGTGGCGGTAGTGGTGAAGGCGGCGCCGGCAAGCAGCGCCAGCAGCAATTTGGACATGCGCATGACTATCTCCTCGTCTGACTGTTGGTGTGGGTCGCGCAGCAACTGCGGCCACAAGGGAAAAAACGGAAACTTGGAACGGTAGTGGAGGGAGGAAGGTGCGAAATGGATTAACAAAAACGCAATCTGCGCGCAATCTAGCCCAACGGCAGGGGCTTGTCCACAGCACGGTCCGCGCGACGCGACGGGGGGGTACGAAGGGTAGACGGACCGCTCTCACTCGGGGAAGTGGCGTTCAATGCACCAACACCGGGCCGGATGGCTGCGCCACGCCGCCATCTGGTGCGACCGGCACTGCCGGGAGTGGCGACGGGCGGCGGCGCGGCCGTCCCGGGGCGGGTGCCGGCGATGCGCGGCGCCGTCAGCGTTCTTTCCACCACCTGACGCAGGCACGCGCCAAGGCGGCGGTCGTGTCCACGCAAGGGGCCGCCAGCATGATCCGCGCATGTTCGACGACGACCGGCAACTCGGTACACGCAAAGATGATTGCTTCGGCCCCGGCGGCTTCGAGCCGGTGGATGGCCTGTTCCACCTTGGGGCCGGCCGCGACGAGGTCGTTGCCCTTGACGTCGCGGATGGCCGGCAGCACCCAGCGCTGCTGGTCCTCCGGGGTGTTCGCCAGGACGCGGTAGCCGCGCGCTTCCAGCCGCTTCTGGTAGAAGCCCGCCGCGAGCGTGCCGTCGGTGGCCATCAGTCCGACGGTGGTGCCTTCGGCGGGCGGCAACAGCGCCGCGAGTTCCGCGCAGGCCGCGTCGGCGATATGCAGGATCCGCACGCCGCCCTCGCGCTCCAGTTCCGAGTGCCAGTAGTAGGCAGTATTGCAGGCGATGGCGATGACCTGCACGCCCGCATACTTGAGCGTGCGGACACCGGTCAGCATGGCCGGCAGCGGTGTCGGCCCGTCGGCGGTGATGGCGGCCGGCCGGTCGGGAATCTGCGGCACGGAATACACGATCACCGGCAGATGATCCTCGTCACAAGTCGCCGGCGTGGCGTTGATCAGCTTCGTCAGAAAGTCCGCCGTGGCGAGCGGCCCCATGCCGCCCAGGATGCCGAGCATCGGTATGCAGTCCCCTAAAGCGGCAAGCATAGCCGACAGGCTTGCCACTGTCGCGGACGCCGGATAGTGTCGCTGCTCCGAACGTGTGGAGGGCAGTCGATTGGAAAGCTACCGCGGGCCGCGCAGCCGCCTGGACGACATTGCGCCGTACGTCACCAAAGACGGTTCGGAGATTCGCGAAATGATGCACCCGGCCGTGCAGGGCAATCGTGCGCAAAGCCTCGCCGAGGCGACCGTTGCGCCGGGCGCTGCGACCACGCTGCATCGCCACGGTGAAACCGAGGAGCTCTACCATTTCACGGCGGGTGCAGGCGTCATGACTTTGGGCGGCGAGCGGTTTGCCGTTCAGGCCGGCGATACCGTGTGCGTTGCGCCCGGCGTCCCGCATCGCGTGGAGAACACAGGGACGTTGCGGCTGAAAATCCTCTGCGCGTGCGCGCCGGCCTACGCGCATGCGGATACCGAGCTGCTTTAGGCGGACGCGTCCGGGAACGGTGCGCGACGCACCGCTTTGGCGCGTTTGTCCGGGCCGGCGCAGCAGCATTTCAGGCCGGGTTGTCTGCGATTGAATCCGTAAGGTTCACGAAAGCTCGCGCTTGCACTATCCGGCTTCGCGGGCTGCAGGGCGGGTGGTGTACGCCGGCTGCGGCGCATGGTTCCATCCCCTCGATACCGACCTGGAGTGCATCATGGCGCAGCAAAAAAAAGATTCGCCGCTCGTTCATTTCGGCAAGATCATCATCTTCATCCTGACCGCGGGCTTCGCCTGCCCGAACGTGTTCGCCGTGGGCACCGAGGGTGACGTGGAAGCCGGCGCGCCGCGCGCCGAAGAAAAGAAGAAGTAAGCGGGGGATCCCGGTGGGCGCCTAGAAGCGCGAGCCGGGCTCTTTCAGAAACTCCGCTTCTGCGTCCGTGGAAGCCCGGCCCAGCATAGCGTTGCGGTGCGGAAACCGCCCAAAGCGCGCGATCACGTCGTAATGCTTCTGTGCCCACGGCAGTGCGTGGGCCAGGCCTGTTTCCTCTTTCAATTGCGTGAACAGGCGCAGCGCTTCGCGTTGTGCGCCCAACTCTTCGGCGTGTTCGAAGGGCAGGTAGGCAAACCAGCGTTCGACCGTCGAGAGCTTCCGGTCGGCGCCACTTGCCACCAGTCCTCGCGCGAGCGCCAAAGCCTGCGGGTCGGTGTCATAGGCGCGGGCCGCTTCCCGACCTTCGCGAAACAGGTTGCGCGGAAACTGGTCGAGCACAACGATCAGGGCTAGCGTGCCGTGCGCGTCGCGGGCCCAAGTCTCCTTTTCACCGCGGGCCGCCGCTTCGTAGAGCGGCAGAAAGCGCGCGCGGATCTCCGCGTCGAATGCGTCCGATTTTTTGAACCAGGCCGCGCGCGGCTGGCCATGCTCCGGTGTGTCGGGGGCGCCGAACCAGAAGTCCAGCACGTCCAGCACTTCCTGTGCGGGGCCGGCGCTCAGAAAAAACCCTCGAGGATGGATGCCAAGCGTGCCGGCTGGTCGTGGTGCAGCATGTGGCCGCAGTCTTCCAGCGTGTGCTCGCGGAAATCACGGAACGCGCTCTTACGTTCGGCCAGCTGTTCGGGCGTGTCCGTGGTCCAGCCGCGGGCTTTCGACTGTGCGCCGGCCACCCACAGCACGGGGCCGGCGTAGCGCCGCCAGCACGCCAGCACTTCATCCATGCGGTTCAGCACGGGGTTCACGCGCTTGTGGCGCGGGTCGCTCGCCAGCACCACGCGGCCCGGCGCTTCCTCGCGCGCCCAGTGCTGGGCGAGAAAGCGCGCCTTGGCTTCGGGCAGGCGGGGATTATTCTTGCGCAGGCGCACGGCCACCGCGTCGAACGTGGAGTACGGACTGAATTCCGGCCCGGCCTTTGTCTGGTCCAGCCATTGCGCGTAGCGCGCCGGCGCGTCGTCGGCATGGGTGCGGGTGGCGCCGAAGCCCTCCAGCGACGCCAGCCGGCGCACCCGCTCGGGGCGGATGCCGGCGTAGTTGCAGGCGACATTGCCGCCCATGCTGTGGCCGATGAGGTCGACGGCCGCGCCGGGCGCGTAGCGATCGAGCAGCGCGTCGAGGTCCGCGTAGTAATCAGGGAACCAGTAGCCGCCCGGCGCCCAGCCCGACTGCCCGAAGCCGCGCCAGTCCGGCGCGATGACGTGCCAGTCGCGGGCGAACGCATCCACCAGGAACTGGAAGGACGCCGAGACGTCCATCCAGCCGTGCAGCAGAAAGAGCGCGGGCGCATCGTTCTTGCCCCACTCGCGCACGTGATAGCGCACGACGCCCAGGTCGTGGAACGCGGAGCGGCTGGCACGGCGCGGTGAATAGGCAGCAGGGGCGGGCATGCGGAATAAAAATGGGGCAGCGTGATTTTTGCAGGAGCGGGGCTGCCGCAATTGCAGGACAATGCCCGCATTATGCATGCAACGGTTGCAGGGGCGGTCCGCCACGCGGCGCGTTCCGCTGTCTGGATGCTGGGTGGGCTGTGCGCCGTTGCCGCGTTCGCGCAGGCGCCCGCCGGGCGCGTGCCGTATGAGCAGGGCCTGCTGTGGCGCGTGGAAAAGCCCGGCATCGCGGCGAGCCATGTGTTCGGCACCATGCACGTAGATGATCCGCGCGTCCTCGCACTGCCGCCGCCCGTGCGCACGGCCTTCGACAGCGCACGCAGCTTCACGATGGAGGTGTCGCTCGATTCGGCCAACCTGCTGACGCTGGCAACGCGCATGCTTTACAACGACGGACGCACGCTGGAGGCAGCCGCGGGAACAGACCTCTACCGGAAGCTGGTGCCGGTGATGGAGGCGCGCGGCATGCCGGAACCCGTGGTGCGCGGGTTCCGCCCGTGGGCGGTGATGATGATCCTCGCCATGCCCCAGCAGAGTTCCTCCGAAGTGCTCGATTTCGTGCTGTACAAGCAGGCCCGGGCGCGGGGCCTGCCGGTGTCCGAGCTGGAGTCCGTCGACGATCAGGTCGGCGCCTTCGAAGGCATGCCGGAGAACCACCAGGTGCTGATGCTCAAGCACACCCTCGAAACGCTGTCGACGTTGCCGCGGCAGACCGAGCGCCTGCTCGCTGCCTACCTCGCCCGCGATCTCGGCGCGATGTGGCGTGTGAGCGAGGAAAGCACGCGAGACCGCCCGGACCTCAAGGCGACCAACGAGCTGTTCGAACGCCTGCTGCTGACCGATCGCAACCGGAAGATGGTGGACCGTATGCAGCCGCAACTGCAGCGGGGCGGCGCTTTCGTTGCCGTCGGCGCGCTCCATCTGTACGGCGAGCGCGGCGTGCTGCGGCTGCTGGAGACGCGGGGGTGGACGCTGACCCGGGTGTACTGAAGCACTTTTTGACGGGTGCCGATCGTGGGCGGCTGTGCCATCATCGGCCCCCATGCAAGGCCAGCTCTTCACTTCCGATTTCCTGCGCGATGGCATCCAGACTACGCCGGTCTGGAAACAGCCCCCGACGCCGCCGTCGAAGCTTTCGCCAAGTCCCTGAAAGAAGTTTTCCGTCCCTTCAAGACGGACAGCACACCGAACGAGGCGATTACCGAGCAGGAAGTTATCGTCAAGGTGCTGGGGTTACTCGAGCGGCGGGCCAAGGGGCGCGAAGCGGGCCCTTGGCGCGCCGCTCGATTGATGGGTTAGACCACACCTCCCGCCCTACCGCTTGGCACGCGCCTCTGGCGAGCGAAGGCTCGATTCATCAGTGGTTAGCGCCTCCCACCACCATGCGCTCGGGCCAGAACGAACAGGTGGCTCGTGAGGAAGTTCGCGCCACTGATATGCGCTGCCGATGGACTCGTGTCTCTTCAGGTCGTCGACGGACACCTCTGCGGCGTACCAACCCTTTCGTAGGAAGGCCAGGAGAGACTGCCAACGCTGAGGGGCACCGAACCTTGAATGAAGGCGGCCATGGCATCCGGTGCAGACGGGATACGCCGCCGGCGGCTCCCAGCGATAAGGCTTCGAATAGTCTTCTCCGTGCGTCTGCATCTTCTTGGGATTCGGGTCGCCACACATCGCGCATGGCGGCTGCCGCGCGGCGGCGGGGAATAGTGCGCGACCCATTGCGCTGCGCTCTTGCGGGCTATAGCCGTTGTACCAATCCATCGCTTGTGGCCTCTCGGTTCGTGTTTGCGTGTTGTGCGGCCTAACGTTTGACATGAGCGGCGGGCCAAAGGGCGCGCAGCGGCCTTTGGAACGTCCGCTCGATTGATGGGATGGACTCCTCCCGCTTTTTTAGCGGCATCATGGTGCCAAGCTGAGTCATTGGGTGGCGTCAGCACAAACGAGAGGAGTCCGACATGAATGCGACCACCGTTGCGGTGGATCTGGCCAAGTCCGTGTTTCAGGTGGCAGTCGCCGATACTTCCTGGCGGGTCATCGAGCAGCACCGCCTGACCTGCGCCCAGTTCGAGCGCTTCTTCGACAACCGGGCCGTCGCCCTGGTCGTCATGGAGGCCTGCGGCTCCGCCCACCACTAGGGGCGCTGTCTGGCTGCGCGCGGTATCGCGGTCAAGCTCCTGCCCGCGGCCTACGTCCGGGCCTACGTGAAGCGCAACAAGACCGATGCGGCGGACGCCTGCGCGCTCTTGGAAGCCGCCCGCGCCTCCGACATCGTGCCGGTGCGGGTGAAGTCGGTCGAGCAGCAGGTACTCCAAGCCCTGCACCGCACGCGTTCCCTGTGGATGGGCACCCGCACCTCGCGCATCAATGCGCTGCGCGGCTTCTGCCGGGAGTTCGGTATCAGCATCACCCTGGGCAGCCGGCTGGGGGTGGAGCAAATCGGCCGGGTGCTGGCCGACCCGCACTCGGCGGTGCCGGCCTTGATCCGCGGCACGCTGCAGTTGCTGGTGGAGGAGATACGCCTGCTGGAGGCGCGGATCGGGCAGATCGAGCGGGAGTTGACCCTGCACGCCCGCCAGTCGCCGGCGTGCACGACGCTGCTCACCGCCACCGCGATGGTGGCGGCCACCTCGGGGCAGGTCTCCCACTTCAAGGACGCGCAGCACTTCGCTTCGTGGTTCGGCTTGCCGCCCAAGGAGCATTCCTCGGGCGGCAACCGGCACCTGGGGCGCATCAGCAAGCGCGGCGACCGCTATCTGCGGATGCTGCTGACCCACGGGGCCAGATCGGTGCTGCGGGCGGCGGCGGTGGCTAAACGGGCCGGGCGCCCGGTGGATGGGCTGCGGGACTGGGCGCTGGCGGTGCAGGGGCGCGCGAACCACAACAAGGCGGCCTGTGCGTTGGCGAACAAGATGGCGCGCATCTGCTACGCGACGCTGCGCGACCAGGAGCCCTACGGGCAGCCACGACGACTCAGCCAGAAGATCGAGCGGCAGGCCTTCGCGCTCGCCAACTGAAATCAGTTTTGCATGAAATGTCTTCCACCCACGCTTGCGCTGAGATTGATCGCTCATCATGGCATTAAGGGTCGCCCCCGCACCGTCTGACGTCGATAACTCTTCCGGCTCGCTTGCAGCCGCCTGTAACGATTGGCGCTTCGGTGTTCGCAGATCCCATGTCGGCACGGGCCACACAGAGCCCACTCACGATGCCGGCGCAGTGACGTCAATGCGCGACTGCAGGCTTTACCCAACCGCCAAAACTATCGATCAGTCTCTTCCTTGTTGGGAGGAGTCCATATACGAGGGGTTAGGTCTCGGCTTGACCAGGTGAAGCGGTGGAACCATAATGGGTCCTTTTGGAGGCTTTGATGACAGCAACTCTCACACTCAAGAGCATTCCTGACGAAGTATACGAGCGGCTCAAGGCATCGGCAGAGGTTCATAGACGGAGCATGAACAGCGAAGCAATCGTTTGTCTTGAATCGGTCCTTCTGCCTGGAAAGATGGCGCCTGCTGAGCGACTTGCGCGTGCCCAAGCCCTGCGTGCCTCTCTGCCGCAAGGTAAGTTCCGTGCGAAAGACATTGACGCCCTCAAACGCGAAGGTCGTCAGTGATCGTTGTTGACACAAACATCCTTGCGTACCTGCTGCTACCTTACGAGTACAGTCCGCAGGCCGATGCAATGTTCAAGCGTGATCCTGATTGGGTTGCTCCTATCCTTTGGCGCAGTGAGTTTCGCAATCTACTGGCTGGATATGTGAGGCGAAAGATGTTGACATTTGATGAAGTTCTGAAGATTCAAGCCGAGGCCGAAGCGCTCCTGGCAGGAAACGAGCATGAAGTTGACTCCCGTAGAGTGTTGGAACTTGTTCGCGACAGCAACTGTTCAGCGTACGACTGTGAGTTCATTGCGCTGGCCGTCCGCTTGGGTACAAAGGTCGTGACGATGGACGGCAAGATGCTGAGAGAGTTTCCGCAGTACGCGGTGCCGCTTTCCAAGGCTCTAACGTAGAGCTTAGCGGCCGGCCGCTTGCGGCAGGTCCGCTGCAGCGCCGGGTTGGGCGGCTTGTCGATAGAGAAACTCCGGAGATAGGTCTGCGCCATTCGGCCAAGTAACTGTGTGTAGTTCTGAATGCACTGTAACCTGCGCGAACAGCGCCCGGTCTTTGAGAGGCTCGAACATAGGCCCCCACAGCTCGGCGCTCAGATCGACGATGCCGGACGCACCGTCATGGAAACGGAGCCAGAGCCTGTAGCCGTCTAAGACCTTTACGTCTGTAATTTTCGGGATCATGAGTTACTCCAGTGGCTCTATCTTGTTCAAGGGCTGCCTTGCCTGAGCGCGTGCCCAGTCTTCATGCAACTCTGATTGGTGCAGGATGCGCCATTCTTCGACCAGCCGTCTAGCGCGGGCGCCAAGAGCGCCCTCCAATATCTCGCCGTTGTCGATGCGCATCGATGCCTGATCATCGCCATACTTCGCATGAAAGTGTGGCGGTGCATGATCGTTGTAATACATAGCGATAATGATGCCGAAGAACCGGCTTAGCTCGGGCAATGGCGTCTCCGAAATTTGCGCATCTCCACGATTATCGCCCGCACTGATTCAAGATGCCTAACGTAGAGGTAACCGGCGCTGCGCGGCTTTATTCCGCAGCGTCCAGGTTGACCGCCGGGTTGGGCATCGCGGTTGACAGTGAGCAGCGACTCAACCGAACTTTATGCATCTAGGCGCAATCTGAGTTCTTCGAACAATGCGCCTTCTTTGCTGAATACTTCATCGCCTTGCAGCTTGGCTTGTTGCGCAATGTCGGGTCTATTGATCCTTTGTGCAACATAGCTCAGCCAATCGTAGCTCTCTGCCCGCCAAGGGGCTGTCGTCCGAAGCATATGAGCAAATTGCAATGCGCTTTCCGATTTGCCCATTCTCTGACGAATCAACGCCATTGCTCTGATTCCCTCCCAATCGTTGGGAGATCCTGATAGGTGTCTTTCCAGCACGGCGACCGCCTTGTCGGAATTGTTCAGCCACTCAAGAATTTCCGCAGCAAGCACTGGGTCGTGAAACGTCTGTCCCGAGTTTTCTGCCAAGAAATAATTACGAACCTCCGGAATTATGACCCGCTGGCCGTTAGAACTGTCGTTTCCAATCATTGAGTGCCGCGCAAGGGTGCGCATCTTTACAGCTAGCAGTCGCTCGGACAGGTTACTTCCACTACGGTGGATCAGATCCAATGCACTCTTGAACGATTTGCCTTCCGCTAATTTCTCTACCATCTCAGCAAACGCCAACTGCCGATAAGAGATTGGGCATTCATCTTCTTCAATCATGGCGTGACACAGCTCGAGCACCTTCGCCTCGTCATGCGCGAATCGGCGCAGTTGAATTGCCTTGATTCGAAGCGAATAAAAACGTGGATTGAGGGCAAGGCCTTCCTTTACCAGATCGCCCGCCATCTTGGCTTTCGATATAGCGTTCGGTAGATCAACGTCGCGTTTCGTCTTCGCTTGCCGCTGCAAAACGCTGGCCGCTTCCTCAAGGCTATGGACGTCCCTCCGAAGCTTGAGACGCCTTATCGCCGTCTCTTCGGCGCTGTCGAGGTCGCCGCAGTTCGCTAGGGAAATTGTCTGGTTTCCCAATATGTCCGGATCGTTCGGAAATTGACGCAACCCTTCCCTGCATACCTCTGCAGCTACTTTCCATTTACCCATCGAGAGCAGAACTTGCGAGTAATTGACGTAGAGTTCTGCGGGCTTGTCCTCGCGGGTATCAAGGCGAAGCAAGATGGCATGTGATTCTTCGAATCTTCCTGTATGAAACAGACATTGGGCGTAATTGAGCGCTATGGAATGCGGGAATGACCAACTATCGAAATTCCCAAGAGGGTCCGGGAGGAAATGTGGCCGGAGCAACTTCTCAGCTTCAGCGTACCGTCCTAGAGCCATGAGATTGGTCGCCTCCTTGAGGAAAGACAAAACATCCTCGAACTCCACTACTGCGTAGCCGTCTTTCCCTTTGGCTGGCGCTTGATCCAGAACAACGTTTTGTTTCAAATGCCCCTTGCCGAGTGGCGCCCGCTCATAACGCGTTGTTACCGTACACCGATCCAAGGTGACACCTTGTCGTCGCGCCAACCCCACCAATATGTCGTCCAGTTCCTCGTACGTTGAATATCGGGAAGCCGGCTTCTTCTCCAAACACTTTGCTATTACCTTCTCTAGCCCAAGATCTGTGCGCTTAAACCATCTCCCAAGCTTTGGGGGCTGTGTCTGGATATGCTGACGCGCAATATCAGCGACGGTTCGCCCAATGAAGGGAGGGGCACCTGTTTCGAACTCGAACATCATGCAGCCGAGCGCATAGATGTCCGCCCGATGATCGATGTCGGCAGCACCCAATATCTGCTCGGGTGCTGCATAGGTCACTGTACCGATAAAACTACCTGCTTGAGTCCGATCTGGACGATCCACCGCTTCTTCATTCAAGGACGCTCTGACGCTTGCCATGGCATGGCCAACCGGGCGAGCTAATCCCCAATCTGCGACGTATGCGAGGTTGTCTTGGTCGAGAAGTACATTTGCTGGCTTTAAATCGCGATGAATGATCCCGAGATTCTTGCGAACCCAGGCAAGTCCCCGAACCATTCGTATCAGAGTCTCCAACTTCTGACGGTGGCTTAGGTTTGGCAACGCATGCGCCAAATCACCTTTCTGCATCCATGTCCCAAGGACACATGGAGTTTCATTGATACGGACTACTGCAATGGCCTCGGCGACAAGACTGCACATCGAGGCAGAGAGCCACACCTGCAATTCGTCAAGAAAACGATCAAGGGAAGCCTGATCCCCTATGTGATCCGGACGAACGCCCTTAAGGGCATATTGCAGTCCTGTTTCAGTGTGACGTAAGTGGACACAAACACCCATTCCACCGGCATGCACTCCAATTACATGGAAGATCGCGCTGCCCTTGGCAACGTGCCCGGATAGCTCGGGAATTGCGATTTGCGACCCTTCGCGTAAATATTGTGGATGCAGCATCGGTCAGTTACTCAAGGGTGATGGTCGGTGCGATGCCCAACGTAGAAGTCACCGGCGCTGCGCGGCTTTATCGCGCAGCGTCCGTATGGACTGCCGGGTCAGCTCTCGGTCACTTAACATACTTGACGACCGCGAATTGCATTCGTCTTACTCCAGCCGCCATGAAGAAACCTGGGGCGGCACGAATAGCTCCCGCGAAAGAACTGTTGTTATTGACCTGAACAGCGGCGTCGCCACCTTGTTTCTTGACCTCGCCCGCTACCGACGACCGAATAATTGCCTCGTCTCCAACGCCACTGCCGATTTCACTTACCACCATACCAATGATTGAGTACTTACGAGGCGGAGAACCATTGGCCCAGAAATCGATACCGTCAACCACGACCTTCGTTCCTCCCTCGCCTTCGTAAAGGTTGTTCTTCCCTTCGTAAGGCTGAAAATCAACGGTGGCGCACGCTGCAAGAGTGAAGGCTATTAAGACAAAAATGATGAGGCGCATAAAGTCTCCTTGAGAGAGCTAACTTAGAGCTAACCGGCGCCTAAATGCCGCGAAGCGGCATTTAGGCGTCGGGGTTGAGCGCAGGGTTAAGTTTCTCCACGCTTAGTTACTTCCCACTCTTCCTTTAGCACTTTCTGAGCTATCTCTACAGCCTTGCTGTGGCCCACATGAAACTCATGCCGGTTATCGCCACCAATGCTATTGACTACATAC